>Ga0181534_10001722_pt1 | contig 14036 bp, 10 predicted proteins | sample PEATcosm2014_Bin_37_FD_119758 | JGI IMG/M metagenome (GOLD analysis project Ga0181534, IMG submission 119758) | Peatland microbial communities from MTU Mesocosm Facility, Houghton, MI, USA - PEATcosm2014_Bin17_10_metaG | ecosystem: Environmental > Terrestrial > Soil > Wetlands > Peat | place... | reverse complement strand
GTTGTTCTTGCCGTTGCTCTTAACCTTGAAACCTTGAAACTCTGAAACCTTGAAACCTGCCTTTGCCCCACCCTCCTCCCATCCCCTGCTAAACTCCCTCTGTGGACGATTCTCAGTTCGCCTTCGAGTTTTCCGCCTCTGCTCCTTCGCGCCGCATCTACGGCGTCCGTGAGATCGTCACCGCTGTCCGCAATCATCTCGAAAAGGGTTTCCCTGACGTCTGGGTCGAGGGTGAGATCTCCAACTTCCGTCCTGCCGACAGCGGCCATCTCTACCTCACTCTCAAGGATGGCGACTCGCAGCTCCGCGTCGTGATGTTCCGCGCCCAGGCCCGTCTCCTCCGCTTCAAGCCGCAGAACGGCCTCCAGGTCATCGCCCGCGGACGCATCACCATGTACGAAGCTCGCGGCGAAATGCAGTTGCTCGCCGAGTTCATCGAGCCCATGGGCGCCGGAGCCCTTCAGGTCGCCTTCGAGCAGCTCAAGGCCCGCCTCGCCGCCGAGGGACTCTTCGCCCCCGAGCGCAAAAAGCCTCTGCCCGCGCTTCCCCGCCGCATCGGCGTCGTCACCTCCCCGCGCGGAGCCGTGATCCGTGACATCCTCAACGTCCTGCGCCGCCGCCATCGCTCCCTCAACGTGCTCATCTACCCCGCCCAGGTGCAGGGAGAGAGTGCCGTCGCCGAAGTCACCGCCGGCCTTCGCTTCTTCAACCAGCACGCCGCGCCCTCCGCCTTCGCCGTCGATGTCATCATCGTCGCCCGCGGCGGAGGCAGTGCCGAAGACCTTGCCGCCTTCAACGATGAGTCGCTCGCCCGCGCCGTCGCCGACAGCCGTATCCCCGTCATCTCCGCCGTCGGCCATGAGACGGACTTCACCATCTGCGATTTCGTCGCCGACCTTCGCGCGCCCACCCCCTCGGCCGCCGCTGAAATCGTCATTCGCTCCCGCCACGAGCTCGCCGAAAACGTCGCCACGCTCCACCAGCGCCTCCGCCGCGCCATGCAGTACAAATTGCTCTCCGAGCGCCAGGGCCTCCTCTCGCTCGAAAAGAGTCGCGTCTTCGCCCGCATGGAAGACGCCATCGCCCGCCGTCAGCAGCGCGTCGACGAACTCCGCTTCCGCCTGGAGAGCCTCATGCGTGAGCGCCTCGCCGACGCCTCCCGCCGCCTCGATCAAACCTCCGCCCGCCTCCGCCAGCGCGATCTCCGTCAGCAACTCCTCCTCCGTCAGCGCGAGCTCTCCTCCCGTCTCGAAGCTCTCGCCGCCGCCACCCGGCGCCACCTCATGCGCCGCCGCGCCCGCCTCGATCAGGCCTCTGCCAAGCTCGCCGCCCTCTCGCCCGTCGCAATCCTTGAGCGCGGATACTCGCTCATCTTTGACGCCACCGGCGCGCTCGTAAAAGACGCCTCCACGCTCTCCCCCGGAGACCTCATCCGCGCCCGCCTCGCCCACGGCGAACTCCAGGCCACCGTCCAATCCGTTCGCCCGGTCGGCCCACCAAAAAGTTAGCGGCGTAGCCAAACTCCAGGGTGCCCCGTCCTGACCTTCCGTTGGTTAGGGCGGGGTAGTTGACCTTGCCTTTGCCTTTCCCCCTCCCGCCGAAACCACTTGAGCAACCCTCAATCTCTGCGTTCCTCCGCGCCCTGCTTTACAATGGGAAGTTCCAGATCCTAGTCGCGCCCGCAAGCGCCCAGCAGCAATCGATCTCGAAAGGAGACCATGCCGACGCTCCAGAACCTCTCCGGATACTCGCCTCACCTCACCGCCGGATCAGTTCTGGACATTCTGCTCGTCTCCTTTCTCATCTATCAGTTCCTGCTCCTCGTCCGCGGCACCCGCGCCGTGCCCATGCTCACCGGAGTCGGCGCTCTCGTCATCGCCTTCTACATCGCGCACCTCTCCAATCTCCGCACTCTCGACTGGCTCGTCGGAACCATCCTCCCCTACAGCATCTTCGCCCTCATCGTCATCTTCCAGACCGAGATCCGCCAGGCTCTCGCCCGTCTTGGACGCAACCTCACCCTCACCCGCGGCTCGCAGAACGGCGCCGCCGATGCCTACGATGACATCGTCATGGCGGCCAGCACCTTCTCCCAGGATCAAACCGGAGCGCTCATCGTCATCGAGCGTGAAATCGGACTCCGCACCTACATCGAGAGCGGTGTCGCCCTCGACGCGCATCTCTCCTACGATCTGCTTGCCACCCTCTTCCGCCCCAGCGCGCCGCTGCATGACGGCGCTGTGATTCTCCAGAAGGACCGCGTCGCCGCCGCCGCCTGTTTTCTTCCGCTCTCCATGAATCCGCTTCTCTCCACCCAGCTCGGCACCCGTCACCGCGCCGGAATCGGCATCACCGAAGAGACCGACGCCGTCTCCGTCATCGTCTCCGAGGAGACCGGAGGCATCAGCGTCGCCGTCGGCGGGCAGGTCGAGCGCGACATGACCCCCGACCGCCTGCGCCAGCGCCTCGGCGAACTGCTCAGCCGTTACGGCCCGCAGTCCGGCCTCACCAATGACGCGGTCTCCCCAGCCTCGCAGCTTGCCTCCACCTCCGTCGAGGCCGTTCGCGACCGTGGAGAACAGCCTTGATCGCACGCATCCGCCATCTTCTCTTCGATCACGTCGCGCTCAAACTCGCGTCGCTCGTCATCGCCATCCTCATGTGGTACGGCGTCGCCCGCGATCCCGTCTCGGAAATTTCCGTCCAGGTTCCCATCGAGTTTTCCCGTCCCCCCAAGGGACTCGACTACTCTTCGGACGTCATTCCCCAGGCTCAGATCCGCCTCCGCGGCCCCGCCCGCGTCCTACGCGATCTCGCCCAGGAAAGCGTCCACGCCGTCATTGACCTCCAGGGAGCCGTCCCCGGCGAGCGCACCTATGACCTCGACACCGGGCACATCCGCGTTCCTCACGAGGTGCAGGTCATGCAGGTCACGCCGTCGCGCCTCCGCCTTGACTTTGACACCCGCTTAACCCGCCAGGTTCCCGTTGTTCCCCGCGTCGTCGGAACCCTGCCCCCCGGATACCATATCCAGTCCGTCACCGCCAACCCGTCCACCCTCACCGTCTCCGGGCCCTCCCGCCATGTTCAGGCCGTCGAGCGCGCCGTCACTGATGCCATCGATGCATCCGGCATCGCCGGACAGGCCACCTTCCAGACCATGGCTTATCTTCCTGACCCGCTCGTGCATTTGTCCGGCTCGGGCCCAATTCGTGTCATAGTCATTACCCAGAAAGCATCTTCGAAAGCTGGAGTCCCCTAACTTGGCAACTCCCCCTCAGGAAAAAATCCGCCAGCTCTTTGGAACCGACGGCATCCGCGCCGTGGCCGGCGAATATCCCCTCGACCGCGCCACCATCTACGCCATCGGACGCGCCTGCGGCGCCCGCCTCGTGCGCCGCGTCGCCGCCGCCCGTGTCGTCCTCGGGCAAGATACCCGTGAGTCCAGCGCCTGGATCGCCGAAACCCTCGCCCTCGGCCTGCGTGACTCCGGATGCGCCTTCGTCAGCGCCGGAGTGCTCACCACCCCCGGCGTCGCCTACCTCACCCGCACCCACGGATTCTCCGCCGGAATCGTCATCTCCGCCTCCCACAATCCCTGGCAGGATAACGGCATCAAGCTCTTCGGAAGCAACGGCATGAAGCTCGCTGATGACATCGAGCATGAGATCGAGGCCGAGATCTTCCAATACATTGACCAGCTCCCCGCCGATCAGCCCTCGCGTGACGGCCTCAGCGCCGCCATTCTTCCCGGTGAGGCAAACCTGCGCGCCGATTACGAAGCCTGGCTCGCCTCCAGTGTTGACGCCGCCTGCCTCACCGGCCTTCGCGTTCTCATCGACTGTGCCAATGGAGCCGCCGCTGCCATCGCTCCCGAGCTCTTCGCCCGCATCGGAATCCCCACCGAAGCGCTCCACACCTCACCCACCGGGCGCAACATCAACCAGGATTGCGGAGCACTCCATCCCGAGCATGTCGCCGCGGAAATCAAGCGCCGTCCCGGACAGTTCGACCTCGGCATCACCCTCGACGGAGACGCCGACCGCGCTCTCTTCAGCGACGCGCTCGGCAACGTCGTCAACGGAGACGCCGTCCTCCTCATCGCCGCTCGCAACATGAAGGGCCGCGGAACCCTCGTCCACAACACCGTCGTCGCCACCACCATGAGCAACATGGGCCTGGAGAAGGCCCTCGGCTCCAGCGGCATCCGTATGCTCCGCGCCGATGTGGGCGATAAATATGTCCTTGAGCAAATGCTCAAAACCGGGGCCACCCTCGGCGGCGAGCAATCCGGCCACATCCTTTTCATGGACTCCGACTCAACCACCGGCGACGGACTGCTCACCGCCCTGCGCGTCCTGGAAGTCGTCGCTCACTCCGGCAAATCCCTGCATCAGCTCACCGCTGACTTCAAGGTCTTCCCCCAGCAGATCCGCAACATCAAAGTGCGCGACCGAATCCCCATGCGCGAGCTGCCCACGGTCGCCGAAGCCATCGCCGCCGCCGAAGCCGAACTCGATGGCAATGGCCGCGTCGTCGTCCGCTACTCCGGCACCGAGAAACTCGCCCGCGTCATGATCGAAGCCGAAAGCGATGCCCTCATGCGCAAACACGTCGACGCCATCGCCGCCGCCCTCCAAGCCGCCATCGGCCTCTAGCAAACACACTTCAGGGTGCCCCGTCCTAACCTGGGTTTGGTTAGGGCGGGGTAGTTGACCCTGCTGTTGACCCTGCCGTTGACCTTGCTGTTGACCTTGCCGTTGACCTTGCTCTTGCCCTTGCTTCTGGTGCCCCATTTCTGCCTTCCTTTGGCAGAAGTGGGTCTGTTGACCTTGCTCTTGCTCTTGACCTTGCTCTTGACCTTGCTCTTTCAATCAATGCAGGCACCCCACCTTCGACGCGCGTCCTCTGCGCGGCTAAGGTGGGAGAGCACAATCCATCACCCCGGAAATCGCTCTCGCCCCTTCACTCTCCACAGGCTCGCGGAACTGATCAAGACGGGCCTCCCGATTCTCGACCACTCACGATGAGTTGCTCCCCCGCCTCTAGATCGGCTCAGGATTCATTCTTTCGGCGTCGGCGACATGGTCGGGAGCGTCGTTGAACGAAACCCCAGGCGCGTAGGCGTACTTCCTGTACTTCGATCCCACCTTGCGAATGGCGTCGTGCCAGCCATCGTCCCACACCGCGCGCGCCTCGCCATCCACATAGCTCCATGTGCCATGTCCACCGCTGCCGACCGTGTTCGTCGCCTTTCCATTCTCTTCGAACGTGAAGGTGTAGGTGTGTCCTTTGCCGTCGCCCACAGTCCACTTGCCGACGAAGCGGCGGCGGCCGGGAGCCTCGGCCTCACTGCCCGGCTTCTTCGCCGCTGGCGCCGCTGCTGATAGCGGCTTGAACTCGATTCGTGCAACATCGGCCAGTGGGAAAGCTTGCTGGTGGCCATCCTTGAACGTGATCACGATTGAGTTGGCACTGTCCTTCGCCGCCGCGCCGGCAAGTTCCGGCACGCTCAGCGCAACAACCCACAACAGGCCAACCAGGACGAATCCGCTGTATCCCTTGCGCATCGCTCTTCCTCGCGAACAGAATCTAATCGCACCAGAACCTGACCACGGATACGAGCGGCGCTCCGCAATAGTTCCCCAAATTCCGGTGGTTCGGCGGGCGGCCCCACCGAACCCCTCGCAGCAAAGACACACTTCCCAGACACACTTCAAGGTGCCCCATCCTAGCCCGTCGTTGGCTGGGGTGGGGTTGTTCACCTTGCTCTTGCCTTTGCTTCTGGTGCCCCATTTCTGCCTTCCTTTGGCAGAAGCGGGTCTTTTGACCTTGCTTTTGCCGTTGTTCCTGTCCTCGCCCACAACCGAACTTCTCCGCTCCGCACATCGATTCGTTCAACGGAACGCTCCGAACCAACCCACCGTCCCGTTTGCGTTACTATGTTCTCTCTCACTCTGCACCCCAAAGGAACTCCTGATGAGACGCACATCCGCACTTGCCTTCGTCCTTCTCTTCCTCTCCCTCTTCGCCTCCGCCCAGTCCAGGCCGCTCCTCAAGATCGACGGCAAAATCGCCGCGCCCCTCACCATCACCGCCGAGGATTGGGCCAAACTTCCGCGCGCCACGCTCATGGCGCCCCGCGGACACTCGAAAGAAAAATTTCAGTTTGAGGGAGTCCCGCTGAAAGCGCTGCTTGATAAGGCCGGCGTCTTCGATCCGAAGAAGGAACTCAAAGGCAAACAGCTCCTGCAATACGTCGTCATCACCGCCAGCGATGGATACCGCGCCATCTTCTCCATCGCCGAACTCGACGAAGCAACCGGAGCCACCGCCAACGTTCTTCTCGCCGACAAAGTGGATGGCAAACCGCTCGACGAAAAAGAAGCTCCCCTGCAACTCGTCGTGCCCACGGACAAACGCCCGGCGCGCTGCGTCCGCATGGTCACTGCCATCACCGTCGTCGCCCTTGATTAGTTGGTAGGTGGCCCGACCGAACCCCTCGCAGCACAGATACTCTTCAGGATGGCGGGTGGCACGTCCAAACATTCACATTCATCGATACTCTTCAGGGTGCCCCGTCCTAACCCGCTGTTGGTTAGGGCGGGGTTTTTGACTCTGCCGTTGCTCTTGTCATTGAATCGATGCCGCGGTCTCCAGGTTCGCGCCCACACTTCTCATCGATGACGACTCTTCCGTCTCCAATTCAGCCCTCGCCGGTGCGCCATCTCACACGCGCCTGTGAGCCGAATCGACCTGGCACAGCAACCATTGCCTCTTCCGCCAATACGCACGGCTTGCAATGTGAACCACTCCGCCAATCGTTCGCAACCTCCCTCAACGATTGACCATTACATAAACACGCCTCGCCAAACGATTAACCACATCGCCAATCGTCAACGGCATTTTGCACCGTTCACGGTGCAAAATGCCGTCTTTTTCAGCTTGATTTTCGTCAATCTTCGTCGCGGTCTTTCGAAGCCGGAAATACCGTGTGTTTCGGCTTCGGCATCCGCTGCTTTCCCATCGTCGCATGCCACAGAATGGCATTCAGCTTCGCCGGATCGGCCTTGTCTTCCTTGCTGAAGTCCATCAGCAGACTCTGCTTCGCACCCTTGTTTTCCGCGGGGTTGGCCTCATACAGGCTGCCGTCGTTTTCGTGTCTGCGGTCGGCCTCATACGGAGGCTGATCGCCCTTGCCGGCAAACTCTCCCGCGATGGGCGCGGCTTGCGCGTCGTTGTGATTCATCGGCGGCATCCCCAGCAGATCCTCGATCGTGCGAATCATGTTCACCGTCGTATAGAAGCCGTGCTCCACATGCGGAGTGCTCGTCCGGGGCGCGTATTTACTGATCACAAACGCGATCGAGCGATGCGCGTCCACATGGTCCGGCCCGTCCTGCGCGTCGTCTTCCAGCACCACAATCGCCGTATCGTCCCAGTAGTTCGAGTGCGAAACCGCTTCCACCACGCGACCCAGCGCGAGGTCATTGTCTTTCAGCGATGCCTGCGGAGTGGGCATTCCAGGCCGTGTTCCGTACGTGTGGTCGTTCGGCAGACGCATCACAATCAAGTTCGGCAACTCGTACTGCGTGTGGCCGTGTGCGCGCGCGTGAACGAACTCGTTGAACTCGTTTAGAAATTCGTCAGCGCGATACTGGTCAGGATATTCGAGGCGGAAGTCGGCGAAGTTAGGATCGAAGTGGTCAACCAGTTCAGGCTTGGTGGGCACGTTGCGCGCGATGAGCGGCACCGCCCACGGCCACGGGCTGGGCTTGCCGGGAGTCGCTCCGAGGCCCGCTGGCAGCGGCTCGCCGGGGGCTACGGATTTCTTCGCGCACATCCCCGTGCTGGTGCCGGTCGAGGCCGGAGAGTTCACCCAACCGGGTTCGGTACACCACTCCGTGTCAATAAATTCGCCGTAGTGCCGGTAGCGCAGATGAGCGCGCGCGGCGTTCGCCCAGAGATATCCCGTAGATGGTTCGTCAACGTCGGCGATGTGTTGCAGGAACGGATACTCACCGTTGACTGCGCCCTCGAAATCGTACGTGCGCTGGCCGTTGCGGTAATTGATGGGCCAGATTTTTTCCGTGTAGTCGCTGGTGATCGCCGCCGTGGACCATACGTGGCCGTTGCCGCTGATTTCTCCGGAGTCGTAAAAATTGTCAAGCACTCCAAATTGGCGTGCGAGCTTGTGATGATTCGGCGTAACCTCCTCGCCGAACATTGCGAGTGAAGCGTCGCCGTCGCCTGTGCCGAGATCGCCGAGCAACTGATCGTAGGTGCGGTTTTCCTTGATGATGTAGATGACTTGGCGGATCGGATTGCTGTTGTGTGCGCTGTTGTGGAAGTCGATGCGCGGCTGGCTCTCCTCGATGAGATTGTTGCGCATCACCGCCGCGGAGTAGGCCGTGAGATTAGCGGCGATTTCCTTTTCCGCAAGGCGCGCAACCGAGCCGTAAGTCAGGTCGCCGATGTACTTCCAGTTCTTCTTAGCCCTGGCGTTCTTGGACTCCGGATCTGGCGCGCCCGCGTTGGGACCCGTTCCTCTTCCCTTGCCGCTGCCGATGATGAGGTCGCCGCCGGCGAAGGCCAGCGCAGTCGGATAGTACTCGGTGGGAATGAAGCCGCGAGGCGCGGCAAGAGCGGAGTGCGCGCCTACGGAAAGAACTGCGACGGAGTTGGTTCCGGCCTCGGCGACGTAGAGTTCGCCGCGCGGGCTGAGGGCAAGCGCGTTGGGATATGCTCCGCCGGCGCGCTGCCTTGGCAGGCGCACGTTGACCCTGGCGACGACCTGCGAGGTCGCGGCGTCGAGCGAGACGACTTCGTCGAGGTTGGCCAGCGTGACGTAAAGCCTGTGAGCGGTTGGCTCATAGAGCATGGCCGTTGCGTGTCCCGAGGAGGTCGGAGATCCACTTGGCTTATCGAGTTCAATGCGGCGGACTTCTCCACTGGCGAGATTCAATTCGGCAACCGCCGCGGTGTTCCAGAGGCTGACCCAGGCTTTCTGGTGCCCGTCAGTGGCCACAGCGTAGGGCATGGTCGCAGGAATCCACTCGCTCTGTGGGTCGCTGACATCGAAGGTCTTGAGGATCGCGCCGGAATGTGCGTCGAGCAGCCAGACCTGATCGCTCATGTTTCCAGCAACCAGCAGGCGCTCGGGCTCTGCGCCGGAGGCCGGCAGCAGGGCGAGGCCCGCCGGATAGGCGATCATGAGCCCCTTGGCGAGGGGAGACTTTGCAGGATACTTTCTGCCGGCCGGAAGCGTCTGCGGCGGAATCTTCAGAAATCGGCTGGGAGTGAGATTGCCATCCTGGAAGGAATAGACGGCAATGCCGCTGCCTGTATCACCTTCGGTTTTTCCTTCGGAATCAAAGAGCGAGGCGACCGAAGCATAGAGTTCATCGCCGCTCGCGCTCCAGGCGAGGCCGAAGAAGTAGCTCTGCTTCAAGCGCGGCCGCAGGCGCGGGTCGGCAAAGTCGGTGAGTTGGTTGGTGGTGCGATCCAGCAGCGTGATGGATTGGCCCATGTGTGACTCCGCCGTGCCAAAGCCGGCGTTGAGCAACGCCACGTAGCGCTCGCTAGGCGAAACGGCGGCAGCCGTAGGAAGGCTGTTGGTTCGGCGCGGTCCACCGGGCGCGGGTGTAAACAGAATTTTGCTGCTTGGCAGTTGAACCTTCTGGGCCGCAACAGGACGCTCGCCGGCCAGGCATACAACGCAGGTGGACAACAACAGAGCGGCGATCGCGTTTTTCACCTGGCTCCTCCGGATCTCAAAATGTGGTTTGCACAACCTTACACCCGCCGAATTGCAGCAGGATGAATACACGCGAAGTGAAAGCAAGTCCTCCAGCGCGCGAATGATCAGCGCGCTGCGTTCATACCGGCTCCGCGCCGGACGTGGCACAGCACGGCATCGACCTCGCGGGCAATCTCGTCATTGCCCGTGACCACGATGTCGGCGTGCACCCGTGCGGGATAGACATACTGAAGCGCCATGGGCAGAACAGTGGTGTGGTATTGCTCGAGGACGCTTTCACGGGTTCGCCCGCGCTCACGTATGTCGCGCTCGATTCGCCTCTCCAGACAAATCTCATTCCCGAGATCGACGAAGACTTTTGTACCCAGGGTTTTGCGTAGCGGCTCCCAGTGAAGCGCGAAGAGCCCTTCGACAATCACGAAAGGTCTGGGCACGAGTTCGAGAGTTTCTCCGGTGCGGGTGTGGGTGGTGAAGTCATAGACCGGGCGCGCGATGGTTTCACCTTTGTGCAACTGGTGCGCGTGCTGCAGGAGCAACTCGGAGTCCAGCGCCGCGGGCGAATCGAAATTGTAGTGCGCCCGCTGCACCAGGCTGAGGTGGTTGAGTTCGCGATAGTAGGAGTCGAGATGAAAGAGCGCCGCGTCGAGTTTCTCGGCGAGATGCGCGGCAAGATAACTCTTGCCCGCGCACGATGGTCCCGCAACTCCGATGAAATAAGGCTTCATGTCCGTAGCTCTAAAAAGTGAGCGGCCTCAAGAGGCCGCCAGGTTACTTGCCCGCTGCAGCAATTCCGGGAAGGATTGCTGTCAGAAGAGCGAGGAAGGTTCCGCGCACGCGTTTGCCGGTTTCCAGCACTTCCTCGTGATTGATCTCGCCGGCAGACAGTCCCGCCGCCATGTTGGTGACGCATGAAATCGCAAGCACATCGATCCCCATGTGACGCGCGACGATCACCTCCGGCACGGTGGACATGCCCACCAGATCGGCGCCAATCGCGCGCAGGTAGCGAATTTCAGCCGGAGTCTCATAGCTCGGCCCGGAGAGCGCCGCATAGACGCCTTCTTTCAAGTCAATGCCCAGCCCCTGGGCCGCCTGTTGAGCGAGTTGGCGATAGCTGCTGCAATAGGCTTCGCTCATGCCCGGAAAACGCGGGCCAAAGCGATCATCGTTGGGCCCATTGAGCGGGTTGCTGCCCTGGAGATTGATGTGATCGCTGAGGACCACGAGTGCGCCCTGCGCGTACGCGGAGTTGATACCGCCAGCCGCGTTGGTAAGCACCAGGCTCTTTACGCCGAGCCGCGCCAGCACTCGCACCGGGAAGCCAGCCTCACGCGCGCTGTATCCCTCGTACTGATGAACGCGCCCCTGCATGGCTGCGATCGTGAGTTCGCCGATCTTGCCGACGACGAGCCGACCAGCGTGGCCGATGGCCGTGGAGCGGGGAAAGTTTGGAATGTCTCCGTAAGGGATGACGACGGAATCCTGCAGTTCATCGGCAAAGGCGCCCAGCCCGGAGCCGAGCACGACGGCGATCTCGGGCACTCCAAGGTGGGGCTTCTGCGACAGTTGCATGCGAACCACCATGGCCGCGGATTCGGCGCGGGTGAACTCATCCATTGCCATGTGCTTTACGTCGGCATGCGAACTCATAACAGTACTCCTACAATACAAGCTGACATAAGATTCGCCATGGTCCCGGCGATCATTGCTTTGAAGCCAAGCCGGGCAAGGTCGGCGCGGCGGGACGGAGCAAGCGCACCGAGACCGCCAATCTGAATTCCGATGGAACTAAAGTTGGCAAAGCCGCAGAGCGCGAACGTTGCAATGGTAAATGAACGCGGGTCCAAAGCGGCCTTCTGCGCGCCCAGCATGGAGAATGCGACCAGTTCATTCAGCACCATGCGAGTACCCAGCAGATTGCCAATCGCGGCGCAATCGCGCCACGGTACTCCGATGATAAAGGCGATGGGGGCGAAGACCACTCCGAGAATCTTTTCAAGGCTCGCCGGGAACCAGGCGAAGCCGTGCGCGGCGAAGAAATTGTGTGTGCCGCCCAGGAGTGAGTTGATAAGAAAAATGATCGCCAGAAAAGAGATCAGCATGGCAGCCACATTCAACGCCAGTCCAAGACCGTCACTGGTTCCCTTGGCCGCCGCCTCCAGCACATTGCTGGCGCGCTCTTCCTTCGGCAACTTGGCTCCACCGGCGGTCTCGGGAACTTCAGTCTCAGGCACGAGCATCTTGGCCACGGTGAGGGTTCCGGGCGCGGTCATGATAACGGCGGCGAGCAGGTGCTCCGGCGCGACGCCGGTGGCGATGTAGGCGGCCATGATACTGCCGGAAACGTGCGCCATGCCGGCGGTCATCACCACCATGAGTTCCGACTGGGTGAGGCGCGGTAGAAACGGGCGGATCGTAAGCGGAGCCTCGGTCTGGCCCATGACGATGGAAGCGGCGATGTTCAGCGACTCAGCACCGCTGGCGCCCATGGTTTTTTCCATGACCACGGCTACGATGCGAATCAGAAACTGCATGATGCCGAAGTAATACAGGATGGAGAAAAATGCCGCGATGAAGATGATGGCCGGCAAAACCTGAAAGGCAAAAATAAAGCCGAGATTGGAGTTCTGCGCGCCGGCCTCTCCGAAGACGAACCTTGAACCGGCGAAGGAGCAGGCTAGTAGGCGCTTGGCCCCTTCTCCCGCCTTGGCAATGGCAAGTTGACCCCACCAGACCTTGGTCACAAAGACGGCAAAGAGCACCTGCAACCCGATGCCCGTGGCGACCACTCGCCAGCGGATGGCTTTGCGGTTGGTTGAAAACAGCCAGGCGGCGGCGAGCATAAATAGCAGGCCAAGTACTCCAGTGAATCGTCCCATCACTTCCCTCTCACATCCAGCTCGAGATGAACTCAGACCGACTTGCCTTGAATCACCTTCTGAATCAGCGCACGCAGCGGCGGCTTCTGGTCGCCAATGGAGTACGCGGCTGCAATGACCGGCTTCGCTTCGTCAAAACGCGCCACGGAATTATAGTGAACCGTGCAAAGCGGATCGCCCGCCGAGACCGCATCCCCCACTTTTTTGTGGAGCACAATTCCAACAGCGGGATCGACTGTATCTTCCCGGGTGAATCTGCCGCCGCCGAGCATGACTCCCGCAACTCCCATGCGCTCGCACTCGATGGCCGCGATGAATCCGCTTTCCGGAGCAAGGATATCCTCGCGATGCGCGGCTTGCGGCAGGAGCGCAAGGTCGTCGATGGTTCGAGGGTCGCCACCCTGTTCGCGCACGAGATCACGGAAGCGCTCCAGCGCCTGGCCGCTCTGGATGAGCGAATGCGCAAGCGCGCGGCCTTCGTCTTTATTTGCGCTTCGTCCGCCGAGGTAGAACATCCAGCCGCAGAGTTCGAGGGTGAGTTCGACAAGGTCTTCCGAGCCGGCAAAGTTACCGCGCAGAATTTCGACGCACTCAACGACTTCGAGGGCGTTGCCAATGTAGCGGCCCAGCGGTTGATCCATATCGGTGATGAGCGCGACTACTTTCTTGCCCATACGCTCGCCGGTTTCCACCATCAACTCGGCCAGAGACTCACTGTCTTTGCGCTCCTTCATGAATGCGCCCGAGCCGGTCTTAACGTCGAGCACGAGGCCATCGATGCCCTCGGCGAGCTTCTTGCTCATGATGGAGGCGCAGATGAGGGCCGGGCTCTCGACCGTGCCGGTAACATCGCGGAGGGAATAGAGCTTCTTGTCTGCCGGGACAAGTTCTTCGGTTTGGCCGATCATGGCACAGCCGATTTTGGCGAGGATGCGGCGGAATTCTTCGAGATCGAGATTGACGTTAAAGCCGGGGATGGCTTCGAGCTTATCCAGCGTGCCGCCCGTGTGGCCAAGGCCGCGGCCACTGACCATGGGCACATTGACGCCGCCGGCAGCCACAACAGGGGCGAGGATGAGCGATGTCTTGTCGCCGACGCCACCGGTGGAGTGCTTATCCACCTTGGCGCCGGGGATCTCCGCGAAGTCAAGCACATGGCCGGAGTGCAGCATGGCGCTGGTGAGCGCGGCGGTCTCCTGACGGCTGAGACCGCGAAGGAATGAAGCCATCAAGAATGCGGAGACCTGATAGTCGGGAACCTCACTGCGGGAGCAGGCGGAGATGATCCAATCAATCTCCTGGCGCGACAGTTCGTTGCCATCGCGCTTTTTGCGGATCAGTTCGACAAAAAGCATCAGGGGCCATTCCGGTGAAGGCGAGGATTGCGCGCCGACAGT
>Ga0181534_10001721_pt1 | contig 14039 bp, 10 predicted proteins | sample PEATcosm2014_Bin_37_FD_119758 | JGI IMG/M metagenome (GOLD analysis project Ga0181534, IMG submission 119758) | Peatland microbial communities from MTU Mesocosm Facility, Houghton, MI, USA - PEATcosm2014_Bin17_10_metaG | ecosystem: Environmental > Terrestrial > Soil > Wetlands > Peat | place... | reverse complement strand
GTCCGTCGAACACGATCCTTGCTGAACGGCTCACGCCGGAATTGCTTGGCAAGCTGGTAGCCCTCTATGAGCACTCGGTCTTCACCCAAGGCACTATCTGGAATATCGACTCGTTCGACCAGTGGGGCGTCGAGCTGGGCAAGGTCATGGCCGCGCAGCTGGCCCCGACGCTGACCGACACCGCCGTTCCCGATCTCGCCGACCAGGACTCCTCCACGGCCACCCTGGTCCGGCGGTACCGGGCCATGCGCCAGCGCCCGATCTGACCTCACCAGTCTGATCGGTCTGATCGGTCTGACCTGACCGGTCTACGGGGCCGGAGCGGGGGGCCGGAGCGGGGGGGCGACCGGGTGGCCCGTCAGGCCGAGGCCAGCGCCCGCCAGAGCGAGCGGTAGTTGGGATACGTGATCCCCTCGGTGATGTAGCCGGCCCGTTCCAGCTCGGCGTGGAAGGCCGGCAGGTTGCGGAACGGGATCCCCATGTCCACATGGTGGGCCAGGTGCCACCCGGTGTTGTAGGGCACGAACCAGAACCGGGCCGGCAGGGACTGGCGGACGTTGTGGGTGGTCACCCGGCGGTCCTGTCCGGCCTCCAACCCACCGTGCTCGGCGATGGCCCGCAGCCGGTTGATCACCCGCCACTGGGTCATCCACGGCAGCCACCACAACAGGGGGTAGATCCACCACCGTCCCGTGGTGACCCACAGGACGGCCCACAGCACCACCTGGGTCCCGAGGATGGAGCCGGCCACCCGCCGGGTGCCCTTCCGGCGGAGGGCCTTGAACAGCGGGGTGAAGTTCTTCCAGCCCGAGATGCCCACGGCATCCCGGACCAGGCGACGGGCCAGCGTGCGACGGTCGCACCGGTAGCCGCCGTAGAAGGCCAGGTCGGGCTCGCGCGGACCGAACTCCTCCTTGTGATGGGCGAAGTGGCCGCGGCGGTAGATGGAGATGGGGGTCCAGGTGGGGTAGGCCAGCAGCCAGGTGCCCACCCAGTCGTTGGCCCGCTTGTCGGTGAACAGGAGCTTGTGGGCGGCCTCGTGCATGAGGATGGCGAACCGGGCGTAGATCGGGCCCATCAGCACGAAGGCCACCAGGTAGGCCCACCAGCGGTCGATCCACACGGAGCCGCCGATGATGACGGCCACCCACAGCCACACCGAGACCACGGTGACGGCATTGCGCAGGTCGGTGATGCGGCGGAGGTCATGGCGGATCTCGGGCTTCGCCATCCCGTTCTCCATCAGCCGGTCGGTCGGGAAGACCTCCGGACGGACCTCGGGATCGGCCACCATGGTGAGCGACATGTATGGCATATTACAGATATCGAACAGTTGATGCAAGAGAGTAATGCTCCGCTGACGGCCCGATCGGTCCTGGCCAGCGCCCTTCTGGGTGAGGACCCGCCACAGCTTCCCGTGTCCCACCTGGTCCACCTGGCCGGGCTGTTCGGCATCAACGAGAACCGGGCCCGGGTGGCGCTGTCCCGCATGGCCTCGGCCGGGGAGGTGACCACGGACGGCTCCGGTCGGTACCGGTTGGCCGGCCACCTCCTCGACCGCCAGGACCGTCAGGCCGGCAGCCGGCGGGGGGAGACCCGTCCGTGGGGCGGGACGTGGCGCATGGTGGTGGTGACGGCGTCGGGGCGCTCGGCCGACGACCGCTCCGCCCGGCGCAGGGCCCTGGCCCTGGCCCGCCTGGCCGAGCAGCGGGAGGGAGTGTGGTTGCGTCCCGACAACATCGACCTCCGCCCCGACCCGGCCGGTGACCCAGACGTGACCCTCTATTCGGTGACACCCGACGCCGACCCGCAGGCCATGGCGGCCAGCCTGTGGGACCTGGACGCCTGGGCTCGGGGAGCTACCCGGCTGCAGGAGCAGATGGAGGCCCTCCCTGCGACGGGGCCGCAGGATCTGGCCCCGGGCTTCGTGCTGTCGGCCGCCGTGCTCCGGCACCTCCAGGCCGACCCGCTGCTCCCGTCGGCCCTGCTCCCCGGGGCGTGGCCGGGCGGCTCGCTCAGGGATGCCTACGACCGCTGGGACCGGCACTACCGCCGGGTCCTGCGGACCTGGGCCCGGTCCGACTGACAGACCGGGGGCGTGCCGGCCCGCGTGCCGGCGCCCGGCCCCGACCTGGCGGGGAGGGGAGCCGAGGGCCGCCGACCGCTACGGTGACGAGACCAGCGACCGGTCACGGCGACGGCATCAGGGGAACCAGGGGGAGACACCATGACGACAGCGACGGGACCGGCAGCCAACGGCACAGGGGAGGGGCCGTCCTTCGAAGGGAAGGTGGCGGTGATCACCGGCGGGGCCCGGGGCCAAGGGCGCTCCCACGCCCTCGAGTTCGCCCGGCTCGGGGCCGACATCGCCGTCTGCGACCTCTGCCACGACCTGGGCAGTGTGGGCTACCCGCTCGGCACCAGCGATGACCTGGCCGAGACGGTCCGGCTGGTCGAGGCGCTCGGCCGCCGATGCGTGTCGTCGGTGACCGACGTGCGGGACCTCGACGCCACCATGGGCTTCGTCGACGAGGCGCGGAGCGAGCTCGGCTCGGTGGACATCCTGGTGGCCAACGCCGGCATCTCCGCGTTGGGCTCGATCTGCACCATGAGTGGCGCCGAGTGGAGCGAGACCATCGACACCAACCTGACCGGGGTGTTCAATGCCATGCGGGCGGTGTCCCCGCACATGCGTCGCCAACGATGGGGCCGCATCGTCGGCATCTCGTCCATGATGGGCCGGTCGTCCAATCCGGGCATCCCGGCCTACGTGGCGTCCAAGTGGGGGGTGATCGGCCTCGTCAAGTCGGTGGCCTTCGAGCTGGCCGCCTTCGGGGTCACCGTCAACGCCGTCGCCCCGGGAAACGTCTCCACCCCCATGATCCACAACGACACCCTGTACGGCCTCATGCGGCCGGACCTCGAACACCCCACCCGCGAGGATGTGGAGCCGGGCATGACCGCCCTGCACGTGCAGCCGGTGCCGTGGCTCGAGCCCGAGGAGATCACCGCGGCGGTGGTGTTCCTGGCCTCGGAAGCGGCCCGGCACATCACCGGGTCGGTCATCGACGTCGATGCCGGCGCCTCGGCCCGGTTCACCGCCTGAGGCTTCGCGCTGGTGGGCGGGGCCGTGGGCGATCACCGTCCCTACCGGCACCGGAATCCCTGAGCCACCGGACTGGCCCTCGGGCCCTCGTCTGAGCGGCACGGTATACGCCGTATACCGTGCCAGGAATTTACCCTCGGCAGAGGGACAGGGCACCCCTGCCCACGAAGCCCGGTGGCGGGGCACGGCCAAGCCGGTGGGGTCCCGGGAGGGCTCCCAACCCCCACCTCACTGGCGGGACATGGCTGCCCGCTCGGCGGCCAGGCCCTCCGCGTCCTGTGCCGTCGCCGACTGCCGGGCCAGGGCGACGTCCAGGCGAGTGAGGGTCCCCTCGAAGGGGAAGGGCGCGGCGTAGCGGTCGCTCACCGGGGACCCGTGGTCGTAGCCCACGCTGGGCCCGACGCTGGAGATCATGGTCATGACGAACGGCACCGCCAAGGTGCCACTGGGCTCGCCGTCGATGATGAGGGTGGCCTCGCCGCCGCGTCCGGTGCGGACGAAGTGGACGCCGATGACCGACGGGCCGACCGGCACTGCCTCGGCCGACACCACCACGTGGTGGTCCCCGAAGCAGTTGTAGTCGAGGACCAGTCGGTCGTCCTGGACGAACAGGCTGACACCCGAGTTCTCGTTGCCCGAGGCGTACAGGACCCCGTTGGCCCCCTGGGGTCGGTCGACGGTGGCCGCCATGTCCCATCCCCGTCCGCCCAGCGACGGCGCAACCTGGCCGGGTAGGGGCGACATGGGTGGGAAGTAGGCGTAGCGGCGGCTGGTGGGATGGGGAGACCGGTCGCGGTAGCGGGTGAAGAACAGCTCGATGGTCCGGTCGTCCAAGGGGAGGGCGCCGTACTCCTCGGCCTCCCGCCACCACAGGTCGACCAGCTCGGCCACCCGTTCGGGCTGCTCGGCAGCCAGGTTGCGGCACTCCGAACGGTCGTCCTCGAGGTGGTAGAGCTCCCAGTCGTCGTCGGCGAAGGGCACCCCGGACTGATGGCGGGTGACCGCCTTCCATCCGTCGAGGTAGATGCCGCGGTGGCCCATCATCTCGAAGTACTGGACGTGCTTCCGGCTGGGCTCGTCGGGCGCGTCGAACGAGTAGTGCAGGGAGGTCCCCGACACCGGGATCTGCTCGAAGCCGCGGTAGGTGGCCGGAGGGTCCACCCCCAGGGTCTCGTAGATGGTGGGCACGATGTCGCTCACGTGGTGGAACTGATGGCGGAGGGAGCCGCCGTCGGTGATGCGCTCGGGCCAGTGCACGATCAGGGGCACGTGCACACCACCTTCGTGGGTGTTCTGCTTGTACCACTTGAACGGGGTGTTGCCGGCCTGGGCCCAGCCCCACGGGTAGTTGGAGTGGCTGTGGGGGCCACCGATGTCGTCGATGCGCTCGACGGCCTCGTCGGGCGTCTCGGCCAGGAGGTTGAAGTACTTCATCTCGTGCATGACCCCGAAGGGGCCGCCCTCCTGGCTGGCGCCGTTGTCCGACATCAGGAGGATGAGGGTGTTGTCGAGCTGGCCCAGCTCGTCGAGGGCGTCGACGAAGCGACCGATCTGGTCATCGGTGTGCTCGAGGAAGGCGGCGAAGGCCTCTTGGAGCCGGGCCGCCAGCCGTCGGTGGTTCTCGGGCAGGGAGTCCCAGGGCTCCACCCCGGGGTTCCTGGGGGCCAACTGCGTCCCGGAAGGGAGCAGGCCCATGTCCTGCTGCCGGGCGAACCACCGGTCGCGGGCTGCGTCCCAGCCGTCGTCGAAGCGGCCCCGGTACTTCTCGAGGTAGGTCGCAGGGGCCTGGTGGGGCGCGTGCATGGCGCCGAAGGCCAGGTAGGTGAAGAACGGCCGGTCGGGACGGATGGACACGGTGTCATGGATGAAGTGGATGGCGTGGTCGACCAGGTCCTCGCTCAGGTGGTACCCGTCCTCGGGTGTCCCGGGGGGCTCGACGCTGTGGTTGTCGTAGACCAGCTCGGGGTGGAACTGGTCGGTCTCGCCCTCGAGGAAGCCGTAGAAGCGGTCGAAGCCCCGCTGGCAGGGCCACTGGTCGTAGGGCCCGGCCGCGGAGGCGTTGTCCATGGCGCACAGGTGCCATTTGCCTACGGCGAAGGTGGCGTAGCCCTCGTCCCGGAGGACCTCGGCCACGGTGGCGGCGTGGTTGGTGATGTGGCCCCGCATGTGGGGGTAGCCGCTGTCGAAGTTGGAGATCGACCGCATCCCGACGGTGTGGTGGTTCCTTCCCGTGAGCAGCGAGGCCCGGGTGGGCGAGCACAGCGGCGTCACGTGGAAGTTGGTGTAGCGCAGACCGCCGGCGGCCAGCCGGTCGATGTTGGGCGTGGCCAGGTCCGAGCCGTAGCAGCCCAAGTGGGAGAAGCCGGTGTCGTCGAGGAGGATCACCACGACGTTGGGGGCGTCCTCCCCGGGATGGGGCGGGGTGGGCCACCATGGCGTGGATTCGGACTCGGTGCGGGCGATGACCCCGTCGAAGCGTTCGTGGCTCGTCATGTCGGTCCCTCGCTGGTGCACGGATCGGTGGCCGGATGGGAGATCCGGCCGGGATGGCAACGTTCTGTCACTGGGAGTGACGATACCGGTTGGGTCGATTCCCGTGTCGATCGGACCCGCCCGGGTGCCCCGGCTGGCCTGGGTGGCCCATGGCCGTGAGGGCCCGGAATCGTGGGCCCCTGCCCGTGGACGATAGATTCGCAGAGTCCTCCGGTCCGGCCGGTCGGGGGCGCCGACCGAGGAGGGGTGCACCGAGACGATGGCACGAGGTGACACACTGCCCGTCCCGGCACCGGAGAGGGCCACCGTGGTGGTGGAGCCGCCGGGAGATGGTCCCGGCTACTGGGCCGGGGCCCCCAGCGCGGCCCTCGACGTGCACGGCACCTTCTGGCTGGCCTACCGCCTGCGCCGGCCCCTCGGCATCGGCCGGGGCTACGCCAACGTCGTGGCCCGGTCCGAGGACGGCGAGCACTTCGAGACGGTGGCGGTCCTCGATCGCCAGCAGTTCGAGTGCGACTCCCTGGAACGTCCGGCCCTGGTGTCACGGGACGACGGGACCTGGCGGCTGTATGTGAGCTGTGCCACCCCCGGCACCAAGCACTGGCGGGTGGACGCACTGGACGCCGATGACCCGTCGAAGTTCGTCCCGGCCTCGGCCCGGACGGTGCTGCCCGGGGACGAGGCCACGGGCGTGAAGGACCCGGTGGTCAAGGTGATCGACGGGACCTGGCACGTGTGGCTGTGCTGCCACCCGCTGGACCTGCCCGAGGAGACCGACCGGATGTCCACCCACTACGGCACCAGTGCCGACGGCCTGACCTGGACCATGCACGGGGAGGCCCTGGGCGGCACGCCCGGAGGGTGGGACGGGCGCGGGGCTCGGGTGGCCGACGTCATCCACCACGAGCCGGAGTGGTTCGCCTACTACGACGGGCGGATCGACAAGGCGGCCAACGCCGAGGAGCGCACCGGAGTGGCCGTGGGGGAGACCCCGGGCCGTCTGGTCGCCGGACCGGGTCCCTTCGGCACCGGAGACGGGGGCAGGGCCTCGTTGCGCTACGTCTCGTCGCTCGCCCTGCCCGACGGCGGCACCCGCCTGTACTACGAGACCAGTCGGCGGGACGGCGCCCACGACTTGCGCACCGAGTACGTCCCCCCCTCGCGGTAGTTCCGCCACGTCGAGAGGTCCCAGCCGGTGATCTCCTCCACGACGTCGATGTCCTTGGCGAAGTACTCGACCAGTCGGGCCCGCTCGCTCTCGGCCAGTTCCGGCCGGTGCTGGGGCGTCCGTTGCATGAGCCACTGCAGGGGCAGGCTGGCCTTCCTCCACACCTGGGGGTGGAAGTGCTGGCCGAGCGAGGCGCCGCCTCGAAAGACGCCCCGGAGGACCTTGACGTAGAGGCTGGGGGGCACGTAACCGCCCACGTTGCGGGCCGGCACTTCGGTCACCACGCCTTCCTCCACCCCCAGGAACCGGCACACCCCGTCGAGGGTCGCCGCCGGGGATCCGACCAGATCCATGTACCGGATGATGTGGACCTGGTCCCGATCGAACAGGCTGAAGAGGTGGAGCAGCTGCCGGCCGTAGAGCCCGGTCTCGAGGTACCGCCAGAACGGGGCCCATCCTGCCTCCCGCCGCCGGGGCTCCTCGGCGCAGGCTGCCACGAAGTCGTCGATGGTCTCGAGGCCGTCCGCCCACAGGTGGGCCCAGTTCGAGTAGGCCCGGTCCACCGGGTCGCGCAGGACCGCCACCAACCGGGCATCGGGCACGGCATCGTGAATGCGCTGGTGCGAGTCGAGGTCGGCGAGGTAGAGCGGTGTGCTCTCGCCGCGGAGGGCGCCCTCCGGTGCCGGGGCGAAGAGCTCCTCGTAGCGCTGGCGGTCCCACACCCACTCACGGGCGCTGTGGGCGTCGCCCGGTCCAGCCTGGTTGACGGGAGGAGCATCGTCGCACAGGAAGTACTTGGGCTCCTTGACCGCCGACAGGTAGAGCTGGGGATGCTCGGCCAGAGCGGCGTGGAGCGCGGTCGTGCCAGCCTTGGGGGCGCCGATGACGAAGAAGTCGGGAAGCGGCAACGTCCCGCCCCTCTCTAGTAAAGCTAGCGAGTAGGTGGGCATTATGGTCGACACCCGCGTCCGGCGTCAACGGTATGGTCCGGGACCGGCGGCAACGGCACGGTCCCGTGCGGGGTCAACGGCACGGCCGTCGACACAGGGACTCAGCGCAGGCGGTAGTGGATGCGGCAGGGTCGGGCCGACCGGGCCACGCCACCGATCTGTCGCCGGCGGGGCACGGCGTCGGTGAAGCGCGGGGTCAGCTCGTACCGGTCGAGGAGACCGCGGATGGTCGCCCGTATGGCCGAGATGGAGAAGCGGGCCGCCGGGCACGAGTGCACCCCGTGGCCGAAGGTGCTGACCAGCTCCTTGGTCGGGAGCGGCACCTCGGAGGACAGTCGCCGGCCCTCGTAGTGGTCGGGGTCGAAGCGGTCCAGGCCCGGGGCGGCCGAGGTGTTGTGGGAGGACAGCATGGTGCAGAGCAGGACGCCGGGGCCGAGGCGGTAGGTGCCCGAGCCGGTGTCCACGTCGATGGGCGTGAGCACCTGGCGCAGGGTGATGGAGCGCTGCGCCATGCGGATGGACTCGTTGGCGCACCGGTCGAGGAGGCCGTCATCGCCGCCCCGCACCTGCTCCATCAACTCCGGGCGTTGCACCAGGTTGACGAGGGTCCAGGCCAGCGCGGCATAGAGGTTGGACTGCGATCCCATGTGGATGACGATCACGTCCCGGGCGGCGGCCACCGCCCGCTCGTCCTCGGGCAGGTCGCCGTAGGACTCGAGGATCTGGGTCAGGAAGTCGTCGACGGGGGGACCGCCTGCCCGCGCCCCGATGATCTCGGCGAAGATCCGCTCGATCCCGGCCATGGCCGCCCACTCCCGCCGCTTGCGGGTGGCCCAGGTAAACGCGGCCTGCCCCGGCCGCACGAAGGACTCCGAGCTGTCCAGCCGATCGAACAGGGGGATGAGACGCTCGACATAGGGATCCGAGGCCGCCTCGCTCCCGGCCCACGACGCCAGGCCCAGTCGGTGGCCGAGCCGCCGCATCTCGGCGAAGACCTCGAACGTGCCGGTCGGTCCGAGACGGTCCAACTCCAGGTCGACGGCGCGCTGCAGGTGGTCGAGGTAGTCCTCGACCCGCTGACTGCCGAACAGCGTCTTCGGGTGGTTGCGCCGGCCGAGCAGCAACTCCACCGGGACCTTGGCCTTGATCAGCTGGTAGGTGGCGATGCCGAAGCTGGCCTGATCCTCGGGCTGTGCGTAGAGGGAGCGGACACCTTCGGGCGAGAAGACGCAGAAGAGATGGTGGCCGAAGGCCTCGACCACGAACGTGTCGCCGTGCCGCCGCCGCTGCCGGGCGAAGAAGGCGGTGGGGTCGGACAGCAGGCCGAGGCCGCCGCGCACCCAGGGAAGGGGCCCGCCGACGGTCGGAGCCGCCGGGTCGACCAGGGGGTGGGGGGCAGACGGGGCCATGGCCACGAGCCTACGGCCTGGGTGACGGCCCGACCGGGTGGTCGAGGCGGCCGGGCGTGGTCCCGATGGCCACCGGTCGGAGGCGGTCGCCACGGGCGGGGTGGTCCGGTTCCCGAGGCCCGTCAGCCCGGGTCAGCCCGGGTCACCCCGGGTCGCTCCGCCTGGGGTGTGCTATCCCTGAGTCGTGATCGGAGCCCGGGACCGGCCGTGGTGACGGAACCCCCTTCCGTCATCGGCACGCCCACCGCGGCGCCCATCGCCGAGGGGCTGGGTGCCGTTCTGGACGAGGTGCCGGGGGTCGTACTCGACCCGGCCTGGTCCGGGAGCCACGTCATCGAGGCGTGGCGCGAGGCCCAACGGACGGCCGTGCCCGCAGGCAGACTGGTGGTGGCGGTGTGGCCGGAGGTGGTGTCCCCGACCTCGGTGATCCACCTCGACCTCGAGGAGTGGTCGGCACGGATGGAGACCTCCTTCGCCCTCTGGTTCGCCGCCCTGGCTGCCGCATGCGACCGCTGCATCGATGGCGGTCAGGTGGTGGCGGTCACGGAGCGACCCGAGGGCAAGGAGTCCGCCGGCTGGTCGCTGGAGTCCGCCGTGGCCGACGCCGTCGAGGTCATGGTCCGCTCCCTGGCCCTCGTGCACCGGTCCCGCCGGGTGCGGATCCACGTGGTATCCACCTCGGCCCGCTTGCGCGGGAGGACGGGCACACTCGTCGCCGATGTGGTCGGGGCGGTGGCCATGCTGCTCGAAGCCGACGCTCCCGGGGTCACCACCGCTGTCATCCGGGTGGCCGCGGACGCATGACCGCGTCGGGGGCCGGAGGGGTGGTGCTGGTCACCGGAGCCAGCGGTGGCGTGGGTCGGGGCATCGCCATCGCCTGTGGTGCCGCCGGGTGGTCGGTCTGGGTGGCGGCCCGTCGCCAGGTCGAGGGCCGCCGGGTGGCCGACGAGGTCACCTCGGCCGGTGGGCGCGGCACCTTCGTGGAGTGCGACGTGGCCGAGGCCGACTCGGTGGCCGCCGCCGTGGCCGCGGTGGTCGAGGGGGAGGGCCGCCTCACCGGCGCGGTGCACAACGCCACCAGCGGTCGCTCTCCCGAGCCGGTGGTCCCTTCCGACGTTCCGCTGGACCACCTCCGGGATCATGTGGTGGTCTCCGTCCGTGGTGCCTACCTGCTCGCCCACCACGCCTATCCCCACCTGGTGGCCAGCCGGGGAAGCCTGGTGCTGCTGACCTCCGAGGCCGGATTCGGGGGCACCATGCGGTTGGCGCCGTACGCCGCTGTCAAGGGGGCCGTTCGGGGCCTGGCCCGGTCGTGGGCCCGGGAGTGGGGTGGCGACGGCGTGCGCGTCAACTGCGTGGCCCCTCTGGCCGAGTCCCCGGCGGTGACCGTGGCCATGGCCGCCGATCCCACCATGGCCGAGCGGGTGCTCGGCCACCACCCCATGGGGCGGCTGGGCCATCCCGTGGACGATGTGGGCCCGGTGGTCCGGTTCCTCCTGTCGGACGAGGCCGGTTACGTGACGGGCATGACGGTGATGGTCGACGGAGGCAACGCGCCGATCACCTGATCGGCGCCGATCACCTGATCGCGTGCACCGCCGCGTCCGAACAAGGCACCGGGGGCCCGCGCCGCCCCCCTACTGCGCCGTACCGCCAGGCCCGGTGCGACCGGGGTGCACCCCGTGTCGCTCGGCCCCTGGATGTTGGGGATTCGCCGCCCGTAGGGACTCAGTATGAGGATTCGCCGACCGGATTGCAACTAGTGATTGCAAATAATCCGCTGGCTGCCACGTCCGGCTGCCTTCCCGGTGGCAGCGGACCCCGACGGCGCCTGCAGGAAGTGGGCCCTGCCCGCCGTGGCTCTCGAGGCCGTGGAACTGCCGCTCCTCGAGCTCGACCCCGACTGGTCCCACACGGCCGTCGACGCCTGACAGCCCGGTGGCTCACGCGAATTTACGATCTTCATATGGTGAGTTGATGGTGTCCTTACCCCTCTGGCCTCCAATGGGGTGGTGAGGTTGGCCGCCATCGGGGTGGATCGTCCTCGGAACGATGCGGAAGTGGAAGGTGGAAGCAGATGAGTGAGTACTGGGACCCCACGATGCCGGTGGACCCCACGACGCCGACCGGGGCCGACGCCGTCACCCCCGGCACCGGTGCGCCGGGGCCGACGCCCGGTCCTGACGGGACCGACAGCGGCCCCCGCTACGGGAGCGCCATCCCCCTGCCCCCGGTGGGGGGAGCCCCGCGAGCGGTCGTGGCGGTGCCTGCCGCCGAGTACCCCCCGACCGGCGAGCAGCCCACTCTGGGGTCGGGAACACCGACCCCCCCCGCCGGCACCTGGGCCCCACCTCCCCAGTCGGGCTGGGGAGTCGGGCCCGCCGGCCCCGCCGGTGCCGGCGTGCCGCCCTACATGGGATGGGCGCCCCAGGGCCCTCCGCCGCCCGCCGCACCGTCGGGCCGGTCCAAGACGCGCAGCGGTCTGGCCGCCTCCCTGGTCGCCGTGGTCGTCGTGGTGGCCGTGGTGGCCGGCGTCGGACTCGGTCATGCCGTGTGGCCCTCCTCGGCCGCGACCACTTCGGCCGCCAGCCCCTCGGCGGGCTCGGGTGGGGCAACCGGCTCCTCCCCCTTCGGGTCGGGATCGTCGGGGAGCGGCTCGTCCCCCTTCGGCTCGGGCTCCTCGGGCAGCGGCTCCTCCTCCGGCTCGGGCTCCTCGGGCTCCTCGGGCAGCACCTCCACCGGTTCCGGTGCGCCCTCGGACATCTCCGCCATCGCCGCCAAGGTCTCACCGGGCCTGGTGGACATCAACACCAACCTCAGCTATGAGGACGAGCAGGCCGCCGGCACCGGCATGGTCCTGACCTCCACGGGCGAGATCCTGACCAACAACCACGTGATCGACGGGGCCACCAGCATCAGTGTCACCGACGTGGGGAACGGCAAGACGTACTCGGCCACGGTGGTCGGCTACGACCGCACCGGCGACATAGCCGTCATCAAGCTCAACGGGGCCAGTGGCCTCCAGACCGTCACCACGGCCAGCGCCACCGCGGCAGTGGGCCAGGCCATCGTGGGCATCGGCAACGCCGGCGGCACCGGCGGCACGCCCAGCGCGGCCGGCGGGTCGGTCACCGCCCTCGACCAGTCCATCACCGCCAGCGACGACAGTGGCGGCAACAGCGAGAACCTGACCGGCCTCATCGAGGTCAACGCCGGCATCGAGCCGGGTGACTCGGGGGGCTCGCTGGTCGACGCCCAGGGTCAGGTCCTCGGCATGGACACTGCGGCGTCAACCGCCTCCGGCTATGAGGATGGGGCCACCCAGGCCTACGCCATCCCGATCCAGACAGCCCTCTCGGTAGCCAAGAAGATCGAGTCCGGCCAGGCGTCGTCGACCATCCACATCGGTCCGACGGCATTCCTCGGGGTCGGGGTGGGGTCCTCGTCCGGAAGCTCCGACAGCTCGGGAAGCTTCGGCAGCTCGGGAAACCTCGGGGGCTCGGGCAGCAGCTCCAACTCGTCGGGCGCCTACGTGTCCGAAGTGCTGTCGGGCTCGGTGGCCGGACGGGCGGGTGTGGTGGTGGGTGACACCATCACCAGCCTCAACGGGACGACGATCAACTCGCCGACCGACCTCAGCAACCTGCTGGAGCCGGAGCACCCCGGTGACACCGTGCAACTCCAGTGGACCGACTCCTCTGGTCAGACCCACAGCGCCTCGGTGACGCTCGGATCAGGTCCGCCGGCCTGATCCCACGGGAACCGCGGCCGGTGGCGCCGGGCTCAGGACGGGATCCGTCCGACCCGCTCGGCGCCACCGAGCCGGGCCCGGAGGGCCAGGCGGTCCGGCTTGCCCAGCACGGTCACCGGTAGCTCGTCGGAGAACTCGAGGTACTCGGGCACCTTGTAGGTGGCCAGCCCCGAGGCGCAGTGGCGCAGCAGCGATTCCACGGTGACCGGCTCGGACACCACCACCATGGCCCCGACCCGCTCGCCGAGGTCGGGATCGGGTACGCCCACCGCCCCGGCATCGACCACGCTGGGATGGGAGCGGAGCACCTCTTCCACCTCGACGGGCCCGAACTTCTCCCCGCCCCGGTTGATGGTGTCGGAGAGCCGGCCGACCAGGTAGAGGTAGCCCTCATCGTCCTGGCGCCCGGTGTCGCCCGTGTGGAGCCACTCGGTGGTGGTGTTCTGGTCGGCCCGGACGACGAACTCGCCCACCGCGCCGGGCGCCACTTCTCGGTCAGTGCCGGGTTCCACGATCTTGAGGTCCAGCCCGGCCAGTGGCCGTCCCACCGAGTCGAACCGGTCGCCGCGCCGGTGGTCCTCGGGGGTCAGGGCGGCGTAGGCGCCCAGGGTCTCGGTCTGGCCGAACGTGTTGGAGAAGTCGACGGTGGGGAAGGTGGCCACGGCCCGGCGGACCAGGTCCACAGGAGCGGCGGCGGCTCCGTAGCTGAGCGATCGCAGCGAGCTGAGGTCGGTCCGGTCGAACTCCGGATGGTCGAGGATGCGACGGAGCATGGTGGGCACGACGAACGTCTGGGTCACCCGGTGCCGCTCGACCAGCTCCAGCCACAGCGCCGGGTCGAACTTGGGCAGCAGGACCATCTGCTTGCCCTGGTGCAGTGAGACGAACAGGCCGAGCGTCCCGGCGATGTGGAAGATGGGTGCCGACATCATGTCGACCACCTGGGGGGCCTCGGGATCGATGGGCTTGGAGTAGAAGGCCAACCGGTCGGCGACGACCCCGTGGCTGATGGGGATGGGCTTGGGGAGCCCCGTGGTGCCGCTGGTGAACAGGACCAGTGCCGTGTCCTGGCCGCTACCCACGCTGGCCGGCTCGGCGTCCTCATCCACCACGGCGCTGAACACCTGCTCCTCGACGAGCACCGGCCCGTCGAGGACCGACC
>Ga0181534_10001720_pt1 | contig 14045 bp, 14 predicted proteins | sample PEATcosm2014_Bin_37_FD_119758 | JGI IMG/M metagenome (GOLD analysis project Ga0181534, IMG submission 119758) | Peatland microbial communities from MTU Mesocosm Facility, Houghton, MI, USA - PEATcosm2014_Bin17_10_metaG | ecosystem: Environmental > Terrestrial > Soil > Wetlands > Peat | place... | reverse complement strand
CTCGCCTGGTGCGCCAAGGCGTCGCCGGGCTGCGGCTGGTCTGGACCTCCAGCCACTGGCGCGTGTACGAGCTCGCCGCCGCTGGCGGGATCGTTGGCGGTCCCGGCGTCCTCGTCAGCGAGCGCGGCGCGACGTTGGTGCTCGACGCCACGCGCCGCGGGAAGCTGATCGTGCGAGTCCACTACACGCCGGACTGGAGCGTGCGGTCAGGACGAGCGTCGCTGCGGGAGAGCGCCGGCGGCTGGCTCGCGCTCACGGCTCGCCGAGCCGGACGGATCGTCCTCCGCGTCGGCCTCTGAGGCGGCCGTCGCGGCGATCTCGAGCTGCCCGTCGGCGCCGACGCGGAGCGAGCGCTCGCCGCGCAGCATCGCGAGCAGCTCGCCGCCGACCAGCTCTCCCCGCCAGCCGCTCAGCGTGCGAACGTCCGGCAGGGCCGCCGCGCGGCGGACGCTGGCGACGATCGCCGCGAGATCGGCGCGTGCGGCGACGAGTTCGTAGGCGAGTCCCGCCGCGAGCGCCCGTGCGCGCACCAACGCCTCCGCCAGGGCAATCTGCGGCGCATCGACAGGCGAGCCAGACTCATGGCTGCGCTCCTCGACGGCGATCGCCGGACGCCGTGCGCCGTCGGCGATCACCGCCAGCAGGTCCTCGCCACGGCGCCGCAGGCTGCCGGAGTTGACGCCGCGGATCTGCTCCAGCTGCTCGCGTGTTCGCGGTGCGCGCTTGGCCAGCTCGACGATTGCGACATCGCTCAGGACCGTGCCGATCGGACGGTCCTGCTGCTCGGCGAGCCGTTCGCGGTAGACGACGAGCTCGTAGGCGATCGCCCGCTGGCTTGGGCTCAGCGAGTTGATCCGCGGCAGCCGGGCGAAGAGCTGCTCCGGCTCGCGCGCGTCGCTCGCCGCCTCGAGCGCCCGGCACTCCTCGAGCGCCCATTCAAGCCGCCCGGAGGCCGCGAGGCGCTGCTCGAGCGTGTCCGCCATCTCTAGCAGGTGCAGGACGTCCTCGCGTGCGTATGCGAGCTGCTCGACGTTCAACGGGCGGCGATCCCAGCGCGTGTAGCTCGCGCTCTTCTGCACGCGCACCCCCAGCAGTTCGCGCAGCAGCGTGTCGTAGGCGGCCTGGGCACTGAGGCCGGCGAAGCCGGCAGCGACCTGCGTGTCGAAGATCGAGCGCACGTCGGTCTGCGCGCAGCGCCGCAGCAGCGCGATGTCCTGGCGACCGGCGTGCACCACGACGCTCACAGCAGGGTCGGCCAGCACGAGCGCCAGGGGCTCGAGGTCGAGGGCGTCCTCGAGCGCGTCGACGACGAGGATGTCGAGTCCGTCGCCGTCGCTGACGACGAGCTGGATCAGGCACAGCAGCGTTCGGTAGCGGCCCTCGCCGACGAACTCCGTGTCAAGTCCGAAGCGACCGGCCGCCCGCGCGCGCGCGGCGAACTGTGCAAGCGCGGCGTTCGTCATTCGACCTGCGCTTCCACGGGCACCGCGGCAAGGCGCAGGCGAAAGCGCGCGCCCGGCGGCTCGCCGACCAGCTCGAGCGCCCCGCCCATGCGCTCGGCCAGCTCGCGGCCGATCGCCAGCCCGAGACCGAAACCCGCCTCGCCGCGGTGCGCGTTACCACGCTGAAAGCGCTCGAAGATCAGCTCTCGCTCGGCGGGTAGCACACCGGTGCCAGAGTCTGCAACCTCGAGCGAGGCGAAGCGCTCGTCGCTTGCCACGATGACCGTCACGGTCGAATGCGCAGGGGCGATCCGCAGCGCGTTGTCGAGCAGGATCCTGAGGATCCGTGCGAGGCTGGCCGGGTCGCCCTCGGTCCAGTGCTGGGCTTCCGCGCCTTCCACCTCGACCTCGATCGAGCGATCGCGCGCGCGCAGCTCGAACTCGGCGATAACGGCGCGCGCCAGCTCCCCGAGCTCGACGGGCTCGCTGCGGAGCTCGAGCGAGGCATCGAGGCGGCTCAGATCGAGCAGGTCTGAGGCCAGGCTCGAGAGACGGCGCGACTGCTCCTTGGCGCGGGCGACGCGCTCCCGCGCGTCCTCGAGGTCGACAGGATCGCTGTCGAGGTCGTCGGCGAGCAGCTCGAGCATCCCGTCGAGCGAGGTGAGCGGCGTGCGCAGCTCGTGCGAGGCGGTGGCGACAAACGTGCGTCGCGCATCCTCCTGCTGGCGCAGGCGATCTCGCATCTGTTCGAAGGCCGCGGCGAGTTCGCCGATCTCATCCCGCGCAACGGCGTTGCCCACGAGGAGATCGCTGATGCCCCGATCGTCGAGTCCGCTGGTGGCGTCGCGCAGCAGCCGCAGGCGGCGAACGAGTCGTGACGAGAGGACGGCCCCCAGCAGCAGGGCGACGGCGAGACCAGCCGCCGCGGCCTCGACGAACGCGACGCTGACGACGTCCGTGGCACTCTCAACGTAGTCGAGGTGGCTGATGACCTCCAGCACGAGGTGGTGGCGGTGGTCGTTGTAGGCAGCGCCGACGGCGAGCAGGTCGCCGCGGATCAGGTCCGACGGCCGCACCGGGTTGGTGCCGTCCCTGGCCGCGGTTCGCGCGAGCACGCGAGCCAGCGTCAGCGATCCGTCCGGCTCCGTGTCATAGAGGCGCCGGTCGACAGCGCTCGTCCAGATGATCACGCGCCCGTAGTGGAGGAGCCGCGCGTGTTCGGCCAGTGCCTGGCGCGGGATCGTTCCCCTGACGGGCAGAATGCTCCCGAACCCCGGCTTTGCCGCCACCACCGCGGTCTGCGCTCGGCTGATTGCATCGGCACGAAGGCGCGAGCGGAGTGGTGGCAGGAGGGCGAGCGCCGCGACGGCGAGTGTCACGACACTCGTGAGCGCCAGTGCCCCGAGCAGGCGTGGGCGCAGGCCGAAGCCTAGGCGGATACCGGGCTGGCTACGCCTCGGCAAAGCGGTAGCCAGCGCCACGAACCGTCAGGATCAGCCGCGGCGTTTCCGGGGTCAACTCGAGCTTCTCGCGCAGATGGCGGATGTGGACGTCGATTGCGCGCGGATCGCGAAACGCGGAGTCTCCCCAGATCGTGCGCAGGAGCTCCTGCCGGTTGAACAGGTGGCCGGGCTCCGACATCAGGCACGCGAGCAGCTCGAACTCGGAGAATGTCAGGCGCACCGTCTCGTCACGCACGCGCACCTCGCGCCGGACGCGGTCGAGGGTAACCCCGCCGACCTCGAGCACCTCTCCGCCCAGGCTGCGCGGACCCGAGCGGCGCAGCACAGCGCGAATCCGGCTGCGCAGCTCGGCGAGGCCGAACGGCTTGGTCACATAGTCATCGGCTCCGGCCTCGAGACCTTGAACCGCGTCGGCCTCGCTGTCGAGCGCCGTCAGCATGATGATCGGCACCACGTTGCGGTGTGCGCGCAGCGTGCGGCAGACCTCGTAGCCGTTGGGGCCGGGGCCGAGCGCGACGTCCAGCAGCACGACGTCGAACGGCTCGGCGGAGGCGCGCTCGATTGCGCTGTTGCCGTCGGCCACGGCGGTCACCGTATGGCCCTCGCGCGTGAAAGATCGCGCGAGTGTGTCTCGCAGCGACGCCTCGTCGTCAACGACGAGAATCGACAGCGTTGGCGTTGCGCGTGGCTGCACGACCGTGACGGTAGCGCCTTGGTAGGAAGTACAGGACGTCGGCCCGAGGCAGGCCGATCCTGCGCGATACGTCGATGCCGTGGGCGCGCACCCATGCGGCGCCTTCAGAGCAGCGCGGCAACTCGAGCTTGTTCGCCGCTACGCACGGTCCGCCGATGTAGGCGAAGCGCACCGAGCCGCTGCGGACGAGCGCCGCGAGCCTTGTGATCTTCAGCAGTTCGTGCTGGTTATAGGAGGTCAGCGAGAGGATCGGCCGCCGGTCGCGGATAATGATGTCGCCGACGGAGCTCGGATCAGCTACGACGAACTCGTAGCGGGCGTGCCCGCGGTGGGCCGCGATGTAGCTGCTGATCGCGTCGACTTCACTGGCGGCGATGACCCCGGTGTTGCCGCTGTCGTACTCGTGCGCCTGGACCAGTCCGACCGCGATTCGCAGCGGCAGCGCGACGGCCGCGATCGCCAGCCCGCCGCCGATCACCCACGAGCGGTATGGGAGACGCGGGAGCACGCTCGCAGCGATCACGCCGAGCGCCGCCAGCACGGTGAGCACGGCGGCCGGAGCCGACGCGCCCTCGAGCCAGACCGCGTAGATCGCCAAGGCGCCGGCGGCGAGCGCCGGCAGCAGCCGCCGGTAGCCCTCGTGCGTCAGCGCCCAGGCGAGCCCGATGCCGGCGCTGGCCGCGACCGCCGGGGTGAAGGCCTCGGCATAGCGCGGGTGCAGCCGGGCCATCGCGCTGAACAGCACGAAACCGCTTCCAAGCCAGGTGAGGAGCGCCGCAGCGAACGCTCTTTGCGCCCGATGCTCGCGCGCGCGCCGGCGCAGCACCGCCTCGATCAGCGCCGGGATTCCCAGCAGCAGCGACGCGAGGAGCACGAAGCCGATCCGCAGCCCCGACAAGGGGTCGTTGTGCTCGAACAGCCGCCACGGCGACGGGGTTGCGATCGCCACCTGGGCGCGTGCGGCCTCGCTGTTGTTGGCCGGCCTCAGTACCGCCGCACCCTGCGCGTTCAGCAGCGTCTGGGTCGAGGCAGAGAACAGGCGGTCGTAGCCGTTGTAGACGAAGGTCGCATTCCAGGCCGATCCGTTGGTGGAGCCGATCGCGTACGGCCGCTCGGACGCCGGGAAGAACAACGTCGCCGTCAACCATGCGAGGGCGACAGCGACGAACACGACGGTGCTTACCAGAGCCCGCCGCAGCCTGCGCTCGCCGAACGCGAACCAGGCCAGAAGAGCCAGCGCCGGCAGGCAGACGAGCCCCTGGAAGACCTTCACGTTGAAGGCCAGGCCCATCGCCGCCGCCGCCAGGTAGCACCACCGTTCACGATCAGTCTCGGCAAAGCGCACGAGCAGCCAGAGCGCGGCGACGTTGAGGAACATCGCGACGCTGTCCATCGTGTCGCTGCGCGAGCTGAGGACCGCGATCGGCAGGACCGCAAGCATCAGCGCGCTCGCCAAGGCCGGCAGCTGGCCGAGCATCCGACGGACGGCGTCGTAGAGGAGCGGCACCGCGAAACTGCCGGCCAGCGCCGGTGGCAGCTTCAGCGCGACCGCGTTGAAGCCGAACAGTTGCGTCGAGATCACCTGCAGCCACGTGTCGAGCGGCGGCTTGTCGATCGCGATCGTGCCGCCGGGCTCGTAGGCGCCGAAGAAGAAATTATGCGCCGACAGGCTCATGCTGCGGACCGCGGCGTCGTAGAACGGGTCATCGGGCACGGCCCGCAGTGACCACAGCCGCAGCCCGGCGGCCAGCAGCGTGATCAGGCCGACCGCGGTGAGCTCCAGCGACCGGCGTCCGGGCGGCGTGAGCCTGACGCTGAGGGCTTGTTCCGAGACCGCCACGAGCGGCGCAATCATCGCAGCAAGGAGTGACTCCGGAGCCGACCGCTAGGCTTGTCGCCGCGCAATGGCAGATTCAACAACCGAGGAGCCGGCGGAGCCGGAGCCCTGCACGGCGTGCCGCGGCAGCGGCAGCGTCCTGTCGAATCTCGGTGGCAGCGCTCACACGGTCACCTGCCCGTGGTGCGATGGCGGCGGCGTCTATCTGCGCGGCCACGACGCGCAGTCACGCTGGCGCGAGACGGGCGACGCGAAACCCGTCTGAGCGCGCCCTGCACGGGCGCCTGCGAGCCGTCTAATCGGGGGTTTTTCCCTCAAGTCCTCGCACCTCATGCCGATAGGTTCGTCAGGAAGGCCAGCCCAGCAGGTTTGGCGGATTGGCGCTGGCGCCGCATATAACACTGGATCCTAGGAGGATCAATGCTGCAAAAGCTGCGCCAGCGCGCACAAGACGAGCGGGGGTTCACCCTCATTGAGTTGCTCGTCGTAATTCTGATCATCGGCATTCTTGCCGCGATCGCGATTCCGTCGTTCCTCAGTCAGACCACGAAGGCCTATGACGCGTCGGCCAAGGAGCTTGCGCGTACTGCTGAGACGACTGCCCTCACGATCGGTACCGACAACGGCAACACCTTCACAAGCAGCGACCTCACCCTCGCGACACTGAACTCGTATGAGTCCACGATCCAGACCGCCGCGGGTGGCAACAACGCATTTATCGTGAGCGCGGGCCCCGGCTCGAGCTCGTCCAGCACGTTCTACGTCGTCTCTCAGGCGGCTAGCACCGGCGACCAGTTCGAGATCGAGCGCGCGTCGAACGGTGTCATCTACCGCTTCTGCGCCGTGCCGACGACCTCCGGTGGTAGCACGTATCCGTCCGGTTGGCCGATCACCACGGGTAGCGCGACGTCGAACACGGCAACCAGCGTCACATCTGGCGGCTGCGTCAACGGCAGCTGGTAATCGCATCAGCACAAGTTAGTAACTGAAACAAAGGCGACGATCAGAATGGGGCAGCATCGGTATGCTGCCCCATTCGCGTCGCTGACACGACTTCAGGAGACGGACTGATGTCACGTTATTGGCGGCAGGGGGCTGGCGACGAGCGGGGTTTCACTCTTATCGAGCTGCTTGTCGTCGTTTTGATCATCGGCATTCTCGCGGCGATCGCGATTCCGGGGTTCCTCAGCCAGACGACCAAGGCTTACGACGCGTCGGCGAAGGAGCTGGCGCGGACCGCCGAGACGACCGCACTGACGATCGGCGTGGACTTTGCCGGTAACTACTCATATGTCAGTCAGGCAACGTTGAACTCTTACGAAACAACGATCCAGACGGCGGCCGGCGCCAACAACGCTTTCATCGTCGCCGCCGGGCCCGGCACTACTTCGACCGCCTCCTTCTACGTCGTCGCCGAATCGGCGACCTCGCCCAACATGGAGTACGAGGTCGAGCGGACTGCCACCGGAGCGTACTACCGCTTCTGCGCGCCGCTCGGCACCGCCGGCTTTCCGTACACGACCGGCAGCCAGACGGCCAACACCGCCTACACGCAGACGAAGGCCGGCTGCGTCAACGGCAGCTGGTAGGAGCGCGGCGCCGTGAATCAACGCAGCCTCGGCGCAGGCATCGCGGGGATCCCGCTGACTGACTTCCACTGGAGCGTGCTCGGTGTACAACGCCGCTGAATACGTGCTGATGGCGACGCTCCTCGGAGCGGTCGCCGGCTCGTTTCTCAACGTCGTCGCCTACCGAGTGCCGCGCCACGAATCGCTCGTCTCGCCGCCGTCGCACTGCACCGCCTGCGGCACGTCCGTCAAGCCCTACGACAACGTCCCGATGCTGTCCTGGCTGATGCTGCGCGGCCACTGCCGCGCGTGCCGCACGCCGATCTCGCCGCGCTATCCACTCGTCGAGGCGGCGACGGCGCTGCTCTGTGTCGGCGTGGTGCTGGAGCGCCACTCGCTGAACGGCGTCGTCCTCGGGCTGCTGCTCGTGCTCGTGCTCGTGCCGGTCGCGCTGATCGACTTCGACTACCACATCGTCCCCAACCGCATCACGGCACCGGCCGCGCTGCTCGCGGTGGTCCTGGGAGCGGTGCTCGACTGGCACGGCGAGCCCGAGCGGCTGATCGCCGGCGCCGCTGCCGGAGGCTTCTTCCTCCTGGCGGCCCTGTGCTACCCGCGTGGAATGGGGATGGGCGACGTCAAGCTCGCAGGGCTGCTCGGTCTGCTGCTCGGTCGCGCCGTGGCGCCGGCGATCTTCACGGCGCTGATCGCCGGTGTGATCGTCGGCATCGTGATGTTTCTCCGCGCGCCGGCCGACAAGCGCCGTGAGGCCGGGCTGCCCTTCGGCCCGTTCCTCGCAATCGGCGGATTGGTCGGCCTCTACGCCGGCAACGCGATCGTCACGGCCTACCTGCACCATCTCGCGTAACGCGCTCTGAGGACACGAGCGCTGGGCCGAAAATGGCCCGCGAACACTGGCCAATCGGCGAATCTGACGCGCGGATCGGCCACGCCGGGCTGGTGATTAATTTCCCCTTTTGAGCGCGTCGGCGCCGGTAACTTCCTTACCGTCGAGTCAGACGGACGATTTCGGAGGAATGTGATGCGCTCTACGTCGAAGCAGGCCCTCAGCAGCGAACGCGGCTTCACGCTGACCGAGTTGCTGGTCGTGATCTTGATCATCGGCATCCTTGCGGCGATCGCGATTCCATCCTTCCTCAACGAGTCGACGAAGGCCTACGACGCGTCGGCCAAGGAGCTCGCACGAACCGCCGAGACGACGGCTGACGCGATCGGCACCGACGGTGGAGGAAGCTTCGCCAAGGTGACCCCGACGGCGCTCAATGCCACCGAGCTGACGATCCAGACTTCGAGCGGGGGCGGCAACGCTTGGGTGGCCGACGCCGCCGGTAACACTTCGAGCTTCTACGTCGTGGCGGAGGCCCCCAACACGCGCGACTGGTTCGAAGTCGAGCGCGACGGCAGCGCGGTCTACCGCTTCTGTGGTCCGAGCACCGGTTCCGGTGCCGTGGCTTGGCCGACGAGCATGACGCAGACAGCCCCCGTGTACTCAGGCCCGCCGGCCGGGGGTTGCGCGGACGGCAGCTGGTAGGCGCGGGGCGGCCACGCGGCGCGCCGCCATGGTCGCGGCGCGCCCGTGTTGGCGCTCCCAATCCCGCGCTCGAGTTCCTGATCCCGCCGGGGTAGCGAAGTTGCAACGTTAAGGTCCGGCGCCGATTGGCCGATCCATGCACTACGGGCGCCCGCTGTGTGGCTGCCCGTGCCCGGCCAATGTTCGAGCGTCTGCGACAGCCAGTTACCCTGAAACGTCCCCGCCGCGGCAGCGAGCCCGGCGGCGATGAGCCGGCGCGCTCGCACCCGCCAGCGGGGGAGAGCGATCTCATTGGCGTCGGTGCGGTCGAGGCCGAGGCTGCTGAGTCTGTGGCGGTCGCCGAGCCCACCACGCAGGCTCCGCGCGGGCGCAGACATGCGGCGCGCTCCCGGCGCGCGCACCGTCCGAGTCGCGACACGACGCTCGTCGGCCTCGCGATCGAGCCGGGTCTGCTCGTCGCCGCCAAGTCACGGATGGACGGCCACGTCATCGTCGAGCGCGCAGCGTTCGCTCCGATCGGCATGGATGTCGTGCGCGACGGCGAGGTCAACGATGTGCCGGCCCTGGTCGACGCGCTCAGCGAACTCTTCAGGTCGGGCAAGCTCGAGCGTCGCGTGCGGATCGGCATCGCCAACCAGCGGATCATGATGCGCCGGATCGAGTTGCCGCCGCTCACCGATGCGACCGAGATTCGCCAGGCGGTGCTATTTCAGGCACAGGACGAGATCCCGATGCCGCTCGATAGCGTCATCCTCGACTACCACGCGCTCGGCGTCGACGAAGGGCCGTCGGGCCAGCGCCTCCATGTGCTGCTCGTGGCTGCCCGTCGCGACATGGTCGAGCGGGTGCTCCAGGCTGCGAGGCTCGCCGGCCTGCATCCGGAGGGCGTTGACCTGGCGGCGTTCGGCATGATCCGGGCGCTCCAGCCGGCCGATGTCGGCGTCGACGAGCAGATCCTGTATCTCTCGATCGGCGGCCTGACGAACCTTGCGATCAGCCGCGGGACGCAGTGCGACTTTACGCGCGTCATCCCCTGGGGTGCCGAGCAGATCGCCGGCGACGTCGCATCGCGCCTCGGGATCGCGCTCGACGATGCCCGGCGACTGCTCGTGCAGGACGCCGGCCAGCTGGAGGCGGCGCACCTCTCGACGCAGCCGCTCGTCAGCATTCCGCTGGCCGACCAGCCCGACCCCACGGGGACGAGTGTCGCCACCACGCCGCCGCCGGTGAACCCCGATGATCTGATGTCCGCTCCGCTCGCGCCGAGCGTCGATACCGGCCGCGTGGTCGGCACAGCACTGGGCGACGGTATCCGCCGGATCGCATCCGAGGTGCGTCACTCGCTCGACTTCTATCTCGCAGGTCGCACCGAGAGCCCGGTCACGCGCGCGCTGCTCTGCGGGCCCGCACTCGAGATTCCGGGTTTTGCGGACGCTCTCTCGCGCGAGCTCGGGATCCCCGTCCTGCGCGGCGAAGTCGCTCTGGCGTCTCCGACCGCCGCCGGAAGTGTCCCGCTCAGCATCCTGCCGGTTGCAGCCGGCCTGTCTGTCGCGGATGGACCGGCATGAGGGCGATCAACCTGATCCCAGCCGAGCAGCGCCGCGGCGCTGGCGGCCTTGCCGGGCGCACCGGCGGCGTCGCCTACGTGGTGATCGCGGCGCTTGTCGCTCTGGTCGTGGTCGGAGTCGTCTATGCGGTGTCGGTGCATGACGTCGCGAAGCGAAAGACGACGCTTGCCGAGGTCACGCAGGAGGCCGCCGCGGTGAATGAGCAGATCGCAGCGCTCCAGCCCTACGTCTTGTTCGAGACGCTCAGCCAGGCCCGGATCGAGGACGTTGCATCGCTCGCCGCTCAGCGCTTCGACTGGCCGCGGGCGATGGAACAGGTCGCTCTGTCGCTGCCTTCGAACGTCACGCTCGACTCCCTCGCGGGGTCGGCTGCCGGCGGTGGCGGCAGCGTCGCACCCGCCGCCGCTCCCGTCGCCTCGACGGGAGCGAGTGGCCTGACCGCCGGCGCGAGCGCCAGCAGCGCCGCGACCGTCCCCTCAGATGACGTCAGCGCGCCGACTCTCGCCTTGTCAGGTTGCGCGCAGGGCTCCGCGTCGGTCGGGCAGGACACGGTCGCCACGGTACTCACGCGCTTCCGCGCGCTCCAGGATGTCTCGAGCGCGACAGTCTCGACCTACACCACCAGTGGCTGCGCCGGCGTGAGTTTCAACATGACGATCGCCTACGACAACGACTACGGCATTCCCTCGACGCACCTCGATGCTGCGCCCGACACGACGGTGGGTGGCTGACATGGGAGCTCGTGAGCGGCTCATCGCCTGCGTCGTCGCCGCCCTCGTGGTGGTCGCGGGGGTCTGGCTCATCGCTGTCTCCCCGGAGCGCAGCAAGTCCGCCAACCTCGCATCCGAAATCGCCACCGCGCGCAGCACGGTCGCGTCTGAGCAGGGACAGCTCGTCGGCGATGAGCAGGCTCGCTCGAAGTACGTCGCGGCGCTCCACGCCGTGAAGCTGCTCGAGACCGCGGTGCCACTGAGCGACGAGGTCCCGCAGCTCATCCGCCTGATCAACCGCCTCGAGAAGGGTCACAGGATCACGTGGACGACGACGTCGCTGTCAGGCGGCTCGTCGACCGCGAGCGGCCTGTCTGCTGTCGACTGGAGCTTCAGCTTCAACGCGAGCTACAGGAACCTGCAGAACTTCCTCGCCGCGGTTGACGCGCTGACGGTAACCGACGGCACGAATGTGATGACCAAGGGTCGCCTGATCACGGTGAACTCGGTCGGCCTCAACCCCAGCGGTGGCCGGATTCAGGCCAGCGTCACGATGACCGTCTACCAGCAACCGACGGGCGCGCCGGCTACGGGCTCGACAAGCACTGCCACGACAACGACGGCGGCACCATGAACCTTTTCGGCCTCAACCTCCAACCGATGAACTTCCTGCGCCCGTTGGCTGCGGACCTCCGCGAGCGGCAGGTGCTGCCGGCCGTGGTGCTGCTCGCAGTGCTCGCGATCGGCATACCGCTGTATGCCTCGATCGAGCTCGCGAAGAGCCCGGCGCCGGTGACGATCAACCCCGCGCCGGTTGACGCCACGCCGCCGGCGGGAGCCCCCGCACCGGGTCAGGCGCTATTGACGGTCGAGACCCCTCAGCCGCAGGGCTACACCGTTTACAAGGGCCAGGAGCCCAACCCGTTCCGGACGGCCACCAGCCCCGCAACGTCTTCGAGTAAATCGTCGCCCGCGGTCACCACGCCGGCGAAGACGACGACGCCGACCACGGTTGTGCCGGCTGTCACGCCGAAGTCGACGGCTCCGAAGCCGAAGGCAACGGCGCCGAAGACGAAGTCGACGGCTCCCAAGAGCGAGTCGGCGCCCGCCAAGCTGAGCGACGACGAGTCATACGCGATCAACGCGGTGACGAGCTACGGCAGCCAGACCGACACGCTCGACGACGTCGAGCGCCTGACGCCGCTGCCGGCGAACGTCGACGGCGAGATCGTCTATCTCGGCGTGACGCACCACGGCGAGAAGGCGGTCTTCCTCTTGACCCAAGCGGTCGCGGCAAAGCTGACGGCCTCGTCGTCGGTCAAGTGCCTGCCGAGCCAGAGCGCCTGCCAGGTGATCGAGCTCGAGCCGGGCCAGCACTTCGAGCTGACGCCGACGGGCGGCAACGGCTCACTCGCAGCATTCACCTTCAAGCTCAGCTCGATCAAGGCGTCGACCTACGGATCATCGTCAGCCGCCAAGAGCGCCCGGACGAGCGTCTCGGTCGCCGGCCAGCTGATCGTCGCCCAGTCGACCTCGACGGTCCTCCCGAGCTTCGTCTACGACGCCGGCACCGGGGCCCTGCTCTACAAGCCCGGGACGACGTCCGGCGCAACCGGCGCCACCGGCGCCACCGGCTAGCCCGAAGCGGCGCGGCGTCCCCGCGCTGAGCCGATCTCAGGCGAGCGCGCGGCCAGGCTCCGTAAGCTTCGCCTCCAATGGGCGCGTTGCGGATGATCACGGCGGGCGAATCACACGGCCCGGGGCTGACCTGCGTCGTCGAGGGCCTGCCGGCAGGGCTGCCGCTCGACCGCGAGGCGATCAATCGCGACATGGCGCGACGCCAGCTCGGTCATGGACGCGGCGGGCGGATGAAGATCGAGCGCGATAGCGCCGAAGCAACCGGCGGCGTGCGACACGGCCAGACCCTCGGTGGGCCGGTGGCGCTGTGGGTCGCCAACCGCGACTACGCCAACTGGGAGGAGCGGATGAGCCCGTGGCCCGTCGACGGCGACGTCGAGGAGGTTCACCTGCCGCGGCCCGGGCACGCCGACCTCGCGGGCGCCTGGAAGTACGGCTTCAGCGACGTGCGCAACGTGCTCGAGCGCGCCAGCGCCCGCGAGACGGCGGCGCGGGTCGCCGGCGGGGCGCTTTGCAAAGAGCTCCTCAGGGCGCTCGGCGTCGAGGTCGTGTCGCACGTCGTGCAGATCGGCGAGGTCAGGGCGGAGCCGGCTGCGCGTCCGCTCAGCCGCGAGAGCTTCGCGGCGGTCGACGAGTCTCCCGTGCGCTGTCTCGATGCCGCTGCCGGCGCCGCGATGGTCGAGCACATCGATCTGCAGCGCAAGGCAAACGAGTCGCTCGGCGGCGTCTTCGAGGTGCTCGCATTCGGGCTCGTTCCCGGACTCGGCTCGCATGTCTCCTTCGAGCAGCGGCTCGACGGACGCCTCGCCGGCGCGATCTGTTCGATCCAGGCCGTGAAGGGCTTCGAGCTGGGCGACGCGATCGCGATTGCCGCGAAGCCCGGGTCCCAGGCCCACGACGAGATCTTCCATTCGCCCGAGCGCGGCTTCTACCGCGAGACGAACCGGGCCGGCGGGGTCGAGGGCGGCATGACCAACGGCGAGGTGCTCGTCGTCCGCGGCGTGATGAAGCCGCTGCCGACGCTGACCAGGCCGCTGCGCTCCGTCGACATCGCGACGCTCGAGCCCGCCGAGGCGCTGCGCGAGCGGACCGACTCCTGCACCGTGCCGGCAGCCGGCGTCATCGGTGAGGCGATGGTCGCCTACGTACTTGCCGGCGCCTACCTAGAGAAGTTCGGCGGCGATCACATCGACGACGTTCGCGCGGCGGTCGGCCTCTACCGCGAGCGGATCGGCTGGCGAGCAAGCTGAGCTCGCGCGGCGGAGCAATCGTGATCGTCGGCTTCATGGGGGCCGGCAAGACATCGGCGGCGCGCGCCCTCGCGAGCGCCCGTGGGCGCGCCGCGATCGACAGCGACCGGCTGATCGAACAGCGTTACGGGCGCACCGTCGCGGATTTCTTCGAGCGTGACGGGGAGGCCGCGTTCCGCGAGGCCGAGGAGCGGGTCGTCTGCGAACTGCTCGACGGCGCCGATCCGGACGACGTCATCTCACTCGGCGGCGGCGCCGTCACCTCGAAGCGGGTGCGCCGCTCGCTGCGCCGGCACGTCGTCGTCTGGCTTGACGTCGATCCG
>Ga0181534_10001719_pt1 | contig 14048 bp, 9 predicted proteins | sample PEATcosm2014_Bin_37_FD_119758 | JGI IMG/M metagenome (GOLD analysis project Ga0181534, IMG submission 119758) | Peatland microbial communities from MTU Mesocosm Facility, Houghton, MI, USA - PEATcosm2014_Bin17_10_metaG | ecosystem: Environmental > Terrestrial > Soil > Wetlands > Peat | place... | reverse complement strand
GTGAAGTCCGCAACCCAGACGTGCGTGCCGTCATAAGTGATTCCCCAAGGACTCGATCCCGTGGGTAGAGCGAAGGTGCCAATGATGGTGTCAGTCGTCGCGGAGATTTCTTGCACTTGGCTATGACCGGACTCTGATACCCACACGTTTGTACCGTCCGAAGAGACACCTTCGGGTAGTGAGCCCGCGGGTAGGGCAACATAACCAACCACGAGGCCCGTGGCGGAATTGATCTTGGCCACGGCGTCTTGACACTTCAGCGTTACCCAGGTGTACGTTCCGTCAGTCGCGACGTCAAAAGGTTGTGAACCAGAAACCGCACCAGCGCTGTAAGCGTTGCCGACGTTGATGGACCGCACGAGCGCGCCCGTTGTGGCATTGAACTCAGAGACAGTGTTGTTCCACTGCGTTGTTCCCGTTGCGGCGCAGTCGTTGTTATTACCACCAAAGGCGTAGCCCGGATTAGCAACCCAGACGTCAGTACCGTCAGAGGAAACGCCACGTGGATTGAGGAGGTCGCCCGCGGAGGAAATTGTCTGCACCACGGCACCGGTAGCGGCGTTGATTTGCAGCAACGCTCCCCCGGACTGTGTAGTTACCCAGACGTAGCCGCCGTGCAAGGAAATGTCACTCGGCTCAGAGTTGCCCACCGGTGGCACGGTGGTGTTCGTGTTGGTGGTTACCAAGGTCAACGAAGACGATGGAACCGCGACGGAAGAATTGGCGTTCAGTTGAGCGATATTGAATTCGTCAATGTCACTGCCGTTGAAGTTGGTGACCCAAACGTTCACACCGTCAGAAGCAATGCCCGAAGGGGCAAATCCCGCTGACGTTGGCGTGAAGTTAATAACGTGCACGGTGGCGCCCGTCGTTTCCAGTATTTCGGAAACCGTTCCCGCGGTGAGGTTCGCGACCCAGAGGTACGAACCAAAGGTGTAGAGCTGTTCGTCCAAACTGCCGGTGCTGAAGGTGCGAGCAACGGTGGGGTTCGTCAGCGTCGCCGCAAGTGCGACGCTCAACTTGAACGCCCACGTGCCCGTGTCGCCAGCAGAGTCACTAACACCGCCACTGATGGAGTACGTGCCGACGCTCAATGTGCCGGTCGTGTGAATAACGCCCGTAGCGGTATTAATAACCAGGGCAGGATTCGTGGACGTCTCGCTGTAAGCAATAGTCGGCGATCCGCTGAAACCAGAGGGGGCCAAGGTTGTCGCAAAACTCGACGAGTTCGCGGGTGTCACCGTGGCGGTCGTTGGTACGACCGTCAGCGTCGTCGCGGCGCCCGCGGAAACGCTAAACGATCCAAAGAGCAGCGCGGTGGCTACGAGAGTGACACTGGAAAATTTAACCAGTGAAGACTTTCGCAGATGAGTGAAGACGTTCATGGAGAGAGTTCTTTCTTGATCAGTTGCTGTTGGCACGATGCGAACAACAATTTCTCAACGTCTCTCGAACGAGGTCTAGATAAAAGATCGATTGAAGTGTTAAGCCTACGGAGGCTCGGCGCCTTTTTTCGTGCAGGAAACGTAGAAGGGACTTAGTGCCCTGGGTCTAAAGTCCGATTTCTTCGACGAACAACAAGCAAAGAACCCCGGCCACGAGGTGACCGGGGTTCTTCTCCTACGCCCTCTTCACTAAATTGCTTGGTTGCCCAAATCGTCTTCGGGGTTAATGACGTCTTCTTCGGGCAGTGCCGACTCGTCGTACGTGGCACCAATGCCGAGCACGGAGTTGAGATCTTCCACGAAGGTGTCCTCGCCGAGTGTCTCTCCCAAGAGGCTCGCAAAGTCGAGCTCTTCGTCAGAGACCTGTGCCCAGTCGGGCAACAACTCAGCGTCGGGCATGTCGAGTCGCAGTGCGTCGCTGCCGTAGAACGACAGACCGGTTCCTGCGGGGATCAACTTACCGATGATGATGTTTTCCTTCAGACCAACGAGGTTGTCACGCTTGCCTTCAATGGCGGCTTCGGTGAGCACCCGCGTCGTCTCTTGGAACGAAGCAGCCGACAGCCACGAGTCCGTTGCGAGCGAAGCCTTGGTAATACCCATCAACTGGGCACGACCGTCGGCGGCTTGCTTGCCGGAGGCTTCCAGGGCGTCGTTCGTGTCATTGAACACCTTCATGTCCACCATTGCTCCAGGAAGCCACGGCGATTCATTGGCGTCAACCACCTGAACACGTCGGGTCATCTGACGAACAATGAGCTCAATGTGCTTGTCGTGAATCGACACACCCTGGTCGCGGTAGACGTTCTGCACCTCTTCGACGAGGTACTGCTGTGTCTCACGCGTACCACGGAACTTCATCATGAGCTTGGGGTCCAAGGGACCATCGTGCAACGGCGTACCAACTTCAATCTCTTGACCATCCTCAACGAGCAGGTGACGTGCAATAGAGATGGACTCTTCTTGCACTTCGCCTTCGTTGCCAACAATCGTCAGCTTGCGCTCACGACCGACGAGCTCCACACGAACAACGCCAGCGTGCTCGGCAACCTTCGCGGCACCCTTAGGGGTTCGAGCTTCGAAGAGTTCCACCACGCGCGGCAGACCGTGGGTGATGTCACTTTCGGTCACACCACCGGAGTGGAACGTACGCATGGTGAGCTGCGTTCCCGGCTCACCAATGGACTGAGCAGCGATGACACCAACGGCCTCACCGAGTTCTACCAATTGGTGTGTCGCGAGCGACAAACCGTAACAAGCGGCACAGACACCCTGGACCGCGTCACAGGTCAACGTCGAACGAACACGAACGCGCGTCACCGCAGCGTCATCGCGCAGTTGCTCAACGTCATCACTCAGCAACATGGTGCCGGCAATGACTTCCGTGCCGTCGGACAGCGTCACGTCTTCAGCAACAACACGTCCCCAGAGCTTGGTCTCAAGGTGTGCGCGCTGACCACGAGTGTCCGCTCCCACGTGCTCAACCCAAACACCGCGCGACGTTTCACAGTCGTATTGCGTGACTATGAGTTCCTGAGCAACGTCAACGAGTCGACGAGTCAAGTAACCAGAGTCAGCGGTACGCAGAGCGGTGTCACCCAGACCCTTACGGGTGCCGTGCGTTGAAATGAAGTACTCGAGCACGCTCAAACCTTCGCGGAACGAAGACTTGATTGGTCGAGGAATCATCTCACCACGAGGGTTCGAGACGAGGCCCTTCATGGCGGCGATCTGGCGAATCTGCTGCGAGTTACCACGAGCACCCGAGTCCACCATCATGCGAATCGGGTTGTCAGCAATGGCGTTGATGGCGCGGTCGAAAGCGTCACCCACTTCCTTGTTGGCGTTTGTCCAGATTTCGATTTCCTGCTGGCGACGTTCGTCGTCCACAATCACACCGCGTCGGTAGTTGGCTTCCACCTTCGCCGCTTGCTCCTCGTACTTGTTGAGGATGGCGGCCTTTTCGGGTGAGGTGACAACATCGTCGATGGAAATAGTCAGACCCGACTGCGTCGCAAAGCGAAAGCCCAGCGCCTTAATGGCGTCGAGGGAAGTCGCGACTTCTTGACGGCCGAAGCTGTTGGAAATCTCTTCGACAATGGAACCAATCGGCAACGCGTTCTTACCAATCAACACGTTGATGAATCGGAATCCACTGGGCAGTGCTTCGTTGAAGAACACGCGCCCCGCGGTCGTCACGAGTGAACGGCTCGCGCCCTTTACACCAATGCCCGCCTGCTCCAAGCGAACGTCGAGTGACGATCCTTCGAGAGGACGAAGTTCAATGGGCGTGCGGATGCCAATGAGCTTTCGCTCGAGCGCCGTTTCAATTTCGTGAACGTGACGGAACACGCGAGGATTCTCAACCTCTTCGTCTTCGGGCAGTGTCAGGTAGTAGGCACCAAACACCATGTCCTGGGCCGGCTCGGTAATCGGACGGCCAGTGGCGGGCGTGAAGATGTTGTTCGTTGAGAGCATCAACACACGCGCTTCCGCCTGTGCTTCTGCCGACAGCGGCACGTGCACGGCCATCTGGTCACCGTCGAAGTCAGCGTTGAAGGCCTTGCAGACGAGCGGGTGGACCTGAATGGCCTTGCCGTCAACGAGCACGGGCTCGAAGGCCTGAATACCCAAACGGTGCAAGGTCGGTGCGCGGTTAAGCAACACGGGGTGCTCTCGGATAACGCTTTCCAAGACGTCCCACACCACCGGACGACGACGCTCCACCATGCGCTTCGCGCTCTTGATGTTCTGAGCAATCTGTGTCTCGATGAGCCGCTTCATGACGAAGGGCTTAAACAGTTCCAGCGCCATCATCTTGGGAAGACCACACTGGTGCAACTTCAGTTGCGGACCAACGACAATGACGGAACGACCCGAGTAGTCCACGCGCTTTCCGAGCAAGTTCTGACGGAATCGTCCCTGCTTACCCTTCAACATGTCCGAAAGACTCTTCAGAGGTCGACCGCTTTGTCCTTGTACTGGACGTCCACGACGACCGTTGTCGAACAACGCGTCCACTGCTTCTTGCAACATTCGCTTTTCGTTGTTCACGATGATGTCCGGCGCTTGCAGGTCCAAGAGGCGCTTCAAACGGTTGTTGCGGTTGATGACTCGTCGATACAAGTCGTTGAGGTCACTCGTGGCAAAACGTCCACCGTCGAGTTGCACCATCGGACGAAGGTCCGGAGGAATAACCGGTACGGCTTCCAGGATCATGGCGCGGGGGTCGTTCATGCGTCGACCGTTGTCGTCACGACGATTGAAGGACTGCACAATGGCGAGTCGCTTCAAGAACTTCGCCATGCGCTGAGCGGAAAGGGGCTTTCGACCATCCTTCGCCTCAATCATTTCGCGCATGACCTTTTCTTCCATGTCGAGGTCCATGCGGTCAATCAATTTCAGAATCGCTTCGGCACCCATGCCGCCTTCGAAGTACTCGCCGTACTTGAATTCCATCTCGCGATAGAGCGTCTCGTCTTCGATGATCTGACGCGAGTGCAGCGCCTCAAAGGTTGAGAGCGTGTTCTCGGCGAGTTCACGCTCTTCGACGTAACGGGTGCGCACACCGTCAATTTCTTTTTCACCGGCACGTTGCAGGGCACGAAGTTCGGATTCCTTTGATCCTTCGCTTTCGGCGAGGGCAATCTTTTCTTCGAGTTCCTTCAGGCGACGCTCAATTTCCTTGCCTTCACGCTCGGTAATCTCGCGCAGTTCTTCTCCGAGCGACGCACGCAGTTCGGCAAGCGCGCCGTGGCGCTGTTCTTCATCAACGAACGTCACCATATTGGCGGCGAAGTAGATGACCTTTTCCAACTGCTTGGCCTTCAGCTCTTCCTTCGGCAGCGTGCCCATCAAGAGATAGGCCAACCACGAACGAGTACCGCGCAGGTACCAAATGTGCACGACCGGCGCCGACAGCGCAATGTGACCCATACGGTCACGACGGACTTTGTCGCTCGTGACTTCTACGCCACAACGCTCACAGATGATGCCCTTGAATCGGACGCGCTTGTACTTTCCGCACGCGCACTCCCAGGCCTTTTGTGGTCCAAAGATCTTCTCGCAGAACAGTCCGTCCTTTTCGGGACGAAGCGTTCGGTAGTTGATGGTCTCGGGCTTCTTTACTTCGCCGGACGACCAACTGCGGATGTTTTGGGGCGTGGCGAGGCCAATGCTGAGTTCATTGAATTGATTGACGTCAATGGGGCTCACAGTGTTGATTTCCTCTCGGCTTGGCGACGGGCATCTTCTTCGTCACTGCCGCGCTCGGGTCGACTGATGTCGATACCCAATTCGCGAGTGACACTGAAGAAGTCCTCTTCGGTGTCGGCGAGGTCGACATGAACGCCGACCTTGTCCTTCACTTCTACATTTAGACAGAGCGATTGCATTTCCTTAATGAGTACCTTGAAGGACTCGGGAATACCGGGCTCGGGAAGGTTTTGACCCTTCACGATCGCTTCGTACGCGCGCTCTCGACCCTTCATGTCGTCTGACTTCACAGTCAGCAGTTCTTGCAGGGCGTACGCGGCACCGTAGGCCTCTAAGGCCCACACTTCCATCTCACCAAAACGCTGTCCACCGAACTGAGCTTTTCCACCCAGGGGCTGCGCCGTGATCATGGAGTACGGTCCCGTTGAACGAGCGTGGATCTTGTCGTCGACCATGTGGGCCAATTTCAAAATGTAGGCGTAGCCCACCGAAATTCGGTTGTCGTACGCCTCACCGGTTCGACCGTTGTACAAGGTGACCTTGCCGTCGTTGCTGTCGTTGAGGAGTCGCTTACCATTGGCGCCGTCCGCGTTCATCTTGGAAAAGACGTTTTGAATCGTCGGCTTGTCCTTCGCGCGATCGGTCTCGTCCCAGTACGCGCCATCGAACGCCGGCGTCGCCACGTAAATGGCGGGCTCGGTACGAGGACGAGTCTTTCGGTACGGACGATTCTGGGCGTTCACTTGGTCGTCGTGACCCGACGTGCCGGTGGCGGGGTTTATTTCAATACCCTGCCAACCGTGTCGCGCGGCGTAACCGAGGTGACTCTCCAATACCTGTCCCACGTTCATTCGACTCGGCACACCAAGTGGGCTGAGGATGATGTCCACGGGTGTTCCGTCTTCCAAGAACGGCATGTCCTCTTCGGGCAAAATCTTCGAGATAACACCCTTGTTACCGTGGCGTCCAGCGAGCTTGTCACCCTCGGAAATCTTTCGTCGCTGGGCAACGTAGACCTTCACCAACTGATTAACACCAGGCTGCATTTCGTGGTCTTCGTCACGGCTATAGACCTTGACATCAATGACCTTGCCGGATTCACCGTGGGGAACCTTCAACGAGGTGTCACGAACTTCGCGGGCCTTTTCACCAAAGATCGCTCGAAGCAGACGCTCTTCGGGCGACTGCTCGGTTTCTCCCTTGGGGGTTACTTTGCCCACCAGAATGTCGCCAGGTTGCACTTCGGCACCGATGCGCACAATGCCGCGGTCATCGAGGTCGGCCAGGATATCGTCGGGCAAGTTCGGAATGTCACGAGTGATTTCTTCGGCACCGAGCTTGGTGTCGCGAGCGTCAATTTCGTATTCCTTCACGTGGATCGAGGTCAACACGTCATCTCGAACAAGTCGCTCGTTCAAGATGATGGCGTCTTCGTAGTTGTAGCCCTCCCACGGCATGTACGCCACCAAGAGGTTCTTTCCAAGGGCCAATTCACCGTGGTAGGTCGAGGTACCGTCAGCGAGCAAGTCGCCCTTTTGTACCGTCTCGCCACCAAAGACGAGGGGCTTTTGGTTGATCGACGTGTCCTGGTTGGACCGACGGAATTTGTTGAGGTTGTACTGCTTCTTGCCGAGCTTCTTGCCGTAGCGGTCAGAAACGGCAACGTCATAGTCAACGACAATGCGGTCACCGGACACTTCCACGACGCGTCCTTCTCCCTCGGCGAACAAAACGTCACCGGAGTCAAGGGCCGCACGGCCTTCCATGCCCGTTCCTACGAACGGCGCTTCGGTGACCACGAGCGGCACCGCCTGCTTTTGCATGTTGGCACCCATCAGAGCGCGCTGGGCGTCGTCGTGCTCAACGAAGGGAATAAGCGAGGTCGCCACCGAAATGATTTGCTTCGGCGAAACGTCCATCAACTCAACTTCCTTCGGCGGAACAAAGTCAATTTCCGACGTAGTCGAACCCGACTTGTTGGAAGCTCCCACGCGAAGACCCGTACCAGTTGGTCCACGACGGACCAAGACACGGTCCGCCTTGATGACGCCGTTGGCGTCAATCTCGGTGTTGGCTTGGGCAATAACGAACTTCTCTTCTTCGTCAGCAGTGAAGTACACAACTTCCGTCGTGACTTTGCCGTCTTTCACCACGAGGTAGGGTGTCTCAATGAAGCCGTACTCGTTGATGCGCGCGTAGCTCGCGAGGTAACCAATAAGTCCCACGTTCGGGCCTTCAGGTGTTTCAATCGGACACATGCGGCCGTAGTGCGAGGAGTGGACGTCTCGAACTTCGAGGCCCGCGCGCTCACGTGAAAGCCCACCAGGTCCCAGAGCCGACAAACGTCGCTTGTGCGTGAGACCCGACAGCGGATTGTTCTGGTCCATGAACTGACTGAGCTGTGAAGTGGCGAAGAATTCCTTGATTGCCGACATCACCGGTCGAATGTTGATCAACGTCTGGGGCGCAATGGCCTCAACGTCTTGTGTGTTCATGCGCTCGCGGACAACACGCTCCATACGAGAAAGTCCCGTACGAAGCGCGTTTTGAATGAGTTCACCAACGCTGCGGATGCGACGGTTGGCGAAGTGGTCCTGGTCGTCGATGTGGTACGTGGTTTCTTTCGCCGTGCGGTCTCGCGCGAGGTTCAAAAGATACGTCGCCGTCGCCAACACTTCGGCCTTGGAAAGAACGTGCAGATCGGGGTTTGGTCGGTCCAGTAGATCGCCAAAGAGCTCGACGTTTCGTTCGACTTCGCTGCCTAATTTGCGATCTAATTTGTAGCGACCAACGCGACTGAGGTCGTAACGCTTCTCCGAAAAGAACGCACCTTCGAAGTACTGACGAGCAGCTTCGATGGTTTGTACTTCTCCCGGACGAGCACGTCGGTAAATCTCGAGCCACGCAGTTTCCTGACTAGCGCGAGCAAAACTCTCGGGACTCTCGTCGTAGTTGTACTTGGCGGTGTGCAAGGCAATTTCTCGCAGCGCCTTTTTCCAGTCGTCGTGGAATTGGTCCTCTAGGAAGTCGAAGTACTCCACGAACTTCTGGAAGAACTCTTCGTTCATGTTTATGTCAAGGGCGCGAAGCAGCGAGAAGATCGAAACGCGACGCTTCCTCGCAATACGAGCTCCAGCGTTCGCGGACTTGTTCTTCTTTTCTTCGAGGTCGACTTGCAACCACTCACCACGACTCGGGTGGATGGTGCCTTCAAAGGCCACCTTCTCGTCCTTACCGGGCTGGAAGATCACACCAGGTGAACGAACCAGCTGGGACACGACAACACGCTCGGTGCCGTTGATGATGAAGGTGCCCTGCTCGGTCATGATCGGGAAGTCACCCATGAAGACGGTTTGTTCCTTGATCTCACCCGTGTTGGCGTTCAAGAATCGCGCACGAACGAAGATAGGAGCCGAATACGTGGTCGCACGCTGGCGACACTCTTCGACAGTGAACTTCGGCGGACTCTTAAGGTCCGCGTCGTCGGGATCGAACTCGAGTTCGAGTTGCAGGTTGCCTGAGAAGTCCGAAATCGGCGAAATCGCCGCGAACGCGTCGCGAAGACCGGTCTTTAAGAACCAGTCAAAGCTGTCGCGCTGGATCTCCAGCAGGTTCGGCAAAGGGTGGGCTTCACCCAATGCACTGAAATTAAAGCGGTCGGGGCTAGTGGACCGTGACGTCAACGGTCAATCCTCCGTGTGAGTGGGCGGCTACAACATTAGGTACTGCAGGTGTTCGGGCGTGACGGGCTGCTAAAAGGCATGGCAAGGTCAGCGGCAAGAACACGGTCATTTGACTCTAGCGGTTCTACGCGCCGATGCGCAAGTAGCGCTTCTCAAATACGTGAGAAACGCTCGGCGGCGGGCGCCGTGGGCATTACCTTACGCAGAAAACGCCACCGAGGTCAAGCACCAAGGCACTTACTCCACAGGGCCCGAACGCCGTATCGACGGGGCCCTGTGGAGAAAACGCCGAAATTACTTGACTTCTACCGTGCCGCCAGCGGCCTCGAGGGCGGCCTTGGCCTTGTCCGCGTCGGCCTTGGAGACCTTTTCGAGGATGGGCTTCGGGGCGCCGTCCACGAGGTCCTTGGCTTCTTTGAGGCCGAGGTTCGTCAACGTACGTACTTCCTTGATCACGGCAATCTTCTTGTCGCCTGCGGCGGTCAAGATGACGTCGTAATCCGACTTCTCTTCAGCTGCGGCAACGTCGCCGCCGCCAGCGCCACCGGCGGCCGGGGCCGCGGCAACAGCCATCGGGGCGGCTGCGGTTACGCCGAACTTCTCTTCAAAGTCCTTCAACAACTCGCTGAGCTCCAGAACGGAGAGTTCAGCAATGCCGTCGAGGATCTGATCCTTGGTCAATGTTGCTGCCATGGTGATTCCTTTCCTTCGTGTAGGTCTTGGTACTGCGTTTGGTTATTCGGCCGGTTCGCTCGCGACGTCGGGCGACGCCTCGGGGATTTCAGCAACCGCTTCGGCCTCGGGGGCCTCGTCGATTACTTCGACCTCCGCAGCGGGTGCCGCGGCGTCGTCGCTCGCTGCGGGTGCAGCTTCCTCGACCCCGGCCGGAGTCTCGGCGACCTCGTCACTCGCGGGCGCTGGGGCGGCGACGCCACCCTTTGCGTCCACCAGTGCCTTGAGGCCGTAGGCGAAGTTGGACGGAACGGCTTTTAAGAGCCCCGCCATGGAACGAAGAGGTGAAGCGAGTAGTCCCGCAAACTGCGCGAGCAAAACGTCACGGCTCGGAAGGTCCGCGAGCGACGTGAGTTGCTTGACAGAAAGCGCCTTGCCGTCAACCACACCACCCTTCAAAATGAGCGTCGGCGTCTGCTTGGCGAAATCGCGTAGCAACTTCGCCACCGCCGAAACGTCGCCCTTTACGAACGTCACGGCGGTCGGACCAACGAGGTATTCGTCGAGGGGCTCCACGGCGGTGCCAGCAATGGCGCGTCGAACGAGCGTGTTCTTATAGACCTTGAAATCGCCGCCAGCGGCACGAAGTGAACGGCGGAGTTCGGAGATTTCAGCAACGGTCATGCCGCGGTACTCGGTGACCACCGCGGTGCTCGTGGAATCCACGCGCTCTTTCAGTTCGTCGACAACGGCGACCTTTTCGGTGCGAGCCTTATTCATCGATACTCCTTCACCGGATGCCGCCCGGAACGGGCCTCCAACATCCCAGCGAACGAGTCGCGCCCACGGGGGCGTCTCTCGAACTCCTCGTCAGGCGAACCAACAGGTTCCTTAAGTGGGTAATCCCACACCGGATGTCTTCGGCATTCTGTCTACATCTGTGTACCCGAAGGTACGAACAAACAATGTTAGGGCGATACGCGCCCTAGGTCAAAACGGATTACGCCGAAACCAATGAGTCGTCGTTGTCACGGGCCTTTACCGGGTCAATCTTGACGCCGGGTCCCATGGTCGAAGAGATCGTGGCGGCCAACATAAAACGGCCCTTGGCACTGGAGGGCTTCACGCGGTGAATCTCGTCGATCACGGCTTGAATGTTGCGCGCCAAATCTTCGCGTGAGAACGAGACCTTGCCTACGCGCAACTGCACGTTGCCGGTCTTGTCCGTGCGGTACTCCACGCGACCGCCCTTAAATTCCGTGACGGCCTTGGCAACGTCCATCGTTACGGTGCCCGTCTTAGGGTTCGGCATGAGACCGCGAGGACCAAGCACACGTCCGAGTCCACCGACTTGTCCCATGAGGTCAGGCGTGGCGATCGCAATGTCAAAGTCCAAAAATCCACCAGCCACCTTGGCGACGAGGTCGTCAGCACCAACCACGTCGGCACCCGCGTCTCGAGCAGCCTGCGCCGCTTCACCGGCGGCAAACACCGCGACTCGATTCGTCTTTCCCGTTCCGGCCGGCAATGAAAGCGTGCCCCGCACGATCTGCTCGGCCTTACGAGGATCGACACCCAAGCGAAGAGCCAACTCCACCGTCTCGTCAAACTTCGCCGACGCCAGGGCCTTCACCTTGTCAACTGCTTCAAGGACCGTGAGGAACTCTTCGGGGTTTACCTGCGCGAGCGCGTTTGTGTATTTTTTTCCGTGACTCATGATTGCTCCTAGTGCGATACCGAAATGCCCATGGAGCGAGCGGTGCCCGCTACTTGCAACTTGGCCATTTCGAGGTCGTCGGTGTTGAGGTCTTTTAGCTTGGTCTTGGCAATTTCTTCCACTTGATCCATGGTGATGGTCGCCACGGTTTCACGTCCGGCCAACTGGGCGCCCTTGGCGACTCCCGCGGCCTGGCGAAGAAGTACCGGCGTCGGAGGCGTCTTCAAGATGAAGGTGAAGGAACGGTCTTCGTAGATCGAAATCTCGACCGGAATAACGGTGCCCTTCATTGACTCCGTGGCGGCGTTGTACTGCTTGCAAAACTCCATGGTCTGAATACCGTGGGGTCCTAGAGCGGTACCAACCGGCGGGGCGGGCGTGGCGCCTCCCGCTTCGAGCTGGATCTTGACAATTGCGGTGACGGTCTTAGCCATGATGTGTTCCTAACGTTCGATCTTTAGAGTTTCGTAACTTGCGTGAAGTCGAGTTCCACGGGAGTCTCTCGACCAAAGATGTCCACGAGCACCTTGACCTTCAATTGGTCCTCGTTGATTTCGGCGACGTGACCAGAGAACGTGGCAAAGGGTCCCGTCTTGATCTGCACCGTGTCGTTGATTTCGAATTCGTGCGTTGGGGTTCGCTGCTTACGCGTCGAGGGCTGTTCCACGCCTTCGATCATCGGACGGATGATGTTGTCGACTTCGCGCTTCGTGAGGTGCGTGGGTCGCGTCTTTTCGGGACCAACGAAACCAGTCACGCCGGGCGTTGAAGCAATGACGTAGAAGATTTCTGGATCGGGCTCACAACGCACCAAGACGTAACTCGGGAACATGCGCTTAGCGACGGTGACTTTCTTGCCGGACTTAAATTCCGTGACGTCTTCTTCGGGCAAGTAGAGCTCGTAGATACGGTCGGAGAGTTCGCGCGACTTGATGATGTTGTTCAGTGAGCCAATGACCTTGGCTTCGTGACCGGCAAAGGTGTGCACCACGTACCAACGACCCGGTCGGTCATAGGCACTTTCGGCAACGGGCTCTTCTTCTTCGAGGAATTCGTCGATGATGGTGACGTCTTCGACGCCATTTTCGTCGACGTCAATCTCGATCACTTCAATCTCGATTTCGTCGGTAACGGATGTTTCGATGTCACTCATACGCTCGCGCCTTACTTACGAAAGAAGAAGGCCACGAACTTCGAAAAGCCGTAACCCAATCCAAAAATTAGAGAAGTCATAATGACCAACACCACGAGCACGATGATCGTGTAGTTAACGACTTCTGGTCGAGTGGGCCACGCCACCTGGCGCATTTCGTCTCGTACTTCACGAAAGAACTGAGGAATAGTGGCGCGCTCGCGGCGGCGGCGCTGCATGTCCTGGGGAGTCGTGGCGCGACGAGAGGCGGTGCCGTCGGCACCTACTTGACCCTGCTTCTGCATCAGTCGCTTTGTCTCGCGGTTCATCTCACTTCTTTCATCGATACTGCTGTTTTGTTACACCCTTCAAGGCAAGCCTCGAGCAGGGCAGGAGGGACTCGAACCCCCAACCGCCGGTTTTGGAGACCGGTGCTCTACCAATTGAGCCACTGCCCTCAGCGCACCCCGCACCGCGTACGCAGTGAGAGCGTCAGGGACAGCAATCCTACCACCTGGCAGAAATCCGCTTCCTAGCGGGTCTCTTTGTGCAGGGTGTGCTTTCGCTCAAATCGGCAGTACTTATTCATCTCGATGCGCTCGCGGTCGTTGACCTTATTCTTCATCGTGATGTAGTTACGTCGCTTGCAGTCTTCGCAGGCCAACGTCACCTGTATGCGTTTTTCGTTCTTTGCCATTCTTTTCTCCTTACTACGTTCGGTACTTCGTGGCCCGAGGGCCTGCCTGGTAGCGGCGGCGGGAGTCGAACCCGCGACACCACGATTATGAGCCGTGTGCTCTAACCACCTGAGCTACGCCGCCTGGCGAGCCTCCTGTCGGGATTGAACCGACGACCCCCTCCTTACCATGGAGGTGCTCTGCCACTGAGCTAAGGAGGCATATACGTCAATTCGGACGCGAGCGCGAAGCCTACTATCCAAACGGCCGTTCTTCCAACTCCCTACGTCTTTCAGGGCCACTTGGTCACGAGCGTCAATGGATTATTGCTCGCCGTGGTCGCCGTCCTCGCCTATTGCAATGCCCAGGACCAAAGCGTGTGTATCGATTGATGCTTACTTCGACGAAAAGAAGGTTTCCAACTGATCGAGGCTCCCTAGAAGAATAGGTCGAGCCCACTCGCCGTTTTTTAAATGACGCCGAACATCGTCGGGTACTCGAGTGCAG
>Ga0181534_10001717_pt1 | contig 14062 bp, 12 predicted proteins | sample PEATcosm2014_Bin_37_FD_119758 | JGI IMG/M metagenome (GOLD analysis project Ga0181534, IMG submission 119758) | Peatland microbial communities from MTU Mesocosm Facility, Houghton, MI, USA - PEATcosm2014_Bin17_10_metaG | ecosystem: Environmental > Terrestrial > Soil > Wetlands > Peat | place... | reverse complement strand
GTGGGCGGCGACCCCACGAGCCATACGGACCCCGATGGGCACCGTTGCTACTCTTCGGGCGGCTGCAACTCGGATGGACCTCAGGATGCGGCTGGACAAGCCAGTGCGCAGACGGCGCAAAATGCGAACGCCTCCGCTGTGCCACTGGTCCTGCCAGTCGCCCCGACACTTGACATCGGCAAGATCGTGACCACAGCTGTAGACGCAGTGGCAGGCGCAGTAACATCAACAACGGCGGCTGTGGTGGGTGTATTGGGCTACCTGGTTAGCCCTGGCACATCGAACGTCTGCACTTGCTCGACAGATCAGCCGCAGGTGAAGACCAGTACCTCAAACACGAATCCATATGCGGGTCCGGTCTCAAATCCAGTAACGGTCGTTGACCCTAAGGGAAATGCGGTGCCCGTCGGTCGAGGAGAGCAACTCCAGGGGTCTAAAGACGGTCGGTGGACTCAAGTAAAAGACGCGAATGGAGAGCCACCGGGACTCGCATAGACAACGGCCATCCTTCTCATTCCGACCCAAGGGCTCAGGCCCCCCATGCCCACGTTCCAGGAGTTACCAATCCTGACGGCACCCCGTGGCTTCCAGTAAATCAGTGAGGTCAGAGAACATGAAATTTGATTACGGCGATGAAGTGGTACTTAAGACAAAGGACGACTCTGGGAACCCCGTCGAGAAGGTGTGTTACGTGGTCGCTATCACGCCAATAGAGAACGAGGAGCAGGCAAAGGTCTTTAAGCATCCCCTTGGAATTGTTCTATATACGGTCGAGTTCCCCGACGGTACCGATGCGCTCGTTCCTGAAAGCGATTTACGTCCCCGCCCCGAACCCGATGTTGCCGCTCTAGCGTGAACTTGCGGCAGATAGTCCGATTCGGAATTGGCCGGCGGAGAGGAAGAGGAGGGCGCAAAATCAGAGCAACGGTACCGAGCGAATAATGATGGGGCTCGAAGGCGCCGCTAACCTATTTGTCGCCAAAGAGAAGGGCGAGGCCGCGATAGGCTTGGCTCTGGCGACCCCGGAAACCGGCCCAGGGGCCGCCGCAACCGGGACGGCTGCAGCTTTGGCAACCATCTCTACGCTGTCTAGCGCCATGACTGGCGCGACGCAGCTTGTGGGAGCGATTACCGGTAAGACAGAGGAAGCAAACAGAGCTGCAGATGGTCTGGCGGCAGCAACCAGCGCTTCCGGCTTTATCACGACAGTGGTGACGGGCGATGCAAAAAAGGGAGCGGCGGCAGCATCGATCGAAGGAATATTCACCAGCTCGGCCAAGCGGGAGCTGTTCAAGAGTCCGGCATCGCTAGTGGAAGCGGCAGTCAATATAATCGATTTAGTCTCCCCGCTGCCAGTTCCGCCGCGGCCCCCTGTTCCCGGCCCTCCGCCAACGCAGTAAAAAGGGACAATCTATGCCTATGACGAATATGCTCGCTGCACAAAAAAGACTCCTGATCGCTTTCGTTGTGAGCGCTCCAATACTTCTTGGTGTGTACTGGCTCGTCCAGAACGGGTCTCGCACAGTGGCGCTGGCGTTATTTGTCGTGATGTTCATCGTCGATTTTGTGCTACTGAGGCCGAAGGCTTCCGCGCCTTCCCCGGTAGCAAGCAGGACCGTGCCTTCCGGAGCGATTTGGGTGGTCGGAGGTGCTTGTTTCTTGGGGTCACTCTCGCTTTTGGTGAACGGTGTCGAGACACATCAGACGTGGGAAGTTGTCCTCGCTTCGTTCGGAATATTGGCAAGTGGATTGGGGATAGTCTCTTTCACGCGGACGTAGCCGCAGTCGGCGCAAGATGCGGCAGCGTCAACCGTGGCCGCGTCGCCGACCACGATGGAGGAGGTCGACGCGGTTGTTAATTCCCTAGTGGATAGCGGGGGCTGGCCTACCTTTTTGCATCCCGCCCTGACCGAAGCTGCCCATCCTCGCGCACTTTGCGAGGGTGGGCACGATGCTGCGGTGAGCTCCCACATGTGTTCATGCTTTTGATTCCGCGGGCAACATGATGAGCAGGCCTAGGCAGCGGCAATACTTATACCTATGATGCCGAGAACAGGATCATTACTGCAGTGACCTGCTCCCCGCTTTCCGAACAAAGCTGAGTATGATTTCAGCGAAGGAAAGGGGAGGCGGAACCTGGTGACAGACGGGACGTTCCCCAGTTTTCTGCCCGATGCGGGAACAAAAATATGATTGCATCACAAATAGATAGAAGCTACCTTCTGCTACGCAGTCATATTCTGATAATTTTTGCGAATGGCACGATTCGCTCGCGTGGTCGTGGTCGACGTTCCCCATCACGTTACCCAGCGCGGCAACGCGCGACAAACGATTTTCGCCGAGGACTCGGACCGCCTCGCCTATCTCGAATTGCTCGCGCAATACTGCCCACTGAACCATCTGTCGTTGCTGGGCTACTGCCTGATGTCAAACCATGTACATCTGATTGCCGTGCCCCGCAACGGCGAGGCGTTGGCGCGGGCGCTGAAGCACGCGCATGGACGATACGCCGCCTATTGGAACGCGCGCCGGTCGTCGAGCGGGCATGTCTGGCAGGGGCGGTTCTTTTCGTGCCCGCTGGACCCAGCTCATTTGTGGAAGAGCGCTGCGCTATGTGGAACTGAATCCGGTGCGCGCTGGCATGGTGTCTGAGGCTCGCCTGTGGCGATGGTCGAGCGCGGGGGCGCACTGCGGGATTGGAGCAACGAATGGTTTTCTCGTCGAGATGGAAGACTGGCGAAAGCGGTGGACGGTGGCGGAGTGGCGGCACTACATGGGAGCGGGCGAAGCGCAGAGTGACTTGTGCGCGCTTCGGCAGTGTACGCACACCGGACGCCCGCTCGGCAGCGCCGAGTTCGTTACCGGTCTGGAAGCGACCATGATGAGGCCGCTGGTTCCGCGCAAGGGAGGGAGACCGAAAAAGCCGGTTGCCGATTCCCGCCAAAACGGGCTAGAGTTTGTTGCATAGGCCGAAACCGGGGAACGTCCCGTCTGTCCCTGCTTTACACAGCAAACTCAACAACAAGCGAAAACCGGGGGGCGTCCTTGTGACCGGAGCAGCTGCGGTTGACCTCGGTGTTGGCAAGGCCGGGGTTACGGCTCAAGGTTCAGTTTCTCCAATTGGCGGATTCGTCGATAACAACGGGCATCCGCATGTCGGAACCGAGGCGAGTGGGTCGCTGGACGCCTATGCGGGGCAACACACAGCGGCGACTCCGAAACAGAAAGACCCCTCCGTTGCTGGCGACGTGCGTTCTATACAGAATGGCGGGTGGCCCACACAAGCCGAGGTCTTGGCTTGAGTGGGGACGTTCCGATATCACAGACTTAGCCCGGCGAAAGGGCTAGATTGTGCGCATCCCATGGGGGCTCTCGAAGGGGTAGGGGCTCTTGATTTCCTGTTCAACAACGCGCGTCGACAGACGAAAAGTTTTCCACGCCCCACCCTGTGACATCCGACCTTGCGCCCCCAACAAATTCGCGCAATCCTAGTCGAGGCCGTGACGGTCAGGACGTCTCCCGTCGTCGCAGCCTTAACTTCTTTGTTTCACGGATTTTAGGACCTAAGTTCTTTAGACCACGGATTATGCGGCGATTTTCCTGCTAACTCGATGATTCCAAAGAATAGGGTGGGGGGGGTTGGGGGGGTAAGGGTACGCACCGGGAGCATTCCTGACGCTGTTGGATCGATTTGGCGGGGTGGACCATCCGTCCTACTGATTTCGAAGAACTGGCGGAGAGGGAGGGATTCGAACCCCCGGTACCCTTTCGGGCACGCCGGTTTTCAAGACCGGAGCCATCAACCACTCGGCCACCTCTCCGCGACGTCTCAATTTTACCTCGATCTCCTCCACGGATAGGCCGCTATTTCGTGGATGGTTGGTCCGCAGTAGACATCTAAGAGGAGTGACCTTTGCCAGCCTCCGACGGGCGTTGCGGAATACTTATCGCGCGGTGCTCAGGAATGAGACGCCGCAGGCGGCTGCGGCGCTGTCCTATTATTCCCTGTTCAGCGTATTTCCCGGCCTGATCCTGCTGTCGGAGCTGCTGCGTCACCTTCCGGTCAAGGATTTTTTTGCCGACGTGCTGGTGGCCGTGGGGCGCGTCGCTCCGCCCGGAACCATGCCGATGGTCTATGCGGTTCTGCGGGACATTCTGGGAAATAACTCCGGAGCCTGGCTGTCCCTGGGAACGCTGGGCACGCTCTGGATCATCTCTTCCGCGTTTGATGAGTTGATTGAAGCTCTGGACGCGGCCTATGGGGTGGAGGATTCCCGCCCTTTCTGGAAGACGCGGATTCTGGCGGTGGCTTTATCCGCGCTCACCACTTTTTTTCTGCTGTGCGGAATCGCGATGTTGATTGTAGGACCGTTGGCGGGCCAATGGTTGGCGGCGAGACTCTCGCTTTCGGAGGAATTCCTGCGGTTGTGGCCTTATCTTCATTGGGTGCTGGCGGCGGTGTTCGTCATGCTGGCGGTCGAGGCGATTTATTACTTGGCGCCGCAGGTGAAGCACAGTTTTCTTTCCACTCTGCCGGGGGCGGCGCTGTCCGTGGTCGGTTGGATCGGTCTGTCGCACTTGCTGACCATCTACTTTCATTATTTTGCGAATTACAACCGGACCTATGGAACTTTAGGCGGGGTTATGGCTTTGATGACCTGGCTCTACTGGGGATATTTCATTCTGCTGGCGGGTTGCGAACTGAACGCGGAGCTGGCCAGGGAGAGGGATGCCGCCAAAGGCGCGGCCAGCGGGGAGTTGCAGCGACGGCGGCGAACCTCGGAACGAGCGGCCTGAGAGGGCGAGCAGTGGCCGCGCCTCAGAACGCTGATCCTCAGAACTTCGTGTGATACTTCCCGTCCAGGGTAACTCCGCCCACTTCATCGCGGGTAACGCCGACCGACCATCGCTTATTGATCTGGTAGTCGCCTTGCACGATTTCGGTACCGGGCTGGGACAGGTCGGTGGAAAAGGTGAACAGAAGGTTTCTGGTGACGCGCTGCTGAATGGCGACGCGGGCAGAAGGGTTCTGGTTGTTGCCGCCGAGCAGGGGATCGATCTGCAGGCTGGAGATGCCGGCGAGGTGTTGAATGCCGCCGGTGATGTGACTGGCGGCCTGCGAGGCGAGGATGGAATCGGTGCTGGTGCCGGCGGCGCTGGCTTCCGAGGTAGTTTGGCCGCTGGCGATCAGGCTGATGACGTCGGCTGTGGCCAGCGGCGGATCGGCGGTGTAGGAGGTGGTGAGCTTGTCAAACGGTCCCCGCAAGGTGATGGTCAGGTTGTACTGCTCAATGGTTGTGGTGGCAGAGAGGTTGAGGATGGGTTCGGTTTGCGTGGCATTGTCGAAGGTGATGATGCCGCGTTGCAATTGATAGCGGACATTGCGATAGAAAAGTTCGCCCGACGTCAGATCGGTTCTTCCCACCACGACCGGATTGGTGGCGGTGCCGACGACCTGAAGATTGACGTCGCCGGCGATGCTGACTTGCGAACTGGTGGCGCTGAGATCGCTCTTCGACTGCACGCCGATGGCGAGTTTGAGGTTGTCCAGGATGCCGGGCGGAGCGGGGACACTCGTTCCGCCGAACTGATCGCTGAATTTGGCGAGATCGAAATCCGGGGTGAAGGAGAGGGTATCGATGAGGACGCGGCCGTTCAATGTTGCGGCGTCGGCGGTTCCGCTTAAAACCAGTTCGCCATCGAGCAATGCGCGTACGCCCTCCGGATAACGGAGGCGCACGGACTTGCTTTCCAGGGTGACGTTGAATTGCAGGTTGGGGCGATAGGAGATGGAACCACCCGCGGAGAATGTTCCTCCCCCCATTTCTCCAGTGAGACCGGTCAACTGCACGCTATTGTCGACAATATGGAGAGTTCCGTTGAGCTTTTGCAGGCTCAGAGGCGCGGTCGGGGTAGACAAAGCCACATCCTGAAAGCGGACCTGGCCTTGCACTGCGGGGTGGCTGGCGGTGCCGAAGGCATGAACGTCCAAGGAGACCGTGCCGGAGCTTTGCATCTGGGGCTCGATGATTTTTACGATACGGGCATCGATGGAGCCTTGCGCAACGAGAGTGCTGGATTGAGGGCCGCTGAGCGGGACAGAGCCCTGGAATTGAATCGACGTGCCCGTGCCTTTGATTTCCGTGGGCTGTAACGTGATCACGGAATCTACCAAGTCCGCCCGAACGGGAGTGGCGGCCGCGATGGCGAGCGACTGATAGCTGGCTTTGAGCGTGGCCAGGGTGAGATGCGCCTCGATTCGCGATTTGTCCTTTAGCGGACCCTTCATGGTGGCGTGCAACTCAGCTCCCCCTTGAAAACCCGAAGGCTGGTTCGGGAGATAGATGGCAAGCAAGGTATCGAGGGGCAGCGCCGTGGTGTCGATGGTGGCCTCAGTGTAGAGATCGCCGCCGGTGGAAACACTGGCGTGAGCATGCAGCGCGGCCTGCGCGATCCGGGAATCCAGGGTCAGCTCTCCCCGCTCATCGGCCAGATGGAGGCGCGCCTCGACCGGGCACATGAATTTATCGCGCAGATGGAGCTGAGGAATCTGAATCGAGGCGTCAAGTTGTGGATGGTGCAGAGTGCCCTCTCCGCTGGCGGAAAGCGCGACGGTTCCCACGATACCAAGATTTTTGCCTTGCACGGTCTGCAACTTCTGCAACAGCACGGCGGGAGCATTCAAACGAAAGGAATAGGCTCTGGTGGCGGGAAAGTAGCTGAGGCTCGCGTTGGCTGCGCCCGCCGGCAGGGTGGCATTCAGAGTTGAGCGCAGCGACGATTTGTCGGCGGTGAAGGCCGCAGTGAGATGCTGGACCGGTTCGCCGTAAGCTTTGCCTTCCCCCACTTCAATGGAGCCGCTTCCCACTGGGCTCTGCAGGGACCCTTGAAGGTGGACATCTGCCGTCAAGTCGCCGGAGATGGGGTAATGCTGGTTCGCCAGAATTTGCAAGTCGGCGATGGACAATTTCTGAATCGTTAAGGTTCCGGAGACCGGGCTGGAAGGAAGGTAGCTCCAGTTTTTCAAGGCCAGGTTGGCAATGAGCGAGCCTTGACCCTGATGAGCACTCACCAGAGTGGCGTTCTGCACCATGAGCCGCGATGGGCTGGCTTGAAAGGTGGCATGCGCGCTGCGCCAGTCACTGCCCTGAATCCTGAGGTCGCGGGCATTGAATTGACCATTTACCTCAGGTTGCTGAGTAGTACCCTGCACAACCGCTTTCAACGATGCGCTCCCTGCCACCAGCAAAGAGTCGGCGCGCTTGATGCCCAATGCCGCCATGGTTCCAGCCAGTTGTTGGAGGTCGGCGGCATTCATCTGCATTTGCAGGTTGGAGTGGCGGCTGAGTTCCCCTTGCACCGACAATGTGGTGGAAGGGAGGCGCAGCGCCGTGTTACGGAAGGCGATGATATCGTGCGGACCATCATAGGAGGCGTGGATGGCGCCAGTGATGGAAAGCAGTGTTGTGGATGGGGTGTTACTGGCCGGTAAAGCGGGCTGGATGATTAAATCGCTCCGGACGAGGAGGCTGTCGGGACCACCTCTCCAGCTGGCACCGATCGTGCCGTCAAGCTTGCCCGAAAGGTTCACCCGGCGGACATCGGCGTCACGAATACTATGCTGTGCCGCAGATAAAGAAATTCCCTGCAGGGTGCTTCGTATGTTTCCGAGCGGGGCCGAGTCCAGGTGTTCGAGGCTTATTTCGGTGGTTAAGTTTCCCCCCAGAGTTTCGCAAGTGAGATGGTTTGCCTGAAAGGCGCCATGGGCCAGTCGATACTCTCCTTGCAACGCATGAATTGCCACAAGAGCTTGCCGAGATGAGATCGAGATTTCGGCGCTGCGCACTTCTCCATCGAGGGAAAGGCCTCGCAGGAATGCCTTCCCTTTCTTCGCCTGATAATGCAAAGTTCCGGAGAGCGCGACGCCACCCACCGGTTTTAGGGACGGAAGCAGGGCAGCGAAGTCTTGCACCTGGATTTGAAGGTCATAGCGGCCTTCGACTGACGGGCTCTGGTAGTTGGTCAACTTGGCACTCGCCGACAGGATGGAGGAGCCGAATTTCAAAGCTGCCGAATCCAGGGAGAATTGACTCGGGGTTGCGCTGAACTCCGCATCGAAATGGTGTGGAAGGATTCGATTGGCTCCATAGCGGAAGCTGCCGTTGTCGTAGGAGATGGATCCGAGGTAACGCGTCTCAGTTGGCTCGAATCTTATTTCTGCCGCGAGACCGTGAAGCTCCACATCGAGTGGGATGGTTTGATCGTTGTGTTGAACCAGGCCGCCATTGAGGGAGACATGTTGCGCGGCCAGGTCGAATACGGTGGTCGGGCTGGCGCTTGAATTTGCCGGCGTCAGCGGGAGGTTGCTAATTCCTTCGCGATCCACTCGCACGCGCACCACGGGATGTTGAATGTCGAGTTGGGAGAGTGTGATCCTGGATTTGATAAGGGATTGAATTTCCAATCCGACGGTAAGTCTGTCGGCCTGGAGCAAGGGAGGCTGAGTGGCCGGTTCCGCGCCGCGAAGCGTAATGTTATAGAGACGAACGGTCAGCGGCGAGAGAGTAAAATCGATCCGGCCAATCGCGGCATGGCCGCCAGTGGCCCGGTTCGCGCGGCTGACGATAGTTCGAATGGCCAAGCGCTTAAAGCTGGGTGTCCTGAGAAACAGAATCCCGCCCGTGATGGTCACGAGCAGCAAGATGGCCAGCCCGAGTACACTCCAACGGATCATTCGCCATCGCATCGTGTTCGCCATCGCATCGTCCTCAGAAGGCCTGACCGAGCGTGATGTAATACTGGGTTGGGTTGATGCCGGGGACGGGATTTAAGTTGTGGCCTAAGTCGATGCGGACGGGGCCAATCGGAGTGGAGTAGCGCAGCCCAATGCCCACCGTGTTGGTGAAGTTGCTGAAGAGGGTATTGAAGTTGATGGCGTTGTAAACATTTCCGCCGTCGTAGAACACCACGCCTCCCAGGTTCTTCATCATTCGCAGGGGAAAGCGAACTTCCGAGTTAAGAATCAACAACTGCCGTCCGCCCACGGGAACGGTCACATTGACGCAGCCGGTCTGGTTCTGCAGGACGTTACAGAACGGAACGATGCGTTGAGGGCCGGCTTCATCGATGGGAAACGACCGCAGCGAAGTACCCCCGCCGGAAAAATAGAGCTGGCTGGTGGGAACGAAACTGCCGTCGAAGGATTTAGCCAATCCCAGCCGCAAGCTGTTGGCCAAGACCACCGAGTGAACCGGTTTATAAAAAGCATACTGACCGAAAAGCTTCGCGAAGTTTGCGCTGGAGCCCAGTGCTTGCGGGGTGATGGCCAGGTTGATGGTGGAAAAGATTCCGCGATGAGCGTCCAGGGGCTTGTCCCGCGTGTCATGAATCAGGGAGCCGGAAATGGTGGAGAGGTGGATCCTCTGATCCTGGGGCAATACCAGTTCAGGAACCAGGATTTGAGACAGCTCGGTCTTATTGAAATCGTAGCGCAGCTGTAAACGGGTGTGTGTCTGGCGATTTAAGAGTTTCTCCAGTTGAAACGAGGCGTCCCCCAGGCTGGCTGCGAAAAGCGGATTTTCCGTGGTCCGCTCGATCGACAGGCTGGTTAGCGAAGTCCAGGAAGAGCCGAAAAAGTGCGGCTGCTGGTAGCTGGCAATGGCCCGCTGATCAAGGCGGGAGAGCAGAATCGAACCGCTGGCGGTCTCCCCTAGGCCGCGCACGTTTCTACGATCAAATTCGATGGAGCCGAGCGGGCTGGCGAAAGTAGACTGGCTGGCCGCAATCTGGTTGCTGCCGAGGCCGATGGTTGCTCCTCCTCCGGGGACGGCGACGGTGCCGGTGGGGATGTTGCCGCCGCGATGCGAGACCTCGAATCCGAATCCGTAGGTGATCTCGTTCCGCTTGGCTTCGTGAACCTTGACCAGAGTATCTTCGGCGCTTTGATCCGCGATGGGCTTTCTGGGGCTCACACTCGACCAGTCGAAGATATTCAAATCGTAAAGGCGGCTCTCGGCTTCCAGAAGCTGGCCTTTGCTCATGACAGACTCGGAGTGCAGCCGGGCGGACTTTTGTTCAAAAGGCAATCGCGTATGCTGTTGGCCCAAATAAACGATTTTCTTGACCCGCACCATCTGCCGCTCGGTGATGGCGTAAGTGACTTCGACGCGATGGGCATCGCTGGAATTTCGGGTGACCGCAGTTTTTACCTCCACGTTAAGATATCCCCGGTCCAGATAAGTGGCGGCTATGCGGTTGCGGTCGTCCGCCAGCTGCCGCGACGAAAATGGCGCGCCCGCTTTTACTTCGAAACCCTTGGGGGCGGTAAGCTGGCCCTCTGGAACATTCTGGTTGCCGGTGACTTGAACTTTATCGACCAGGGTTTGTTGGCCCTCTTCGATCTCGAATGTAACGTCGAGTTTGGCGTCGTGATCGGCGACCTCCGGGTTGACTTTTGCTTCTTCGTACCCCTGTTCGTGGTAATAGGCCAGGAGATTATCCGCGCTGCTCTTGAGCAGTTCTTGACTGATGCGGCCATGCGACCACATGTGCGATCCCTTGATGGCCAACAGCGGAAGCAACTTCTTGGCTGGAAGTTGGTGGTTTCCCGTGAAAGAAATGCGGTCGACGCTGTGCTTGCGGCCACTATCGATCTTGTAAGTCAGGACAATACGATCCGGAAGCCGCTGGAGATCGGTGGTCACCGAGGCATCGAAAAATCCCTTCTTTTGGAAGTAATCCACTAAATTCCGCTGGCCCTCTTGCACAAGATCCGGATCGATCGCGCCTTCGGAGTAAACAGGGACAAGTTTCTTAATCTCCCGGCGGGAAACGAAAGGGATTCGAGAAAGCCGCGCGCCGGTGGTCTGAACCAATACCAAGGGGCCAATCTCGACATCGAAGGACACGTCCACGCGATTGGTATCGGAATGATAATAAGGCGGAGCTTCTCGCACTTTGCACTCCAGACGGTGCTGGTGTGCCAATGCACTCTTAAGAAGCGCGGTTGCCGCTTTGATCCGTTCGGCAGTGTAAGGTTTGCCGGGCTTAAGAAGCGATCCGGTCAGTCTTGCCCGCAGAGAGCGGGTCTTATGCAGCAGCCAGGACTGCTCCGTCAGTGTAGCGCCGTGAATTTCGATGCTGGCGATGCGTGCGCGCTTCCCCAATTCGCTCACAAAGCGAATGCTCACCAACTGATTGGAGTCGTCAATCTGCGGATCGGCGTGAACTCGAGCCTGAAAAAAACCATCTTTGTTCAAGAAACGGGAGAGAGCCCTTTCCGCGAGTGGGACGAGAGCCGGATCATAAGGGTCTTCTTCCCGCAAGTTGACCACCTGCAAGAGCCGTGTGTACGCGAAATATTTCGTGAGTTCCTGGAAGTCAATGATGCCGAGGTAATAGGCAGGTTCAAGAATAAAGTTCAACCGCAATCCGGAAGCATCGGGGATGACATTGACCGTGACCTTCTCAAATCCGCCCGCCTGTTGGAGCCGGCGAATGCTGGATTCCACTTGATCCTGGGAATAGCGCTGACCCGGTTTTTGAAGGAGGGCGGAGAAAAGCGGAGCGAGATTTCGATGGGGATTGGCGATCAGGTCCACCGAATTCACCATTTGGCCGTTGTACAGAGCTTGCGGCGCGCCTGAGGAAACCTGAGCTGCTGCCAGAAATGGTCTGATAGCTGGGAAAAGAAACCAAACAACCACGAAGGTGATCACATTGCTGCGCATGAGAGTCTTTTCCAGGTGAAGCCCCCGCCAATGGGCTTTCCCAGCCGTAGGTTGGAGGGTGCATATCATTGTTGATACAGATCATTGCCGGGACAGATGATTGCCGGGAGCGGGACTATGGGATGCGAATCAATGCTGGCGAGTTGGTGAGCAAGCGCGGAATACCAGGCGTTCTGGCACGAAGCTCTGAGGAAGCAGCGGATGGCCCGCCGCTGGACGCAAGCATGAAAGACGCAAAGAATAAAACTGGGCCGTTTGAGCTGACTTACGCTTTCTTGAGCAGGCGCGTGATCCAGATCAGGATGACAGCACCGATGATGGCCACAACAATGCTGCCAATCAGGCCGCCACTGCGATAGATGCCCAGGGCGTTGAAAATCCAGCCCCCGAGAATTGCGCCCACAATGCCCAGGATGATGTCCATGACCGCGCCGTAACCACCGCCGCTCATGATTTTACCCGCGGCCCAACCTGCGATCAGGCCAACCACAATCCACCAGATCAATCCTGAGATCATTCGATCCTCCTAGAGAAACTGAACGGCACGGCAAAGGCGCCGCGTGCGAAGAGTATTAAGGCAGAGGAGAAATGTCAAGGTGATGACTGGCGTTTGTGGCTTTGCTGGGCGACTTTCATGGTTAAATCATTACAAATGTTTGCCCGAAAAATTCGCGTCGAATACCGGGAGTACGGCGGCCCGGCGAAGACTTGCCCGATGAAGTGGCTGGATAGTTTCGCCATGAGGAACTTTACCAACGCCACCGCATTTGACGATACGCTGCCGCTCGGCGACGGGGAGATGGAAATTGGCAATGGGGTTCCGCTGGAACAACTCCGCGAAGCGATGGAGGACTGGTTCCGGCGCAAGAGCTATCTGAGCAAGGAGTCGAAGTTGTCACTAGAAGAGCGATGCTAGGGGGGAAACACTAAGGAGGAAACAACCTTAATTCTCTCTAAGGGTGCTTTACTTAGGGTTGCGGCCGTAGGCAGAATGAAGCAAGAAAGGAGCCGCTCAGGGCGATGAAAATCTTTTCGATTCGCCCCGGATCTTTCAGCAACCCGCGGCAAATACCAGCCGTCCTAACTGTGCGGTTTGGCATGACGGTTTAACTGGTTTAAAAGAGTTTTGGAGGTGCGGATATTATGAGCGTGAAATTTGAGCTCTACCCCCTGTCTCGCACTGGCGACAAATGGTCCGTCGGCATTTCGGACTTTAGTTCACGAGCGAGGTCCCAGGTTGCGCTGACCGGGCAACCCGATGACCTGCGAATTTTACCCACCCGGTTGGTCTACCATACGGAGCCCGAGCCCCAAAAGTTGAGTTCTCGCCATCGAGATATGATTCTGGGTCTGTTGCTGGCGGTCAGCGTGAGCGTAGTTTTTTGGACAAGCGCCGGTTTATTACTGGCCAGACTCTTGAACTGAGAACTTACCGCCGTTCGCCGTGTTCATTTGGAGTAGTGCAAAAGGGACATGACATCGTAATTCTTAAGTTTCTCCCGCCCTTTCAGGAAGTCCAACTCCACGACAAAGCCTAGGCCGGCTATGTCAGCGCCCAGCAGCGTGGCTAGCTTGGCGGTAGCCTCGGCGGTGCCACCGGTGGCCAGCAGATCGTCAACGATGATGACGCGCTGACCTTTGACAATGGCGTCCTTGTGCATCTCCAGCGAATTGGTCCCGTACTCCAGAGCGTAATCGTGCTTCACGCAGGGAGCGGGAAGTTTGCCGGGCTTGCGAACCGGCACGAATCCAGCTTTCAAACTGTAGGCCAGAGCGGGAGCGAAAATAAATCCCCTGGCTTCCATTCCGAGTACGAGATCGATCTTCTGATTTCGATAGTGCTCAGAAAATCTGTCGACCAGCCGGGCGAAGCCAGCTTTGTCCTTCAACAAAGTAGTGATGTCATAGAAAAGTATGCCGGGTTTCGGGAAGTCGGGCACCTCGCGGATCAATCGCTTGAGCTGTTCTTCGTTGAGCGGATCGCGGATCAGAGCATCACTCTTCCCAGATAACGATGAATTGGAGGACAATCTACCATGCTCCTTCGATGCGAAAGTTGACGATTCCCGCGGTCAAGCCGGCCGGTGATTCCTCGACGGCGTCGACCCTTGCGGCTCGCGGCCCTTGCCGAAGGCGCGATCGCAATCCGGAGAGCTGCTCGCGGGTTCCCTGAGCCAGCACCTCCACGCCGCCATCGGCATTATTGCGCACCCAGCCGGCGATGCCGAGAAGTTGCGCCTCCCGCTCCACAAACCAGCGGAAGCCCACTCCCTGCACCCGACCGCGCACGATGAAGCGGCAAGCTTGTACCTCGTCCGTCATTGCGCTTTATC
>Ga0181534_10001715_pt1 | contig 14071 bp, 10 predicted proteins | sample PEATcosm2014_Bin_37_FD_119758 | JGI IMG/M metagenome (GOLD analysis project Ga0181534, IMG submission 119758) | Peatland microbial communities from MTU Mesocosm Facility, Houghton, MI, USA - PEATcosm2014_Bin17_10_metaG | ecosystem: Environmental > Terrestrial > Soil > Wetlands > Peat | place... | reverse complement strand
CCTGGTCACCCTTTTCGGAATTAAGTCTCAAGCCTTCCGACGCTCCTGAAGTGGCTTCGACGACGGTATCTGCGGCGATCTTGAAAGACTGGATCAATCCCGATTGGTCTTTGACCGTGAGTAAATGCGCCCCTCTCGCCAGTTTTACTACGGTTCCTGTGACCTTTATGAACGGTCCTGGTCCAAGGCTCCGCAAAGCAACCGCCGTGAGCGGGTTGTCATAGCCATAGTAGTAGACGATTACACGCTCTCCACTCTTCTGAAACTCATCGGCCGCGGTCGCATCTGTTCGAATATGCTTGTCGAATTTGATGGGTGTCTGGGCGTCGTTCATCGCTTTAAATTCGCTTGTCGAGCCATCGTCGGTTCTCAGAAAAATGGTCTTTGCCGCGGCGTTTATTGAACTGACAGTTCCGACCATCGCATGAACCACTTCTTGCGCCTTCGCGGCCTGAGGTAATAGCGAAACGCACCCTGCCAGGATGCTAATTCTGAGCATTGAGTTCGACATATTCTTGCCTCCTTCTTCGTTGTTTGCAGCTACATCATCTGCGATAACTTGAATTCGGCTAGCGAACGCAGTTCTTAAACGCCGCAAGGCGCAATTTCTGCAGCCCGGCGAATACTGCCGGGCCGCAGCTCATTTCGTCAACCTCATTCAGTCGTGCCGAACCTATGGTTGGATGTTCATCGTTGGTTTAGCGGTCCAGGGCGAACCCATCACGCCGATTCTGCTGCCAGCAATCTTCGCTATGTTCGGTGCAGAAGGGCTTCTCCTTGCCGTAGCTGATCACCCGAATACGGCTGGCAGCCACGCCGGCGTCAACGAGCGACTTCTTGGCGGAGTTGGCCCGGTTCTCGCCAAGCGCAAGGTTGTATTCCGCCGAGCCGCGTTCATCGCAGTAGCCGCCGATGAGTATCTTTGCATCTGGATGGCTTACCAGATAGGAAGCATCTTTGGCGAGCACGGCTTGCGCGTCCGCTCGTATGTTGTATTTGTCGTAGTCGAAGAAGATGTCATGAACGTTGGCCTTGAACTCTTCTTCAGCGCTCATGGTGTTGGCCGGGGGCGGCGCGACGGGCGGCGGCGCATTTACGGTGATGCGGACAGAGGCATCCGCAGTGCCTCCTGCTCCCTTGGCGGTCAATTGATAACTGGTCGAAACGGCCGGAGCCACCGTCTGCGTGCCTGAAGTGGACACACTGCCGATGCCATCAATGGTGGCGCTGGTGGCGTTGGTCGTCGTCCAACGCAGCATAACCTTGTCTCCGGCATTGATCACGCTTGGGGTGGCTGTGATTTGTGCAGTAGGCGCCGGGACGACTGCCGGGGCTGTTGCCGGTGGAGGAGTGGGCGCCACTTTCTTCTTGCAGCCCGAGACGGCAACAATGGAAGCAAACAGCGCAATTGGAAGCAAAACCCGATTCAGTCGATTCATGAAACTACTCCTTTTCTGAATTCACAGGCGTCGATCCGACAGCCTGACTATTTTGTCGTGCATCCGAACCTGGTTGTCCGGATTGTTGAGCTGCAGCGAAACCTACATGCTTTGTTCTGCCGGCAAGGATGAATTTGCAGGGACGAATCCGCTCGACGTAACCCTTCTGGCAATCCATGCAAGAAGAATTGGCGTTGCGAATATCATTTTGAATCGATGAACTCCGCGACAGGTGTTCCGTTTTGGACAGGGCGTATGGTCTTTTGCAGCCTAATATTTCAGTTGAATCGCTCCTGTGTCCTTCGCTATGGATTTGTTCGCGCTTCATGCCTACCTTCCATGCGGGGCAAGAGCGAGAATGGACTCAGCAGATGACGAAGGATATTCAAGCTGAATTTGACGTTGAAGCATTTCTTGCAAAAGCCGGATATGAGCGAACGACAATCCAGTTGGCAGGGATGAAGGACTTCTTCTCTGAGGGCGATCCGGCTGATTGTGTCTATTATCTGCGCGAGGGTCAGGTTAAGATCTCCGCAGTCTCCGCAAAGGGTAAGAAGGCGACCATTCGGCTGGTTTCTGCCGGGGAGTTTTTTGGAGAGAAGGCGATAGCGCCCGAACCGGGGTTGCGCGTAACAACAGCGACTGCAATGACGTCCTGTACCGCGCTCAGGCTTGAGAGAGAGGAATTCCTTCGTTGGATGCGTGAAGAACCGGATTTTTCGAATTCATTCTCTTCATTCCTCCTGACCTGCAATCTGCGGGTTCAGGCGGATTTAGTCGATCAGCTTTTCAATAAGGTAGAGAAGCGGCTTGCGCGTATCCTGTTGCTGATGGCGGAGTATAGCCACCCGGAAGAGGGCGATCCTCTGATTCCTCAGATTTCACAGGAAGCGCTGGCGAATATGATCGGCAGTTCCAGGCCTCGCGTGAACACCTTCATGAACCGCTTTCGCAAGCTCGGATTCATTGAATACGACAGCCGCATCCGGGTTCATAAATCGTTACTGAATGTCTTTCTGCGCGATTGAGCCTGTGATGTGCCAGCAGTTCCCTCCGAGCAGTGTTGCAATGTGTTGTATTGCCCTATTTGAGGTTCTGCGCAGGCATGGTTGCATTGAAGGGAGTCCCTTGCGTTTCAGCCTGCTTGGCGGAAGGCGGCTCCGACGACGCGCTGGGTGATCCAGAGGATGCGGCTCCGTTACTGGATTGAGGCGTCTGGCTGGTCTTGGGCGGTTCAGTTGGTGAGGCTTGAGGCGTGGTCTTGTCAGAGTTGGAAGCCGGCGGCGTTCTCTCAGTAGTTGGGGACTTTGGAAGAGGTGCGGCATCCGTGCCATGTTCTGCTGTTGCGGGGGACGAGGGGCTGGTGACGGCTGGAGAAGTGGAAGCTTGTACCGCTGGTTTTGAGGAAGCCGCGGGAGTTGCAATGGGGGGTGGCGCAAGGGCCTCAACTGGGAAGGTTATCGAATTGACTACAGCAGGGTCATCGTGAAGCTTCACATAGAGCTGGCCGCCGATGGGATGGGGAACCGACAGAAAATATCCCGGAAAACCCTCTGGAACCTGGATGGGGTGAGTGAATTGCGGGTCGCTTGAAACCGAATCCACCAGAAACAGTTTAGACCCAGTGAGTTTGCAAAGCTGATCTGGCGAATCAGGACATTTGAGATCGCCAAACGCAGGTAAGCGGACCAGTGTGGCAAGAGGCTGCCAGTCGCTTGCCACCCCATTCTCGATCACGCGAAAACGAAGTGGGCCCCAAGCGGAGGCAGCAAAAGCCTTGCCTGTGTCGAGCGTAGCTACGGCTACCTGTGAATCCTCAAGGGTCAAGCCGTTGGCAAGCGTGAGGGTGGCCAGATACGTTCCTTGAGTCGTGCCTACTTCGATTTTTTCTTCTCCGGAAAAAGCTGCTGGAACCTGGGCATGAATAGAAAAGGTCAATGGCTCATTTTGCGGAAGCTCGTCCTCATCGGCAAGTTGAAGATTATTGATGACGCTCGTTGCTGTTGGCTGAGCACTCTTTCCGATCAACGTGACCTTGGGACGCGGCGACGCCACAGTAGTTTCGAGAGTGAAGATGCGGCCGTCATTCAGAGCGACCTTGGCAGCATAATCTTCTCCCTCTTTGAGCGCGCTGGCGGCTTTACTATCGGCAGCAATCAAAGACAGATCCTCCGCATTTTCTGTTGAAGAAAGTGGAGCATGCCTGAATTTGACTCCGTTCAGCGGGAGTTCTTTGACGTCCTCAAGGTGCCTGCCTTTGAGAACGCCAGAAAGATCGCCGGCATGGATCGTAAAGCTATCGAGATGGCTCGCTTGCGCAAACGCCTGCAGCGGAACAGTGTCTGGATCTTTGCTGCCGTATTCCTTGACCAACAGCTTCATCGCGCCGGGCTTAACGTTCTTGAGAGGCAAAGTAACCGCAACCTGGTTCGGCTGGGTTGATTTCCAGTCTGCCTTTACCGTTTCCCCGGTTGGTTTCTGGAGTTGGATGCTGTCAACGCAAGCGGCGTTTTCCGTTGCGATGTGCACGAGGTCATCGCGGCCAGCAATTAACGACTGCTGATCTTCTGGAACCAGTTGCCAGTGTTGAGGGTGGGTATTTGCCAGCTTGAACTCTGGACCGTTGTAAGGTTCAAAGCCCCAATAGCCGTGGAGGGAGCCGTCCAGCGCATCGCCGAAGTTGGAAGGACTGAGTCCGGCTGTGTTTGCGACGAATCCGCCCTTTTCGGCATCCGCTTTCACCGGCAAATCGACAAACTTGCCATTCTTTCCCTTCAAGCGGAGAACCATATCGTGGGCGTAGCCGGTTGAAAACACCAGCGGAGCGCCCTCGGCGGGCAGAACCAACTCCGTTTTTTCCGCGCAATACACCTCCTTGGGATCAACCGGGTGGAGTGGCGGCATCAAGGGTTCTTCAACTGCAGGCAGCGCGACAACCAGCACCGACTTGGGATTTTGAAACGACGGGACTGCATTGAGTTCAAGGAACAGATGATCGCCTTGTTCGGTGGCCAGTGCGGGAATGTACTGATACTGCGCTGTCCTGAAAGACTCCATGATGCGAGCAATGTCCATTGCAGAAGAAATGTACGGGCTGGCATAGCCAAAATTAGCCTGAGGTGTACTGCTTAAATCAAAGGCCAGACTACTGGCTTGGCCTGATGTGAGCGCCTGCACGATTGAGGTGCTGTGCCCATCATTCAAGATCAGCGCATCCTGGCCCTGCATCAGACATGGCGCCTGCAATTCTGGAGTTTTCTGTAGGCAATCGGAATCAAACTTGATAGAGAGACTGCGAGCCAGAAGCGGAGATGCCGTTTTCAATCGGTCGAAATCCGTCTGGTTGACAGCCTGAACGGCAGCTAGATAAGCCTTCAGGCGTGTGCGATCAAGCGTCGCTTGATTGAGATCCTGCGATGCGCGCACGAAGGCGCCGGGCCGGCCGCGAACGGCGCCGACCAGCGTTTTGAAGTCTCCTCCGGTTTCCGGGGCTAGAAAGACGAGTACTTGCTGGGCATCCTTGGGAACCGTGATCTTAAGCCCGCCGCTGCCTTTGGCATTCCACGTCTCCGATGAGAAAAACCAGTCTTCGGGCGGAGGATTGGTTGCGCCGCGCAAAAAGGCCGCCACAAGAAGATAATGCACTGACTGACCTGGAGGAAGATCGGCCTTGATCGATACTCGATCGCCAACCTCGAGATTGGGAACCTCGGAGATCGGCAGGGTCTTGCCTGCATGGATCACCTCAACTTCCAGTTTGGGACCAGCCAGATCGAAGGGGGCGGGGTCGGCAAAAATAAAACCCGGCGTAGTGAGAAGAATCAAAAAAACAATTCGTAACCATAAAGCTATACCTGGAGAAGCCATACCTGGATTTTGATCCTCCGACAATAGTGTGACGCATCGGGAACCGATTCGTGATGCCGGTTCCCTATTCAAATGAGCCGCAGTCATCCTTTAGCGGTCAAATACCTCTGCACAGCCTTTTTCTCCCCTGGCGATCTGAATCTAAATGGCGCGGACACTCATGACAGCCGAGCGTCCGCACCATCGGTGAATCGACGGACTCCAACCATTATTTTACGAGGCTTTCGTTTTTTCAGCATCTTTCGTATCCGCTAGAAGTTTTTGAAGGACTGGCAAAGTCTTCTCCGCGTAGGACTTCAGAGCAGGTGTCTTCGCATCTGCTGCTTCCTTCCTATAAGCGGCGATGGCTTTGGCGTGCTCAGCGATCATCAGTTGGATGTAGCGGCGATCAAACGCGTTCCCTTTCAGTTTCTGAAATGGGCTAATCACTGCTCTGTTGTTCTCGTCGTCAATCGCTCTCGGCACAAGGAGGCCAGCCTTGTAAGCGAGGTCAGAGAGCGCTTGGAAGTCGCTTGTATGATCGGTAACCAGCGTTTGAGCGCAATCTATTACCGATTGCGATGCGCCCGCTGTTTTCGCCAATTGACCAAGATTGGCCTCCACCATGTCAGTCTGCGCGACGAAATTCACAAACCTTTGGTCTCTCATTTCCGCTTGCTTGGTAGCTTTCGTCTCTGTCAGAGCAGCAATCGGGAAGAGTGAGAGGCAGAAAACCACTGTGAGAATGCGTTTCATGTGAAATCCTCCAAACTGAAATTTCCTGTTCCCAGGATCGGGCGTGGTATCGACGTGCAAATCGCAAATCGATAGAACGCGATAGCCGCACAACGTGCGTGTGGATTTCATCTCAATCCACACGCTCCTCTTATCGAGGCTTCAAGCTTCAATTGCCATGCGTGTTCAAACTCGCCATTTCAGCGCCTGCCGAAGATCCCGCAATCTTAGCGAGAGCGCGAACACTCGGCTCGGATCGCTGCCATAACAGGTGTGCGGTTGCAGCATCGTTTGGATACATTTTTGTCGACTGCTGTCCCGTCGGTTCCAAAACGATGTCGACGCGGCGGTTGTATGCCAACCAGGTTGCTTTCCCATCTTTCTTCATCCACTTCTCGGGCATTTGCACGTCCTTGGCTTGGAGCGATTCCACAGTCTTCGGCGCGATTTGGTCATCCTTGCCCTTCGCCTGGATCTTCAACTCGGCCGCCGGAATGCCCTTAGAGACTAGATAGTCTTCGGCAAGTTGCGCTCGCCTTTCACTGAGCGCCTGATTGTACCTTTCCGAGCCGCGAATATCCGCGTATCCAACGATCACCAGGTTGGCGTTTTCCTCATAGTTGCCCAAGTTTTTGAATTGCGTCGCGAGTTGATCCAGAGCGGCCTTCTCGCTCGGCACCAGACCAAACTTTGGATGGCTCTTGGTCGGATAGGCCGTGGGATAGAACACGCTCGCAAGCGTGGTGTTAGGGGGCGGATCGATTGAACCCACAACGTGCAAGGTCGCTGTTTTCGTTACGCTTCCTCCGCACGGGTTAGAAGCGGTAAACGTATAGGATAGGTCTTCATTGACCGGCCCCACACTTGTGCTCTTCGGATCTGCCATGATTGTCCGGCTTCCGTTCGTCCCTTCATCTCCGAACGGCTCGATCGATGCGGAACTGGCATTCGATGCGGTCCAATGCAGTGTCGCCGAGCCCTGCTCCACGACCTTGTCGCCAATCTTGTGATATTGAATCTCAGGCTGGCTCAGCGCGAGCGTCGCTGCCGGTTGCGCATTCACATCGACTGTTACAGTCTTCGATGACTCTCCGCCAGGGCCGACCGCCTTCAGCAAGTAGGTCATGTTACGTGTCGGCGACACATCGCGGCTTCCTTCATTTGGCACGGTCCCCAGTCCAGAGATTGATGTGTCCGCCGCGTTCGCGGAGTCCCACTTGAGCGTGGTGCTCTGTCCGCAACTAACATTTCCGGAATTAACTGCAAGCTCAGTTGTCACCGCCGCAACCGGCACGGTATCGCTGATAAATCCAGCGTGGAAACGCGGCTGCGGCCCGAGGACATCCCCAGCGTGAAAGTTCTTGGTAATCATCTTGCCGTTCTTGTCGAGATATACAATCACTTTCCGGCCAGCCTCCGCTGTTACTTCCCCGCTCCAAACAGTGTTGCCATCGCGCTTGACCGTGACATGGTACGACCCCGGCTGGAGCAGCAAGCGCTTATGAAAGATCCAGTCCCAGTCGAACTCGCTTGCATTGCCGACAAAGTATGCCGGCGTTGTTCCGTTTAGAAGAACCGCGGCATGACGATCCCCTTTGAATTCAAGGTCGGCAAATGGGCCAGTGACCTTGTCCCCAAAACGTTGCAGGTCCACATCAAGCTTTGTTTCGTTTTGAGCAGACACCTGGACATCTTTCGCTTGCGCGGTGTAGCCATAGTTGCGCACATCAACAGAGTGCGCGCCAGGCGCCAGACGAATGGCTTGGCTACCGTTACGGATCGCCCTTCCATCCACAAATACGTACGCCTGCTTCGGCTCCACGTGAATCTTTAGCTTGCCCGAGTCCTGAGAAGATTGGGCAAGCGCCGGATTGATCCACAAAAGCACCAAGACAGACAAAACAAACAAGGTAAAGCTAAACGATTTCATCCGCATCACAATTGATCTCCTTTCCGGTTTGAGCGCGCGAGTTCGAAAGAGCACGCGGATCATATAGACAAGAGAATAGAAAGCGCCAATTGTCCCTGCTCCCATCCTGGCTTGCCTACTCTGCGATTCCTACCAATCCTGACTTGCGACGAACACGACTCATCTCACTACCGAGTGTGGAAGAATGGCGACCGTATCGCTGTCCTGTTTTGGACTGTTTCGTTTTGGACAGGCGCGTCGATCAACCACGTGAATAATTGATGCCGGTAATGCGAATTTCAAAACACCAGATTGCTTAAGGAGCAATCAACGTGAAGCACTAGAAAGGAAATAGAGGGCTGATAACCTGCCACATGACTTTTTGGCAGGAACGGAGTCTACAGCCGTGTGATCTTTTTTACGTCCGCGAAAGGAGCGATTCGACGAATTGTCAGGACGGACTCCATTGACGATAGTCGCTGGACTTTCGCAGCGGCTCTTTCTCGGCAAAAAAATGCCGGCGCCGAGTCGCTGCCCATTGCGGAGAGAGAGTTTTAGACCCTGCGCTCTTGGGATTGCAGGACTCGTAATTGCGGTGACTCTGTGGGCGGTTGGTTGCAAGCTGTCCCTTTATCATCAACATGCTTCCCCGGAGTCGCGAGTTCCACTTGCGCAGTTGTGGATCGAATCGCGTGATGCTTCCGAACCGGCGGTTTCTCGAATCAATGGAAAGTCGCATCAAGTCCCTGGATCGCAGCTATTTTCTGTCTTAACTCAGCGGCTTCCCCGCCTCAGCCGTGGCGTTGCGTACATTTGCCATGTGTGTACACTCGACTTTGCATATTTCTATTCCCTGCCCCCTCTACGCTCTCCTCCCTCCATATCGCTTCTGTAAAGCTTTGTTGGCACTGCGGCTCCGTCGCTGAGTTGGCGCGGTTGTCGCGTGCTCTGAAACGAACCCTATCTCAAAGCGTTTCTCAGTGGAGGAGTTTACTATGTATTCTTTTTGGCTTTTGCTGGCAGTTTCGATGGTTGTTGCATGGAGGATTCGACAGTCTGAGGGGCACGAACTCTGCGAAACCTCGACCAAGACGAATCTTTATACGGAAGGTTCAGCGCCTCTTTGCCTTTATGAGAGCGATGGCAGCATCAAGGAGGCCGCATGAAGGCTCATAGCGAACTTGTTGAATGCGCCGCCGGAAACGCCATTGGAGCTCTCAGCGGGAAACATCTTTTGCCGGCAAAGGATTCACGCGTGCTCTCAGTAGGTCCGGTGGATCGCGGCCTGTGGATTCACGACGCACTTTCGGATGAGCCGAACTCGCGCCTCACCATAGCAACAGATTACCGGCAACTATGGGAAATACCGTCGCTGGAGTCCGTTCAGGTCGCTATCCTTGACGACACGCTTTCCACATTCGAGCTTGAGGCTGCCTGCCGGTTGATACGCCGGCGTTGGCCTCCGGCCAAGATCCTGGTGGTATCGAGGAGAGAGAGCCTTCTCGAGGATGCTCTGTATGACGACCGCGTAGTGCCAACAGTGACACCAACGCTCATCCGCACAACCATTGAGCGATTGATGGGAACTTTGCAGTGAGTTGGTCATGTTTATGGAGCGAAGCGCTGGAAGATCCTGCCGCTATAGCGGAAACTCGATCCAAGGCCCCTTGGTTGGGTCCTCTATCGTTATACAAACGCTCTACCGTGGCATTGGCCCATGAAGCGCTTCAGTTGGCCGTATAGCGGATTGAGAATCGAGGGCATCGAATCCTAGACCCATGACCTGGCGCGAGCCGCTCAATAGCTGGAGCTTGTGAATCACTGATGGAAATCGATGATGCCGATTTCCACATTACCCACTACCAGGACTACGACGGGGATAAATGAACTTCCCCCCACTCGATCTGCGCCAAATCGCCTTACCATTCTGGACGGGGTCAAGGAGAATGCTCTGTCACTCGAAGAGTTCCGGCTGTGCAGACACACTTTCAGGCTCGCGGAAGTTGCTCAACCCAACGCCGACCAGCCGGAAGTGCTGCAGGGGTCCCAGGTTTACGCGCTCTCTCAGCGACAAGGCAATGCTGGTCAAATCCTCGCACGAAGACGGCGGAGATGCGGGCGTATGACTGCGGGTGAGAATCCGGAAGTCGCTTGTTTTTAGTTTGAGGACCACAGTGCGGGCTATACGTGTTTCCTTACGCGATGCAGCCCAGGCCTTTTCCGCCAAGCGGCGAATCAGCGGCTCGGTTTCCGACAACAGCACATCGCTCTGGAAGGTATCTTCCGCGGAGACCGATTGCGTGGGCCTATCTGCGATGACTGGGCTGTCATCGATTCCGCGGGCCAGTTCGCAGAGGCGGAGGCCAAAGCGGCCGAAGGCGGCCTCGATAGCCTGCTGTTCCACTCCGCGCAGGTCCCCCACCGTTCGTATTCCCAGCTTTTCAAGCATTGCCTCGGTCACCTTGCCGACGCCGGGGATACGTCCCACCGGAAGCGGCGGCAGAAACGTATCCACTTCATCTGGCTGAATGACAAACAAGCCATCCGGCTTTCGCCAGTCCGAGGCGATCTTCGCCAGGAATTTATTCGGCGCCACTCCGGCGGAAGCAGTCAGCTTCAGCTCTTCACGGATTTGCGCGCGAATGGCTATCGCAACTTTCGTGGCGGTGGGCAGTCCGGTCTTGTTTTCGGTTACATCCAGGTAGGCCTCGTCCAGGGAGAGCGGTTCAACCAAATCTGTATGGCGGATGAAGATCTCCCGCACCAGCCTCGAAACCGCGCGATAACGCGGGAAGTCCGGGGGAACGAAGACAGCTTCGGGACAGAGGCGCTGGGCGCGAACCGCCGGCATAGCCGAGCGGATGCCAAAACGCCTGGCTTCATAGGAAGCGGCACAGACGACAGAACGGTTTCCCAGCCAGGCGACGACGACCGGCTTGCCGCGCAGTTGCGGGTCGTCCCGTTGCTCGACAGATGCATAGAATGCATCCATGTCGATATGCACGATTTTCCGAACAGCCATCCTGCAAGAATTCTATTCCTGATTTAGAGCAGCGAACGAAGCTCGTACTACCCAAGCTGCAATTCAACCGAGGTATTTAAACTTCTCAAGCTCAGTAGAACGGACGATGAAATCGTGGCTCTTCGAACAATATCCTTGATCTCGCTCTGGAAGTAGATCATCGTGTGCTCGTATCCTAGCCAGAGGCTGTTTCATAACCGAATCTGGTGCATTGCGGGCTGTTTCCTCAGGGGCTAAAGCCCGCGTTTTACTGGCTCCGTAGCGGCACGGCTGAAGCCGTGCCCTTTCAAGACCGGGTTATGAAACAGCTTCTACGAGTTTTGGCGCCAAGACTCGGCTGCTCGCAGGGCGAGACCGTGGGCTACGGAGGTGAACTCGTTTCCACCGCGAATGCGGTCTTTGCCGAAGCGACTCTCAAAGATGCGGCGCACCGCGGGCACGAATGAGCTTCCGCCGGTAAGGAATATGCGGTCGACTGCACTTGGATGGATGCCGGAGGCTTTGAGGAGCTTGTCAATTGAATCCTCGATGGCCTGCAAATCACTCTCGATCCAGGATTCAAATTCGAGCCGTGTAACGGGGATGCGCAGGTCCATGCCGCTTTCGCTAAAACGGAATTCGGCATTGTGAGAGTGAGACAGCTCGAACTTGACCTGCTGCACTGCCTGGTGAAGCTGGTAGCCAAGGTCTTCATCAATGAGCGTAATCAATGCCTCGATCTTTTCCGGTTCCAACGCTCGAATGCGCGCGCTTTTGAGTATTTCGCGGACGGAGTTGGTGCGCAGAAAAGAGAGATAGTGCCAGCGCTCGAGGTGGCTGTAAATCCACGCCGGAACGGCGGGCAACAGTTTATTCAACGAGCGTGCCTCAGAGTTCGATCCCAGCGCGGGCGAGACAAGTTTGCGAACGATGCGGGCGTCGAAGGCGTCTCCCGCAAGGCCCACTCCGCTGTTGCCGATCAGATCCTGGGGAGCGCGCCCGCGGCGGCGCACGCCGGGACCGACATTCAGCAGCGAAAAGTCGCTGGTGCCGCCGCCAAAGTCGCCGATCAAAATCAATTCGTCGTGGTCAAGCGTTGCCTCGTAAGCGCAGGCGGCCGCGACTGGTTCCATCTCGAAGTCCACGCGTTCAAAGCCCGCAGACGCAAATGATTCCCGTAGCCGCGAGACGGCAAAATCGTCCTCCTCCGGTGTTTCTGCGCCAACGAAGCGAACAGGGCGGCCCACCATGGCATAGCGAATGGGCCTTTCAAATTGCGCTGCCGCATGTTTGCGCAAATCGCCGATCATGCGTGCTATCAGGTCTTCCAACTTGTAGCGGCGGCCAAAGACCTCAGTCCCGGTAAGCGAGCGGCTGGAAAGGTGAGACTTGAGCGACTGAACGAGGCGGCCCTTTTCCTCGGCCTGAAGATAACGCTCGATGGCGGCGGGGCCTGAGAGGACATGCGTTTTCCGGAGACCGGCTCCTGCTTTGAGTTGTTCAAGATAGAGAACCGAGCGAAAAGATTTTACCTGGACGCCAAGCGACAGGAACGAAGCAAAGCGCACCTCGGATTCTGCGTTTAAAAGCGCGACTGAGCTGTTTGTGGTGCCAAAATCGAATCCAACGGCGTCCAACTGATCTCTGATTGTTTGCATCTGATCTATTATTTCGCAACGGGGCAAGCCTTGCCGGATCTGCAAGGGGCAATTGGGGCTTGAAAAATATCTCGTGCTCGACTCGCTGCTAGAGCCGCCAGGACAATTGCTTCGCCGAGAGAAGGAATCAGAACGGCGGCGGAAAAATTGCCTCCGGCTTGATCGCATACGCCTGCCGCGGCTCATTACCGGCGACAGTAATCCCTCGCGAAAATGTAGCGAGCAGTGGACGGGCCCTGTCCACTGCTTTACCGGCGCCGGCCACTACGATCCATAGCTGACCGTCCTTGGCATCGCTTGGCCTGCCGAAGACCGACGCTCCCACAAAATCAACGCCCCGGTTGGCATGCTCCACAGCGAGCCGCTCAGCGAGGGCGATGCTGATGGAGCCACACAGGAGGTGCAGAACGCCGGGTGAGAGCGCATCGATCAACCTGTGGATGCCGAAAAATACCTCTTCATATGCCGCATCGTCCAAGAGCATGGTGATTACGGCATCGGAGCCTAGTTCGGCTTCAGCCGGAGTCGCAGCGGCGATGGCGCCTTCGTGGATGAGCGGCTTAGTGCGTTCTTCAGTCCGGTTCCACACCGACAATTCGTATCCCGCAGCGAGCAACCGCAGCGCCATCGGTGTGCCCATGTTGCCAAGTCCGAGAAACCCGATCCTCATGGCAATTCCTGTAAACGGAGCTGCTGCCTGAAACTTCGCAATTAGAGACTGATGGCATACTGCGGACGCTGCGGGCGGGCCAGCATGGCATTGGCCTCATCGTCGTTATGAAAGCGCTCTCGCACTGGATCCCAATGCAGGCGGCGCTTGGTTTTCATTGCGATGTGGTGCAGCAGGCAGGTGGAGTTGGCGCGATGGCCTACTTCCACGGGAGCAATCGGCGCCTGGCGGCTGCGGATGCACTCCAGCCAATTGAGATGCTGGTCGGCGCTCTGGTAAAGATGAATCTCGTTGGCGGCGATTACACTCTCCAGAATTTTGGCGTCGCTGGCCATCAGCGGCTGTGGCTTTGCGCCCTTGCTGGCCGGGTCGCTGGCCGTTACCTCGGAGTCGCGCGTAACAAAGATCCAGCCCTCGCTGCCATACCACTTGATGCCATTGGGAAAGTCACCGCTGATGTCCATGGTGATTCCGTTGGCGTACAGCGCGTGAGTGAGGAACTTGCCATGCACATTCCACAAACCGTGGGTGGGAAACTCGGCCTCACCCCAGATCTCGACCGGTCCCGTGTATTCGGTATTCATGCCCAGATGGGCTGTATCGACGTGATGCGAGCCCCAGCCGGTAATCATGCCGCAGGTGAACTGCTGGCAGCGCAGCCAGCCGGGCCGGTCGTATCCCTTCTGCGGATGGACGCGCATCTCGGTGTAGTAGACCTCCGGCGTGCTGCCCAGCCAGGCGTCATAGTTGAGATTGGCGGGTACAGGCATGGGAGCCGCTTCGGGGCCGCTGGGATCGCCGGGCAGGCCGATT
>Ga0181534_10001712_pt1 | contig 14088 bp, 7 predicted proteins | sample PEATcosm2014_Bin_37_FD_119758 | JGI IMG/M metagenome (GOLD analysis project Ga0181534, IMG submission 119758) | Peatland microbial communities from MTU Mesocosm Facility, Houghton, MI, USA - PEATcosm2014_Bin17_10_metaG | ecosystem: Environmental > Terrestrial > Soil > Wetlands > Peat | place... | reverse complement strand
TGTTCAGCGACATGTCGCAACCCGGAGAATACTTCGTGCAGGTGACGTGGAAGGCCCCGAAGGAGTTTGATGGCGTACTCGTGAAATCGAACACGATCGGGATAGCGGTGGTGCCATAGCGCCGAGCGGACCGGGAGTCATGACCCGATTTGAAAAGTGCCGGCAGCGATGAGGCTGGCGCTGCTTGAAGAGTTGCCTAGATACACGGTATAGACGCCGGGAGCCATCAGCCACGCGCCCGAATTAACGTCCCAATAGGACAGTGGATGCGAGGAATCGTTCGCATCCACCTCGATGGTCACCTGCTGGGCCGCGCCGGGCTGCAGCGTCACCTTCTGCCATCCCACCAGCCGTTTGGGCGGCTCGCCCGCCGACGCCGGGAACGCCAGATACACCTGCGCGACCTCCGCGCCGGCTACCGAGCCCGTGTTAGTAAGGTTGAACGTCACCTGGAAGTTCGGATTGCCGGAGCTCAAATTATTGACTACCGCCGCATTCGAAAACGCAAAGGTTGTATACGAGAGCCCAAAGCCAAACGGAAACAACGGCGTCAGACCCTGTGAGTCATACCACTTGTAGCCCACGTTGAAGCCCTCGAAATAGCTCACTGGGAACGGCGTGGTGCTATCGGGAGGCTGCGCGATTACCGGGCGCGGCAGTTGGTCCACACTGGCGGGAAACGTGATGGGCAGCTTGCCCGACGGATTCACCGCGCCGAACAGCAGACTGGCAATCGCCGCCCCGCCCTGCTGGCCTGGAAACCAGGCCTCCAGCACGGCGTTCACGCTCCCCAGCCACGGCATCACTTGCGCGCTCGAGTTCTCCATCACCACGATGGTGTTCGGATTAGCCGCGGCCACCGCCGCCACCAGCGCATCCTGGTCGATGGGCGGCGTATGGATCACGTCCGTGAAATTCAGGCTGGGCATATCCATGCCCTCGCTGGTCCACTGGCTGACGAACACGATGGCCACCTGTGAAGCCGCCGCCAGCGCCGCCGCCGTCGTCGCATTGGTTCCGGGATCGAAGTGCACCGTGGCGTTGGGCGCCATCGCCTGAATCGCCTGCAAGGGCGACGATGGATCCCAGATCACCTGGGCCCAACAGGGCGGGCAGGGATACCCTTCGGTGAGGGCGGGTCCGCCGGTGGGAGTGACCTGCGCCGAGCCGCCGCCGGAAAGGACCGCCACATCCGCATGCGAGCCGATGATGGCGATGGATTTCAAAGCCGCCGCATTCAACGGCAACTGTCCGCCGGCGTTCTTCAACAGCACCGCGCCCTGCTCCTCCGCCCCTTGCGCGATGGCTTGGTCGGTGGCCGTATCGATCGGCCCCAGCGATTCGGGATAATCGAACAGCCCCGCCGCATACATCGCGCGCAGGATGCGATGCACCATATCATCCAGGCGCGATTGCGGCACCTGGCCGCTCGCGATGGCTTGCCCCAGGCTGCCGAAGTAGGCGTTGTCCGGCTGCTCCTGATCCAGGCCGTTCAGCGCCGCATTCACCGTGGAGTGCGTCGCACCCCAGTCCGACATCACGAATCCCGGAAACTGCCAGTCGCCCTTCAGGATGTCGTTCAGCAGGTGCGCGTTCTCGCAGGCGTACACATCGTTCACCAGATTGTAGGAACACATCACGGACTGCACGCCAGAGTCCGCCACGCCGATCTCGAAGGCCAGCAGGTCGCTCTCGCGCATGCCGCGTTCGTCGATCTCCGCGTCCGCCGTGGTGCGGCCGCTCTCCTGATCGTTCAGCGCGTAGTGCTTGATGCCGCCGATCACATGCTGCGCCTGGATCGCGCTAATATGCGCGGCCGTGATCTTGCCCGCCAGGATAGGATCCTCGCCTTTGGTTTCAAAGGTGCGGCCGTCGCGCGGCTCGCGGCCGATCAGGTTGATGTTGCCGCCCAAGTTCACGTTCATGCCGTAGGCGCGCAGCTCGGCGCCGATCACCGTGCCGTATTTGAACGCTTCGGTCACGTCCCAACTGGCGGCGCTGGCGATGGAGGATGGCAGCGCCGTGGCTTGGCCCACGCCATTGCCCACGCCGACGCTGCCATCGGCGAGATAGAGGTTGGGAATTCCCAGCGCCGGTATTCCCTGCACGAAACCGGCGCCGCCGCGGGTAGGCACGGTGGCCGTGGCGATGGACCCGTACACAAGCTGGATTTCCTGATCCTGGCTCATCTGTGTAAGCAACTGGTCCGCGCGCTGATCGGGGGTGGGTGGCTGAACGGCGATCTCGACGGTGTTCGAGGTTGCGCCGCCGATGGAGAGAATCACCGGGACCGCATTGCCCGTGGGCGAGTTGGCGGGTACCTGCACGTTCACCTGGTACAAGCCGACGGACCCAGGCGCAAGTCCGGACCACAGCACCTGCGCGGGCACGTCGCCGATGGTGACCGTCGGCATCGTCATGGTTTCTGCCAACGGGTTGCTCGGGGCGGCCGCGCCGCTGGGCGGCTGATTGGTCACCGCGCCCAATCCGGTGCAATAAATCAGGATGGCGGTGATGCCCGCCGCCGCCGGATTCGCGGCAGTGATCAGTTGGTACGAAGAATCCTGAATCGCGCCGGGACCGGTGCCCTGGCTGTTCACGCTGAAAATACCCGGCGCGAATGGCGCGATATTCACCGTCTGGGGAGCGCTGGTCTGGCCCGCGAGAGAGGCGGTCAGGGCTGGCCTGAAGGCCTGTCCGGCCAGTTCCCAAGGTACTTGCAAGTTCACCTGGCCGCTGCCCGCGTAGAACAGGGGTACATCGAGGGCGCCGAAATTGAGCGACAGTCCCCCCAGGTTGGTGGGCAAGGGGACGGTCGCCGCCACGGATGGCGCGCCAAGCGGAAAGCTTCCGTAAGCCGACGCGATGCTGCCGGGAGCCAGGGGCGCTCCGGCCGCGGAACTGGCCGCGTTGATCACGCCGCCGGAGTTGATGGAAGGCGCGGGCTGGGCCCACGCGGCAGTAAAGCTGGCAACCAGGCACGCGCAACCGGCGCGCCGCAGGGCCTTCGATTCCAACATGGGATTCGATCCGCAGCTTAACACAGTAAAGGCGCTGGCGTGGGGCAGGACTCCAGTCCTGCGGCCGGCGTCCACGCCGGCCTGTTGGAGCGGGTCCTGGAGGACCTGTGCACAGTCGAAAACCCCCCGTGCTACTGGGGAAAGGCGGGTCTGGAGACCCACCGCAGGCGTGGGCGCCCACCCCACAAGGACTGGGCCGCACGCCCTACCTACCGGCCCTCGTCCACGACCTCAATAGCGAACACGGACGCATAATTCACCACCGGCACGAAATCGAAGTTTAACTTGCCTTGCGCAGTCGGCCGCAGTCCGCGGAATCGCTTCACCAGCGCATGGTTTGTGCCGGCTTCCTTCATGATGTCCAGATTGCGGGCCAGAGCCAATCCGTTGCAGTAGATATCGAAAATGCGCTGGCCGGGCCCCCCCCCGCCCTCGTTGTCTTTGCCCCAGTAGGTTTCGGCGAGATACAGGTTCGCCGTGTAGGTGCCTGGCGCAGCCGGAATGGCGTATGAAAAATGGCCGTAGCGCTCGTTGGCGAACAAGTCCGCATCGGGCGTCCCCGTGACCAATTTAAAATGGTTGGATGTCTGCCCCCCCGAATAATAATTGTCGGCCTCCCAAAGCTGCCCCTTCGAATCGGTCACGGGACTAGGTTGCGCGACGACCCGGACCGGGTTGAGCTTGTGCGGCTCGGCGGGCTCGATCTCAATCGCGCTGATGATCGGTAGCTCGCGCTGGGCATGGAAACCCAACCGCAGGATGCCGTCCGGCCCCGGCTGGATATCCTTAAATACCCGTATATCGGCGATCAGGGCGCCGCCGGCATCGGACACGATATCAAAACTGCCCGCCAGCAGCTTGCCGTTCAACAGGATGTCGAACACCCGGCTGTTCTCGCCCCCCCAGGTCTCCAATCCGGGCCCGTAGACCGCCTCTGCAAAATATAGTTTCAACTCATAGGTGCCCGGTTTGAGCGGAATGTTGTAGCCGCTTAGCCCGATCCGGCCATTTTGGTAGAGGAGTTGGTCGGATGTACGGGCGAAAAACTGGCGAAAAAGCGGTCGCGGCTGGCTCCCGCCTTCGAAGTAACGGTCCGGTAACCAGATGTGGCCATTATGGTCGATGTACTTGCGGTCAAAGCCGGCGATGATGCGAACCGCATTGTCCCCCACCACAGCCACGGGTGGCGGAGGCAGGGGGGGTGGAGCTTCCACGGGGTGGTGGGCCGACATCCTGAGGGCTGCCACGATCACGGCGGCCGCTCCTACTCCAATAACGGCCGCGGCCCAGAGCCAGATCCTGCGCTTTCCAGGGGGGTGCGTGGCGCGCGTGGCCGGCGCTGCCGGCGGCAGTTCCGGTTCGTCCGGAACAGCTTCGCCGAGGGGCTCGGCGGCCGATTCCAGCAGCGCCTCACCATTTGTCGCCCCATTTGCCGGCGCGGTTGCCGCGGAGTTGCCATCTTCCTGAAAAACGGGCGTATACATGCCCGGCGGTATGATGATCTTCATCGCCTGATGCGCGCCTTCGGTGGCGTAGTATTCGCGCAGCTTCTTCCGCAGGCGATGGATCTCCACCCTCGCAATGGCGTCTTCCGCCGAGTCGAAATCGGCCGCGCGGCCCAAGACATCCGTGGCGATGCTGTACTCGCAAACCTCTCTGTCCTGGCCCGCGAAGTGTTTCTCGCAGATGTACTCGAGAAGCTTGACCGACCGTTGGGCGCGGGCAAAGGTGGATGAAGTCAGGACAGCGGCGAGCTCCAGACGCTCCGTTCCCATCGTAAGCCCGGTTGGGCGATACCCAACGTGATTGCTCTCCCCCATTTGTCCAGATTATACACTTTTCCGTAGTGGGCTGGGGCGGAACCACACGTGTAAAATCCGCCCGTTCGGCTGAGATAAATTTTGTAACAAGGCGTACACTATTGATAAACAAACAGTTGTAAGCATATATGAGTTTTTGGACAAGACGTTACACAGACGTAACTCCTTTGATTCGAGCCGTCGCCCATCGTGGATTGTCCTGCCATGTAACTGAAATGTACTAGCGTCTTCAGGGGTAGCGAGTTACACTCGGCCAACATAGCCATCGCCAAGATCCGCTCGTAACGGGACGCCGGTGGGCCATGTGTTAACAATCGTCGTGAGGGAAAAATAAAGGGTTGCGAGTCCTTGACTTGGCGAAGTAGTAGGGTTATGTTACTTGCAAACGTTTGAGTTCGGCCTGATGACGCACCCATTTTGGGTTCGCCACGGGGCAAGTCTTTTGCGTTACCAAAATTAGAGGTTAGAAAAAGGGGTCAAATGAATACACCAGATCGGATGCCGACCTCCGTTATAGCTCGGCACAAACGTCCTGGAAGATCTTTCTGGTTGTTGGGGCTGCTGATTGCGGCCTTGGCGGTTTCGCAGCTACCGGTACTCGCTCAGTTCTCCAGCGGGTCGATAGGCGCAACCGTCACGGACGCTACGGGAGCGGTGGTTCCCAACGCGAAGGTCGTCCTAAAAAACGAGGCAACCAACGGTCTCCGTGACAGCGTCACGAACAGCTCCGGAAACTTCGATTTTCCGTCGATTCCGCCGGGCTCTTATACTATCACGGTTACTGCAGCGGGATTGCAGACCTTTGAGGAGACCGGTATCGTGCTGACGCAGGGTTCGCCCGTGCGCCTGCCAACCATTGTCCTCCAAGTCCAATCCTCCAAGCAGGAAGTCGAGGTTATCGCGGGCGCGGACGTCGTCGTGCCGGTCGATACCGGACAAGCCAGCCAGACGCTGAATAAGAATATGGTCGAGAACCTCTCGATCGTAGGACGCGATGCGGCTGAGCTGATCAAGATCATGCCGGGTATGGGATCCACCGGCGGACTCAGCCAAGGCCTGTGGAACAGCCAGACAACGCAAAGCAATAACGGGCCTATCGGCAACTTCTCGGCCCAAGGAACGCAGCCCAATGGCGCAATGACCATGACTTCCGATGGCGCGAATCTGCTCGACCCGGGCAACCAGGGCACCCAGACCGCCAACATCAATCAGAATCAGGTGCAGGAAGTCTCGATCTTGACGTCGGCCTACGGCGCGGAATTCGCGAAAGGCCCCATCACGTTCCAGGCGATTGGCAAGAGCGGCGGCGCGCAATTCCACGGCGGCGCTTATCTGTACGCCCGAAATGGCGTCTTCGATTCCAACGGCTCGTACAATAACGCCCAGGGAGCCAAGAAGCCCGATAGCAGCTACTACTATCCCGGCGGCGACTTTGGCGGCCCCGTAATCGTCCCAGGCACGCACTTCAACAAGAACCACGACAAGTTGTTCTTTTACGCGGCGTACGAGTACATGAAGCAGACTCCGGCGGGCGCCCTGCAGAACTTCTTCGTACCCACGGCGCAAATGCAGGCCGGCAACTTCACCCCGGCGTATCTGGCGACCCTTGGGCCGCAGGTAAACGGCGGATCGCGCTACCTCGTAGGCACTACTCCCAGCACCTCGCTGGTGCCCAACGGCCAGATCCCCGCTACCGCGATCGATCCCAACTCGGCCGCCATCCTGAAATTGATGCCATCGCCGAATATCGATCCGGCAACCAGTCCCACCGGCTCCAACTATGAGTGGTTCGATGGTCCCCCCGTGAATCGCTGGGAGCTCCGGCTGCGCGGCGACTACAACATCAACGACAAAACCAAGGCGTTCTTCTCCTGGAACCGGCAGCTCGAGCACGATCAAAATCCGGTTTCCATCTGGTGGTCGATCGGCGGGTCTTTGCCTTATCCATCCCCGCAGAACGCCAACCAGCTTTCCAATGTTTATAGCGCGAACCTGGTGCACGTGTTCAGCCCCACGCTGACCAACGAATTCATCTTCGCGGAAGCTACCTTCCTTAACCCGGTCATCCTGGGCGACCCCGCCGCGGTGAATCCCAGCAAGATCGGATTCCAGATGACGGGCCTGTTCAACAACCCGTACACGCCGCAGATGCCCAATACTTACGGCTATAGCGGCCAAAGCAACGCGGCCATCGGATTCGCCACGTATCAGTACGGCGAGCCGTTCACCCCCACGCCGCAGAACGGTTTCGGCAAGCTCTCGCAGACGCCGCAAATCAGCGACAACGTGACCAAGATCGAGGGCAGCCACACTCTTAAGGCCGGCTTCTACTGGGATTACGCCCGCAACTACCAGACGGGCGGCACGATCGGCTACGGCGGAACGAACGGCAGCATGGAGTTCGATCCGTGGCATAATACCAGCACCGGCAACCCGTTGGCGGATTGGGTTATGGGACGTGGCGAAGGCTTCGCCCAGGACAACGCCGAAGCGGTTCAAGACATGAAGTACAAGCAGATTTCGTTCTTCTTCAACGACCAGTGGAAGGCGAGCCGCAGGCTCACGCTCACGGGCGGCCTGCGCTTCGAGCACATGGGTAACTGGGTTCCGAACAACAACTATGGCGTTGCCGTTTGGGATCCCGCCACGTATAACAACACGGCGTCGGCACCCGGCTTTACGGGGCTCGAATGGCACTCCATCGATCCGGCTATCCCGTTGTCGGGTTTCCCAACCAAGACGCTCTTCATCGAGCCGCGCTTTGGTTTCGCTTACGACATCTTCGGGAACGGGAAAACCGTGTTCCGCGGCGGCGCTGGCCTGTTCCGCTACCAGATTGCCTACAACAGCGCCAGTTCGGGTTACAACCCGCCGCTCGGTCTGGAAACGGAAGGTGTCACCAGTGCATGCTGCGTAGGTTGGAATAACTTCCAGCAATATACGGCCGCGCTGGGGGCCCCCGGTCTCGGCGGATCCGTTTCTCCTCTCACCATGGGCGATTCATCGACACCGCATACCTGGACCTACAATGTAACTATCTCGCAGCGCATACCCTGGCGTTCCGTCGCGGAATTCCAGTATGCGGGCAATCGGTCCTATGACCTGCTGTCGAATGGCGGAAACTCCGGTGGCAATTTGGGCAACGCGGATCTCATCCCTAAAGGCGCGTTCTTTGGGACCGATCCGATTACCGGCAACAACCTCTGCGGCCCGCTGGTGAACGGGGGATGCTCTGTGAACCAGCCTGTGGGGTACACTTCTGGGACTACCACGTATTCGGGCTTCCCAAACATCAACGATTTCTACCCCTACCACAACTATACGGCGATCAATCTGCAGGGCCACCTCAGCTACGCCAATTACAATGCGTTCATCGCCACCTGGCAGAAGCAGTCCGGACGCGCCACCTTCACTACGAATTACACGTTCAGCAAGAACCTGGGAATTCGCGATGGAGAGACCGCCAACGGTCCTGGAAACGGGTCGGGTGTTGATCCGTTTAACATCAAGAACGACTACGGCGTGCTGGGTTGGGACCACACCCACATCTTCAACGCCGCCTACGTCATCAATCTGCCCAGTCCCGTGAAGGATAACAAGCTTGTGGGAGGCGTGGTGAATGGCTGGGTTCTATCGGGCATCACGCAGTTCCAGAGCGGCGCGCCCATCCAACCCAACACCGGCTACGGCCTGAACATCGGCTGGCCAACGCAACTGCAGCCTTCGGACTGGTTTGGCACCAATGCGATTTCGGCCACTGAGCCCGTTCTCACTTGCGACCCGCGAAAGAATCTAAGTTCGGGTCAGTACTTCAACCCGAACTGTTTCGCGCCGCCTACCAATCACCAGCAGGGCGACGAGATCTGGCCGTACATCAAGGGTCCCGCTTTCTTTAACAGCGACCTCGCGATTTACAAGGACTTCCTCTTCAAGGAGCACCAGAAGATCGAGTTCCGGTTCTCGGCGTTCAACTTCCTGAATCACCCGCTACCGCAATTGGGCATATCCGGCAATGCTGACGTCAGCTTGAACTTCTCCGGGCCCAATGGCACTCTGAGCCAGACCAACCTGAACGCGACCACCAACGGCAAGGCGTTGTACGATGACGAAGTGCCTCGCGTGATCGAGTTCGCGGTTAAATACAACTTCTAGACTTCGATCTAGAGCTGGACGAGGGGCGGCGCACGCCGCCCCTTTTTTTTCCTTGTGGGGCAGGCGTCCACGCCTGCAGCGGTCTCCAGACCCGCTCACTGCATCTTCTCCATAATCTGCCTGTGCAACCTCTCGATATTCGCATTTAACTCCCGGTCCCTCTCCAGCCGTTGCACAATGCTGCGTTGCGCGTCCCGATCGGCCAGGCGCTCCAACCGTCCGTAGGCCTCCGCCAGCGCCCGGTGTACTTCGATCGAATCCGGTCCCTCGCGCGCCGCCCCCTCCAGCTCCGCGGCTGCATCGGCCCAGCGGCCGGCCGCCAGGTACGTCTTGCCAAGCTCTACTTGCGCCTGCGCGTCGTGAGGGCGGATCTGTCTGGCTTTCTGCAACAGCGGCATGGCTTCGTCCAGTTTGCCCTGGCCGCGCAGCAGGCTCCCCAGATTCAAATTCGCCACATAGCTGGCCGGGTCGCGCGCCAGCTCCTGGCGAAAGGCCGTCCCAGCCGCCTCCAAGTCACCCGCCTGCATCAGCGCCATCCCATAAGCCGCGTATACTTCCGGTAATTCGGGGTTGAGCTCTACCGCGCGCGCCAGAGTTTTCACCGCCTCCCCGAATTGCCCGCTCATGGTCTCGGTGGTGCCGATCAGAAGCTGCGTCTCGGCGGATTCGCCACCCCGCAACAGGCGATCGATCAACGCTTTTCCTTCCGCGATGCGGTTGTCGCGCAGCAATGCCGTGCCCAATAAATACAGGATGGCGCGATCGTCGGCGCCCGACGCCGCCACTGGCTGGAGCAGTTCCACCACTTTCCGGTTTTCACCCAGGCGAAAGTAACAATCCGACAGCAGCACCAGGATCTGCTGGTTGCCGGGCGCGCTATCGCGCAGGCTGGACAACTCCCGGATGGCATCCGCCAGCAGCAGGGATTTGTAGTAGGCGAGGGCCAGGTTCATGCGAATGCGCGGATCGCCGGAGGACAGCTCCAGCGCGCGCCGGTATCGCTCGATGGCTTCCGGATAGCGGCCCAACCGGGCCAACGCCGCACCCAGATTGGACAGGGCGTCGACGCGATCCGCCTGTAGCTTCAGGCCCGCTTCGTACTCGGCGATGGCGCCCGGCACGTCGCCCGCCTGGTAGAGCCGCACGGCGGTTGCAAAGTGTTCGCCGGCCGCGGCAGCCTGCGCGAAGGCTGCCAATGGGCAGAACATGAAAAGGATGACCAGCGCGCGCGACAGAAGCATCATTGCAGTGGGGCAGACCTCCAGGTCTGCGCGGGTCCTCCCGGACCCGCCTTTGTGGCCCGAACGGCGTGTGCGGCGTGGACGCCGGCCGCACAATTTATTCTACGTTAAGCCGCGGCCCGGCTGCGGTAGAATTGCCGTAATGGTGGGATGCTCGACGCGCAGGTTGGCGGCCGCGGCCTGGCTGTCACTCTGCCTGCTGCACGCGGCCGGCGGAGGATACGTCGGATCGAAGGTGTGCGCCGGGTGTCATCGGGAAATCTACGAGCAGTACGCGCGGACCCCTATGGGGCGCTCGCTCATCGCTCTGCCATCCCCGCTCGCGCCCGCGGCGCCTGCCCAAAGCCCGCGCATTCCAGGCGCAAGTCCGGACCGCTTTTATCAAGTGGAAAGCCGCGGCGGCGCACTTTACCAGACCGAAATCCTGGTGGATGCAGGGGGCCAGGAGGTGCACCGCCAGAGCTACCAGCTCGCCTATGTTCTCGGGATGGAGAATGGCGCCGGCTATCTGGTCAAGCGCGGCGATTACCTTTGTGAGGCGCCGCTTTCCTATTACGTGCGGCAGGGCGCCTGGGGGCTGTCTCCCGGATACGAAAGCCACGATGCGGGGTTTAACCGTCCCATGGATGCGGGCTGCATCTATTGCCACAGCGGCCGCCCGCAAGCGGTCGCCAACCGGCCAGGCCTTTTCCAGCCGCGTCCCTTCCTGGAGGAGGCTGTGGGGTGCGAAAACTGCCACGGCCCCGGACAACGGCACGCCTTCGAACGCGGCAAGGGCACGCCCGCCGCCGCCAAACCCGATGCGCTTATCGTGAACCCGGCGCGCCTTTCGCTGGCCTTGGCCCGCGATCTGTGCATGACCTGCCATCAGGGCGGCGACGCCAGCGTGTTGCTCCCCGGCAGGATCTATGCCGATTTGCGCCCAGGCACGCCGTCGGCCGAGACGTTTGCATTGTTCAAGCTGCCGGCCAAGCCCGGTCAATCGCCGGAGGGCGACGTTCTGGAACACGGCTTTTCGATGACCTTCAGCAAGTGTTTCACGGCGAGCGGCGGCAAGCTGGGCTGCCTGACTTGCCACGATCCGCACACCCAGCCGCCCCCGGAGCGCAGAGCCGCTTTCTATCGGGAGAAATGCCTGCACTGCCACCGCGACCGAAGCTGCACGCTGCCACCCGCCGAGCGCGCCCAGCGCAACCGCAACGACTGCGCCGCTTGTCACATGATCCGGCGCCCTCTCACCACGTTCTCGCATTCCGCCCTCACCAACCATCGCATCGTGCGCCGCGCGGACCAACCGTATCCGGAAAGCGCCTATCGCGCGACCACCGCGATCGCGCCCGATCTGATCTATGTGAACCGTCCGGAAGGCCGCGACAAACCGCTTCCCGCGATCACCCTGTTCACCGCATACCAGAACCTCGCGCCGCGCGACCCGCGCTACCGCGAGCGCTATCTTTCCCTGCTGCTGAAGATGCTGAACGAGGGACGGACCGGCGATCCCGCGGTCGCGGCGGCCCTGGCCGCCGAAGCGCAGCTCGACGGCACTCCCGAGAGCGATGCCATCGCCGTGCGCTACTGGACCAAGGCATTGCAGGCGGGCCAGTCCACCTCGAAGGCATACTCCGACCTGGGCGGTCTATTGCTCAGGGCCGGCCGGGCGGAAGAAGCGGCGAGCGTCTTGGAGCGATGCGCGGCCGCGTTTCCTCTTGAACCGGACTGTTACCGCATGTTGCTGGAAGCCCGCACAAGCCTGCATCAGACAGCGCAGTTTGAGGAGACGGCGCGGCAATACCTGGAATTGTTTCCGGAGGATTCGGATATGCGGAAGCACATCGAGCAGGGCCGCGGGGCTCTGAAATGAGGTAAGCCCAGCGTGCCGCGGGGCTGAAGCCCCGCGCGGGCTCAAGCCCGCCCTCCAGAGCCCGTTGTATAATGGGCAACACGGCGATTCGATCATTCAATTGGAAAGCGCTCCTCCTCGGCTTCGCGCTCTCCGCCTTGGGGGGCGCCGCACTTGGCCCCATAACCTTCGAAGAGATCGCCGGCCGCGCCGGGGTCAACTTCAAAAGCAACTCCTCGTCCACGCCCCAGAAGCACCAGCCGGAGCCGATGCTGGCCGGCGTGGCCGTGCTCGATTACGACGGAGATGGATACCTCGATATCTATTTCGTGAACGGCGCCGGTATGCCTTCGCTCGTGAAGCAAGGCCCCCAATACCAGAACCGGCTGTATCGCAACAACGGAGATCTGACCTTTACAGACGTCACGGAGAAGGCCGGACTGGGCGGCGCGGGATACGGCATGGGAGTGGCCGTGGGAGACTACGATAACGACGGGCGCCCGGACCTGTTCGTGGCCAACGTCAACGGGAATCAATTGTTCCACAACAACGGCAACGGCACGTTCACCGATGTGACGAAAAAGGCCGGTGTGGGGGGCGGTTTCTACCAAGGCAAGAAGATGTGGTCGGTAGCCGCCGCGTGGCTCGACTACAACAACGACGGCTTGCTCGACCTGTTCGTCTCGAATTACTGCCGCTGGGACCCGGACACCGAACCGCCCTGCTTCTCCAACGGCCAGAATGGACCGCGCGTCACCTGCGACCCGCGTTACTGCCCGGCGCTTCCCAACACGCTTTACCGCAACAATGGAGACGGCACGTTCACCGACGTTTCAGTCCCCTCGGGCATCGCGGCGCACGTCGGGCGCGGCATGGGCGTGGCGGTCGCCGATTATGATGGCGATGGCTACCCCGACATCTTCGTGGCCAACGACAACGCCGCCAACCAACTCTTCCACAATATCCATGGCGAGCGTTTCGAGGAGGTCGCCATGGAGGCCGGGGTGGCCCTGGGGGATGCCGGGAATGTCCTGTCCGGCATGGGCGTGGACTTCCGGGATGTGCGCAACGATGGGCTTCCCGACATCTGGATGACCGCCATCGAAAAGCAGGGGTTTCCGCTCTACATCAATCAGGGCGGCGGCCAGTTTGTCGACAAGACGGCGCTGGCGGGTCTGGAGATGGATACTTTCGAGATGTCCGGCTGGGCCAACGGCATCGCCGATCTGGACAACGATGGTTGGAAGGATCTGTTCGTAGCGCGCTCGAACATTGACACCAACGTGCACGACTTTTCGCCGCGCACCTATGGAGAGCCGAATGCCATTTTTCGCAATCTTGGCAAGATGGGAAACGGCAAATTCGCAAACGTAAGCGCCACGGCTGGGCCGGATTTTCAAATTCCGGGCGCGCACCGCGGGCTGGCGTTCGGCGATCTGGACAACGACGGCCGGATCGACGCGGTGGTCGCGGTTCTGAATGGCCAGGCCAAGATCTTTCACAACACCACCCGCAACGGCAATCATTGGATCTTGCTGAAGCTTTCCGGTACGAAGAGCAATCGCATGGGAATCGGCGCAAAGATCCGGCTGACCGCGGCGGACGGGTCGGTGCAGTATAACCACTGCTCGACCAGTATGGGATACGCGGGCTCCGGCGATTCGCGCGTGCATTTCGGGCTCGGCGCGAACGCCGTCGCCAAGGAGATTCAAATCGACTGGCCGAGTGGGACCCGGCAGGTGCTGCGCGATGTGGCAGCGGACCGCGTGGTGCCGGTCACCGAGCCATGATGTGGGCAGGCGTCTACGCCTAATCCCGCATACTCTTCGCGAGACGTGGGGCGGGCCCTCGGCCCGCGGCGGCCTCTCAGGCCGCCTTTTGCGGGGCCAGGGGCCCCGCGATCGGGTAGGAGGGGCCTCGCGGCCCACACCACCGTACGTACTTAGTCGTATACGGCGGTTTCTTCGATTGATCGAGCGGCAAGTGCCGCCAAGGCCCGTTCGCTGTCGGGCACC
>Ga0181534_10001710_pt1 | contig 14112 bp, 15 predicted proteins | sample PEATcosm2014_Bin_37_FD_119758 | JGI IMG/M metagenome (GOLD analysis project Ga0181534, IMG submission 119758) | Peatland microbial communities from MTU Mesocosm Facility, Houghton, MI, USA - PEATcosm2014_Bin17_10_metaG | ecosystem: Environmental > Terrestrial > Soil > Wetlands > Peat | place... | reverse complement strand
CTGCGTCAGTTGGGCACCATGTGTGAACTCGTGGTCCATCTGTGACCTCCCGCTGACCTCCGAGACATGCGGTGAGAACCACCCTAGGCACCTGTCCCGCCTCGGGAAACGGTGATCAGCGCGGCGTGGCACGCGATTCCGCCAAACCTGCCGCGCGTGCCACGGCGACCCACGATGCCCCGCGAGAGCGCCACTCGGACCGGCCGCCACACCAGGTCGCTCGCGATCACGGCGCGAGTGGCACCTGCCAGATGATCGAGGTGCCGACACCGGGCGTGCTGAGCACGTCGAGGGTTCCGAAGAGCTTCTCGGCACGGCGTCGCATGTTGACGAGGCCGTTGCCTCCTTCGTCGCTGCTGGTGCCCTCGACGATCCCGTGACCGTCGTCCACGACCACGAGCCGGCACACGCCGTTGCGCGCGGACAGCTCGACTCGAACCTTGGTGGCGCCCGCGTGGCGCCCGACGTTGGTCAAAGCCTCACGAAGGGTCGCCGTCATGTTCTCGGATACCCGCTCCGGCAGGGTCGTGTCGATGGGGCCCTCGACGGATAGCTCGACGCGGAATCCGAGGACAAGCTCCAGCTCGCGGACGATGTGCAGCACGCTCGACCGCGCGCCCTGCCGGAACTCCGCCTGACCGAGTTCAAAGATCGTGCTGCGGACCTGGCGAATCGTGGCGTCCAACTGATCGATGACCTCGATGATCCTCTCAGAGACGTCAGGTCGCGCCGTCGACGCGATGCCTTGGAGCGTCAGTCCCGCGCCGAACAGTCGCTGAATGACCGTGTCGTGCAAGTCGCGGGCCATCCGATCACGATCCTCGAAGACAGCAGCCTCGCGCACCCGCTGGTGGAGCTGGGCGTTCTCGATCGCGATGCCCGCCGCCACCGCCAGCGAGCCGACGAGGAGCTCGTCATCGCGAGAGAACTCCGACCAGCCGATCTTGTCCGTCAGGTAGAGATTCCCGAAGACCTCTCCGCGAAGCATCACGGGTACGCCGAGGAAGGACTGCATTGGCGGATGGTCCGGCGGGAATCCGAAGGAACCCGGATGGCCGCCGATGTTCGCCATTCTGAGCGGCCTTGGGTCGGTGATCAGGACGCCGAGGATGCCGAGCCCCTTCGGTCTGGCGCCGATGCGCTCCTCGGACTCGAGGTCCATGCCCGCCGTCACGAACTCGGAGAGGCCGTTGCCGTCCGCGTTGAGGACACCGAGCGCCCCGTACGTGGCGTGCGTGATGGAGCGCGCCTCCTCCACGATGTGCCGAAGCAGGACTGCAAGATCGAGGTCCGCCTCGAGGAGCAGTGTCGCCTCAAGAACCCGACGGAGTTCGACTGGGTCGTTGATCTCGCGGAATGGCACTGGCTCCAAGGTACCCGCCTGCCCTTCTGGCGGCTCGGCGCCACCGCATCGAGGTTGACGGGTTTCTCAGGAGACGCCCAGCATGCGCTGCGGCGGCGCTTACGCGAGGCAGTCAGGATGGCACTGCAGCCGACACTCTGCAAGGGCTTCCCCCGGTCCGCGCCAGGGGTGGCTCCGGAGGGCAGTCTGATTGCCGTGCCTCCGGAGCCACCTCGTGGCGGAATCCTTTCGCGATACAGGCGCGCAAATGTCTTGGGGGCATCGGCGGAGCCACGGTTCGCGAAGATCGTGGCTGCCCATCCCGCGGACGTGCCTCAGTCTGCGAGGTCGGTCTCCGGCAACGGGAACAGGTGCAGGTGCTCGATTGCGGGATTCGGGTTCCCCTCCCAACCCATCTCGAGTACCTGGGACCGGCTTCGTCGCCCGAAGTACAGCCGGAGAAGCTCGTAATCGGTTGTCCGCAGCGTGATGACAGCGTCCCCGCCGGCGAGCAACGCGTCCTGACCCTCGGTGATGACGCGGACTGGCGGTGCGCCGGCAGCCAGCATGCGGGCGCTGAACACGCCCGTCGCCGATCCGGCGAGGTAACGGACCCGCGCATCCTCGCGTTCCCCTCGCAGGCCGAGTGCGCCGCGGACGTCCTGCTCGTGATTCCAGACGTCAAAGCAGCAGAACAGCGCGCCTTCGCCAACCCCGCGGAGCCAGGCGTCCATTGACCGGCTCTTGGACGACCACTCCTCGCAGACGTCCTGCAGGGTCGCGGACTGACGCTCTCGAACCTGCCGCGCCGTCCAGGCCGGCCCCCCAGCTCCCTCCATGTCGCCGGCGAGGATGTCCGTGCAGACACCCGTGACGTGCGCAACAGCGTCCTTGACGGACCAACCCGGCAGCGCCGGTACGGCACGTGCGGCGTCCGCCGCATCGAGTCCGACCGCGACGCTCAGCAGGGATCGGCGTGTCGTGGCGTACGTGTTGACCACGTCCATCGCCGGCGACACTACCGAGTTCCCGAGCGACGTTCACGGGGGCCCGGCCAGCGATGCGCTCCGGAGTGGGCCCGGAGGCGCGCATCGGGGCTCGAGGCTGGAGGCGATGCGGAGACCCATCATCGTGAGGCTGGATCGAGCGCAGCGTGCGCCGCGAGGCGCTGTGCGGCGCGTTTCGGAAGCGGGCTGGGGGGATTGCTGGTGCGGGGAGCGTTTTCGACTTACAGTTACGGGCACGAGTGACTGGGTTGCCGAGGACGGCGGCACTGGGCCTGATCGACCAGTGCCTCCGGCCGCTGTTCGGTCCCAAGAGTCACCATGGCGGTTGGTGGGGGTGCTTGGTCCCTCTTGCACCCCCACTGACGCCACAGTCCGCGTGCGTCCGGGTTGCCTGCAACACTGCATTCGTGGAGCAACCGGTTGCACAGGGGCTCCCGGCGCGACACCTGCGCCGCGGGCGCCAGCTGGAGGTCGCGACGCTCCTGTGGAACTGCGCAGGGGTCGTCGTGCTCGCGTTCGCAGCGGCAGCTGCCCGATCCGTCGCGCTGGCTGGCTTCGGCTTGGACAGCCTGATCGAAATCGGAGCATCCGGTGTCGTCCTCTGGGAGCTGGCGGACGCGTCGCGCGAGCGTCAGCACAGGGCGATGCGCATGATCGGCATCGCCTTCATCCTCCTCTCCCTCTACCTCGCTGCACAGAGCACAATCGTGCTCATCCTCGGATTCCGACCGCACCACAGCCCGCTCGGCATCGCATGGACCGCGGCAACGGCCGTTGTGATGCTCCTACTCGCCCGGGGGAAGGCGACGACAGGTGCGGCCCTCGGCAACCAGGTCCTCCTGACCGAAGGACGCATCACATTCATCGATGCGATCCTGGCGTCCGCAGTCCTCTCGGGGCTCCTGCTCAACTCCCTGCTCGGCTGGTGGTGGGCAGACCCGGCGGCTGGGTACGTCCTCCTCTACTACTCGGTCCGAGAGGCTCGCGCGTCGTTCGCTGACTGATCCCTTCGTGCCGACGCCTTCATGGTGCGGCGAGGAGGAGGTCTCTGCGCGGCGCGGCGAGGCTCATCGTCGCCGTCTAGGTTGAGCCTCCTCACGCCATGGACGACGAGCCGCAACACGCCGCACAGGTCCCCCTGCGGACGATCCTTCGCGAATGGACCCGCCTCGGCTGCACCGGGTTCGGCGGACCGCCGACCCACATCAGCATGCTTCGGCGGATGTGCGTCGATGAGCGGGGGTGGATCACCGAGCAGGACTTCGAGGACGGGATCGCGACCACGAACCTCCTTCCAGGTCCGGCATCAACGCAACTCGCCATCTACTGCGCATGGCGCCTGCGAGGTCCCGTTGGCGCCATCATCGGCGGACTCTGCTTCATCGTTCCCGGGCTGGCGCTCATCCTCGTCCTGTCGGCTGTCTTCCTTGCGGCCAATCCCCCCTCATGGGTGCTCGGCGCCGCAGCGGGGGCCGGTGCCGCGGTGCCGGCTGTGGCACTCAGTGCCTCCTGGCAGCTGGTCCCAGGAAGCCGAAAGCGAATCGGAGCGCGTCTCGCCGAGCGGCGGCGTTGGTTCGCATACGCCGCGATCGGCGCGGCCGCCGCCGCGACGATCGGCGCGTTCCTGGTCTTGGTGATCGTCGCGTGCGGCGCCGTCGAGATCCTGGTGCGCACACGCGGCCGGGCAGCGCCACCGCGGGCGCTCGCAAGCTTCTGGCCGGGGCCGATGCTGGCGCTCGTCGTGACCGGGGGGCTCGGGGGCCTGTCCTGGGTGGCCCTGAAGGTCGGGGCGCTGTCCTACGGCGGCGGGTTCGTGATCGTCCCGCTGATGCAGCACGACGCAGTCGTCACCTATCACTGGATGACCGGGGCCCAGTTCCTCAACGCGGTCGCCCTGGGCCAGATCACGCCGGGCCCGGTCGTCCAGACCGTCGCGGTAGTCGGCTACGCGGCGGGCGGCGTCGCTGGAGGCCTGCTCGCGGCCTGCATCGCCTTCGCGCCGTCCTTCGTCTTCATCCTCGCCGGCGCACCCCACTTCGACCGGATTCGCGCCAACGCCCGGGTCCAGGCCTTCCTCACCGGCGCCGGACCGGCAGTCATCGGCGCGATCGCGGGCTCGGCGATCCCCCTCGGACTCGACCTGCACCTGTACTGGCAAGTGCCAGTGCTCGTTGCAGCCGCGCTCTGGCTGCTCGTTGCTCGACGCGGAGTGGTCACGTGCCTGCTCGCTGCCGGCGCCATCGGCGTCGTCCTCGCGCTCGCAGGGGTCCGGGTCTGACGGCACGGGCGTCGTCTCGGGGACCGACCAATGCACCGCTCCTGCAGGTCATGCGCGTATCTTTGGCTGGCCGCAGCGCCAGATTTCGAACCGGAGGGAGCAGCGTGACGAGCCGTTTCGATCGCGCATTCCCGGAGCCGCTCCTGGCGAAGGTGCCCGAGGTCACCCTCCTCTTCTGGGTGATCAAGATCCTGACGACCGCGGCAGGCGAGGCGACCTCGGACTTCTACGCGGCGCACAACCACCTCGCCGGGGGCGTGGTGGAGCTCAGCCTCATGGGTGTGGCGCTGCTCATCCAGTTCCGCTGTCGGCGGTACTACGCGCCGGCGTACTGGTTCCTCGCCCTCGCGATCGCGATCGCGGGCACGGGGGTCTCCGACGTCATGCACCTGACCTTCGGCATCCCCTACGCCGGCACGACGATCCTCTGGTCGATCGTGCTCGCGGCCGTCTTCTGGGCGTGGGACCGCGCGGAGGGAACGCTCTCGATCCACAGCATCGTCACGCGCCGCCGCGAGACGTTCTACTGGGCAGTCGTCTTCGCGACCTTCGCGCTGGGGACGGCCGCCGGGGATTACACGGCGGTCGTGCTCCACCTCGGCTACCTGGGCTCGGCGTTCCTGTTCGCGGTGATCATCATGATCCCTGCGATCGCGTGGCGGTTCTTCGGCCTGAACGAGGTCGTCGCGTTCTGGTTCGCCTACGTGGTGACGAGGCCCCTGGGCGCCTCGCTCGCCGACTGGGCCAGCAAGCCGCACGAGCTCAGCGGGGCGAACTTCGGGAATGCGCAGACGGCGGCGGTGCTGATCGTGCTGATCGTGCTCCTGGTCGCGTACTGCACGCTGGCCCGCAACGACATCCAGCGTCCGCACCCATCCGAGCCGAGCGCACCATGATGCCGCTGGGCGCCGAGGGCCGTCAGGGACCGACGTCCAGGACCCGCAGCTCCGCGCGGTACCGCTCGGCGTTCTTCACATAGTTCGCCGCGGAGATCCGGATCAGCTCCGCATTGGACCGTGCGTAGTGGATCTTCGCCGGAACGCCGATCGCGAGGGCGCCCGGCGGCACCTCGAGCTTGTTCGGCACGACGGCGTTTGCCCCTACCGTCGCCCCGGTGCCGACCACCGCCTGGTGCAGGATCGTGGACCCCGAGCCTGCGAGCGACTCATCCTCGAGCGTGCAGCCCTCCAGGTGCGCGAGGTGCCCCACCACGCACCGCGAACCGATGATGGTCGGGAACATCGGGACGGCGTGCACCACGGTGCCGTCCTGGATGCTCGTCTCCTCGCCGATCATGATCGTCCCGTAGTCGCCCCGGAGCACCGCACAGGGCCAAATGGACGACCGCGCACCGATGGTCACATCGCCGATCACCACGGCTTCGGGATGGACGAAGGCGCTGGGATCGATGCGGGGCTCGACGGAACCGAGGGCGTAGACCGGCACGGGGCGACGTTACGCGATGGCGCGTCGTTTCGGTCGCGTGGACAGTCACCCCTATTGCCGGAAGGCCTCAGGCGTGGTGGCTCAGCCACTGGACGCCCTGGACCGTGCGCCAGATGAGGTAGATCACAGTCGCGGCAACGAGGAACTTGAAGCGCAGCGAGATGGGCTTGCGCTCCGGCTCGGCGAGCTCCGTCCCGCAGGTCGGGCAGGCGCCCTCCACGAGCGCGTCATCGCCGACGAGCCGGTCGCACTGGTCGCACCACGGCACGTCAGCCGATCCTGATGCGGATCCTGAGTGGTGTGGATCCGAGGTCGAAGCGTTCGCGCAACCCCCGTTCGACGTAGCGCATGTACGGCTGGGAGAGCCTCGCCGAGCAGAAGAGCGTGAACGTGGGAGGGTCCGTGGCCCCCTGGACCGCGTAGCGGATCCTCGCACCCGGCGCGGCGTGGTGCTCCTGGATGTCGCGGATCGCACGGTTGAGCGGGCCTGTCGGAATGCGGCGGTGGTAATCCTCGGCCGCCCCGGTGAGCGCAGGGAAGACGCGATGGACGCCAAGGCCTGTGGCCGCCGCGACCTTGAGGACCGGGGCGTCACCGAGGAACGCGAGCCGGTCCCCCACCGACGCCAGCACGTCGGTGCGGTCGTCAGTCGCGATCAGGTCCCACTTGTTGAGGACGACAACGGCCGGGCACCCCGCGGCGGCGATGCGCTCGGCGAGTCGCTGGTCCTGCGCCGTCGCACCGACTGTCGCATCGATGACAAGGAGCGCGATGTCGGCGCCGTCGAGCGCCTCCAGGCTGCGAAGGACCGCGTAGGTCTCGAGGCCGGCCTCGGTCTTCGCCCTGCGGCGCATTCCCGCCGTGTCGATGAAGCAGATGGGCCCGGTCGGCGTCTCGATGACCGTGTCGACCGCGTCGCGGGTGGTGCCGGGCAGGTCGTGCACGACGCTCCGGTCGTCTCCGATGAGCTTGTTGAAGAGCGTGGACTTGCCCACGTTCGGGCGGCCGACGAGCGCAACGCGCAGCGGACCGTCGGGCTCGGGACCGGATGCGCCGCCCCCCGTCGCGTCGGGGGGCGAGAGCCGAGCCACGATCTCGTCGAGGAGATCGCCGGCGCGCCTGCCGTGCAGGGCGCTGACTGCAATGGGCTCACCGAGCCCGAGGGACACGAAGTCCCAGGTGGCGGCCTCGCGGGACTCGTCGTCCACCTTGTTCACCACGAGCAGCGTGGGGCGGCCGGTGCGCTGGACCCAGCGCGCCGCGTCGAGGTCCGACTCGGTCACTCCGACGGTCACATCGACCACGAAGATCACGAGATCCGCGTCGACGAGCGCGCGCTCGCTCTGCTCGGAGACCTTCGCGTCGAGATCGCTGCCCCCCGGGATCCAGCCTCCGGTGTCGACGATCTCGAAGGCGACCCCCGTCCACTCCGCCTGGACGACCTTGCGGTCGCGGGTGACCCCGGCCTGCTCCTCGACGACGGTCACCCGTCGTCCGACGAGCCGGTTCACCAGGGCTGATTTACCGACATTGGGGCGGCCCGCGACGACGACACGGGGAAGGGACATGCCTGCACGCTACCGGTGCGTCGTCAGGGCCTCGAGTTCGCGACGCAGGGCGGCCCCCTCGGTGGGCACCGCCCGGACGTCCCCGTTCAGCGCGTCGAGGGACATCCCGTCGAGGAACAGGCCGTTGGTCAGGCACGACTCGGGCAGCAGGTACGTCGCATCCCCGCCGTCTTCGCGCAGGACCCGCGCGACGTCCGCTCCGCAGAGGAGGCCCGCGACCCCGATGTTCCCCCCGAAGAACCGGTTCTCCACCGCGAGGACCTCGATGTCCGCGAGGTTGGTGCGGCTGATCAGGGCATCAAGCAGGGGTCGCGCGTAGGTCCCGGTCATGACCACGACACGTCCGGGGGCCGCGGACTCGTCGGGCGGCGCGACGCCATGCGGCGCGCGGTACCCGACGGCGGGGGCGCCGTCGACGGACTGGAAGAACCCAGGCCGGATCGCCAGGGTCCGCCTCCGCCGCAGGAAGTCGGCCTCGAACGTCGCCCACAGGCCGATCCCGTTCTCCGCCTGGTCGAGGTTGTCGTAGTCGGCGACACCCGGCAGCGCGCGGCCCGCGACGAGGTAGAGCTCGTCGGCCGCGTGCACGAGGCGCCTGCCGACGGCCTCGACGAAGAGGTCCTGGTACGCCTCGACGAGGTCGATTGCCGCCGACGCCTCTTCGCCGGTGTGCGCGCGCAGGTCGGCCTCGTTCGAGAAGTCGCTGAGCCCGAGCGGCACGACGCCGAGCGTTGCGAGCGCGCTGTATCGGTCGAGCACGTCGCACAGCGTCCGCTCCAGTGCCGGGCCATCGTTGATCCCCGGGCAGAGCACCACCTGGCCGTGCACCTCGATCCCGGCGTCGAGCAGCACCTCGAGCCACCGCAGGCTCGTCGCGCCCCTCGGGTTCCGAAGCATCCGCGCGCGCAGCTCGGGATCCGTGGCGTGGATCGACACGTACAGGGGGCTGAGCCGTTCAGTGACGACCCGTTCGATGTCGAGCTCGGTGAACCGGGTGAGGGTGGTGAAGTTCCCGTAGAGGAAACTCAGGCGGTAGTCGTCGTCCTTCACGTAGAGGCTGCGGCGCATCCCCTTGGGGAGCTGGTAGATGAAGCAGAAGGGGCAGTGGTTGTCGCAGGTCCGGACGCGATCGAACACCGCGGAGGACACGAACACGCCGAGGGGCTCGCCCGCGCCCTTGCGGATCTCGACGGTGCGACGGTCGCCACGCTCGTCGGCGACCACGAGCTCCAGGTGGGCCCCGTCGGTCATCTGCTGGTACTCGATGACATCGGTCGGCTGCTGGCCGTTGATCGACGCGAGCCGCTCCCCCACGGCGATGCCCGCGCGGTGCGCCGGGGAGCCCTCCACGACGTCGGTGACGGTCGGCAGTTCCACGCCGGGAGCCTAGGAGCCCCTCGACGTCCCTCCCCGGTAGCCTGCAGCCGTGGCGGTCGACAAGGTGCTGCTGGCCTCGCCCCGGGGCTTCTGTGCGGGCGTCGAGAAGGCCATCAAGGCCCTCGACTGGATGGTCACGGTCTTCGAGCCGCCCGTCTACTGCTACCACGAGATCGTCCACAACCGGCACGTCGTGGAGCACTTCTTGGAGCGTGGCGTGCTGTTCATCGACGACGTCGCCGACGTGCCCGAGGGCGCGCCGCTGATGCTCAGCGCCCACGGGTCGCCCCCCGAGGTCGTGGACCGCGCCCGCGCGAACGGGGGTGTCGTCGTCGACGCGGTGTGCCCGCTCGTGACCAAGGTCCATCACGAGCTGAAGGTGCGGGCTCGCAAGGGCTACACCGTCCTGTACGTGGGCCACGCGGGCCACGAGGAGGCGGTGGGGACCATGGCCGTCGCCCCGGCGTCCGTCCACCTGATCGAGCGGACCGAGGACCTCGATGCCATCGACCCCGCCTCGTCGCCCTTCGCCCTGCTCTCCCAGACGACCCTCAGCTTCGACGAGTGGGCGGACCTGAAGGAGCACGCGATCGAGCGGTTCCCGGACCTGTGGATGCCCAACCGCTCGGACCTGTGCTTCGCAACGACCAACCGCCAGAGCGCGCTGCGAGAGATCGCCGAGATCGCCGACGCCGTCGTGGTGATCGGCTCGGCCAACTCGTCCAACACCGTCGCGCTCACCGAGGTCGCGCGTGCCTCGGGCTGTGACCGCGTCTACCGCGTGAACAGCGCCCAGGAGCTCCCGGGAGGCCTCGGTGGCGTCGTCGGAGTCACCGCCGGCGCGTCGGCACCCGACGCGCTCGTCGCCGAGGTCATCGAGGCCCTGGCCCCATCGCGCGGCGTCGAGACGATGGTCGTGACCGAGGAGGACGAGTACTTCCCCCCTCCCCCCGAGCTCCGCGAGCTGCTCAGGGCGGTCGCCCTGGCCCTCGGGGTCCTCTGCGACGTCCCTGAAGCGCCGGGTGACCCGGTGGCGGATGATCGCGAGACGGAGGCCTCCACCGTGCTCACCGGGACGGCGGCGGTGCCCTGACGCGTGGGGGCTCCCCCGCGTGCGAGAATGTCGCGCGCGTCCCGCGGGGGCGCGTGCCGTCTGCCCGCCACCGTGACCGAGAGGATCCCATGAGTTCGAAGGCGACCAGCCTCCAGGCGCGACGGGTTGCCTCGTTGCGGCATCACGTCATCACCGAGGCGCTCGCGGCCTTCGACGCGCAGGAGCCCAACTTCGCACCCAGCGAGGCGGTCGTGCTCGTCTGTGCCTACGAGGAGGAGGGGGCGATCGGCGAGGTCCTGGCCAAGATCCCCGAGACCGCCTGCGGCGTCGCACTCACGACGGTGGTCATCGTGGACGGGGGCGACGACCGGACCGCTGAGATCTCGGCGAAGGCCGGCGCCAAGTGCATCGTGTTCCCGGTCAACCTCGGCCACGGGGTCGCTCTGCAGGTCGGCTACCGCTTCTGCATTGACCACGGCGCCAAGTACTGCGTGACGATCGACGCGGACGGCCAGAACGACCCCGACGAGATCCCGGTCATGCTCGCGCCACTGATCGAGGACGAGGCGGATTTCGTCGTCGCGTCGCGGCGGCTCGGCGTCGACACCACGACCGACAAGTTCCGCAAGAGCGGCGTCGTTTTCTTCTCGACCATGATGAACCTGATGACCGGCGCGCACCTCACCGACACCTCGAACGGCTACCGGGCGCTGCGCGTCTCGATGCTGGCCGACGTCCTCGACCGGCTCGAGCAGGAGCAGTACCAGACCGCCGAGCTGCTCATCACGTGCCTCAAGCGCGGATGGCGCGTCACCGAGCGCCCGACCGTCTGGTACCCGCGCCAGGCGGGGACCACCAAGAAGGGCTCGAACTGGCTCTTCGGGTTCCGCTACCTGAACGTGGTGATCAGGACGTGGTGGCGGGAGCGCTAAGCCTTCCGCACGCCTGGTCGTAGACCGCCTGGAGCGAGCGACGGAGCTCCTCGGTCGTCTCGCGCAGCCTGCTTCTCGGCACGCGACCCGCATCGCCGCCCGTGGGCGGCGGCACCGGGGCGCCGATCACGATCCTGACCTTCACCGGACGGGGGAGCTTCTTTCCCTTCGGCATCGCCCGGTCGGTCCCCCCGATCCCGACGGGGACGATCGGAGCGCCGGTGCGCGCCGCGAGGAATGCGGCGCCCTCGAGGAGCGTGCCGACGATCGGCCCCTCCTGGCGCGTGCCCTCGGGGAAGAGCACGAGCGGCTCGCCGGCTCGCAGGACCGATTCCGCATGCACGAGAGCGGCGCGGTCGGCGGTGCCACGGTGGACTGGGAATGCGCCCATCGTGGAGATGAAGCGGCCGAGCGGCTTGAAGTCCCAGAGGGAGTCCTTCGCGATGAAGAACGTCTTGCGCGGCGTCACGTAGATGGCGAGCGCGAAATCCACATTCGACCGGTGGATGGGCGCGATGATGAACGGTCCTGTCGTCGGCACGAGCTCGGCGCCCGTGACCTCGGGCCGGAAGCAGCAGGCCCACGTGGTGTGCACGAGCCCGCGGAACGCCCGGTAGCCGAGCGTCCTCGACGGGTCGGGCACGAAGTCGTCGCCTACAGCCACGACAGGACCTCGGTGACGATCTCGTCGGCGGGCCGGTGGGTGGTGTCGAGCACATGGGCGTCGTCGGCCGCGACGAGCGGGGAGGCGGAGCGGCTCGAATCGAGCTCGTCCCTCCGCGTCACGCTCCCGGGCTCCTCCTCGGCTCGGCGCCGCTGGCGCTCCTCGTCCGAGGCCGTGAGGAAGACCTTCACCCGCGCATCGGGGAAGACGACGGTCCCGATGTCGCGACCCTCGACCACGCCCCCGCCCCGCGCCGCGACCCACCCACGCTGGCGCTCGACGAGTGCGGTGCGCACGGCGCGGTGCGCACTCACGACGGAGACGGCGCGGTTTACCGGATCGCTTCGAAGCTCATCGGTGAGATCGACGCCCCCGGACACGACGCGGTCCCCGAGCTCGAGGTCCGACCCGCGCGCCAGGAGCGCGATCGAATCGGCATCCGCCGGATCGATGCCGCCACGCAGGGCAAGCACGGTCACGGCGCGGTACATCGAGCCCGTGTCGAGGACCTGGAGACCCAGCCGCTCCGCGAGGAGCCTCGCCACGGTGGACTTTCCAGAGCCCGCGGGTCCGTCGATCGCGACGATCAGTCCCTCGGTCATCGCAGCGATGCTAGGTCCGAGAGGAAGCCCGGATAGCTGGTGGCGACCCCGGCGAAGCCATCGACCACGGCTCCGGAGCCGACCGCTGCGGCGATCGAGGCTGCCATCGCCATGCGATGGTCGCCCTCGGCGTCATACTCGAACCGGCGGAATCTCGATGCGGATCCGAGTCCCTCGATGACCAGGTCGTCACCCTCGATGGACGCCGAGGCTCCGAGCGAACGCGCGAGGCGAGCGGTCGCGGCGAGACGGTCGGACTCCTTCAGGCGCAGCTCGCCGACATCGACGAAGGTCGTGGCGCCGCTGGCTGCCGCCGCGGCGACCGCGAGGATCGGCACCTCGTCAAGGGATGGGATCTCCGAGGCCTGGACCCGCGTCGCGATGAGCGAGGCGGACGATGCCAAGAGGTCGCCCGCCCCCGCCCGGCGCACGCGGGTCACCACGTGCCCGCCCATGCGCTCGAGGACCCTGACGAACCCGATCCGCTCCTCGCCCACGTAGACGTCGCGGACCTCGACCTCGCCGGCTGCGGCCAGGATGGCCGCGACGACGAAGAAGGCCGCCTGGGAGGGGTCGCCGGGAACCAACCAGTCGACCGCCTCGAGCTCGGACGGCCAGATCGTGATGTGGCGCCCGTCGGGCCGCGACGCGACTTCGATGCGGGCCTTCGCCGCATGGAGCATCTCTTCGGTGTGGGTCCGCGTCGCGACAGGCTCGACGACCGTCGTCGGGCCGTCAGCCGTGAGGCCCGCGAGCAGGACCGAGGACTTCACCTGGGAGCTGGGCACGGGGAGCTCGTACCGGATCGCCCGCAGGATGCCGCCGTGCACCTCGAGCGGGGGCGTGCAGCGATCACCGACACCGAGCACCGTCGCGCCCATCGAACGAAGCGGCAGCGCCACCCTGTCCATGGGTCGACGTCGCAGCGAGTCGTCGCCGTCAAGCCGGTGGGCACCGTCGATGCCGGCCACGACCCCGGCCAGCAGTCGCATGGTCGTCCCTGAGTTCCCGCAGCCGAGCACCTCGTCGACGGCGTGGAGGCGGTCCCGCCCGCCCGTGACGACGATTGCACCCGTGTCCGCCTGGTCCACCAGCGCGCCGAGGCTCGCGACGCACGCGCGGGTTCGGGCGACGTCCTCGCCGTTGGACAGTCCCCGGATCGACGATGTGCCCTCCGCGAGTGCGGCGAGAAGCAGCGAGCGGTGCGAGATCGACTTGTCCCCCGGGGTCCGCACGACCCCCGCGATCGTCATGCCAGCGGCGACCTCCACGATGCCAGGGGCCTGTTCGATCGGCGTCACAGCGCCTCCACTGACGAGCGAAGACCCCGGGCTTCGAGCACCGCGGCCAGTTCGCGGGCACCATCGACGTCGAGCACCAAGATGAGAACGCCGGATGTTCCCTCCTGGGAGTGGGCGATCTCCACGTCGTAGATGTTGAGGTTGGCCGCGCTGGCTGCGGCCGTGACCTCCGCGAGGATCCCGGGACGGTCGGGAACGGGAACGCGGAGCTGGGCGAGAAGCGAAGCGTCGGGCGTGGACGAGGGCAGGTTGCGCCTCGCGATGCTGGCCGACGAGAGCTCTGAGAGGATCGTCGAGCGGTCCTTGCCGGCGATGGCCGCTTCGAGCCGGGCGACACTGGCGGCGAGGCGGGAGGACTCGTTGTAGGCGGGGACGATCACGCTGAGCGTGAGCCCCCCGTCCGTTCCCCCGCTCGCGTGCGGCTCCACCCTGAAGGCACTCCTCGGTCCGTGTCGCCGTCCAGGGACTCCATGCTCCCGCCCAGCCGGGGGCCAGCCTCCCGCCGGGCCGGCGGTGTGTCAAGGCACCCCCGGGCAGGGGT
>Ga0181534_10001709_pt1 | contig 14120 bp, 13 predicted proteins | sample PEATcosm2014_Bin_37_FD_119758 | JGI IMG/M metagenome (GOLD analysis project Ga0181534, IMG submission 119758) | Peatland microbial communities from MTU Mesocosm Facility, Houghton, MI, USA - PEATcosm2014_Bin17_10_metaG | ecosystem: Environmental > Terrestrial > Soil > Wetlands > Peat | place... | reverse complement strand
ACTCGCCCTCCCACCACCGCGTCCACCACGGGTCCAACCCCCCGTATCTCGATCGCAACCACGGCAGCATCCTCATCGTCTGGGACCGGCTGTTCGGCACCTTCGAGCCCGAGGGAGAGACCGTGGTCTACGGACTGACCAAGGACATCAAGACCTTCAACCCGGGCCGGATCGCCACCCACGAGCTGGCGGCCATGGCCCACGACGTGGCCCGGTCGGACGGATGGGCCGAGCGCCTCTCCCACGTGGTGCGGGGCCCCGGGTGGGGGACGGCACGGGCATCGGCGCAGGCCTCGGCCGGTCCGGGAGAAGTCACACCGGGTGCTCGTCCCTCTCCTTCTTCTCCGCCTCCGCCTCCTCCTTCTCCTTCCCGCTCTCCTGCGCCTGGGCCTGCTTCTCGTGCAGCCGTGTGAGCGAGTGCACGATCGACGCCTCGATGAGCCGGTCGTTGTCCTTGGAGATGAAGTGGTGGACCCGCCTCTCGAACAGGGCCCGCATGACCGGGTTGAACACCTCGTAGGTCTCCCGGAAGTAGACCCGGGTCTTCCCCCCACCCAGGTCCTCCAGCCGGGTCAGTCCTGAGGCCTTGGACCACAGCGGCTTGCCCACGGCGTCGTAGCGCCAGGACACCGGTCGGGTGGCTTCGGTGATCCACTCCCACGACTGCGCCCGCCCCTTGGACAGGAGGTACCGCGGCACCGGAAAGTGGCAGTGCCGGACCAGGCCGTTCCCCTCCTCGTCGCCCGGGTGGTAGATCTCGATCTTCACCGTGTCGGTCTCGATGCCGACGCGGGTCCGCTTCCAGATCACGTCCCACACCTCTTCGGGTGTCCCGTCGACCACGAAGTCGAAGTTGTGTTCCTGCACGTCCCTGTCTCCTGTCTGTCCGGTGTCTGGTGACGGCCTGCCTCCTGCGGTCGGCCGTGTCCTGTGGTGATCGGTGTCTGTTGGCGGGGTACGTGGTCCTGCCTACGTCAGCCGCCCGGTCGAGCGGTGCCCGCCCACCGTCGGGGTCGAGGCCAGCTCCGCCTTCACCACCTTGCCCCCGGCGTTCCGCGGCAGCTGGGCGACCTGGCGGACCTGGCGGGGCACCTTGTAGTCGGCCAGGCGGTCCCCGCAGAAGGCGACCAGGTCGTCCACGGTGGTCCCCGATCCCGGCTCCAAGACGACGAAGGCGGCCACGTCCTCGCCCAGCACCTCGTGGGGGATCCCGACCACGGCCGCCTCGATCACGTCCGGGTGGGCCTGGAGGGCGGCCTCGACATCGTCGGCGTAGACGTTCATGCCCCCGCGCACGATCATCTCCTTCTTGCGGCCCACGATGTAGAGGTACCCGTCGGCATCGAGCGAGCCGAGATCGCCGGTGTGCAGCCATCCCCCCTCCCACTGGCGGGCGGTGGCCTCGGCGTCCTTGTAGTACTCCCGATGCCCGGCCGGGTTGCGGGTCAGGACCTCGCCGACCTCGCCGGTGGGGCACGGCCGTCCGTCGTCGTCGACGATCCGGACCTCGACCGGCGGGGTGGCCCGCCCCACGGCGCCCGGCCGGGTCCGGGCCGCAACGGGGTCCATGGTGAAGGTGGCATGTCCCCCCTCGGTCATGCCGTAGCTGTTCAGCACGGCGGCCCGGGGCAGTGCCTCCTGCAGGCGCCGGAGCGTGTCCGGGGCCAGGGGGGCACTACCCAGGACCAGTAGGCGCAGGCTGGCAAGGTCGGCCTCCCCGAAGGACGGGTGGTGGATGAGGAGCTGGGCCATGGCCGGCACCACGAAGGCGGAGACCGGTCGCTCCCGCTCCACGACCTCGAGCCACGCTCCGGCGTCGAAGGCCGGCAGGTACAGCACCGTCATCCCGGCCTTCATGGGATTGTGGATGAAGCCCAGGCCGGCGAAGGTGAAGACCGGCGATGCGGTCAGCCATGCCGTCCCCTGCCACTCGGGGAGCCCGTTGGGCACCCGTGCCACCTGGTCGTGGCGCACGGCCACCCCCTTGGGCCGTCCAGTGGTGCCCGAGGTGTACATGATGTCGGCCAGGTCTTCCCCGGCCAACGGCGCCTGGATGGCCGAGTCGTCGTCGGCCAGCAGGTCCCCGATGTCCGTGGCCCCGTCGATCCCCGGGGGGCCGACGGTGGCCACCACCGAGAGGGTGGGGAGCGAGCCGATGAGGGGCCCCACCGACGCTCCGTAGGCACCGCTGGCCACGATGGCCGTCGGCTCGGCGTGCTCGAGGATGCCCCGCACCTCGGGTGGGGACAGGCGGTTGTTCAGTGGGACGGCCACCGCCCCCAGCTTGTGGACGGCGCTGTAGGCCACGATCCATTCGAGGATGTCCTCGGCCCGCATGAGGAGGGCCACCCGGTCGCCCCGGGCGACGCCACGGCCGGACAGACCGCGGGCCAGGCGGTTGGACCGGCGCTCCCACCCGGCGAAGGTGATCGACCTGTCGTCGCCGAGGTTCCGGTAGGCGGTCTCGTCGGGGTAGGCCCCGGCCATGGTGCGGAGCTGGTCGGTGAGCAGCCCGGTCACCGTGCACCCCGGGGAGCCACGGCTCAGGACGGAGCGCCGGCCGCCGACGAGAGCGGCACCGGCCGGGCCAGGCTCCAGCTGAAGGTCTTGGGGATCTCCTCCATCGACACCGTGGTCGAGAGGTCGGCCACGGTCGGGCCCACCCGGTCGGCCACCGCCTGGAGCTGGGCGCCGTCGAAGCCGAAGACCCGCACGGCGTTGCCGCCCAGGATCCGGCGGAGGTCCCCCTCGGGCATGCCTCCGAACACCTGGCGCAGGACCAGTCGGTGGACCGGGGCCGCACCCTCGAGGTGGGGGTAGTCGGCCCCCCACATGAGCCGGTCCACGCCGATCTCCTCGCGCATCTCGGCCTCGGACCGCTTCATCAGCGAGCCGCCCAGGAACACGTGCCGGTCGACGTACTCGGCCGGCCGCATCTTCAGGTAGGAGCGCACCGGCGCGCCCCCGTGGGTGTCGAAGAAGGACTCCATGTCCCGGACCAGCGAGGGGAGCCACTGCACACCGTTCTCGGTGACCACCACCTTGAGCCCGGGGTGCCGGTCGAAGACGCCCCCGAAGATGAGGAACCACAGGGGCCGGCGGGTGAAGACGAACACCTCGTAGAGGCCGAGGAACCCGCCGTGCTTGGCGTCGTAGAGCTGCTTGGCGTCGGTGGCCGTGCCCGAGGCGCCGGTGTGCAGGTTGACCACGATGTCGTGGTCCTCGCACGCGCTCCACAGGGGCTCGTAGTAGTCGTCGGCGTAGCCGGGCAGGCCGTTGCGCAGGGACATGGCGGGCAGCATGATGCCCCCGTGGATCCCGTGCTCTCGGGTCCAGGCCACCTCGTCGACGGCCCGGTCCATGTCGTGGAGGTCGATGGGGATGCAGCCGGTGCGGCGTCCGGGGGCGGCGGCGCAGAACTCGGCCAGCCACCGGTTGTAGGCGTGCAGGGCCGGCCACACCACGTCGAGGTTCTTGGACGAGTGGCCGCCCAGGTACATGGCCGGGGACAGGCCGCCGGCCAGCACCGGGCCGGGGAAGACCACCTCGGCGTGGATGCCCTGTTCCTCGAGGTAGGCCAGGCGGCGACCGTCGGCGTCGGAGGGGAAGACCCAGTCCTCGCCGTAGTTGGCCAGCCACTCGGCGGCGGCCTCGGTATCGACCCCCATGCCGGCCAGGCGCCGGGTGGCCACGGCCCGGACGGCGTCGGCGTCATCGATCTCCCCGGGGTCGACGCCCCCGAACATGGGGATGGCCACGGCGGACAGGTCGCCGAAGGCGGCCACCGCCTCGCGGTGGGCCGGGTCCACATAGGAGAGGTACTCGTCCAGGGTGTCCGGAGCGGCATGGGCATCGGCCGACACCACCACGTAGGGCCGCTCCCCGCCGGGACCGTCACCGTCGTGTCCTGCCATGCGACTCGCCTCCCCCGGCTGCCGGCCGCCCCCATCGGCGTCGAGCGCAGACTAGTGCGGGTCACTCCCCGACGGCCATGCCGGGGGCCGGGGAGGGCCTCCTGCCGACGGGCCACGGGCCACGCTCCGGGGCGACGCAGTACGGTGACCCCATGGACTGGACCTCATGGGCGCAACGCCTCGAGCACGCCCTCGGCCCCGAGGGCGACTTCCCGTCGTTCTTCGCCCCCGGCGCACTGTTCAGCGACCCGGTGAACGAGCCCACCCCCGACCTGGCGGCCATCGAGGAGATGACGAAGGCGTCGTTCCCGGACTGGCGCCAGGAGATCACCTGGGTGCACGGCGACGACCACGGCGGGGCCTTCGAGTGGATCGGCCGGGGCACCCTGGGCGGCACCATCCCCATCGAGATCCACGGGTCCACGGTGGTGGATGTGGACGCCGAGGGGCTGGTCACCCGGTGGCGGGACTACTTCGACCTGCACCAGATCGACGAGCAGGTCTCGGCCCACGCCGGCACCGCCACGGGGTGACGGCACGCCGGCTGCCGTCTGGTCACGAGCGGCCGCCCGGCGCACCGGCGGCCGGTCGGCCTCAGTCGGGCAGCACACCGGTCGGCCGGCCGTCAGGCCAGGGCCTCGGTCGGCACCCCGAAGTACTCCTGGTAGGGAGCGGCCCGCTTGCGCAGGGTGGGCTCGTCGAGGCCGGTGTCGGCCCAGGTGTACCGGGTCCCCCCTCCCCCGCCGTCGCCGGGATGGGTGGCCAGGAAGCCCCGCATGCGCTGCTCGGCCTCGGCGGTGAGGTCCACACCCAGCTGGTCGTAGACGGCCCCGATGGTGGCGAACGGGTCGGCCATGAAGGCGGCGAACTGCACGTCGATGACCTGGCCGGCCGGAAGGGTGCCGTCCGACCGGGCCACGAGGGAGCGTTCCAGGCCCACGAAGATGTCGTCGCTGTACTGGGCGGCGGCCCGGGCCACCGAGCTGTGGTCGCTGGCCATGCGGCGCAGGTGGGCCACCAGGGCGCTGATCGAGGTGATGACCTTCAACGGGTCGCGGTGGGTCTGGATGACCACGGCGTCGGGGTACTCGGCCATCAGCCCGGCCAGGTGCCAGAGGTGGGCCGGCGACTTGATCAGCCACCGGTCGGCGGCGTGCTCGGACTGCAGGTGCTGGAGGTAGATGCGGTGCCAGCGGTAGAGCGGGGCCGGGTCGGCCTCGTGCAGCAGCCAGCGCTCGTACTCGGGCACGTCGTACTGGGTCTGGAACATCATGGAGCGGAAGTCACCGGCGGTGATGCGGGCACATTCTTGGGCCAGACGGGCCCCGAGGGGATGGAAGTCGCTGAAGCCCGGGATGATCTGGTCGGCCATCCCCGACATGACCTCGGACTCGTCGATGCGGGGGTCGCTGTCGTAGGTGGCGGTGGTGGGCGGGGGGACGGGGAAGTCCACCTCCCAGGTCAGCGGGGCCCGGTGGGCGGGATCCTGGGCCAGCAGGTCGAAGAGGATGGTGGTGCCCGTCCGGGGCTGGCCGCAGATGACCAGGGGCCGCGTCACCGCGCCCTGCGCCACGGCGGGGTGGGTGGCGCGCCAGTCGAGGATCCGCAGGCGGTTGGCGAGGTAGCCGGTGAACTCAGACTGCACGATGGTCACGCCCAGGTCGTTGAGGCGGGCCGACCGGTCGAGGTCTTCGAGCATTCGGTCCAGCCCGTCCTGCCAGGTGGGTTCGCCGAAGTCGCCGAGGCCGGTGGCCTCCACGGCTGCGTCCACCAGGTCGTCGCGGGTGAAGGGGAGGGCAGCCATGGCCGGGTCACACCTCCTGGGCGGTCAGGACGGAGGTCGTCACCACCGGCGGGTCGGGATGGTCCAGCCACCGCAGGGTCAGGAACCCCCGGTGGCGGCCGCCGGTGTCGAGCCAGGTGTGCGGCGGGCCGCTGTCGCCGCCGGGATCGCGGGCCCCGATGAGGAGGCGGACCGTGCCGTCCTCCCCCACCGCCGCGGTGGCGTTGGTGGCCGAGCTGGACCGCCGGCGGGGGTCGATGCACTCGTGCCAGATGTTCTCGAGGGTGACACTCCAGTAGCGGTTGCCCGGGGGCGTGAACTCGACGGCCAGTACCTCGCCGTCGTCGAGCCGGAACGTGCCCAGCATGTAGAGGTTGTCCGGGGTGGTGTTCTCGCTCCCGAGGGCGGCGGCCTCGGCGGTGGCCAACCGGTTGGGCCGGTCCAGCAGTTCGGGCATCACCGTCCGGTGCAGCGTCATGAGCTTGACGATGGTCCAGCCCATGGCCGAGAGGCCCTCGGCCACCATCCCGTCCGTCGGCAGTCCGGGGGAGCCGGCCGGGTCGAGGGACCCGATGCGGAAGCCGGCCGGCCGCTCGGTGGCGCGGTCGGCCACGTACTGGCGCACCAGCACGGCCGAGGCGTCCTCGGGGATGGGCACCCACGTCGACCCGCCCAGCTCGTCGGCCGTGGGCTCATCGGTGGACAGCACCAGAGAGAAGGCGCCCGATGCGTCCACGTCGAGCTGGGTGTCGGACACGTAGGCGGCCTGCCGGCGGGGCGTGAGGCCCCGGCCGGCCAGGACCTGGAAGCCGAGGTAGGCGACCGTCCCCCGCTGCCCGGTGATCCGGTACCGCACACGGCCGTCGATCATGGCCAGGTGGTACTCCCCGTCGGGATTGGGCCCTCCCACCAGACGGGCCTCCGTGTTCATGGAGAAGAACCAGGGGGCCTCGGGATCGACGTCCAGCGAGAGCTCCGAGCACAGGGCCGTGACCCGGGCGAGGACCCGGAGGCCTTCCAGAAGCTCGAGCTCCGTCTCGGCCTCGGAGGTGACCATGGCGGTCATGTCCTCCAGCATCTGGCGTACGAAGGCCCAGGCCTCGAGGGACTGCGACTGCGTCTCGAGGGACTGCGACTGCGTCTCGAGGGACTGCGTCCCCGCGCCGGCATCACCGTGGCTCATGCTCATCCCCCTTGTACCCGGCCCAGGATAGACATCGGGGACGGACCCGGCCCGTGCCGGCCCGTGCCGGCCCGACCGGCCCGCCCGGCCCGCCCGGCCCGCCCGGCCCGCCCGGCGCCGGACTCGCTACCAGAGGGGCGACCAGGCGCTGGTGCGGAGCAGCTTCGACTCCCACTGGTCCCGGACCTCCAACCCCTTGGCCATGTAGGTGCCGGGCCAGGTGGTGGGGTCGTGCTTCTCGGCACTGGTGAGCAGCCGACCCAGCGTGTCCACGTTCATGATCTTCTGCATGAGGATGGCCTCGGGCCGGATGCCCGACCCGTGGGCCACCTGGAAGCAGGCCTGGATGTCCAGCAGCTTCTTCTCCGGCGGGGTCTGGCGCATGATCTGCCAGTAGTCGTGGTCCCACAGTTCGATGTAGTCGTCCAGGGGCGCGTGGGGCCATCCGGTGTCCTGCATGTACACCGACAGTGGGTGGGTGCGCCCGTCGACGGGCACGGTGGCCAGGTCCACGTCCTGGAGGGCCGACCAGTAGACGGGCACCAGCAGCTTGCCCTCCACCTCGTGGCGGCAGCTGTCGAGGCGGGTGGCCAAGCCGGCCAGGTCGCCCTCCACCATCCGTCGGCCCAGTGCCTCCCAGGCTGTGCCGTCGGCCACCGCCGTGATGGTCACCACCTCGTAGGCCGGACCGCTGCCCATGGCGTGGTTGAGGTACCAGAGGAGCCGGGCCTCGCCGCCGCCGGCCAGGGCCACCATCCACTCGTCCCGCACCAGGGCCTCGAACTCCGAGGCGTGCCGGCCGATGACCCGGTGGGTCTCGTGCATGAACAGCACCGGCTCAGCCCGCCTCGCCGGCGCTCACGGGAGCGGCGACCACGGTGCGGTGCGCAGCAGCCTCGACCGCCACCGGTCACGGAGGTCGAGGGCCTCGTGCATCCACGACCCGGGACCGGTGACCTCGGCCGGGATGTCCTCGGTGAGCAGGGTGATGAGCCGGGGCAGGCTGGACAGCCGCTGCAGCAGCGTGACCTCGGGGCTCCGGCCGGCACCCGGCATGGTCTCGAGGCCGAGGGCCACGTGCATGTGCATGCGGGCGTCCTCGGCCTGGAGGGAGGGCCGGTACACGGCCCCGGCCGCCTCGACGTAGGCGCGCAGCTTGCCCGGGAAGGGCCACATGGTGTCCTCCATGTACAGGGCGGGCTCCCTGGAGGCGGCGCCCGCCGGGATCTCGGACAGCTCGGGGAAGCCCGGTGACCAGCGGAGCGGCACGAGGACCCGGCTGTGGGTCTCGTGCCGGAGGCCGTCGAGGTCCCGGGCCCAGGACTGCAGATCGCCGCGGGCCACCCGCTCGGCCAGCCGGGCGTAGGCGGCGCCGTCCCGGACGGCGGTGACCGTCACCACCCGGTAGGCCAGGCCGCTCCCGTGGGCCAGGTCGAAGTACCAGGCCAGGCGGGCGTCGGACCCCTCGGCCAGGACGGGCATCCACCGCTCGCGGTAGGCCGCCTCGAACGCCTCGGCCCGCGTGCCCACCACCTTGTGGAACTCGTGGATGAACAGCACGGCCCCCTCCGCCCTCCTAGGCCGGGACCGCGTCGTCCCGGTCGATCCCCTCCACCAGGTCGGCCACGGAGTCCACCACCCGTCCCGGCTGGTAGGGGAAGCGCTCGATCTGGGAGCGGCTGGTCACCCCGGACAGGACCAGGATCGTCTGGAGCCCGGCCTCGATGCCGGCCACGATGTCGGTGTCCATGCGGTCGCCCACCATGACGCTCGACTCCGAGTGGGCGCCGAGGGAGTTCATGGCCTCGCGCATCATGAGGGGGTTGGGCTTGCCGATGAAGTACGGGGACACCCCGGTGGCCCGCTCGATGAGGGCGGCCACCGACCCGGTCCCCGGCACGATCCCCTCCAGGGTCGGCCCGGTGGGGTCGGGGTTGGTGGCGATGAACCGGGCGCCCCCCTCCACCAGCCGGATGGCCCGGGTGATGGATTCGAAGCTGTAGGTCCGGGTCTCCCCGAGCACCACGTAGTCCGGCCGCCGGTCGGTGAGGACGTAGCCGGCCTCGTGCAGGGCGGTGGTCAGGCCGGCCTCGCCGAGCACGAAGGCCGTGCCGCCGGGCCGTTGCGACTTGAGGAAGGCCGCGGTGGCCTCGGCCGACGTCCACAGGGAGGTGGCCGGGACGTCGAGGCCCATGGTGACCAGGCGGGCCGAGAGGTCGCGGGCGCTGTAGATGGAGTTGTTGGTGAGGACGAGGAACGGGTGGCCCCGACGCCGCAGGGCACCGAGGAAGTCGTCGGCCCCCGGGATCAGCTGCCCCTCGTGGACCAGGACCCCGTCCATGTCGCACATCCACGAGATCGGTACGGCGTCACGGCTCACGGCCCCAGCATCGCACGACCGGCCCGATCCGGCCGGTGCCTCCGCCCCCTCGCCGTTCAGGGCGGCTTCGGCTCGGCGTGCTCCACCCGGCGGGAGATGGGGTCGAAGGCGTAGTAGAGGGCCAGGACCCCGTGGAAGACCAGGCACAGGTAGGCGTTGATGAAGGCCACGCCGATGGACACCAGGTAGAGGACGCTCCCTCCGGCGAACAGCAGCGTGGACACGCTGCGCTCGGACTCGGGGAACTCGTCGTGGAGCAGTCGCCGGCCCCTCGAGGCGTGCAGCCACAGACCGGACCACATGAGGGCGTTGAGGGTCATGGTGATGCTGTAGAGCACCGCGGCGGTTTTGGCCCCCTGGTGCAACCGGAGCGCCTCGCCGAACACTTCGGTGGGGTACGGGATGAACACGATGGACATCAACAGCACCAGATTCCAGTAGAAGAGCCCACGGTCGACGCTCCGGAGGTGGGAGAAGACGGTGTGGTGGTTGACCCACATGATCCCGATGACCACGAAGCTGACCACGTAGGCGGCCAGGGAGGGCCAACGCTGCAGGAGCTGGTGGCGGAGGTCGAGGTAGCCCCGGGCACCCGGCTGGGCGATGGTCAGGACGAGCAGGGTGATGGCGATGGCGAAGACGCCGTCACTGAATGCCTCCACCCGGGTCTTGTTCATGATCCGGAGCCGTCCATGGTCCGGAGGGTCGGGACCACCGGTCCGGTCGGTGACGGGCGGCCGTCCATGGCCCGTGTCTACCAGGCGGGGTCTCCCCGTCCCACTCCGAGGCACCCCGGGACGGGCCCTGGCATACTCGGGCCGTGGGGAGGACGGCATGACCATCGTGACCCGGCGGGACACCCTGCTGCCCGACCCCGCGCCCCGGCAGGTCCACTACACGGTGATCTCCGTCGACGATCACCTGGTCGAGCCCCCGGACATGTTCGAGGGACGGCTCCCGGCCCGATTCGCCGACCGGGCGCCCCGGATCATCGAGAACGACAGGGGCCACCAGCTGTGGGAGTTCGACGGCAAGCACTACTCCCAGGTGGGCATGAACGCGGTGGCCGGCCGACGGCCCGAGTCGGTCACCCTCGAGCCCACCCGGTTCGAGGACATGCGCCGGGGGTGCTGGGACATCGACGCCCGGATCGCCGACATGGACGTCAACGGGGTGTGGGCCTCCCTCAACTTCCCCTCCCAGATCACCGGGTTCTCCGGACGGGTGTTCTCGGAGTGCTCCGACCCCGAGCTGGGACTGGCCGTGACCCGGGCATGGAACGACTGGCTCTACGAAGGGTGGTGGCAGCCCTATCCGGACCGGATCATCCCCTGCGGCATCACCTTTCTGGCCGACCCGGAGCTCGGGGCGGTCGAGGTCCGGCGCAACGCCGAGCGCGGGTTCCGGTCGGTCACCCTTCCCGAGCGGCCCCATCGGATCGGCCTGCCCAGCCTGTTCTCGGGCTACTGGGACCCGATCATCGCCGCCTGCGAGGAGACCGACACCGTGGTCTCCCTCCACGTCGGATCCTCGGGGATGCCCGACATGCCAACGGACAGCCCCCTGGTGGCGCTGGGGGCCACCCTCTTCGGCCAGATGTCGCTCTCGGCCTGTGCCGAGTGGGTCTGGTCGGGGCTGCCCGTGCGCTACCCGGGCATCAACATCGCCATGAGCGAGGGCGGCATCGGCTGGGTGGCCATGCTGCTCGACCGGCTGGACAACATCGTGGACCGGTCGGGGTACGGACGGGACTACGACCCCTCGGGACTGCTCCCGGCCGAGGTGCTGGCCCGGAACTTCTGGTTCTGCACCATCGACGACCCGTCCACCATCGACACCCGGCACCGCATCGGGATCGACCACATCATGGTGGAGGTCGACTACCCCCACGGCGACTCGACCTGGCCGGACACCCAGGAGGTCATCCGGCGCTGCTGGGGCCACCTGCCCGACGACGACCTGCGCAAGCTGACCCATGAGAACGCCGCCCGCCTCTACCGCTGGCCCCTCCCCGACCACACGCGCCCGTGAGCACCGGACCCTTCATCCCCGGGCCGGACGCCCTGCTGCCCGAGCTGTCGGTCCGCGAGCAGCTGGTCCTGTTGGCCCGCACCCTGTGGCGGGAGGGGTACGACGACCATCTGGCCGGCCACATCACCTACCGCCAGGACGACGGCACCCTGCTGTGCAACCCGTGGATGCTCCTGTGGGAGGAGCTCCGCCCCGATGACCTGCTGGTCATCGACCTCGACGGCAACCGGCTGGAGGGGCACTGGCCGGTCCCCCTCGGGATCCCCCTCCACCTCGAGCTGCACCGGCAGCGCCACGACGTGGTGGTGGCCGTCCACAGCCATCCCCGCTACGGCACGGTCTGGGCCGACCTGGCCCGGGTGCCGCCCTGCCACGACCAGAGCTCGGCCCTCGGAGGCGGCGAGCTGGTGGTGGTGGACGAGTACGACGGTCCGGTCGATTCGCGGGACAGCGCGGCCAAGGCCATCGCCTCGATGGGATCGGCCGACATGGCCCTGCTGGCCAACCACGGGGTCTTCGTGACCGCCGGGAGCATCCGCGCCGCCCATCAGCGCGCCGTGGCCCTCGAGTACCGGAGCCGACGGGCCTGGCAGGTGGAGGCCATGGGCGGCGGCGGCCGTGAGCTGCCCGACCCGGCCCGCAGCTTCTTCCGGGCGTCGGACGGCGAGGGGTTCATCGGGTTCTTCGAGGCCATGGCCCGGCGCGAGCTCCGCTTCGACCCGCACTGCCTCGAGCCGAGAGGGGCCGGCACCGGTTCCTGAGGCTCCCTGGGCGCTCGAGGCCTGCGGGCCGGGGGGCCGGGGCCGGGCCGGGGCGCCGACCGCGGCGGTGTGTGAGACTCACGGCGGCGACCGGGCCGGCAGGGGATGCCGGCCCATTGCACACGGACCGGATGCACACGGACCGGATGCACACGGAGCCGACACGGACTGGGGGACAGGGATGCGCGCTGCGGTGACCCGGGATGGAGCGTTGGTCGTAGATTCGGTGGCCGACCCGTCCCCGGGACCCGGCCACGTGGTGGTGCGCTCGCTCGCCGCCGGCATCTGCGGTTCCGACCTGCACGCCCTGGCCGACTTCCCGCACTTCACCGAGCTGATGGCCAGTGTCGGTGCCCCTACCCCGGACCCGGCCGGCGACACGGTGTTCGGCCACGAGTTCTGTGCCGAGGTGGTCGAGTACGGACCCGACACCACCGGCACCCAACCGGTCGGGTCCAGGGTCTGTTCCGTGCCGGTCCTCTTCGGACCCCGCGGTCCGGAGCAGATCGGCTACTCCTCCCTCTACCCGGGTGCGCTGGCCGAACACCTGGTGGTGCAGGAGCTGTTGATGGTGCCGGTGCCCGACTCGCTGACCACCGACCTGGCCGCGCTCACCGAGCCGTTGGCCGTGGGCGAGCACGCCGTCGGTCTCGCCCGACTGGAAGCGGGGCAGCCGTGCCTGGTGGTCGGGTGCGGGCCGGTCGGGCTGGCGGTGATCGCCGCCCTCAAAGGACGGGGCCACGGACCGGTGCTGGCCGCCGACTTCTCCGCCACCCGCCGCCGCCTGGCCGAGGCATTCGGCGCCGACGAGGTCATCGATCCGGCCGACGGGTCGCCCCACGAACGCTGGGGGGCCCTCGGCGTGCCCACCACCCTGCTGGAGCGGGCCGTGGCCTCCATGACCGGGACCGAGCCCCCGAGCCCGGTGATCTTCGAAGCCGTGGGACTGCCCGGCATGCTGCAGTCCCTCATCGCCGAGGCCCCGCCGAAGAGCCGCGTGGTGGTGGTCGGTGTGTGCATGCACACCGATGCCATCGAGCCGTTCATGGCCGTGACCAAGGAGATCGAGCTGGTCTTCTCGTTCGGCTACTCCCCCGCCGAGTTCACCGCCACCATGGGCCGCCTGGCCGCGGGGGTGCCCGGAGCCGACCGCCTGATCACCTCCTCGGTCGATCTGGCCGGCGCGCCCGACGCCTTCGACCGGCTCCGCACCCCGGGCGAGCACGGCAAGATCGTGGTGCATCCGTGACCCGGAGCAGACCACCCATCCCGACTACGACCGGAGACGAGACCGCCCCATGACCACGCTGGACGCTGCGGACCACCTGAAGTTCGGCATCTTCCTGGCCCCGTTCCACCCGGTGGGCCAGAACCCCACGCTGGCGCTCGAGCGCGACCTCCAGCTCATCGAGCACCTCGACGCGCTGGGGTTCGACGAGGCGTGGATCGGCGAGCACCACTCGGCCGGGTTCGAGATCATCGCCTCGCCCGAGGTCTTCATCGCCGCCGCCGCGGCCAGGACCAGGCAGATCCGGCTGGGCACCGGGGTGTCGTCCCTGCCCTATCACCACCCCTTCATGCTGGCCGACCGCCTCGTCCTGCTCGACCACCTGACCCGGGGCCGCCTGATGATCGGGGTGGGCCCCGGTGCCCTCCCCTCCGACGCCTTCATGATGGGCATCGACCCGGTCCGCCAGCGGGACATGATGGAGGAGTCGCTCGAGGCTATTTTGGCGCTGTTGGCCGGCGAGGAGCCGGTGAGCATGGAGACCGACTGGTTCCGCCTGGTCAAGGCCCGGCTGCAGCTGCGGCCGTTCCAGCGCCCCTATCCCGAGGTGGCGGTGGCCGCCCAGGTGTCACCGGCCGGGCCCCGGGCCGCCGGCCGCTTCGGCTGCAGCCTCCTGTCGATCGGGGCCACGTCGGCCGGGGGATTCGACGTGCTCGGCCTGCACTGGGACGTCATGGAGGAGCGGGCGGCCGAGTTCGGCACCACCATCGACCGCAGCAAGTGGCGCCTGGTCGGGCCCATGCACATCGCCGACACCAAGGAGCAGGCCATCGCCGACGT
>Ga0181534_10001708_pt1 | contig 14121 bp, 12 predicted proteins | sample PEATcosm2014_Bin_37_FD_119758 | JGI IMG/M metagenome (GOLD analysis project Ga0181534, IMG submission 119758) | Peatland microbial communities from MTU Mesocosm Facility, Houghton, MI, USA - PEATcosm2014_Bin17_10_metaG | ecosystem: Environmental > Terrestrial > Soil > Wetlands > Peat | place... | reverse complement strand
GTTTACAGGGTTTGGCGAGCAGCATTTGCAGCGTTTTCAATGAGTTGAACTTTGGCGCCACGACCCGTTCACAGTGCCCGCCGGCTGCTGTGTCGATGCTTTTGACACTCGCCTGCGGCGCTGTGCCATTGGCCCACCGTTTGCGCACGGGGGCGCGGGCAAACGGGGCCCGAAGCGGGTCCATTTCGTGGTGTGCGTCACACTTGGCGCGCTCTTGCCCTGCAACATGTTATATCGAGGGGCCGCGGGCAGCCGCTGGCACATGGGTTGCAATTACCTGATCACGAGAACAACAACAGCTGGTTTGGAAAAAAAGAAGACCCGGATCGAAGGGATACCGGGTACGCAGAAAAAAAGTTGAGTGCGGATAAAAGCAAGAAAAGCTCCCTCACACACGAGCAAGCGACCAAAAAGAACCCCGCGTCAGCGGGGTTTTTTTTCGCCAGGTCACCAGCAGATGCGCACGGCCAACGTCGGATAGCTCAGCGCTGGATGGTGTACGCGTAGCGTCGCGCATCGCGCCTTCTGGTCGGCGTATACGTCGTGGATACCCAACGTTGTGGTGGTATTAACGTATTTTGCACTTGCGCCGGGTGGTCTCAGGACTCACTCTCAGGTGGCATGATTCTTCTAGATCTGATGGGTGGCGTGGCGCTGTTGTTGTGGGGCCTGCACATGGTCCGCAGCGGCATCGTGCGCGCCTTCGGATCGGACCTGCGGCGCTTTCTGGGACTCGCCCTGCGCAACCGTCTGCTCGCTTTCCTGGCTGGAATCGGCGTGACGGCGCTGCTCCAGAGCAGCACGGCGACGGGGCTCATGACGGCCTCGTTTGTAACGGGAGGCACGGTCGAGCTGGTCCCGGCGCTCGCCATCATGCTCGGCGCGAATGTTGGAACCACACTCATCGTCCAGGTGCTGTCGTTCAATGTCTCGGCGGTCGCGCCCCTGTTGTTTCTCGTCGGCGTGACGGCATTCAAGCGCGGTGGGACGACCCGCACTCGCGACCTCGGGCGTGTTGCCATCGGCGTGGGACTGATGGTCCTGGCGCTGCACATCCTGCTGGATACGTTGGCTCCCGCGGAGAATGCTCCGGCGGTACATGCCCTACTGCAGTCGATGACCGACGAGCCGCTGCTGTGCCTGCTGATCGCCGCGGCGCTGACCTGGGCCGCGCATTCCAGCGTAACGGTTGTGCTGCTCGTCATGTCCCTGTCGTTCTCCAACTTCATCACGCCGGTCGCCGCACTGGCCCTGATCCTCGGCGCCAATCTCGGCAGCGCCATCAATCCCCTGGTTGAGGGCAGTCACAGTGACAACCCGGCGAGCCGCCGCCTGCCCCTGGGCAACCTGCTGAACCGGGCGCTCGGCTGTGCGCTCGTGTTGCCCTTCCTGGACCCCATCGCGGCGTACGGCATGCAGCTCGTGCCGAATCCGTCGCACATGGCCGCGGACTTTCATACCGCCTTCAATCTCGCGCTGGCCCTGCTGTTCATGCTGCCGTTGAACGCCCTTGCGGCGCTGTTGACCCGCTGGCTGCCGGACCGACCGAAACCGAACGATCCGGCCACACCCCTGTACCTGGACGAGACCGCCCTCGCGACGCCTTCAGTCGCGCTGGCGTGCGCCGCGCGCGAAACACTTCACATCGGCGATATCGTCGAGACCATGCTGCGCCGGGCACAGACTGCAATGATGACCGACGATCGCAAGCTGGTCGCGGAAATCTGCCGGATGGACGACGCGGTCGACAAACTCGACGAGGCAGTGAAGTTGTATGTCACCAAGCTCACCCGCGAGAGCCTGAACGAGGCGGATGGTCTGCGCGCGATGGAGATCATCTCCTTCTCCATCAACCTCGAGCACGTGGGCGACATCATCGACAAGAACCTGATGGAGCTCGCCGCCAAGAAGATCAAGCGCAAGGTGGTGTTCTCGAAGGAAGGCGCCGCGGAGTTGGAATCGTTTCACCAGGAAGTGGTGGACAACCTCAAGCTCGCCTTCAGTGTGTTCATGTCCGGGGATGTGGGGGTGGCCCGCAAGCTCGTGACCGAGAAAGCGCAGCTGCGCGCAACCGAGCACGCCGCGGCGGAGAGCCATCTCGCCCGCCTGCGGGAAGGCCGCGTCGAGAGCCTGGAGTCGAGCTCACTACACCTGGATATTCTGCGCGACCTGAAACGGATCCACTCGCACATCTGCTCGGTGGCCTATCGCGTCCTGGAGGGAGCCGGCGAGCTGCAACCGAGCCGCCTGCGCGACCCCGTCCACGCCACGGTCCGTAGCGCAACATCCTGACCGCGTACCGTGCCAACCGGTTGGGTTGTTTTATATAGTCGCGGGGATGAAGACGATCACCCGCGTTGCCCTGGCGCTTGGCGTCGTAGCGCTGCTTGCCATTGTCATCCACAACGACGTGCGGTCGATCGTCAACCTGCTCGGACAGGCGGGTGCGTGGCTGCTTCTGCTCGTCCCCTTGCACTGCCTGCCATTGGCACTCGATGTCATGGGATGGCGGGTGCTCATCCCGGAACGCACCGCATTCACCACCTTATTCACAATCGCGGCGGTCCGCGAGGCCATCAATCGGCTGCTCCCGGTAGCGAACATCGGCGGTGAAGTGGTCGGGGCGCGCTTGTTGGCAAACCGCGGCGTGGGTTATCCGATGGCCATCGGCAGCATCCTGGTTGAGACCCTGCTGAACATTCTGTCCCAGGTGGTATTCCTGGTCCTGGGGCTCGCGTGTCTGCTGCAGGTGACGGGGCATTTCGAGTCGACGGGTGTCGTGATGATGGCTGTCGCCGCGGCCGCAATATTGGTTGCACTGCAATTCTGGATACTGCGCTCCGGGTTGTTCTTTCGGGGTGTGCACCGCCTGGCAGGACGAAAGTTCGGCGCCCTGGAGGAAGTTGACTCGGCCACCCGGAAGATCACTGCAGCCCACGCGCAACTGCTGAAATCCATTGCGTGGCAGGTATCAGGTTTGATCAGCGGGGCCGCGGAAACGTGGCTGGTGCTGCGTTGGCTCGGATTTGAAGTGAGTGTCGAAGGCGCGATTGCGCTCGAGAGCTTCACTCTCGCGGCACGCAGCGTGTTCTTCATCGTGCCGGCGGGACTCGGTGTGCAGGAGGCGGGATTGGCCGGGGCAGGCAGTCTGCTCGGTATCGGCAGTGACGTGGCGGTCGCGCTGTCCCTCGCCAAGCGCGCTCGCGAAATCGTCTTCGGACTACTCTCTCTCGCCCTCAGCGGGCATCTAGCTCATCCAACCCGCACTCCAGCTGCCACGCATCATGGCAGGTGATGTGAAACTTGAAAGCCGGTCGCGTTCCGGCATCTCCCTCGGGAACCTCGAACTCCACCTCGTTGGAACGGATCGGCTCACCGCATAGCGAGCAGACATCGCCCCGGCCATAGCCGCCCCAGATGCACTGCGATTGAACACGGGGGAGTCGGCCACTCGCGAGGCAGGCACGCGCCGCACGTTGTAGATGCTGTTCCGAGATGGACATGGGCCACTCCTGCAAAAAGTCTTCACCGACTCCGGTTGGTACCCCCGAGCTCCAGATTGGTTCCATCGCTGCGGTGAACAACTGTAAGACAGTGTTTCCTTTCAGCCAGCTTTACCAGCCTTTCGATTAGCTTTCCATTATAAAGCTGTTTCCAAAATGTGACAGTTACATTTCGAATAGCCCTCCTATAGCCTTCTGCAGCCTATACTCGCCGCCGCTTGCCCTGCATGCACAGGCATATTACTTTGCTATGCAAAGTCTCTGAATCGAGCACGAGGACATCATCGGATGAAGACACTTTTCCTGCAGGCGCCCTCTTTTGAAGGCTTCGACGGCGGGGCCGGCTCTCGCTACCAGGCCCGGCGCGAGGTTCGTTCCTTCTGGTTCCCCACCTGGCTCGCCCAGCCGGCAGCCCTGGTGCCCGATTCACGCCTGCTGGATGCACCGGCGGACGGACTCTCGGTCGCCGAAACGCTGAAGATCGCCTTGCTCTATGAGTTGGTGATCATCCACACGAGCACACCATCGTTCCCCACTGACGCGAAATTCGCCGAGCTGCTCAAGGAAAAGAACCCCGGACTCCTGATCGGCCTGGTCGGCGCCAAGACCATGGTGGATCCGCATGGGTCGCTGCAGGCCACCCCCGCGATCGATTTCGTGTGCCGGGAGGAATTCGACTACACCTGTCAGGAAGTGGCCGCGGGAATCGCGCTCAAGGAAATCAAAGGATTGTCGTACCGCGATAGTACGGGACGCCTGATCCACAACCTGCCCCGGGCCCCGCTCGAAAACATGGACGAGCTGCCCTTCGTCGCCCCGGTCTACAAGCGCGACCTGACGATCCGCAATTACTTCATCGGCTACCTGAAGCACCCCTACGTCAGTCTCTACACCGGCCGCGGTTGCCGCTCCAAATGCACCTTCTGTCTGTGGCCTCAGACGGTAGGAGGGCATCGCTACCGCGTGAGATCCGCGCAGAACGTGCTCGCCGAAGTGCGTTGGATCAAGGAGAACATGCCGGAAGTCCAGGAGATCATGTTCGACGACGACACTTTCACCGACTCCTCCAACTTGCCACGGGTCGAAGCGATCGCGCGCGGCATGGGCGAGCTCGGCATGACCTGGAGCTGTAACGCCAAGGCCAATGTTCCCTACGACACCTTGAAGGTCATGAAAGAAAACGGGCTGCGGCTGTTGCTCGTCGGCTACGAATCGGGGGACGACCAGATCCTCCACAACATTCGCAAAGGACTGCGAACAGATATTGCACGCCGCTTCACGGCCAACTGCCGCGAGCTGGGCATCGTCATCCATGGCACCTTCATCCTGGGACTGCCGGGCGAGACGGAGGCCACGATCGCGAAAACCATCGAGTTCGCGAAGGAGATCAACCCGCACACCATCCAGGTGTCGCTCGCCGCGCCGTACCCGGGAACCTCGCTGTACAAAGAGGCCGTCACCCAAGGCTGGCTCGAGGAAAACACCAGCCAACACCTCGTCAACGAGCAGGGGGTGCAGCTGGCCGTCATCAGCTATCCGCACCTGTCGAAAGAACAGATCTTTCACAGTATGGAAGTGTTCTACCGGGAGTTTTATTTCCGGCCCGGCAAGATCTGGGAAATCGTCCGGGAGATGCTGCTCAGCCCGCAGATGATGCGGCGGCGGTTGCGTGAAGGGGTTGAGTTCTTCCGCTTCCTGCACGCGCGAGCAGCCTGATGCTGCTCCACGAGTTGGTTGCGCTGCTCGGCATCGTGTTGTTGATTGTGGCCGCCGGCTACGAGGTGCTGGCCTCGCTGGCCGTGCTGGTATTCGAAGTCCTGCGCCGGTCGCGCGTCTCCGCCGGGCGCCCCCAACCACCGCTCACCGTCCTGAAACCACTGTGCGGCGCGGAGCCGGGGCTTTACGAGAACCTGCGTTCCTTCTGCATGCAGGACTATCCGCAATACCAGATCGTCTTCGGCATCCAGGACGCGACAGATCCTGCGCTCGCCGTGGTCGCACGCGTGATGCGGGAGTTTCCGGCTTTGCCCATGGAGGTTGTGATCAGCGGGCGGCAGCATGGATCCAATCGCAAGGTCAGCAGCCTGATCAACATGCTGCCGCGCGCCCGACACGACCTGCTCATGATCGCGGACAGCGACGCGCGGGTCGACCCCGATTACCTGTCGAGCATGGTGGCCCCCCTGAATGACTCCAAGGTGGGACTGGTCACCTGCATCTATCGCGGAATGCCCAATTCAGGCGTGTGGTCACGACTGGGCGCCATGTATGTCAATGACTGGTACATGCCCTCCGTACTCGTGGCATGGCTGTTCGGGCATCGCGAATACGCCTCGGGATTGACGCTGTGCATGCGCCGCGAGACGCTGAGAGCAACAGGTGGCCTACAGCGACTGAGCAACCACCTCGCCGACGATTACGAGCTGGGTGCGCTGATTCGCGGCACTGGCCTGAAGATCGCCCTGTCGAGTCGTATACCGCAAACAGGACATACAGAGCCGCACTTTGACCATCTGGTGTCACACGAGACGCGGTGGATGCGCACCATCCGCGTGTTGCGGCCGAAGAGCTTCCGATTCCTGTTCCTCAGCTTCGGCCTGCCGCTGGCCGTGTTGGGACTGATCCTGAGCTCCGGGCTGCCGGCCGTCGCTACACTGCATACCACCCTGTTTCTGACTGCGCTCCTCGCCCGACTCGGGCGCAGCAAAGAGCGGTCAATCAGCGACCTGTGTCTGCTGCCTGTCAGGGACTTGCTCCTGTGTTGGGTGTGGTGGCGTGCATTCAGAACCTCCACGGTGACATGGCGCGGCAATGAGTTCGCCGTCGACGCGCAAGGCATCATGCGTAGCCTCTCCTGACACGTGGGCAATCGTTTCCTGATCATCACGGCGGATGATTTTGGTCTCAGCCACTCGGTCAACGAAGCGGTCCGCCAAGCCGCGCTGAGTGGCGTGCTCACAGCCGCCAGCCTGATGATGGGCGAGCGGGCAACTCCCCAGGCGGTGCGACTCTCCCATGCTCTGCCGCGACTACGGGTGGGTCTGCACCTCGTGTTGGTGGACGGACACCCGGTACTGCCACCGCGCTACATCCCCGACCTCGTCGACCCGAGCGGCCGATTCTCGGATGCCATGGTGTTCAACTCCTTCCGCTTCGTCGCCTCGCGGCGGATCCGCGCACAGTTGGCTGCCGAAATCCGTGCGCAGCTCGAGGCATTTGCCGCCACCGGACTCGAGTTGGACCATGTCAATGCTCACAAGCACTTCCACCTGCACCCGCTGATACTGGAGTTGGTCCTGCGGATCGGCGCCGAATTCGGCGTGTCAGCCGTGCGCATTCCACGGGAGCCCTTCTGGTATTCCCGACTCACCGTCGGTGCCGCGTTCCTCGCGCCCTGGCTGGCGTTGATGCGGACACGACTGCGCGCCCACGACATCCTCAGCAATGATCAGGTGTTTGGTCTTTCCTCCACCGGAAGGCTCGACAGCCGGCAGTTGCTCGACATCCTCAGCCGGCTCCCCGCCGGCGTCACCGAGATCTACCTGCATCCGACTGTTGGTAACAGCGAGCTCGCGGCGCTGCTGAATCCCCAAGTGGGTGCAGCCGTGGACGCCAGTGGTGCAATTCGGGGCGGTTACCGGGACCTGGAACGGGAACAACAAAATAAACCGCGCTGAGGGTTAAAGTCAGATCTGTTATTTCACAATCCCGTTGCAACAAGCGGACAACGAGCCGCGCAACGGGGTAGCGAATGAAGACCAAGGTCGCGGTTCTAATCCTGACTTTTGCAACAGCAACAGCAGCGGCGGAAGATGACACGCTTCCAGTGGAGGAGGTCGTCATCACCGGCACGACCATCAAACGGATCAATGCCGAGACCGCCCTGCCGGTGCAGGTGTTGAAGGCTGAAGATATCGAAAGGACGGGCGCCAGCACCGTCGAGGAGTTGATCAGGACCCTCGCGTCGGTGGACAGCGCTGGCGGCCGCACCACGGCGCAGCAAACCGGCGCACAAACAGGAGCCATCTCCACGATTTCACTCCGTGGCTTGGGCAGCTCGCGCACCCTGGTTCTCATTGATGGCAAACGATCCACGGTGTACGGCGGCGCTGCCGCCAATGCTGCTGGCTCCTCTGTCGATATAGCCTCTCTGCCTGTATCAATGATCGAGCGCGTGGAAATTCTGAAGGACGGTGCGTCCGCTATCTACGGCAGTGACGCCATTGCGGGCGTCGTCAATTTCATCCGCCCACGCATTCCGGCGGCGGCACCGAAGAGCAGATATCCGCTCTCGCCGGCACCGGAGATCTGAAGCGGGACGGCTACAACGTGGAGCTCGGACTGAATTTCGAGCATCAGAACGCGCTGATGGGCGCCGATCGCGACTTCGCAACTCGTTACAGCCCCGGCTATGGGAACGATGTCACCTCTTCTTTTGCGTTCCCGGCCAACGCGGCGTTGACCGGCGGCAAGGGTACGCGCAGTCCGGGTTATCCCAACTGCGGACCGGACTCGATCACCGATGTGAACTTTCCGAATCAATGCCGATTCGACAACTCGGACTTTGACTCACTGGCGCCCGAGTATCGCAAGCTCAACGCCCATCTCAACGGCAGTTTTACTCTGAATGCGGCCGGCACGTTGTATGGCGACGCCGGGTTTTCTCAGGTCGAGACACTGACCACTGTGCAGCCGGTGCCGCTGTCATATCAGAACCCGCTGATTGCGCCCAATCCGTACATCGCCTATCTGTCGAATCTGTTGGCCACCCAATATCCCACTTACAAAAATCCTGCCGTCGCACCCGGTACGGGCGCGTTCCTGCTCGGGCCGACGAGCCCTTATTACCCGGCCGCGTTCGCGTCGGCCAATGGGGTGAACGGACAGCCGCTGAACCTCATTTATCGCGACTTTGCCAACGGGCTGCGCAATGAAATGGATACGGCAAACACACTGCGCCTCGTGGGTGGACTGAAGGGAACGGCGCACGGCTGGGACTACGACACCTCGGTGTTGTACAGCGAAGTCAGGGTGAAGGACGAGCTGCTGTCCGGATTTCCCCAGTACTCGAAGATCATGCCGCTGCTCGACAGCGGTGTGATCAACCCATTCGGACCAACCACCGACCCCACCGCGCTGGCAGCTGCGAAGGCCACGGAGTTTGTGGGTGAGGACATCTCGACCAAGACTTCGTTAACTAGCTTGAGCGGCACGGCCAGTCGAGAGTTGGTGGCGCTACCGGGCGGCTCGATGGCAGGTGCCGTGGGTCTGGAGCTGCGGCGCGAGACTTTCGATTACGACCCCGCGTTGGCAGTGCAGACGGGTGATATCGCCGGTCAAGGCGGCAACACCCTGCCCGAATCCGCATCGCGCACTGTCGAGTCGGGATTTCTGGAATTCAACGCACCGCTCGTGACAGGGTTGGAAGCGGATGCCGCCGTCCGTTACGACCACTACCAGACAATCGGCAGCACCGTGAACCCCAAGGGATCGCTGCGCTGGCAGCCGGTGTCATGGTTCCTGCTGCGCGGCGCTGTCGGATCCGGCTTCCGCGCGCCTTCACTGACGGATCTGTACGCGCCGCAGGGGCGCGGTGTCACCGGGAACGGCACGCGCGACCCCATCCAGTGCGCAGTGTTCAACTCCAACAACCCGTCCTGCAGCTTTCAGTTCACCACCGTCACGGGTGGCAATCCCAACCTCAGTCCCGAAAAATCCCACACCCTCACGCTCGGCACCGTGATCGAGCCCGTCCGGAACCTGACAGTGGATGTGGATTCGTTCTGGATATACCTGAAAAACCAGATTGTGGTGGGCGGCCTCGGCTATGCGACGATTCTGCAGAATGCCCAGACAGCCACGCAGTTCGCGAGCTTCATCACGCGCGATGCCACGGGCACCATCACGGCAATCAGTCAGGTGAACGCCAATCTGTTCAAAACACAGGTCAGCGGTCTCGACGCGGACCTGCACTACAGTGTCCCGATGGGAAACCTCGGCACCATGTCCCTTCTGGCCAATGGAACGTACTTCTACAAGTACGAGGCCCAGAACGCCGACGGCACCTGGACAGGACAACTCGACAAGGGCATCAACAGCGTGTCAACCGGGGGCATCGTTTCCCGGTTCCGCTACAACACCACGGCGGCCTATCAGGCCCGGAGCTGGAATGTGTCGCTGACCCAGAATTTCCAGAAGCGCTATCACGATGCGGTCGGATCCGTTTCGCTGGCGCCGCGCTACGTATCGGCTTACGACACCGTCGATGCACAGTCCGCCTACACCGGGCTGAAGTCGTTCACCTTCACAGTCGGTGTACGCAATCTGTTCGATAAAGTACCCCCCTATGCCAACTACGCCGCGTCGACGAACAACTTCGTCGGCGGGTACGACATAACGTATGGCGACCCGCTTCTGCGGTTTGTGTATGCCAGGGTGAAGTACACGCTGCACTGAGCTGCGGCTCGTGCCATCATCGCGCCCGTGCGTGCCGTTTGACACCGGTGTCGAACCGCAAATAATCGCCTTTTCACACGGAGCCGACGATGTTCGAGAAAACCTTCCATGCCACCCATCCGGACATGATGAGCCGGGTGGAGAACGATGAGCTGCGCGACCGCTACCTCGTCAGCGGCATGTTCCAGGACGGCAAGGTCGTCCTGAACTACTCCCACAATGAGCGGTTCGTGATCGGCGGCGCGGTCCCGGCCGGCGCTGAGGTCAGCCTGCCCGATCCGACCGAGCCCAAGAGCGCCGTGGGCAAGCCGTTCCTGGAGCGGCGGGAAATGGGCGTCGTGAATGTCGGCTCCGAGGGTGAAGTCACCGTCGACGGGCAGCGCTTTTCGCTGAAGAACAAGGACTGCCTGTACATCCCGATGGGCTCGAAAAAGGTCACCTTCGCAGGTCAGGGCGCTCGCTACTATCTCGTTTCGGTGCCGGCGCATAAGGCCTGCCCCCTCAAGCACATCCGCCTCGACCAGGCGAATCCGCTGAAGCGCGGCGACCTGGCGGGCTCGAACCAGCGGACGATTTACCAGCTCGTAATTCCCGGCGTCTGCGAAAGCGCGCAGTTGCTGCTCGGCCTTACGGTCCTGGAGGAAGGCAGCGTCTGGAACACCCTCCCGCCGCATCTGCATGACCGCCGCAGCGAGATCTACATGTACTTCGATTTGCCGGACTCGAAGAACGACCGCGTCTTCCATTACATGGGGCAACCGGACAACTTGCGGCACATCGTCGTGGGGAATGAAGAGGCGGTCATCAGCCCACCCTGGTCCATCCACATGGGCTCCGGGACCAAGAAGTACTCGTTTATCTGGGCGATGGGCGGCGAGAACCTGGACTATACGGACATGAACGTGCTGGACATCTGCCAGCTCAAATAGCCCCGATTGCGTCTGCAGACCGGTTTATAACCAGATCGGAAGAACTCAGTAGAAACGCTTCGTTCTGCCTCGCCTGACAGGCGACTATATTTCAGCCTCCCGTGGGAGAGGCAGAACGTGAATCTGACCACATCGTCATTGACGACATCGATTGCGACCCTGGTTCGCTGGTTTACAGTTAATCAGGAAGTCGCTGATTTGGAAGCACTTTCCGTCGTAAATCGGTCGCTGGAAGCCCTTCCTGCGCTGGAGCGGGTGGAGCAGGCTGTGGAGCTGCTGCCCGGTCATCACGTCCTGTCCTCGAGCTTTGGCGCCCAGTCCGCTGTCATGCTGCATATGGTCAACCAGGTGGTCCCGGGCATCCCGGTCATCCTCGTGGACACCGGCTACCTGTTCCCCGAGACCTACCAGTTCATTGACGACCTGACCCAGAAGCTCAACCTCAACCTGAAGATTTATCGCCCCGCGGCCTCGGCGGCCTGGCAGGAATCCCGCTACGGCAAGTTGTGGGACAAGGGGCTCGAGGGCATCGAGCAGTACAACAAGATGAACAAGAAAGAGCCCATGGACCGGGCACTGAAGGAGCTGCGCGCCGCAACATGGTTTTCAGGTCTGCGCCGCGCCCAGGGCAAGACACGCGAGAACATTGCGCCCGTGGAGCTGAAGCGCGGTCGCTTCAAGGTTCATCCGTTGTACGACTGGACTGATCGGGATGTGGGCCGCTATCTCAAGGCCAATGGACTGCCTTATCACCCGCTGTGGGACAAGGGTTACCTGTCTATCGGTGACTGGCACACCACCCGCTCGATGACGGAAGTCGACAGCGTGGAAGAGCTGCGCTTCTTCGGTCTGAAGCGCGAGTGCGGCCTACACGAATAATTCAGTCCGAGTCATCAGTGGCTCGAGAACAGCATTTTCTGACTCACGAAGGCGAGCATGATCGCCACCAGCGTGTTGGTCAGAAAAGCCGGTAATTTCACCGTCGCCCGCGACGCCAACAGCACGCCGGGAATCGACCCGGCCAGTAGATATCCCAGCAGACTCACATCCACGTGACCTAACGCCGCGTGCGCGGCACCCGCGATGGCGGTGACCGGTATCGCATGCGCAATGTCGGTGGCCACCAAACGATCTCCGGTCAGTCGCAGTGGATAGAGCGCCAGTAGCGCCACCACTCCTAAAGCGCCCGCACCGACGGATGTCAAAGTGACCGCCGCTCCGAGGAGCAGGCCTGTTGCCACCGTCAGAGGGAACGTGGCGCGTTCCGCTCGCTGCATCCATACGGATGTGACCTTCAGCCCCAGCCGACGGAGCGGGTACTGCAAAAGCATCGCCACAGCAGCAACAGCGAGAATGATCGCGAGCGCACGAGCCATAACGTGCTCGATGACGCCCGGTGTGCGGTGCGACATCCAGAACCAAAAGGCGATAGCCGCAGCACCTGGAATACTGCCCAACGCCAAGCGCCCCACAATGGCCCAATCAACGCGGCGGCTATAGCCAAAGGAAGCCGTGGCAACGAGCTTGGTCGTGGCGGAAAAGACGAGATCGGTGCCGACGGCGACCGCGGGGGACTGCCCAAAGATCAGCACCAGGATCGGGGTCATCAGCGAGCCACCACCGACCCCGGTCAGACCCACCATCGTTCCCACGAAAAGGCCGGCTACGATAAAAAGAAGGGGGTCTGTCATCAGTGCAAGTTTACCGAACCGCCCAGCCGCGGACCCTCACCCGGCCAGACCCAATTTCCATAACAATATAACCGCCTCCGCCTGCACTTCCCCGGTGCAAGCGGCGCTCACGGTGCGCCGTGACCGATCATCGGGGCCCCGCGAGCTGCCCTTCTGGGCCTCCAGCGGGGCTCGAGCGGCTGGCACAGCCGTTGCAATAGAGACAGCACGGAGATTGATTTCAATATCCGAACGCCGTCAGGTGCAACTCGTGACCCCCTCGCGACCACTGTGCCTGATGGCGTAATTTTTTATTAGAACGAATGTTCAATAGCTCCGCCCCGGAGCCGTGCTGAAATCCGCTCTTCGCGATTCCAACAACGCAATCGGAGCAGCAGCATGAGCAGTACCATTACCACCAAAGACGGCGTGACGATTTACTACAAGGACTGGGGTAGTGGTCAGCCGATTGTGTTTTCACATGGGTGGCCGCTGTCGTCGGATGACTGGGACGCGCAGATGCTGTTCTTCGTCGACAAGGGCTTCCGCGTCATTGCCCACGATCGTCGCGGCCACGGCCGTTCATCGCAGGTGTCCGACGGGCACGACATGGACCACTATGCCGACGATCTCGCCGCGCTCACTGCGCACCTGAATCTTCAGAAGGCCATCCATGTTGGTCATTCCACAGGTGGCGGTGAAGTCGCTCATTACATCGGCCGTCACGGTGAAAGCCGCGTCGCCAAGGCGGTGCTCATCAGCGCCGTGCCGCCGATCATGCTGAAGACACCCAACAATCCCGGCGGACTTCCCAAGGAAGTGTTTGATGGACTGCAGGCGCAGTTGGCAGCCAACCGCGCGCAGTTCTATCGTGATCTGCCGTCAGGCCCGTTCTACGGCTTCAACCGTCCGGGTGCGAAAGTATCCGAAGGCGTGATCCAGAACTGGTGGCGTCAGGGAATGATGGGCAGCGCCAAGGCACATTACGACGGCATCGTCGCGTTCTCCCAAACTGACTTCACGGAAGACCTGAAGAAGATCAGCGTCCCCACCCTGGTGATGCACGGCGATGACGACCAGATTGTTCCGTACGCGGACGCCGGCCCACTCAGCGCGAAGCTCGTGAAGAATGGAACGCTGAAAACCTACAAGGGTTTCCCGCACGGCATGTGCACCACGGAAGCCGAGACGATCAACGCAGATCTGTTGGCATTCTTCCGCGGCTAACATCCCGTCGAGGCCGCTCCGGGAACAAGTGGACGATTCCCGGGGCGGCGCAATAGCTAGAAGCTATCGAGAAATCGCAGGTCGCAGGTCGCATTTCGCTCGCCGCTTGCCGAACGAACAGCACGGTCTCCTGCGGCACAATCGACCCTGCCGATCCCGACGGGTCTGATGGTGCTGGTACTCGAAGACCAAAGCCTGGCGGCACGCTGGGCCCGAGGGGCTCCGCGCCCGTGTGTTCGTACGGCCGTACACGGACGTCGACTTCGGTGGCGACCTCGTTGTTCGCGCTGAATGGCTCGGTCCTCGTTACGCGTCAGCTATCTTCAGGAATGCAGG
>Ga0181534_10001707_pt1 | contig 14130 bp, 27 predicted proteins | sample PEATcosm2014_Bin_37_FD_119758 | JGI IMG/M metagenome (GOLD analysis project Ga0181534, IMG submission 119758) | Peatland microbial communities from MTU Mesocosm Facility, Houghton, MI, USA - PEATcosm2014_Bin17_10_metaG | ecosystem: Environmental > Terrestrial > Soil > Wetlands > Peat | place... | reverse complement strand
TCGGAGACTTCGGAGACTTCGGAGACTTCGGAGACTTGGGAGACTTGCTAACTTTGCTAGTGCTCATTGTTTTCTCTTTTCTATGCTTCGAGAGTTTAGGTGTGGCTTACTCTCGAATGCGATAGATAGAAGTTATCGTCTCTTTTGTTTTTTGCTGTAGTCTGGCTAGTCGTGAGTGATATACGACTATATCGCGCTAGTGGCGACTACTGGCTAAATTGTGAAAGAGCGTAACTACTATCTGATAGGATGCTACTCCTCTGCTAAGTTAGTGTCAAGTATTTTCTTATTTTCTGCTAACGAAAGATTAGATACTTAGCGTGCTTAACTATCGCTATTTCAAATACAAGATAATGGCTTAGAATCGCTCGTTCACGAACAGCGCCGGCGCCTGGCGACCCCGCGCTATCGCGACCACGCCGGCGCGTTGCTCTCGCTCTAACGTAGAAACGACCAGGGGTGCATCGCCCTTTTGGGGTGCAACACCCAACCCAACCAACACCACATCCCTTCCACAATCCATCCAGCAACCGGATCCGGCCGGCGCCTGGCGTACGACCATCCACGCCATCCAAGCCACAACCCGATGCACGTTCCACGTTGCTCTGCTTGACGATTTCGACTTCGCGCCGTACAGCGCCGGCCCACGCACGGGTAGCGCCCCACTGCGCTTTGCGCGAGCTTCTCCCCAGCCCAGCGCGGGGTACCAAGACCCAACCACGCCACGCTACTCCGATTCGGTTTTGTTTGTGGTTTCAGAATCCACTGCGGCATCAGCACCCGATTCCACATCCTCTTCCAACTGTGCCACAGCTTCAATTACTGCTTCGACAACGTTATTCTCTACTACTTCTTTTGCAACCATCTTCGGTGGCGCTGCGTATTCCACGCGCACTTCAAAGCCACGATCCTCCGGACTCACCAGCTCGATCCGCTGTGTGGCCTTCCCTTCCACCGCTTCTCGTATCTCTTTCGCTGCGCCAACATCACCGGCCACCGCTTTCCGCGCCAAGCCAACTGCAATTGCATCCGCCCACGTCGCTCCTGGCTTCAGCTTCATCGCCACTCGCACTTCCGTCGGCAGCAGCTCGCGTACATGATCATCGTACGCTTCACTCACAGGCCGCTTCCGTGGCCGGCCCGGTCCACCCGGGTTGCCCTTCTCAAAGGGTTTCAGGTTCTCCAGCGATGCTGGATTCATGGCCATCTCGACACCATCTCGATATTGATCACGTTTTATTCCAGAACAACCGTAGCTTCCAACCTCTTGCCGTTTCTTGTCCAGCACAATTTTATAATTCCTCTATTCTCAAACAGTTACCATCGACGTAACCCTGGTGCATAAAGGATACAAACCGTGTCTTTCGCGCACTTAGTATTCATAGAGTAACGATAGCAGAAGAGATACCACAGCCATTCCTGGCTTGCAATGGCAGGAACAAAGCGTAAGCTGTTGCGCAGATGCAACGCAGAAACTTCATCGGATTAGTGGGTGGCTGGCTGGCGAGCGTAAAGCTGTGGCGACCGTGGCCAAAGCAGGAGCTGCTGCCGCTGCCGGAAGAACAACAACCGATTGCGGAACCGTTTGCCGGCTATGAGTGGGCCAGCGAATGGGAAACGGTCGCATTCCCGTATTTCAATGTCTCGACTGGGCAAATGGAAACCGGCTACGACGCGCATCTGGTGCCGAAGCCGGTCAACATCTATCACTCGGCGGATGGCCAGGACGTGATTGACGCGAGCCTGCACTGGCCGATGCCGATGCCGATGTGCCACGGATGCCAATGCGCGTTCTCCGATCCGTATATTCCCAATCCCGAAAACGCGCTGTAACCGATTCATGGAAACCCTGGTGCTGTCCTATGGCGCAACGTGGGAACTGGCGGGCAGCGCCCTCGATGAACTGCTGCGCACGCAACGCTTTGAACCCGCCGAAACCCTGTTCGTGGCACGCTATCTCGAGCCCGGCATGACGGTGGTGGATGCCGGGGCGCATCACGGCTACTACACGCTCTTGGCGTCCCGGTGCGTGGGCCTCACGGGCCAGGTGTTTGCCATTGAGCCATCGCCGCGGGAACGGCTGCGCCTGGTGCGCCATCTGCATAAAAACCATTGCCAAAACGTGGTCCTGCTGCCGTGGGCGCTTGGCGACAGGGAAGAAACGGCCACGCTCCACCTGGTCGACGGCAGCGAAGATTTCTGCAACAGCCTGCGGTTGCCGGCTGGCGTGCAGGCGACTACGCCAGTGGATGTGGCCGTGCGCCGGCTCGATGCCGTCATCCCCGGCCCGGTGGATTTCGTGAAACTGGATGTGGAAGGCGCGGAACGTGCGGCCCTTGGGGGTGCCCTGCGCCTCGTGGACACCGCGCCGCGGCCGGTTTGGCTCATCGAGATTTCCGAAACACGCACCGCGCCGTGGGGTTACCCGGCCAAAGACATTCTCGACTTGCTGCACGCGCATCGCTATCGCTGGTTTACCTTCGCCGCCGAAGGCCGGCTCACCGCGCGGGATCCGGCCGCACGCAATCCCGAAGGCAACCTGGTGGCGTTGCCGGAAGAACGGTTGACCACGCTCCTGCCCCGGTTGCTATAATCCTTGCTGCGCCGAAGCGCGCAGGACCCGAAAATGAAGAATTACATTCGCCTGGCCATCCTGGCCCTTATGCTCGGACTGACCCTGGGACCAGCCCGCGCCCAGGTGCCGGCAGTCGAAGGCACGGTCGATTACTCGTTCCTGAATACCTGGCCGGGGCATGGCTTGGGGAGTTACCACACGAATGGAGGCGGCGGCCAGTTCACCGTGTCGCTGCCGTTTGCGCCGGTGGTCGGCCTGACCGCGGACCTGCAGGGATCGAGCGGATCGAAATACACCAACAGCCTGTTTACCTACACGTTCGGGCCCCGGGTGAAATTCGCCATTCCGGAAACCATCTTCGAGCCGTTCGTCGAGGCCCTGTTCGGGGGTGCCACGATCAATGCGAACAGCGGCAACTACGGCGTCAGCCGCAATGCCTTCGCCATGCTCTACGGTGGGGGGTTGGACCTGCGCTTGAGCAGCCACTTCGCCGTGCGCCCGTTCCAGCTCGATTACGAATATACCAACTTCACGAGCCAGCACCAGAACGGCTTCCGGTACCAGGCCGGCGTGCAGATCCGGTTCTGAAGAAAGAAAAAAGAGAAGGGAAAAACGAACGGGCCCCGAAGGGTGTGCAGCCCCGGAGCCCGTCGCCGCGTGTTCTATCCTCTACCGAACGACAGTCTAGCTGAATCCTTCCGGTTTCTTCAAGCTCCTTTCTCGACGCCAGACCACTGCATTCCACTTCTCGACGTCAGTCCACAGCACGGCATACCATCTCAATTCTCGGCGTCAGTCCACATCACGGCAAGACAGGACACGACAATACTCGGCGTCAGCACAGCACAGATCATTCCACTTCATCTCTCGACGCCAGGCCACCACATCACAGACCACGGCAAACCACTTCTCGGCGTCAGTTCGTTACATCGCAGCACGGGTCACAACTCGACGACACTCCAAGACATCGCAGTTCACTTCTCGACGACAGCACAGCTCAGCGCGCGTCAATCCAGGGCAAGTCATTGCATTCCAATACTCGACGCCACCACACGGCAACCCATTCGACTCCAAGCCAGTCCACTCCTCGACGGCAAGTCAAGGCATTTCAGGTCACATCTCGACGGCAATACAATTCACACCATTCCTCGACGGCAAAACAGCTCAAATCAGCGCATGCCAATCCATCTCACTCCTCGGCGCCAGTTCAGACCACTGCATTCCACTTCTCGACGCCAGCACACAGCACAACACACCAGATCACCACACAGCTCGACGGCAAAACAATTCACGGCAAACCACTTCTCGGCGTCAGGAAAAAGAAGCCGGTGCCCGAAAGCACCGGCTCTTGTTTTTCTCTTTTCGATTCGTGCTTACCCTTCGAGCGTGAGCCCTTCGGGAAGCAGGTGCTTCGGCACGGCGATCTTCTTCGACGCGGCCTGCACCACGATCTTGAGCAGGTCCATGCGCAGCTTCACCTGCAGATAGGTGGCACCTTTGAGCGTGGTGTTGATCCCATCCGCCTGCTTCGCATCGATCCGGCCCTGTTGCTGCTCGCCGAACAGCCACTCATACGCCTGGTTGATTTGCTCCGGCGTACGCAACTGCACCTTGTGTTTTGCTGCTGCTTCCTCCGCCATTCATGTCCTCCTTTTCGATTGTGGCCACATAGCGGCCTTCCCCGTCACCCCGTTCTCCTCCGTAGCCGTGTGTGCCACCGTAGGTAAACAGGATGTTGAGATCATGCTCGTCGATATTATCGCCGAGAATCTTGAGCCGGAACTGCAAGTTCGCGCCTTCCACATACTCGAAGGCTTTCAACGCATTGCCATTCCAGAGACGCACCGCCTTCTCTTTGCGGCCCGTCGGTTCGGTAAACGGCTGGCCCGCGGCATCGCAGATCGGCAGCCAGTATTGCGTTTCGTCATAATACACGCAGTTGATCACGCGAACGGCCCAGGACTTTTCCCCTTCGATCTTACCCACATACTCGGTCGAAATGATGCGAGCACAATCTTTGATGTGCGCCCGCACCGTGCCCGCGCGCATCACGAGCTGGCCATTGATTCGCTGGAACACCAGGAGCGATTTCGTCTCTTCCGCTTCGCGTTCCGCCTTCGGATCTTCCGTCGCAATCGTCGCAGCCACTTCCTCCTGAATCTCATTGATGCTGCGACGGTTCGGGGGATATACCTTGCGGGTCGACGCCCGCGCATCGAGCCACGCCTTGACCACGTCCGGATTGGCCGGCACCGAAGCGCAGAGCGATGTGAGGAACGTGAACTTCACCCGGTAATACTGGAACAACGGCTTCACGACACGAGCTGCCTTTTCTTTCACGACTTTTTCTTTTGCCATTTGTGTTTCTCCTTTTTCAGTACGATTTTAGTACAGAACATGGCCCTAATTCTACTGCAAACTTGGCCCCAAGGTTTTCTACGAGCAGTTGATCCGTTCGCAGAGCGTGTCAATTTCCTCTATCGTGAGAGGCTTGCCGTGCTCCGAGCTGATCGCGGCAATCGCGCGCGCCACTTCGCCATTCGCCAGGCCTTCCTGGTAGAAGCGCAGCGCGGCGAGAATGGTGTCGAACTCGCGGCGCGCCACGCGGAGCGTCACAGCGGGCCACGCGAGCTGCTCCATCGGATAGTCGCAGCGCGATACGAATGCATCGCTCGCGCTCGACGGTTTGAGCGTCAGAAACACGCTGGGATCCGGGTCCGCGGCCTTGTGCGTATCGCATACGCGATAGCCATTCACCGCGGAATACCATGTTGCCGGCTGGTTGCAGCGTTTCATAGGGCCTCCGGGTCACTCTTGCGGTCCCACACGATCGCCAGGACGATCCCGCGATAGTCGATCGCCACGATTCGCAAGTATCCCCACAACTGCTTGCCCGATGTCGGATAGCTGGACACATGCGCCACAACTTGTCCGACCTTGAACTTGCTTTCCATCACGACTCCTTTCCTTTCGCAGAGAGAGGCGGACGTTCGGCCCGCCTCTCGCAGAAACACGGCAACTACTCCTTCAGTTTGAGATGGCCGGCGTCATGCTCCTTCTTCAAGAACGCGCGCAGATCATCGCTGACATCGAGCAACCGCGACCACTGTTCGTAATACAGAGTGACCGGAAACCGGCCGAGGCCGTACACGCTCACTCCCCCTTTTTCACCGACGCGAAACTCCAGCTTCGACGGCTTGCCATTGGCCTTCGCTTCCAGATCCTCGATCTTCTTGAGCAACTCCGCTTTCGTTGGGGATGCCATAACTGTTTCTCCTTTTCCGATTTTGAATTTGCACAACCTGGCCCGGGGCCTGCACTTGTTTAGTAGCTCTTGTTTTGATCCGTTTCCCTTGCGTCCGCAAACGCCTCGAAGCCCTTGAACTCAAAGTGAACGGTGATGTACGCATAGTGAGTGGTGAGCGGTACGATCTCCACCATGATCGCCGTGACGCCGTTTTCATATTCGCCTGGGCCCCAAAACGACATCACGCTCCGATTCTTTTGGACGAGCGACAGCATCCAGTATTCGGGACTGTCGCACTCCACCTCGTTGCCGAAACAGCGGTCAAACCGCTCCGCTGGCGCGCCATATTTCTGCGAGATGCCGTTCACGATGCCCGCATAGGCTTGCCGCACATCAAAGCCGCTGTCGCCACTCTGGATACTGACCCCGACCGCCATCACCTTCAGGAGACCTTCCTTCGGTGCGATAAAGAGCGCATAGGTCTCAAACTGACGATTCGGTTTCGGTGCCGATGTCATAACCAGGATGTGCGGATCGTTGTTCGGCTTGATTTGGCTCTCTCCGACGAGCGCAATGATTTGCGCCCGCGTCATTCCGCGTTCAAAGCCAAACGGGCCGGGCATCGGTTGTGCGATGGCCACGGATGCGAACAACAAACAAAAACAGAAACAAACCACAAGGATTCTCATGATCGCTCCAGAAACAACGCCGGCGTCCCTTGGATCGTGCTTGGGACGCCCGGCCTTACTCATTCATCCACTTCTTATTGCCCACCAAGATTGCTGCGCCTAAGTCGAGCAATGTGTTGATGGCAATGATGTCGGCATCGTTCGGCTTGCCCACGGGCACATCGAGAAACGACTCCACGCGGGCAATCGCCACGGCCAGACGCTTTCGTTCCGCCGGAGTGAGCTTCATGTGGTGCGGCGCTCCAGCTCCGCGAGCAGCGACTTGTGGAACACCGTCTGCGTAGCGCCCAGGCGCTCGCATTCGCTGATCCAGAACAGCAACCGCTCGTCGGTGAACCGGCGACCATCGATGGCCGTGGCCGTGAAGATCACCCGGCCCACCACGTCGGCAACAACTTCATTGCGTACTTCACTCGTGTTCATGCTGTTTCTCCTTATGCCTTGGCTTCCAGCTCCTTGATCCGTTCTTCCCGCACCGAAACGCGGCCTTCCGAGTAGGCAATGCTCATCAGGCGGCGAATCAGGTTGGCCAGTTCCTTCGAGATGCGATACATCCGAATGGTCTTGGCCAGCAACGCTTCCGTGCTTTCGTTGAACTGCATATCGTCTCCTTATCCGTGATAGACCACCACTTCGTCATTGGCCTCCTTCTCGACGGGCATGAGCAGAAACAGAAGGACGCCGGTTGAAAAGACCACCACCGCGATCAGCAGCAGCGCGTAGCCGCCTTCGAGACTGACCTGATACTTGTGATGCAGTTCCTCGCCCTGCGTTTCGATCCAGTGCATGGTGTTCTGAATCGCCGCTTCCGGATCCGCGGCCAGGGGTGCGTGCTCGATCATGGCGTGCATGGCGAGCTGCAGGTCCATCTCTTGCTGATTGGCGTCGTGAATAACGAACTCGCCGAAGAACCCGAGCAGCAGGGCGATGGCGACCAGAAACAACGGCAACGTCGAACGCTGCGTAAAGAAAGTCATTTTCTTTTTCCTTTGAGCATCGAGCAAAGTTCCGTACTGAGCCTTGTGCCCGCCTCGATGCGCAGGCGCAACGCCCGTTTATGGGGAAAGTGGTGGGGACGCTTTTGCTTCGCGCCCCACACCATATGCTTCAGGCTCATCACATGCCTCGCGCGTCGCAGGCCGCTTCCTGCCGCGCCCATTCCTCGGCCTGTTCGGTTTCAAACACATTGTCGATCTCTTCCTCGACCACGCGCTTGGCCACTTCCGCGGCCGCATAACGGACGACCCCGGAAATTACATGCGGCTCGAACGTGGCGAGTTCCTGGACATCGACATCGTCCGGCCAGCCGTCGCCGTTCTTCGTGTAGCGTACACCCGGGATCACGGTGGACTCCGTGATGCAATAACATTTGCCGTTCCAGGCAATGTCGATGCCGTAGCCGAGGCACATGATCTCGTCGTCATATTCCTTGTGGACTTCGTACAACTGGTTGTACCTGTTCCAGTGATAGTTCAGGCGGCCAAACGCCGCGGTCAGCAGCAGCTTGATCCGCTTCCAGTTCGGCGCTGGCCCTGATCGCGTGTTCGGCATGGTTTTCAAGCCGAGCCGACGCGCCGCCTTGTCCACTTGCCCCTTGGTCACTTTCTTATTGAGCTTGGTCAGATGGCTCACGGTCATTCTCCTTTTCTTCGATCTGATCGAGCAGGTCCTGGATCGCCTCGGCCTCCGTGGCGCCATGCCCGATCGGATGGCAGCCGTCGCCGTCATAGGTGGAATCATCGATGGCGGACCAGTCGAACTTCCGAAGAGGAATCGGCTTCCGCCAGAACTCGGTTACGATTTTCATGATCGCTCCTAGCCGACGTACCCGGCCGGCGACAGCGACCCGCCGTCTTCGCAATCCCTCTGCATGTCCTCGATGGCGGTCCGCTGGCAAGCGGCGCAAACGGTCTGATGCTCATGTTCCGGCTGGAACTCGGAATCGCACCACCGGCAGCAGGGATCCTCGTCCATGACGGTCATGCACTCGAAGCAAACGAGCTGCGGCCCGATCGCCGTGTTCACCGGCTTGAACAACTGGTTGCACGCGGCGCAGCGGTGGATTTCCACGGGCTTGTGCACGACGACCAGCGCCATCGGAACCAGGTGGCTCGGCTTGCCGTCCAGATGCAGCGCCTTCTGGTGCCGGATGCGATTGCGGTTGTAGCGATGGGCACGGTCATGCACTTCGTTCAAGTCCACGATGTGCTGCATCTTGCGAACTTCCGACTGCATATGAAGAATGATTCCTTGCAACATGGGAGTCTCTCCAAAAACAAACGCCTGGGCCCCTTGGATCGTGCTTGGAACCCAGGCGCTACTTGGCCCGAAACAAACTAAACTTCTACTGCAATCCCGCGCGGCGTTTCACTTCCGCGTTGAACTTTTCCTGCGCGTTCCGCATCGCCTCTTCGGTCTGTGCCTTCTGGTAGGCAACTCCTTTCTCGGTCAGCCGGTACATCTGCCGGCCATTTTCGGTCTTTGTCTCAAGCAGGCCCTGCTGCACCATCGCTTCGAGAGCTTCATCCGTGATGGAGATTACGGCCTGCTTCACTTTGTAGTTCCTGAACCTGGCGTTCATGGTCATGCTCCTTAGCGGCGAATCAGGCTCAACGACAGGTAGTGTTGCATGTCCACATCCTGCGTGGCGGTTTCGTTCTCGCTGGCGATATACGTATGCAGCGCGTCGGTCAGGCCGGCGTGATGCAGAAACGACTCCAGCGGCTCTTGCTCCAGTTGCACCGGCTCGGTCATTTGCAACGCCGGCGCTTGGCGCGAGGCACGTACCGACTCCATATATCTCGTCATGGTTACCGCATTCATAAATCCACCTCAGATTGACTCCGGCCATTTGGATCGTGCCTATGGCCAGGAGCAAACTACTTCTCCTTTTACCGCTTCATCAACTTCTGCGCTTCCGGCGATTCAACGCCCCAACGCTTGGCCCACAGGCAAGTGGTCGTTTCCACGGTCAGAGGAATCCCCTCTTGCGTCTTGACCACAACCTTCTCCGGTTCATAGCGACGGCTGGTGGCCACCGCGAACATAACACCTTTCAGACTGAGCGGCACGGCGTACCGGCGGCGGAACCGTTCGAGCTGCACATCGTCAACGCCGGTAATCACGATCCGCGCATCCTCGAGCATGCGGCGCAGACTCCGGCCGGCCTTCATCGCATTCTGCACTTCCTCTTTCCGGTGGTTGCCGAGCAAACGCCGGAACTCGGTGAGACCCGCATCCTGCTTTTCTTTGGACCAACGGGAAATGCGCTTCATGAGCATTCTCCTCTCAGAACCTTGTTCGTGTCGGGCAACTCGCCGGTCAACTCGACGACCTTGAGCAAACGCTGGCGTGTGATGTTGCTGACGATGGGGAACTGGAGATAATCATCGACAACGTCAAAGCGGCGGTTATCGAGTTTGTGCACGATCACTTTGTGTCCGCTCAGGAACACGTCGCTCTTGCGCGGAAGGAAGTCGTTGACGCGAACTTCGCGACCAAACGGACCTTGTTCATAGGTATAGGTGCGGTCGGCCTTGCCAAGATCAACGGCCTGGCGAAGAAAACCGCGTGCAAAAACAACGGGCTGAGGAACAACAATCTGCTGCGGGAACAAGTGCATGACCTTCTGCTGCCGCTGCACAATCTTCTTCTCGCCTCTCTTATTGGTGAACCGGTAATAACCCTTTGCTCGAATCTTGAGCAAAGGCTGCTGCTTGTCGGGCCGCTTCCGGCGCCACAAGCCGTTAAGTTTCTGGATGACCTTGCGCAAAACTTGCTGCGCCGCTTTTGGATTCTCGAACCGCTGCCGACGGCGTTGACCCGACTTGGCGAAGTGCTCGTCGATCCGGGTCAACAACCAGAACGCTTCACGTCGGTTCTGTGGAACGTGGTGAAGGATGTTACGAGAAACGTTAGCGCGAATTTTGCGAATTGCGCGAGTATGTTTCTCTTTCTTGCTAGGTCTCACTGGATTCTCTCGTTTCTAGCTAACGTGAGTTAGCTATAGGTAGGATACGAAAACGGAGTTAGAAAGTAAAGGGAAACTTACCAGCTAGGTTTCTGTGGAATACGTATATATAAAGGATACGGAAAACCGTTCGCTATTTATTCTCGTTTTATTCGCTGTAGGCGAAAGGAGAGTACCTGCGAGGTACCATTCGGGCTCGCGTGCGCGTATGCGCGTATAAAATGACGCGATTTTGTGCCAGAATGCGTGCATGGCCGAAGAAGCACAGAAGCCGGAGCCTGTGGAGATTCCCCAGGAAATCATCGACCGGTACAAGCCGAAGAAAATCGTGCGCGTACATCTGCGAACGCCGGAAGGGCATCCGGGCCAGATGGAACTTTGCCGCAGGATCTGCAAGAACAAGATCGTAAGGGCCGGCCGGCGCGGGGGTAAAACCACCGGCGCCGGGATCATTGCCGTCGAAGCCTTTCTCGGTTCGCCTGGCGTTCCGCCCAAGCGGGTGCTCTATGCCGCGCCGACCATCGACCAGGTGCAGAAGTTTTGGGAAGAGGTCAAGCGTTCCCTCCATGAGATGCTCGCCTGGAAAATCCTCTATAAAAACGAGACCAAGCACATCATCAGCCGGCAGCCGCTCAAGGACATGAGCGACCAGATGCTGGCCCAGGCGGGTGAGCCCAGGATCCGCGCCAAGACCGCATTTAACGCGCAGACCCTGCGCGGCGATTATGCCGACCTGCTGATCCTCGATGAGTACCAGATGATGGATGAAACGGCGTGGGAAGAAGTCGGCGCCCCGATGCTCATGGATCATAACGGCGACGTGGTGTTCATCTATACCCCGCCCTCGCTGGAATCCAAGAGCGCAAGCAAGGCCAAGGATCCGCAGCATGCGGCCAAACTCTTCAAGAAGCATAAAGACGATCCCGACTGGCTGTGCATCCATTTCCCGTCCATGGAGAATCCGCATATCAGCGCGGAAGGAATCGAGCAGGCGTCCCGCAACATGACGGCCCTGGCCTATCGGCAAGAGATTCTCGCGGAAGATACCGAAGAGATCCCCGGCGCACTCTGGACCCGGAAGATCCTCGAAGACAGCCGCGTCGACGTCATGCCCTGCGAATCCCGGCGCATCGTGATCGGCATTGACCCTTCCGGCGGCAACGTGACCGAAGTCGGCATCGTCGTAGCTGCCGAAGGCGTCGATGGCCATATCTACGTGCTTGAAGATGCCACAATGAAAGCGCCACGGCCGCGCGATTGGGCGCAGCGGGCGATCCGCTTGTATGAAACCTACCAGGCCGACCGAATCATCGCCGAGCGCAACTATGGCGGCGACATGGTGGAAGAGACCATTCGCACCGTCGATGAACGGGTGTCCTATCATGATGTCAGCGCCTCGCGCGGCAAGCTGGTGCGCGCCGAACCGGTGCTGGCGATGTTCCAGAAGAACACCATGCATCTCGTCCGCAGCCAGAACTCGAATAAGTTTGCGGAACTCGAAGAAGAACTATGCGTGCCCGGTGATACACTGATCATGACCGATTGCGGTGAACTCCCCATTTGCACACTTCGTGAAGGTGACCATGTTTTAACGCGGCAAGGGCTGCGCCAAATAAAGAAATGGTATGCGAATGGCTTGTGCGAAACGATCATCATCAATGCTGCTGGCCGGGAACTGGAATGCACGCCAAATCATCCGATATTCGTTCTTGGCAAGGGCTTTGTGCGGGCAGATAATATACGAAGAGGCGACCGTGTACTTATATGCCAGTTCCCATTACACGAAAATACCTTATATTCCAAGGTGAAAAATACTTTCTCAGCAATGACGGCTACTATAAAACAAGCCGCACGAAAGGTTGCAAGCTACTCCACCGTGAAAAATGGAAAGTGTTTCGCGGACCGATTCCGCAGGGCTTTCATATCCACCATCATAAAAGAAAGTCGGATAATCGGATTCGTAACTTACGATGCCTTAGCCCCAGTATCCATAAACGGCTGCATGGAGCCTCTGGAGCCTTCGCTGAATCACCAAAAGTTAGGAGCAGGAAACGAAAGCAGGAATGGGCTGAACGGAAACCCCGAGAGTGCGTTTGCCGATTCTGTGGGACAAAGTTTCAATCGCGCGGCCAGCATCCATGGTTCTGCACGAAACGATGTCAATATGATGCCCGCAATCGTCGAAGGCGTGAAGCAAGGCAAGCTAATGCCGGTCTATAACCTGAGCGTAGACCAAGATGAAGAATATTTTGCCAATGGAATATTGACGCACAACTGTTCCTATACGGCCGCACCCGGACAAAAATCGCCCAACCGTCTTGACGCCATGGTCTGGTGCGGCATCGAACTCTCCGGGCAGGGATCCCTGGGGTTGCTCGATCTGTTCAAGAGCGGCAAGATTGGAGACATCGTGGGCAGACAACCCGTTCGCATGACGCCGGTTTCCAAGGTGGCCACGCCGACCAAGATTGGCGTGATGGTCGCGGACCAGACGCCCTGCTGCCCGAACTGCAAGCAGGTGACCTGCCAAGTGCCGGTGCCTGGCGGCGGCCAGATGCTCTGCAATCATTGCTCGACGCAGTACGGCAAGCAGGATCCCGGCGCCAAAGTCGGCTTCAAGAACCTACCGCTCGGTGGACGCCAGATTAACTTGTAATGCCTTGACTTACCCCCTAAGTTTCCCGTAGCATTGCGGTTAGAAAATGGGTCAGTTCATTGATCGCATGAGCACGCATATTCTCAAGATCGCGCCCTGGAACAGCACGGTCAACGGCTGGACGCCGCAGAAGCGCAAGAGCGCGCGCAACTGGCTGAATGGCTGGAAGCATCTGGACTTTTCTTCGAAGCGCACCTACACGGACGGCCGCGCCAAGGATGGTGCCGGCATCTATCTGCATGTGCCGGTCCTCGAGAAGAATCCCGACTCGCGGCGTTCCTATCGCGTGCGCTTCCGCTACTGGCCTGGATCCACCTATATGGGCAAGCGTGTATTCAGCGTCAAAGCCGAGCTGCGCCATGTGAAGAAGGGCGGCACGCCCGTCCTGGGCCTCGATTGGTTTTGGATTGTGGAAACCGGATTCACGGGGAACTGATGGAACCGCAGAAGTGTGAATTAACTGCCGATTGCCCGCATCCCGCCTACTTTCAATCCATGTTCGTTTTTATCGTTCCAGAAGGACGGTTCGCCTGGGGGTGCGAGCAATGCCTCGAGCAGATGCGCATCGAATGCGAACCCGTTCTGGATCGCTATTTCACATCAAAGGAGACGCAATGAAGATCATCACCGCCGTACTGCTATTCCTGTCGCTGGTATTTTTGGTGGTCGCTAAACCGCAAGAGAAGCCGGCGCCGGTTAAGTATGAGCCGAACGAAGTGCAGATGTTGCGATTGCAGAGCCGGATCAAGGATGCGCAGATCGGGCAGCGCGAAATCATCATCGCCCAACAGCGGTTTGAGTTCCTGAAGGAACTGGCCATGCTCGAAGCCGATAAAATCAGAGTTGAAAACGGCTGGCCGGACACGGTAAAGTTTGACCTGGAGCATGAAACCTGGAGCGACAGCAAGAAGGAAGAACCGAAGAAGTAAGGAGGCACCATGTACGCGCAGTTCACGCATAGCATCTGCTTCGAATGTTGGGACAAGAATCACC
>Ga0181534_10001706_pt1 | contig 14132 bp, 9 predicted proteins | sample PEATcosm2014_Bin_37_FD_119758 | JGI IMG/M metagenome (GOLD analysis project Ga0181534, IMG submission 119758) | Peatland microbial communities from MTU Mesocosm Facility, Houghton, MI, USA - PEATcosm2014_Bin17_10_metaG | ecosystem: Environmental > Terrestrial > Soil > Wetlands > Peat | place... | reverse complement strand
TTGTGGACGCGGTCGTCATCCGTATGGCGATCGTCCCCGCGGTGATGCGCCTCTTCGGCAAGGCGAACTGGTGGTTCCCCGCCTCGCTGGAGCGGTTCCTCCCCGACGTCGGCTTCGATCATCTGGAGGAGGACCCGCCCGTCACCGGCGGCGACGAGGAGTCGGGCGAGCCGTCGCTCGTCAGCGCCTAACAGGGCGCTGCGGCGACGCAACGCGTTGCGGATACGGCGCACCGATCACCGCGCCCGCGGTTCAGGGCTCGCAGTGCATCGATGCCGGTCGCCTGGCACCGCATCGTGCCTACGACGCGTCGTCCCTGCCGCGGAGCAGTGAAACTCGGAACGGACGAAGCTCCCCGGTCGCCACACCGCTGCGGATGGCGGGGTCGGCCGCCATCAGTGCCCGTGCAGCAGGCTCATCGGGAGCCTCGATGATCGCAACACCCGTGTTGACGCTGCCGAGCGTCGGGCCTGCAAGGATCAGCACACCGTCATCGAGCAAGTGCGAGAGCCGCTCGAAGTGCTCGCTCCACACTGCCTCCTCTTCCGCAGTCATCGTGGCGGCGAAGTTCTCCCTCGGCGTGTGGAGGAAGTAGATCCACTCGCTCATGCGTTCCCCCCCTTTCTCAGACCCATCCGAAAGCCATACCGAACTGAACGTCCGACGCGCCTCAGGGAGCTGCGGGCGTCTTCCCCGACAGCGCAAAGGTCCACGATCCGGCCAGGGACCCGGACTTCACCTTTGTCGCGCCGGGTCCTGCGAGGGAATCAGTGGACACCTTCTTCGCCGGGATCGCCCACTTGCCGGTGATGACGATCGGGGACTGCAGCAGGCTCGTATCCCCGTTCGGATTGGAGGAGCTGTAGTAGTCGCCGATCACGAAGAATGCGTTCACCGAGATGCTGGCGCCAGGCGCGAGCATTGTGCTGCTGAGAACTAGCAGCGGTCCGGCGCCCCCACTCTTCGACGTGGGCTTCCCGCACTCCGCGATCGTCTTGAAGCGGATCTCCCATCCCCAGTTCGCGAAATTGGACCCAGCGTTGAGTGACACTCCGATCCACGCCCTGGAGCTCTTCGTCGTGTTCGTCACCAGGATCTTCGCGGGGAACAGGGCGTCCGACGACCCGAAGTGGCACGCACCCGATGCGGTGAGTCCATCGGCCGACACTGTCGGCTTGTAACGCTGCGGCCCGCCCAGCACCGCAACGACCGCGGTCTGTGTGGTCTTGTCCGACGCGACGACGGTGTATGACCAGTGCGCCTTGGAACTCGTCTGTGACGCGGCTGAAGTCGTCGACGTCGTCGTCGACGAGGTGCTGGAGTTGGAGCCCCCTCCTCCGCAGGCCGCAAGCAGCAGAGCTCCCGCGAGGACTGCCCCCATCAGCCGAATCTTGCGCTTCGCGTTCGTTCTCATCGTCCCCTCGATCTGCAAGGTTGCTCTCCGTATCCCAGATCATGACCCGTCGCCGCGACCGAAGGCCTGGATCCGGGGTGCTCCACCGAGGAGCAAGGGTACAAGGTGGCATCCGGTCACAGAATCCACGCTGCCGACATCGGGGCCCGAGGAATCTCCCCCGGATGCGACAGAGGCGCGGACCCGCTGGGATCGCTCCCGGCGGGTCCGCGCCTCTGGCGGACTATGTGGTCGAGCCTACGGCTCGGTGATCGTCAGCGTTGCCGCCGGCGAGGTGGACTGGGTGTAGCTCATGTTCCCCGTGTACCAGGCCGTGACACTGTACTTGCCGACCTTGAGTGACCGGGCCGGAAGGACGCAGCTCGCGGCTCCGTTGGCAGCCACCTGGGCGTCGCACAGGACCTTCGAGCCCACGCGGACCCGGACCCACGATGCAAGCGCCGGTCCTGGGCCCTGTGCCGTCACGCGGATGCGGAACGTCACGGACGCCTGGGCGGTGAAGTGAATCACGCTCTTGGAAAGCGTGAGGGCCGTTGTGGTGCCACTCGCCGCCGGCGAGGCAGATGCCTCGTTCGAGGCCGCGGACTTGCCCACAGCGTTCACTGCCTGCACCGTGAAGTAGTAGGTGGTGCCGTTCGTGAGACCGGACACCGTGTACGTCGTGCCCTGCGTCACCGCTGCCGGGGACTCGCCGCCGGACGTCGTGCCCCAGGAGATGTCGTACCCGGTGACTCCGGCAGTTGCCGGCGCCGTCCAGCTCAGTGCCACCGTGCCGTTGCCCGCCGTGGCCGTCAGGCCCGTCGGTGCATCCGGCACCACCGCCGAGGCGCTGGGGGTCACGAAGTTCGAGAACCCGTTCGCCCCGGTGCCGTTCGCGTTGATCGCTGCCACCGCGAAGGTGTAGGTGGTCCCATTCGTCAGACCGGTCACGATCTCAACCGGTGCCGGCGAGTTGAAGGTCTGCGGCGTTCCAGCCGAGCCACCGACGTACGGGGTGACCGAGTAGCCGGTGATTGGCGAGCCACCGTCGAAGGCGGGCGTCGACCACGTCAGCGTTGCGCTGTTGTCGCCGGCGACTGCCGTCACGTTAGAAGGCGCTCCCGCCACTGTCGAGGGTGTCGCGCCGACCGGGAAGGACTGCGGTCCCTGGCCGACGGCGTTGACAGCCGCGACGGTGAAGAAGTACTGCGTGCCGTTGGCGAGTCCGACCACGGTGTACTGCGTACCCGAGACGAGCCCGGCGTTCACGGGCACGTTGCTCGCGCCGCTGGTGTTGGTGCCGACGAAGACGTTGTACCCGAGGACCGCGGATCCGCCGTCACTGGCGGGCGCCGTCCACTTGACGGTGACCTGCGCGTTGCCTGCGGTCGCCGTCGGTGCCGCTGTGGCACCCGGGACGCCTGCAGGGCCCGTTGAGGCCTCGTTCGAGTTCGCCGAGGACACGCCGCCGGTGGAGACCGCAACGATCACGAAGTAGTACGTCGTGCCGTTGGTGAGGCCGTTCACCTGCAGGGTCGTCGCCGATGCCGGGATCAGGACTGCGCCGTTGACCGGGGTGGTCGACTCGCCGCCAGGAGCGGTGCCCTGGAACACGTTGTACCCGGCGATCGGCACTGCAGGGTTCTGCGGAGCCGGTGCTGTCCAGGCGAGCGTGGCGTTGCCGTTACCGGCGAGTGCACCGAGACCAGTCGGAGCGTTCGGCGTTGCCGCTGGCGAGACTGCGTTCGAGTTGGCCGAGTATGGGCCGGTCCCCGAGACATTCACGCCTGCGACTGCGAACTCGTAGAACGTTCCGTTGGTCAGGCCCGTCACCGTGTAGGTCGTCGCGGCCGAACCGGTCGCGACGTTCTCCCAGAGGGTGAAGGGGCCCGCAGCTGTGGCCGCCGAGTAGACGTTGATGAGGTTGTTCGTGATCGGCGATCCGCCGTTGTTGGCGGGTGCCGTCCACGTGACCGTCGCTGCCGTGTTCCCGGCCGTTGCAGTCACCGCGGTCGGCGGGCTCACGACCACGCCGAACGGCGTTGCCGCTGCGGACGGGGCTGACGCTGCGCTGTCGCCGCCCGAGTTCACTGCCTGCACCGTGAAGGTGTAGGTGGTGCCGTTGGTCAGGCCCGTGATGTTCGTCGAGGTCCCGTTACCGAGGTTGGTGATCGGCGTCTGGGCCGTCGTCCCGATGTAGGGCGTGATGACGTAGGCGCCGATGGCCAGGTTCCCGTCGTTGGTAGGCGCCGTCCAGGACAGCGAGACCGAGGCGTTGCCGGCGGTCGCGAGGACGTTGGTCGGCGGCTGCGGCGCACCCGAGGTGCAATAGCCGGTCGGGAAGTTCGGGCCCGGTGCGCTGTTGGATCCAGCCCCGTTGGCGTTTGCTGCCGTGATGATGAACAGGTAGCAGTTCCCGTTTGTGAGCCCCGAGATCGACTGGGTGGTCGAGGTGGAGGCGAACTCCACGGTCGGCAGCTGCGTGTTGCCGGTCGTGACGTCGACTGGCGTGACGCCGTATCCGACGATCGGTGCACCGCCGGTGTTGCCTGGGGCCGCCCAGTTGACGGTCGTCGGTCCGTTGATGGTCAGCTGGACCGCCCCGACACCTGTCGGAGAGCCCGGCGTGGTCGACGGCGTGAAGGGAGCCGACGCTGCCGACGCTGCCGACGGGCCTGCCGCGTTGTACGCGGTCACCGTGAAGGTGTACGTCGTGCCTGGGGTGAGTCCCATGACCACGATCGGGGACGACGCTCCGGTCGTGGTGGGCTGCGCCGCGGCGCCGATGTACGGCGTCACGACGTAGTCGACAATTGCAGACGCACCGCTGCTCGCGGGAGCCGTGAAGCTCACGGACGCTGCGGTCCCGGCGGTGCCGGATGCTGCGGCCGCGACGCCGGTCGGCGCGCTGGGCACTGCGCCACCAGGGATCCCGAAGACCTCAGCCGACGGTGTCGATGCGTTCGCCGGAGGGGTCAGCGCGTTGATCGCGACGACCGTGAAGTAGTAGGTGGTCCCATTCGTAAGGCCGTTGATCGTTGTGCTCTGGCCGGTGATCGGCGTGGCGCCGTTCGCCGGGGGCTGCGTGTAGTTCTCGCCGCCCGGGGTCGTGGCCACGTACACGTTGTACCTGGGGGCAGTGCCGTCACCGGAGTTGGCCGGTGCGTTCCACTCCAGGCTCACGGAGGAAGTAGTCGTGCCCGTGACGCCCAAGCCCGTTGGTGCGGACGGTGCCGACACCAGCGGGGTCACCGAGTTGGACGGTGCCGACGCAGGGCCGTTGCCGCTGTTGTTGACGCCGCTGTTCTGCGAGGTGACGACGAACTGGTAGAGCGAGCCGTTGTTGAGCGATCCGGTCGGGAAGGTGAAGGTCGGACCCGGCTCGCCGTTGAAGCTCGTCCAGTTGACCCACGAGGTGCCGTTCCACACGAGCGCCTCGATGTTGTAGGTCAGCGGGTTGGTCGCACCACCGTTGTTGGACGGTGCGGTCCATGAGACCGTTGCCGACTCGTACGCGGCGACGGCGGTGACGCCAGTGGCTGCGCCCGGAGGACCGGTTGGGGTCGCGCTCTGCTCGTTGGACTGGGTCCCGGCTCCGCTGGCGTTGACTGCGGCGACCTTGAAGTAGTACGTGCTGCCGTCGTTGAGGCCGGTCACGACGAGGTCGTTCGGCACGATGAGGACGGAGCCGTTGATCGGGGCTGAGCCCTCGCCGCCGGCGGTGGTGCCCTGGTACACGTTGTACCCGAGGATCGCGGATCCGGTGTTGACCGGGGTGGTCCAGCCGAGCTGCACTTCAGAGCCGGCCGGGTAACTCGGAGCACCAAGCATTGGTGCCTGAGGTGATGTGTTGGGAGTCACGGCTGCCGAAGCTGCCGATGCGGGGCCGGTGCCGACGCCGTTGACGGCCTCAACCGTGAAGGAGTAGGTGGTCCCGGGTGTCGGTGACGCCCATGTGTACGACGTCGCCGGGGCGGCGACGCCGATCGATCCGAGCGTCGTGCTCGTGGTGACGTCGTAGACGACGACGTAGTAGCCGAGCAGCGCCGAGCCGTTGGTGGCCGCTGGTGCCGTCCACGCGATAGTCACGTTGGGAACGGGCGGCGATGCTGCGGACACGCCTGCGGTCGCGGTCACGGCAGTGGGCGCTCCTGGGGCTGTGGCGGTGGTCGTCGCCGATGCCTCGTTGGAGCTCGCGGAGGGCCCTCCCGCGTTCACTGCCTGCACCGTGAAGTAGTAGGTCGTGCCGGCGCTGAGGCCGGTGACGACGACGGGGGCACCCACGGTGCCCGGAGCGGTGATGAGCGTGTTGCCGTTGACAGGCGGGTTGGCCTCACCACCCGACGTCGTCGACTTGTAGATGTTGTATCCCATGAACGGGAGAGCGGTGCCCTGGTTCGCCGGCGCGGTCCAGTAGAGACCAACCGAGGTGCCTGTGGCGTTCTCAGCGGTGAGCCCTGTCGGCGCTCCCGGTGTCACGGGGGGGTTGGCGAAGGCTGCGGGTACCGCAAAGCCAAACGCGACCACCAAGGATGCTGTCAATCCAACCGCGACCTTGCGGTACAGACTCGCTCGCATATTGATCTCCTTCTTGGAATTGAGGCCCTGTCGGTTGCGCGCCGACTATCGGTGCGTCCGCGACATGAACATAGCACAGGGGTTTTATTGGAACAATGATCATCCGAACGGGGATCTGGCTCCCGTCGGCACCGGCTCTCCGTGCAGACCCCAGCTCAGCCGTAGGTCTTTTCTGGACACCGAGATACTCACCGTAGCACTCCGGGCAATCCTCGAAGCAAGTCTCGCGGCGTGCACCACTGAAGGTGATTCATCGACGGCGTGAATCAGTGCTCGTGGACAGGCATCTGCCCGATGTGGAGCCGTTGGCCGGACGCGTCGTCGTGCCAACTCGTCGCGCGCGTCAGCGAGGCCGACGAGGAATGCCCGCGCGATCGTGAACGGCCGCCGCGAACCCACGACGTCCTCGGTCACATGATGAGACACACGTCATCGTTCCGCCTCATCGAATGCACACATATATATGTGTGTGAATGGGCGTGCACGCGACTCGAGCATCTCGATCTGCGCGCAGCTGTCGATCTTCACTTGCTGGTTCCACCTTGATCGAACGCGGTCACCCCGAAACCGGACCTCGGGGCGTTGCCCGATTCTCGTCGGTGGCGGATGACGATCAGCCGATCGGACGGGCGATAGGTTCCCCGCGGCGGCGTCGCCCGTCGGCAGGCACGAGGAGGCACTGATGGCGGAGGGACTGTCCCCAGTGGAGGTGGGTAAGAGTCTCGGGGAGCATGCGGAGGCGGCCAAGGAGGACTCCTTCCGAGAAAGGAACGACCGGACGATCTCGATCATTGAGGCGGTCCTCCTCGCAATTGTCGCGGTGCTTGCCGCCTGGTCAGGCTTCTCGTCTGCGAAGTGGGGGACCGACTCGCGCCTCTACCTCGCGCAATCCTCCACCGCTCGCAACCTGTCGACCCAGGCAAACCTCGATGCGAACACGCTCAAGAATTTCGATGCGTCGACGTTCAATGCATGGTTCACCGCCTACGTCGCCGGTAACAGGCAGGCGGAGCAGGTCGCAGAGCGAAGATTCCGTCCGCAGTTCGCGGTCGCATTCGATGCGTGGATCTCCACGGACCCGATGAACAATCCGCATGCGCCTCCGGGCCCGACGTACATGCCCCAGTACAAGCAGCCCGAGCTCGCCCTCTCGAACGCGCTCGATGCGAAGGCAACGCACCTCGCGGCACTGGGTGCGTCGACCGCGGGGTACTCGGACAACTACGTCCTCACGACGGTGTATCTCGCGACCGTGCTCTTCCTCGTTGGGATCAGCGGGCACTTCCGGTACCGCGGGCTGCGAGTCGGGCTGATCTCCGTCGCCTTCTGCATCCTGTGCTTTGCGGTGGTCGTGCTGATCACCGCACCGAAGCCCCAGATCTGAGACCCCGAGCCCCAGATCTGAGGTCCCGCGCTCACAGGCACTATCCACTCCGACCCTGTCCGCTCGAGCCATCCCTCCCGGATGGCTCGAGGTGTTCCTCCCACAAGAGCCCTGTCCGCGACTGCTTCTCGTTCAGAGGCATGCAACTGCCTCGCGCGCCGGCGGTTCGACTCGGTCCAGGCGAGTTCGTAGCCTTGGAGGGAACGAAGGGAGACGCATGGCACTCATACTCGGGGCGATCTACTTCGTGCTGCTCGTCACGCTCGGGATCATGTCGATCCGCAAGGGGCACTGGATCATGTTCCTCGTCGGACTCTTCGTCCCACTGTTCTGGCTGATCGGCGCGCTCCTTCCCCGCAAGGTGCGCTGACGCTCAGCTGGCGCTCCGCTCCTCGATGCTCCACGGCGCGCCGCTGGTGCTCAGCAGCTCGAGGAAGGGGTCTGCCGGCAGTGCCTCGGGACCGAGCAGTCCCGCGCCCGTCCACGTCCCCGACTCGATCAGCTCGAGCGCCAGGACCGGGTGCAATGCCGTCTGCCACACGACCGCTTGAGCGCCGTACTCCGCCATCGACCAGTCGTTGTCAACCACCTGGTGGAGGTAGACCTCCCTCGGCGCGCCATCGACGCCGGTGCCCTTCACCCAGGTGCCCGCGCAGGTGAGCCCGTGCATCAGGTGCCCGAGCTCGGCGGGATCGGGGAGGCACTTGGCGATGACGTCGCGCGGCGAGACCTCGACGCTGCCGACCTGGACCTTCTTCGTCTTGTCGAGGCCGAGGAGGTGGATCGTCTTCAGGACGTCGATGAACTCCTCGCCGAGGCCGTACTTGAACGTCGCGCGACCGACGTCCAGCCAGCGCGGCATGAGGTAGACCTCTTCGTGCTCCACGTTGACGCACGTGACCGGGCCGATTCCCTCGGGGAACGTGAACACCTCAGGTTCGCTGAACGGCTCGGTCGTGAACCAGCCACGGTCGCGCTCCCAGATGACCGGAGGGTTGAGGCACTCCTCGATCGTGGTCCATATTGAGAAGGTGGGCGCGAAGTCGTAGCCGTCGACGATGAGGTTGCCGCCGTCGCGGACACCGATCTCGTCGATCGACGAGAAGAGTCGGTCTGACGCGTAGCGCGCGAACACGTCGGACAGCCCCGGCTCGACGCCGATGCCCGCGAGCGCGAGCAGGCCGCGCTCCTCCCACGTCGCCGCGAGCTCGAACTGCTCGTCGCCCAGCTTCACGCCGGTGCGCTCGTAGGGCAGCTCGGGATCGGGGTGCGAGAGGGACATCGCCATGTCCAAGTACGTCACGCCCGCATCGAGGGCGGCACGGTAGACCGGCATCACGAACCTCGGATCGACCGCGTTCAGGACCGCGTCGCAGCGCTCAACGTCGAGCAGGGCCTTGATCGACGCCTCGTCGGACGCGTCGATCGTGACGCCCACGAAGCCTTTCCCGGCAGCCTCTGCCACCCGGCTGGCACGATCCCCGTCGTAGTCGGCGACGACGACGTGCTCGAAACTCCCTCGACGGGCAGCGATGCCCGCAAACGCACTTCCCACTCCGCCGGCACCGACGACCAGGACACGCATGGTTCCCTTCCGGGTGGGCCTTCGACCACCTCTGAACACCGACTCTAGGAGGGCGACGAGGCCTCGCTTGACGGGAGGGACGTCGTCGCCCCTGCGGTTGGTCACGCACCGGAGAGCGTCTGATTGTGTCTTGTCCCTGCCAACGGCGCGCTGCGTGGCGGTGTCGCGTGCGGCCGAACGCCCACGCCGACTGAAGCACTGCCGCCAGACCCGTAGGGTGCCCCCATGCAGTTGCTCGAGGAGGCGCGCCGTGAGGGCGAGGCCTTCGTCGGGGACGCCTTCGACGCCGTGCGAGGGCAGATCGGCCGTCGGGTGCGTGACTCGATCGGCCTGCGGGGCTCGCCACAGCCCGCATGCTTCGATGAGGAGCTCTCGTACCTGCCGGTTGCAGGTGCTGCGCGGCGGATTCACGCAGATCTGCCCGCCATGCTCATCGGCGGCATCGCATCGCTGCTGCTGCAGATGCTCCACCCCGGCGCGATGGCGGGCGTGGCGGATCACTCGCGATACGAGGAGGACGCGCTCGGGCGCCTTCGCCTGACGGCGAATTTCGTCGGCATCACGACCTTCGGCTCACGGACCGATGCGCTTGCTGCCGTCGAACGTGTGCGGTCTGTGCATGAGGGGGTCGTCGGATTCACGGACGAACGGGTCCCCTACGCCGCGAACGACCCGCACCTGCTCGAGTGGGTCCACATCGCAGAGGTGACCATGTTCCTGGCGGCCGCCCGTGCATACGGACCGACGACCGTGACCTCAGCGTTGGCGGACCAGTACGTGGCCGAGATGGCCATCGTCGCGCGCGACCTCGGGATTCCCGGTCCGCCGATGACGGAAGTCGAGCTCGACGCCCGGCTGGAGGGGTTCCGCTCGGAGCTCCGCATGACCGACGCCGGGAGGGCCGCGAGGAACTTCGTGCTCCGCGGCGTCGCGAGGTCCCCACAGGATCGCGTCACGTACGCCACGATCGTCGCCGCTGGCGTCGGCGTACTTCCAGGATGGGCGCGGCGCGACCTCGAGATTCCAGCCCTCCCGCTTGTCGACACGTTCGTCGTGCGTCCCGCCGTGACCGTTGCAGCCACGGCCCTCCGGTTCGTCCTGCCGGGACCGAGAGAGCGGGATCGGACTCCCTGACCGACGGAGCGGCTGGCTCCGACGCGGCGCAGACAGAACCAGCACCACGGTGGGCAGACCGTGACCAGGGGTTCGACACGTGGAGTCGCTCCTGTTCGGCTGCCCCGAAGGGGCCTCGTGGTGCGGATTCCGCGTGCCACACCTCCTCCATGCCGATCGCATACCAGGCAGCCCACGACCCGCGACGTTCGAATATTCACAATCCGCCTGCGGGGGTGACACAAAACTGAGTGGTCCCTGTGTGAGGATTTGGGGGTCCCCCGAGAGGAAACCCCATGGTGTTGCACAGCATCAGACTCCAAGAGCCACTTGGCACCGAGCATGATGCGCACGACCTCGGGCTTGCGGCCTCCCCCGACTCAGGCACGACCTCATGGATCGCGTGGCCCGATCGCGGCCCGGCTGTGACCGTGTTCACCAACCGCGATGAGATGCGCCTCGATCAAGTGGCCCGGGCCGCGCGGACCAACCGCTTCCCCCACTGGAGCAGCTCGTTCAATGCGGCCACCGCCGTCGTCGCCGGCTGGACAGGGCGCATCGGGGTCCACCTCGAGCGCTCCCTCGCGCCCGACGAGTTCTCAGAGGTCGATCTCGGTCGGCTCGTCGAGGCGGTGGCGACGCCCGCCGAGCGCTCACTGCTCGCTTCACTCAGCGTCAGCACACGGGCCCGCACGCTCACGGACTGGTGGTCAGCCAAGGAGGCCTTCGCCAAGGCCTCCTCGGGCGACGACAGCGACTACGACCCAGCCTCGCTCGAGTCGCCGGCGCTGTGGTCCGGCGGCCGCAACGGGACCTGGCGATGCGCCGCACTGGACCCCGCGCACCTGCGTCCCGAGGCGTTCCACGCGGGCCGAGCTCCAACGGCGATCTCGCTGCTCGGATGGACGGTCTGGGAGGACCCGAGCCGCTGACGCTGCGCGCCGGTTCGCTGTTGCCTAGGTTGCAGGGATGGGAACAGGTGCGGTCATCTGGGTTGTCATCTCCGTCGGATTCCTCGTCATCGTCGCGATGACCTTCTTCCAGCGCCACAGGCGCCGTCGGTACTGATCTCAGTGGAAGGTAATGCCGGCCTTGATCGGCGGGGCAGCCGGCTTGTACGCGATGCCGGTCGCCAGGAGGGGGCTGCAGGAGCCGCCGATGAGCCTGGGGATCGAACCGGTGGGCGGTGCCGTGCTGCCCCGCTGCGGATCCGCGGCCACCACCATGCACACTGACGGGAAGGTCGCCGAGACGTAGGTCCCCGCGGCGAGCAGGTAGGACCCCGGATCCCCATGCGTGCTCGAGAACGTGACGAAGCCCGACGGTGAGTTCGCCTGGAACGTCGTCACCATCTTGATGCTGAACGTGACGACCGCACCGTGCCCCGGGACCGCAGCGAGATGGATGTCCCCCTTCGAGAACGGCAGGTAGGTGAAGGACGTGTCGATCTTCTGCTTCGCCTCCGTCTTCTGGATCGCGCGTGGGTCGCCCAGGCTCCAGCAGTGCTTCGAGCCGGACAGGTCCTGCGCAGTCAGGTTCTGGGCCAGCGCCCCGGTCACCGCGTAGTGCTGCAGCGCTCGTGCGACGGCCGACTCGATCGTGCCGGGGGCGTACTCGAGGGACTTCGCCGCAACGGGTGGGGCGAACCCCTTCGAGTTCGAGGCGAATCGCGGGAAATCCTTGTTCAGGTAGGCGTAGAGCCCGACGCGCCACGGGGATGACGAGCCGGTCCGTTCGAACACGCTCAGCTGGTCCGACGACCCGCACGCCCCGGCCGACGCCGAGCCCTTCGCGGTGACCGTGTGCGACGCGACGAGCATCGATGCCGGGTAGGTCGACTGCTCGGGGACCGAACTCTCGAATGGCGCAAGCGTGAAGGGGACGTACGTCTGCGCACCCGCGCCCTCATAGCGGATGCCGGCGCGGAGACTCGTGACGAACCCGACGTCGTCGACTGTCGCCGCGGTGCCAACCTCGTCTCGGGCCTGGACCGCCTCGCTCTCCGTCTCGTTCGCATGGTTGTTCGCCGCACTGTAGGCAGCGACGATCCCCCGCACGCCCGAGGGCGTCACCACCGGCGCCGAGTGGGCGGCCGCACCAGCGGGGAGCGCGCCCGCTGCCACGCAGCCAGCGGCTGCGACCGCCAGGATCGCGCGCACAAGCACATGCCTGTGCTCCGGGTGGGTCATCTGCGCGGCCATCGGCTGTTCTTCTAGCACGGGTGCCCCACTGCGCTAACGGCACCTCGGGGACGCTCGGTGTCCTCGGAACCCGCCCGACGGAGCCTCGGTGGCCGCTGCGGTCCGGATCCTGGAGGGGGACAAGAGGATCCGGACCGCAGCGGCGATGCCGCCAGGCAGAGGGCACGCTGGTGGCGTCCGTATTATTATAAATCCGATTGGTTTAGTCAAGTATCCCGAGGGTCGTCGACGCTGGACCGGGACCTAGAGCAGGACCGCATCGGTGAGGACGATCAGATGCCCGGACGCCCCCACGCCAGCAACCTTGACCGTCGTCGCGACCGGGGTGGCGCTCAATGCGCCGGTCGTGGCCACCAGCGCATCGGCTGCGGTCACGTCATAGGCGTTCCAGCCTCCCGCGGCCCCGTTGTCGGTCAGCTCAATCGCATGGCCCGTCGACGTCGTGGCGATGGCGACGACCGTCGACCCGACAAGGACGACCGCCGGTGCGGTCGCCGCGTTCCCACCGGAGGCCTCCGTGAGGTCCGTCAGTGTCCACGCGCCGGTGACGTCGGTCCCAGCGGCGGCAGCGAGCCCCAGGTGCCCGTTGGTCAGGAGGATGCCGACCTCGATGCCCTTCGACGACGCGGCCACAGAGCCGGGACCACCCGAGATACCGAGGCTTCCCGTTGATGCCGTCACGTCCGATGCGGACTGGGCTGCGGAGCCAGTGACAGGCGCCTCGATGACCTCGAGATGCCCTGCAGTCGTGCGCACGGCCACGACGATGTCCGCGCCGTCCGCCGCGCAGGACGGAGCGGACGATGCCGTCACGCCGGCGACCGGCGTCGCTCGGTACGCCCCGGAGCCACCCGCCCCATCGACGTAGAGCTCGAGCGCACCCGACGCGAGCCGGCTGACGACCGCGATCTGAGCGCTCGAACCCGATCCGACGACAGCCAGGCACGCTGCGCCCGACGTCGCGGCCACCCTGGTCGATGCCGTCACGTCGGTGGCCTTCCACGACTGCGCAGCCGAGGACACGCTCTCCAGCACGATGACGTGCCCCGACGCGTTGACGACGGCGACCGCAGTGGCTCCTCCCAGCCTGCCAACCGAGGGACCCGCTTCGAACGAGGCCGACGACGACGGAATGCCGGTGATCGCCGGTGTCGCCAGCTTCCAAGCACCGCCCGTCGATGATGCGACCTCGAGGTGATGGGCCGTCGTGACCGCAGCGACGACGGTCGTGCGGATCCCGCCGTTGACCGCGCTCGCAGTTGACGGACGACCGAGGACCTTCGCCGTTGACTTCGATGTGGCCGTGACGTCAGACGACGTCCACGGCGGGGACGCCTTGCTGATCGTCCCGAGCGTTGCCGATGCGGCGATCCATCCCGCAGCCGACGAGATGACCACGGAACCCGGCGTCGTCGTCCTCGGGTTGAGGGCGTCGCTCACCGTGAGGGAGAGCAACGTGCCGGCCGGGACGGATCCACCGATCGTGAGTGTCGCTCGGTTCGGTGTCGACGAGCCGCCCGACGACGAGGTCGATGCTGCCGTGATTGCGAGCGGCGAGCCCGCTGCGGTGACGGCATAGTCCGCCGCGCTGGACGGCAGCGTCGTCCCCGCGGGGAAGCTGATCACGAGGCTCGACCCGGCCGCCGCCGCAGCAGTCGCCTGCGCGGCGACGCCAAGCGTCGTCGTGCGCCCTGCGAGCGGGTTCGAGTCGGACGCCTTGGCGACCGCTGTCGAGCAGACGTCACTGAAGAAGGCGGCGGTCGTGGAGCCGAGCCCTGACGCCATGTCGTAGCCGGGTCCCGCGCTGTAGCCGCCAACATTCGAGAACAGGATGTTGTTGCCCCGGGTCACGTCCGTGAACGCTCCCGGGTCGTTCCC
>Ga0181534_10001705_pt1 | contig 14135 bp, 11 predicted proteins | sample PEATcosm2014_Bin_37_FD_119758 | JGI IMG/M metagenome (GOLD analysis project Ga0181534, IMG submission 119758) | Peatland microbial communities from MTU Mesocosm Facility, Houghton, MI, USA - PEATcosm2014_Bin17_10_metaG | ecosystem: Environmental > Terrestrial > Soil > Wetlands > Peat | place... | reverse complement strand
GGGCGCGGCCATCTGCAAGGACCTCGGGGTCAAGCCCGAGCTCGAGGTCTTCGACACCGGCAACCTGTGGTTCGTCAAACAGATGATCAAGGAGGGCCTGCTCGCCGCCCCGTCGCTCATTCAATTGTGCATGGGCATTCCCTATGGAGTGCCGGCCGACGTGGGCCACTTGCTGGCGATGGTCAATTCCCTGCCCGAGAATTGCAACTGGGGTACGTTCGCCATCAGCCGCATGCAGATGCCGTGGGCGGCCCAGGCGGTACTGCTGGGCGGCAACGTGCGCGTCGGACTGGAGGACAATCTTTATTTGAGCAAGGGCGTGTACGCGAGCAATGCGCAGCTGGTGGAGAAGGCGCGCACCATCGTCGAGGCGATGGGAGCGCGGATTCTCACCCCCGCGCAGGCGCGCGAAAAGCTGCAGCTCCGTTGACGGCATCCCCGCAGAGCGCCGCAGTGGCCGAGCTTCCCCCGTATCGCGCGGCGATCGAGCCGCAGTGGATCGATTTCAACGGGCATCTGCGCGACGCCTACTATGCCCTGGTGGCGAGCTGCGCCGTCGATGAGGTGATGGATCGTCTGGGTCTGGACGCGGCGTACCGCGAGCGCACCCATTGCACTCTGTACACCCTCGAGCTGCATTTTCACTACCTGCACGAGATCAAGCAGTCGGACGATCTGGAGGTGCGCTCCTCCGTCCTGGATTTCGACGCCAAGCGCATCCATCTGGGCTGCCGTTTCATCTGCTCGCGGCAGAGCGAGCCGGCGGCCGTCGCGGACATGATGCTGCTGCACGTGCATCAGGGCGAGAAGCCCGCCGCCGCACCGTTTCCCGACGCCGTATCGGCCAAGCTCGAGGCGCTGCGGCTGTCTCCCGACGCTCGCGCTGCCTTCGTACCGAGTTCGCGCAAGATCGAAATGAGGCGCCGCTGACCCATGCCGACGGCGGACATCCATCGGCTGATCGCGCCGCGCAGCATCGCCCTGATCGGCGCCGGCGTATGGACGGATGCCGTGGCCGCGGGCAACCTCGCCATCGGCTACTCCGGAGAGCTTTGGCGCGTTCACCCGACCCGGCCCTCGACCGCCGAGGTGACCTACTATCGGTCCATTGCCGATCTGCCGGGGACGCCGGACGCGGCATTCCTCGCGGTGCCCAATCGCGAGGTGCCGGGCATCGCCGGTGCGCTGGCGGCGCGCGGTGCCGGCGGCTTTGTCTGCTTCACGGCCGGATTTTCCGAGACCGGCACCGAGTCCGGGCATCGGCTGACGCGCGATCTGGCCGCCAATGCCGGCGCCGTGCCCTACTTCGGGCCCAACTGCTACGGATACGTGAATTTCTTCGACCGGGTGGCGATGATGCCGGATCAGATCGTGGGTGCGTCCATCGAGCGCGGCATCGCCCTCATCTGCCAGAGCGGGACCATTGCGCTCACGCTGATGTTCAACCAGCGCTCCCTGCCCATCGGATGCCTGTTCACCGTCGGCAATCAGACGCGCCTGGCGGTGGAGGATCTGATCGAAATTCTCTGCGACGATCCGCGGGTGACGGCCTTCGGCCTGTATCTGGAGGGCATCAAGGATGCGGAACGCTTTGCGCGGGCGGCTGCCCGCGCGCGGGCGGCGGGCAAACCCATTGCCGTGATCAAATCCGGGCGCACGGCCGCGGCGGCACGCACCGCCCACAGCCACACCGGCGCGCTGGCCGGGGCGGACGAAATCTTCGAAGCGTTTTGCGCTCAGGCGGGAATGGCCCGCTGCGACACCCTGGCCACGCTGGTCGAAACGCTGAAACTGTTTCACACGGGAGGGCCGCTGCCGGGCCACAAGATTCTCGTGATGGGCGCCTCGGGTGGCGACATGGCGATGACAGCCGACGTGTCGCGCGATCTGGATCTGGACTTCGCTCCCTTGCCCGCGGCGCGCGCGGCCTGCCTGCGCGAGGTACTGACCGACCGCGTCACGATCGCCAACCCCTTCGACATCCACACCTATGTATGGTTCGACCCGCCGGCCCTGCGGCGCGTCTTCACCGAGGTTCTGCACGGCGGGTACGATGCGGTGGGATTCATGCTGGACAGCCCGCCCGAGGGCCAGGCCGACCCGGCAGCCTACGACGCCGCCATCGATGTGTTCATCGAGGCGGCACACGGCACACCGACGCGCGCCGCGCTGATCGCCTCGCTGCCGGAAACCATCAGCCCGCGAATCCGGCAGCGCTGCCTCGCCGGCGGCGTCATTCCGTTGCAAGGGCAGCGCGAGGCGCTCGAAGCCCTCTCTCTGGCCGGCGCCGTGGGCGCGGCATGGCGCAATCCCGGTGTGCAATTGCGGCTGCCCGCGCCGGCCGCCGGCACCGCCGCCGTCCACGCGCTCGATGAGCACGCGGGCAAGGCGGCGCTGGCCGCGTTCGGCGTGCCCATTCCCCGCGGCCGGGTGGTACCCGCGGGAGAGGCCGCCGAGGCGGCCCTTGCACTGGGATTTCCGGTGGTCATCAAGGCGTGGGGCGCGCACCTCGAGCACAAGTCCGACGTGGGCGGAGTGGCGCTCAATATCCGCACCGAAGCCGACGCACGCGCCGCGGCCGCGCGGCTGGCGGCGCTGTCGGAGACCTTGCTGGTGGAGGAAATGTGCTCCGACGGCGTCGCCGAGGTACTGATCGGAGTCATCGTCGATCCGCAGTTCGGCCAGGTGCTGGTGCTCGGCGCCGGCGGGGTGTTCACGGAAATTCTGTCGGATAGCGTGAGCCTGCTGCCCCCCTGGACGCGCGCATCCATCGAATCGGCGCTCTCGCGCCTGAGCATCGGTAAATTGCTGGGCGGCTATCGCGGCAAGCCCGCCGGCGATCTGCCGGCGCTGATCGATGCCATCCTCGGCGTGGCGCGCTTCGCCTCCGAGAATGTGGGCACGCTGGTGGAAATTGACGTGAACCCCGTGATCGTGCGGCCGCTGGGCCGCGGCGCGGTCGCCGTGGATACCCTGATCCGCTTCAAACGATTCTCCTGAAGGAGTGCTGACATGTCAGATGGAGTTCGCACCGTCAAGGACGGTGGCATTCTCGAAATAACCATCGATCGGCCGAAGGCGAATGCCATCGACCTTGCGATGAGCCGGCGGTTGAACCAGATCGTCACCTCGTTCCGCGACGATCCGGAACTCAGGATTGCCATCGTCACCGGTGCCGGGGATCGATTTTTCTCGCCCGGCTGGGACCTCAAGGCTGCCGCGGCCGGCGAGGAGTCCGATTCGGACTGGGGGGTCGGCGGGTTCGGGGGACTCAACTACCCGAGGAATCTCAACAAACCCATCATTGCGGCGGTCAACGGCATCGCCTGCGGCGGGGGATTCGAGATCGTGCTCGGCACCGACATCATCGTGATGGAGGAACACGCTAAATTTGCGCTGCCCGAGATCAATGTGGGAGTGCTGCCCGATGCCGGAACCGTGAAGCTGCGGCGGCGGATTCCCTATCATGTCGCGGTGGAGTTCTTGCTGACGGGCCGCTGGATGGACGCCGCCGAGGCGAAGCACTGGGGTCTCGCCAACCACGTGGTGCCCAAGGGCGAAGGCCTGTCCAAGGCCCGGGAGATCGCGCAGCAACTGGCGGCCGGACCGCCGCTGCTGTTTCCGGCGATCAAGCAGCTGCTGCGTCACACGGAAATGGTGCCCGAGCACGAAGCGTTTGAGCTGCACGATGCGCTGGACGCGGTGCAGCGGGTCATCCGGTCGGATGATCTCAAGGAAGGCACCCGCGCGTTCAGCGAAAAGCGTAAGCCTCGCTGGACCGGTCGCTGACGCGCGGCGGCGCGCACCGCGGGCAGCCGATGGGCGCCGCGGCGATGGTTTTGCTCAGCAGATCGGTCAACTGATGCGCATCGTGATCGAACTCATCCGCGTACGGCCCGTGCCGGACGAGTTCGATGGCGACCGCGAACGCACGCGCCATGTTTTCGTCATCGGCACAATCGCGGTCGTCGCAATATACCTGATGGTGGATGGGGCAGGTCTTGAGCACCTGTGTCTGCAGCGCGATCTCCAAGGCAATCTCGTCCTTTTTGGCCATGGGCGCGCTACGACCATCGGACCCGGCGGACAGTGACCTTGGCGACCGTCGTCTTGGCGATCCGGGCGGGACGCGCCGGCGGTACGTATCCGATCACTTTGAGGGCCCTGCGCCAGGCGGCGGCCTGCGGCGCCGGTTCCGGCGGATCATAGGGCGCCAGCGGCGGTCTCTCGGGGCTGGGTGGCGTGGGAATGTTTTCATTGCGCATCACTGACTCCTTGCGGATTCGGGCGGATGCGCGGAGTATCGCGCCGCGCGGGGATCGATGCGGTCGGCGCACTGCGCCGGCTCCTGTAGGAAAATTCAGACGCCAGCCCGCCGGGGTGTCCCTTAGGGGTGTCAAAGAGCCAGGTACGGCCAGCTGCCCGCAACGCTTCCTGCGGCGTCTCGCTGCGCACCGCTCCCCGCTTCCGCCGCCGGAACCGACTCATGATGCAGTCCGGCTTCGTGACGGGCCGCGGCGCGCAGTTCCCCCAGCAGCCGGCGCGTCTGAGTCTGCGATCGGCCGAGCGTGTCGCTCAACTCGGCCGACCGCGTGAGCGCTCGCGTGTCGTCCAACTCGCGGGCAACACGCTGCAGCTGCGCGTGGAAAGCGCGCATGCTCACGCCTCGATGCCGGGCGATTGCCCCCGCGATCCCGGCACTGACATGGACGTAAATGCCGCGCAGCACACCCGGTCCTTGCTGGTAGCTGACATAGGGGTGCGCGCGCAGTGTGCCGGTGGCGACGCGAGCGATGCGCCAGCAGCTCGATGCGCTTCGGGACAGCAGGGAGTTGCGCCGCGCCGGGTGGGGCTCGAGAGCGGCCGCCATGGCCCGGGCTTTGAGCGCCACATGGCGCAGACGGCGCAAGCGCACCACTTCACGCTCATCAGAATCGACCATGTGACCTACCTGGGTGTCGGGACAACGCCGATATTCTCCAAGACCCCTGCCATGCGGTCTGTAGGATTTCTCCTCGTCTCGCAGCGGGCATCCCCCGGCGCGGCGCCGATAATGTAAAACGCCGCGCCGCAACCGCGCGCCCGAAACCGCAATTCAGCCGCCCAGAGGCCTGAGCAGGCTGCGCGAGATTATGTGGCGCTGAACTTCGCTGGTGCCGTCCCAGATGCGTTCGATGCGTGCGTCGCGCCAGATGCGCTCCAGCGGCAGGTCGCTCATCAACCCCATCCCGCCATGGATCTGCAGCGCCTCGTCGGCCACCATGGCCAGCATTTCGCTGGCCTTGACCTTGGCGATGGCCATATCCATGTCGGTGTCGATCTTGCGGTCGCGCTTCCATGCCGCCTCCAAGGTCAACAGCTCGGCCGCGCGCAGCTCCACCGCCATGTTGGCCAGCTTGAAGCTCACGCCCTGAAATTTGCCGATCTGCTGGCCGAATTGCACGCGGTCCACCGCCCACTGCGTGGACAGCTCCAGCGCGCGTTCCGCGCGGCCGAGGCAGGTCGCGGCGACTTGCAAACGGGTCGACCCCAGCCATGTGTTGGCCACATCGAAGCCGCGGTGCAGCTCACCCAATATCGCCGTTTTCGGAACGCGGCAGTCGTTGAACTCGAGAATGCTGTTGGTATAGCCGCGGTGCGACACATTTTTATAGCCGGGCCGCACCTCGAAGCCGGGATGCCCCATGTCGATCAGAAACGCCGTGATCTTCTTGCGCGTGCCGTAGGCGCCCGTCTCTTCGCCGGTGGCGGCAAACAGGATGACGTAATCGGAGTGATCGGCGTGGCTGATGAAATGCTTGGTGCCGTTGATGACAAAATCGTCGCCCGCCTGGGCCGCCGTGGTCTTCATTCCGCGCAGATCCGATCCCGCGCCCGGCTCGGTCATCGCCAGGCACTCCACCCGATCGCCGCGCACGGTGGGCAAAAGGTAGCGCGCCCGCTGCTCGCCCTCGCAGGCCAGCAGAATGTTCGAGGGCCGGCCGACGCAGGACATGTGCAGCGCGTAGCCGGTGCGTCCCAGCTCTTTTTCATACAGAACCCACGTGACCGTGTCCAATCCCGCGCCGCCCACCTCCACCGGCATGTTCGCCGCATACAAGCCGGCCTCGATGGCTTTCGCCTTGAGCTCGCGCCACAGCTCGTCGCGCAGCACGCCGCTCTCCTCGACTTCCTTCTCGTGCGGCAAAAGCTCGTTGGTCACGAACTCCCGGGTCGTTTTGACGATCATCTGCTGTTCATCGCTGAGCGAAAAATCCATGGCCATCCCTCACTTCTGCCGGGCCGCGCCGCGCGCGTCCCGTTTTGCCCATTGACGCAGTAGATCCAACTGCAGCCGCAACTGCACGGTTTGCATCGCGGCCGGCCAATCGCTCGGGCTGGTGACGGCGCTCGCAGTGAGTCCGTTGATGAAAATCACCACCGAGCGCAGCACTTGGTCGCGCACCATTTGCGGCCACGCCGGCCATTCCTGCCAGTGTTCGGCGAAACAGCGGGCAAATAAACGCATGTACTCGCGGTGCACCCAGGCGTTGAGCCTTCTCAGCTTCTTGTCCGCGGACACCTGGCCCCAGAAGGCCATCCAAAAGGCGCACTCCGTGAAGCGCTGCGCATCGGCGGGGAGCGCCTCCGCCAGTACTTCCAGCAGATCCGTCTCGCCGCCGTCGCGCTCCCGCGTGAGCCGCTCCTCGATCCGCAACAGCATCAGACGCAGGGCCGCCAGGATGATGTCCTGCTTGGACTCGTAGTAGTGAGCGACCATCCCCGTCGTGTAGCCCGCGGCGCGCGCAATGCGCGCCACGGTGGCCTGCTCGAAGCCGTACTCCGCGACCACCTGGCAGGCGACGTGGGCGATCTCGTCGCGCCGCTGGGCATGATCGACGATCTTCGGCATGAGCGCTCAGCCCGCCTCAAGCCTTCCGCGTCCGCCCGACCGGGCGTCCCGCCTCGGCCGGGGGCGGCAGCGCGGCATGCGCGGCACGAAGCGCCTCGAGTTTCGCGCGGACCTTCGCGTCGGCGGGCGCCGCCTTGGCGGCCGCGGTGTCGACGTGCAGGAACATCTGTTCCGCGGCGGCGATTTGCCGGCCGTCGCGCCCGCGGAACATGCGCTGATAAACGTGCAAGCGCTTCTCATCGACTCCGAGCAGCTGTGCCGTGACGTACAGCGGCTCGCCCACTTTCGCCTCCCCGAGGTGCGTGAGGTGGTTCTCGACGGTGTAGTACATGCGCCCGGTATCGCGGTAGGCCTCATCAACTCCGATCCGGCGAAACAGCGCATCGATGGCCTCGCCGAAGACCTGGGCATAGCGGTAATCGGACATGTGGCGGTTGTAGTCCACCCACTCCGGCCGCACGACGGCGTCCAGCAGCCGCAGGGGCTGGCCCGGCGGCGGCGGCTGCGCTGCGGCGGCCGCGGCGGCGTCCTGATAGAGCCGCGTCTCGAGAGAGCGCAAGGTGGCGCCCGCGCCGATATCGTACTGCCTGAGCACCTGCTGGATCGCGACCAGGTAATCGTCCCGCAGCCGCTCGAGTTCGCGGATCGAGCGGCCACCGGCCTGTGCCTGCGTGCCCTCGACCATGCGATCGATCAGCGTGTCGGTGAGCTCGGGAGCTTCGAGCTTGGTCCACGGCCACTTGAGGCAGGGTCCGAATTGCGCCAGCATGTGCCGCATGCCGCTCTCGCCGCCCGCGAGGTGGTAGATCATATTCGTGCCCATCGCCGCCCAGCGCAGGCCCGGTCCATAAACGATGGATTCATCGAGTTCGCCCGTGGTGGCCACCCCATCGTTCACCAGGTGCAGGATTTCGCGCCATAGCGCTTCCTGCAGCCGGTCGGTCAGGTGCCCCGGAACCTCGCGCCGCACGTGCAGGGGGTGCATGCCGATGAAGGTGAAGAACCTCCCCGCCGCGTCGATGGTGCCGGGCGCCGTTTTCTCCCCGCCGACCAGCTCGACCAGCGGCAGCAAATAAACCGGATTGAACGGATGGGCGACCAGGAAGCGCTCGGCAGCAACCATGTCGCGCTGCAGATCGGTGGGTGTAAGACCCGACGTGCTCGACGCAATGATGACGTCGGACGCTGCATGGCCGCTCACTTCGGCCAGCATGCGCTGCTTCAACGCCAGCTGTTCCGGAATGTTCTCCTGGATAAAATCGGCCTGCTGCGCCATCGCCTTCAGGTCCGTCGTGAACGACAGCCTGCCCTTGGGCGGCAAGGGCGCGCTGGTGAGCCGCGCCAGGGCAGGCTCGGCGTTGGCCACCGCCCCGCGGATCCACTCCTCCATTTCGGGCTTGACGTCCGCCGCGACGACGTCGATCCCGAAATGCAACGCCCGAGCCGCCCATCCACCGCCGATGACGCCGGTTCCGAGGAGCCCGAGTGTCTTCACTTTCCGCATGATTGCGAACCTCTTGACGTCGATCTTTATAATGTCACGAGTATAATATAAAAACCAGCATTGCGGCATCCCGCTTCGTGTGATAATTCATATGGCCGCCGAGTCTCCCTGCCGGGAATGAACCCCATGATCGGCGAGCTTGGCTCACACTAACTTGAAGGGATGGCCTATGTACAAGATCGAAACCCGGCGCGGCGGCACAGTCGCCGGCGGCCTGCTGCTCGCGGGCGTGCTGTCATGCGGCGCGGCCGCGCCCTCATCCGGCACCGTTTACGCCGAGGACATCGTGCGCACGCCGCTTCCCGACGGCAATCCATTTCCGATAGCCGCGGCGGTCACGGTCGGCGCCGGCCTGGACACGGTCTATGTCAGCGGAGCATTGCCCTCGGCCATCAACAAAGATGCGCCCAAGGGCACCGCGCCCGTGTACGGCGACATGGAGACCCAGACCGTCAGCGTGCTCACCTCGATCAAAGGAACGCTGGCCAGGCTGGGGCTCGGAATGGGCGATGTGGTCAAGATGACGGTATTCATGACGGCGGATCCCGCCTACGACAACAAGCTCAATTTCCCGGCCCTCATGGCCGGATACAGCCAATTCTTCGGCACCAAGGAACAGCCCAACAAGCCGGCGCGCAGTGCGGTCCAAGTAGCGGCCCTGGTCGCGCCGGGCGCCCTTTTGGAAATCGAAGTGATCGCGGCGAAACCGCGTGCAAAGCGGCTGCGCTGAGTTCAGGCGCGCAGCGGCTCGGCGGATCCGGTGCCCCCATTGCGGGCGCTCATCGCGGCATCTATGGCGGCCGCGATGTCGTTTTGGCTGCAGGGTTTCGCCAATTTGCGCAGATTCATGAGCTCCGGCCCCCCGGGAAGCTCCGCGTAGCCGCTCGCCAGGATCACCGGCAGCTTCGGATAGTGCTCGTGCAGGTGCTTTGCGAGCTGCAGACCGGTCATGCCCGGCATGGCATGATCCGTGAGAACCAGGTCGATCGCGGCGCCCGACGCCAGTTTGTTCAGCGCTTCGGCGGCCGACTGAGCCTCGATCGAGGTGTGTCCCAGATCGTCGACCAAGGCCGCGGTACCGGCGAGGACGAGCAGGTCATCGTCGACGATGAGCACCGTGCAAGGCGTCCTCGCGGCCGCCGGCCGCAGGCGCTCCACATTGCGGGCGATGGACACGGCAGTGGTCTTGGCACGGGGCAGCCACAGCTCCACGGTGGTCCCGACGTTCGGAGCGCTCGCCAGGCGCAACAAGCCGCCCGATTGGGCGGCGAGCCCATGCACCATCGACAAACCGAGTCCCGTGCCTTTGCCGGCGCCTTTCGTCGTAAAGAAGGGCTCAGTCGCTTTGGCGAGCGTGCTTTCATCCATGCCGAAGCCGGTGTCGGCGACCGTGATGTGCACGTACTCGCCGGGCTGCAGCGTCAGATCCGGCGAATCCGCGTCCCTGACGGCCTCGGTGGCGGCGAACGTGAGGACGCCTCCCTGCGGCATCGCGTCCCTGGCGTTCAACGCGAGATTGAGCAGCGCCAGCTCGAGCTGGTTCGCGTCGATCAGCACCGGCGGCAGGGTCGGCGGGAATTGGCACTTGAGTTCGATCCCCAATCCCAACGCGCGCTTCAACAGGTCCTGCATGCCGGTCACGAGCGCCGCCAAATCCACCGACTGCGGCTTGAGCTCCTGGCGGCGCGAGAATGCCAGCAGCCGCTGGGTCAGGGCCGCGCCCCGCTGCGCGCCCTGAACCGCGTTCTGCAGCAGCCGCCGGCTGTGGGGGTCGGTCACCCGCTTGTCCAGGATCGTGAGGCTGCCGATGACCGCCATCAACAGATTGTTGAAATCGTGCGCGACGCCGCCGGTCAGCTGTCCGATGGTGTCCATCTTCTGCGCTTCGAACAGCTGCGCGAGAGCCGTCTCGCGCTCGCGCGTGCGCTCCTCGATGCGCTGCTCCAGCTCCTCGTTGAAGCGGCTCAGTTCCGCGGTCCGCTCGATCACGCGCCGTTCGAGTTCCCCGGTCAGGCGCTCCAGCTGCCGCGTCTTGCGGTACAGATCGACGAATACCTTGACCTTCGCGCGCAGCAGCTCCGGCACGACGGGGACCGGCACGTAGTCGACCGCGCCGAGCTGATAGCCGCGCAGCTGATCCGTATTGCCGCTCATCACGGCCGACACGAAGATGATGGCGGTGCGCTGAAAGCGCGGATGTTCGCGGATCATCGCCGCGAGCTCGAATCCGTCCAGATCGGGCATGCACACGTCGATGAGAATCAGCGCGATTTCATTCTTGAGCAGACACTCGAACGCCTCGCGCGCCGAAGACGCCTTGAGCAGCCGCTCGCCCATTTCCGCGAGAATGACTTCGTGGCTGAGCAGCTTGGCGTGCTGGTCATCGACCAGAAGAATGGCCGCCTGGTCGGCCGGCTGGTGCGCCTCCCCGCTCACCGGTGCAGCCACATGCGCAGCGCGGACAGCAATTGTTCCACATTGACCGGCTTGGCCAGATAATCGGACGCTCCGGCCTCGAGGCATTTCTCGCGGTCGCCCTTCATGGCCTTCGCGGTCAGCGCGAGGATCGGCAGCCGGCGAAAGCCCGGTTGCTCGCGAATGACCTGGATGGTCTCGTAGCCGTCCATGCCGGGCATCATGATGTCCATCAGGACGATGGCGACATCCGCCCGGCTGCTGAGGACCGCGATGGCCTCGCTGCCGGTGGTCGCGGTCAGAACCTCCATGCCCCGCCGCTCCAGCACGCTGCTCAAGGCGAAGATATTGCGCGCGTCATCGTCGACGAGCAGCACGGCGCGGTGCATCAGATCTTCATCCGAGTTGTGCAGGCGCTCGAGCATCCGTTGCTTGGCCGGCGGCAGGTCGGCGACCACGCGGTGCAGGAACAGCGAGGTCTCATCGAGCAGCCGCTCCGGGGATTCCACGCCCTTGACCACGACGCTGCGCGCCATCGTGTGCAGCATGGCATCCTCATCGGCCGACAGCTCGCGTCCGGTGAACACCACCACCGGCACGTCGCGCAGGGCGGCATCGTCGCGAATCGTCTCCAGTATCTCGAAGCCCGACATGTCAGGCAGCTTCAAGTCGAGCACCATGCAGTCGACCGGCTCGTTGCGCAGCGTCGCCAGCGCCTCGGCGCCCGTTTCGGCGGCGGTGATCTCGATGTCCTCGTGGCTCAGCAATTCCGCGACGCCCTTGCGCTCGGCCGCGTCGTCTTCGACCAGCAGCAGCCGCTTGCGGCGCGTGCCCGCGTAGCCCTTGATGCGCGCGAACGCGCTCTCTAGGCCCTCGGGAGAGGCGGGCTTCTGCACGAACGAAAAAGCCCCGCGCGCCAGACCGTGTTGCCGGTCCTCGTCCAAGGTGACGATTTGCACCGGAATGTGCCGCGTTGCCGGATCCCGCTTCAGCTGGCTCAAGATCGTCCAGCCCAGCATGTCGGGAAGGAAGATATCGAGTGAAATCGCCGTCGGCTGATGTTCGCGCGCGAGCGCGAGCGCTTCGCTGCCCCGCTGCGCCACCAGCACCTTGAATCCCTTGTCCTTGGCGGCGGCCATCATGATCCGCGCATAGTGCGCATCGTCCTCGACGATGAGGACGACGCTGTCCTCCGGCACGAGGATGTTGCGGTCGTCGATGATCTGCTCGACGGGACGCTCATTGACGCGCGCCGCCGCCGCGCCGCTTCCGTACGGCAGCGAGTCGGCGCCGCTCGCCGGCAATTTGACGGCCGCGCCGCCGAGATAGGTGATCGGCAGATACAGCGTAAAGACGCTGCCGATGCCGGGCGAGCTGCGCAGCTGAATCTCGCCGCCGAGCAGATTCGCGAGCTCGCGGCTGATCGCCAGTCCCAATCCCGTGCCGCCGTATTTGCGGCTGGTGCCGGCATCGGCCTGCTGGAAGGCCTCGAAGATGATCCGCTGCTTCTCGGGCGGAATCCCGATGCCGGTATCGGCCACCTCGAAGGCGACCACCGAGGGCGCGCGGCGCAAGGTCGGATGATCCGAGTTCCAGCCGCTCGCGGCCGGGGAGACCGAGAGCTTCACGCCGCCGTCGGCCGTGAACTTGAAGGCGTTGGACAAGAGATTCTTCAGCACCTGCTGCAGGCGCTTCGAATCGGTGATGATGCTGCGGTCGAGATTCGGCGACAGCACGACGTCGAAAGTCAGCTTGCGGTTCTCCGCTTCGTGGCGGAAGGGCCGCGCGATCATCTCGAGCAGATTGCTGAAATACACCTCCTCCGCATCCACCGACACGGTTCCCGACTCGATCTTGGAGAGGTCCAGGATGTCGCTGATGAGGTTGAGCAGGTCGGTTCCCGCTCCGTGGATGGTGCGGGCGAATTCCACCTGCTTGTTGGTCAGGTTGCCGTCCGCGTTCTCGGTGAGCTGCTGGCCGAGAATCAGGATGCTGTTGAGCGGCGTGCGCAGCTCATGCGACATGTTGGCCAGGAATTCGGACTTGTATTTCGAGGTGAGCGCCAGCTCGGTCGCCTTCTCCTCCACGGCGCGGCGCGCCTGTTCGATTTCCTGGTTCTTCGCCTCCACTTCGACGTTGCGGTCGGCCAGCTGCTGGGCTTTCTGTTCGAGCTTCTCGTTGGTCTGCTGCAGCTCCCGTTGCTGAGTCTGCAGTTCGATGGCGAGCTGCTGGGACTGCTTGAGCAGCCCTTCGGTTTGCATGGTCGCCTCGATGGAATTGAGCACAATGCCGATCGAGGTGGTGAGCTGCTCGAGAAAAGCCAGCTGCAGATCCGTGAAACCGCTCAGCGAGGCGAGCTCGATGACCGCCTTGACCTGGCCCTCGAACAGCACCGGCAGCACGATGACGTGCCGCGGCGGCGCCTTGAACAGCCCGGAGGTGATCGGCGCCACGCTGTCCGGGATATCGGTGATCAGCATGCGGCGCGCGTCCCGGGCGCACTGCCCGATCAGCCCTTCGCCGAGCTCCAACCGCTCGGCATGCGCGGCGGCCGCGCCGTCCGCGTAGGCGGACAACAGGTTCAGCGCGTTGACCCGCGCATCGGCGGCCACCTGATAAATGACCCCTTGCTGCGCCTCGACCAGCGGCGCCAGCTCGGAGAGCAGCAGGCGACCGACGGTGACCAGATCGCGCTGCCCCTGCAGCATGTTGGTGAACCGCGCGAGATTGGTCTTGAGCCAGTCCTGCTCGGTGTTCTGATCGGTGGTGAGCCGCAGGTTGTCGATCATGGTGTTGATGTTGTCTTTGAGCTCGGCAACCTCGCCGCGCGCCTCGACCTGCACGGAGCGGGTCAGATCGCCCTTGGTGACCGCCGTCGCCACCTCGGCGATGGCGCGCACCTGGGTGGTGAGGTTCGCCGCGAGCAGATTGACGTTGCCCGTCAAATCCTTCCAGGTGCCCGCGGCGCCTGGAACGTTCGCCTGGCCGCCGAGCCGGCCTTCCACGCCCACCTCACGGGCCACCGTGGTGACCTGATCGGCGAACGTCGCCAGCGTGTTGGTCATGTTGTTGATCGTCTCCGCCAGCGCCGCCACCTCGCCCTTGGACGCGACGGTGAGGTTCTGCTTCAGGTCGCCGTTGGCCACCGCCGTGACCACCTTGACGATGCCGCGCACCTGCTCGGTGAGATTGGCGGCCATGACGTTGACCGTGTCGGTGAGATCCTTCCAGGTTCCGGCGACGCCCGGCACCTGCGCCGTTAAATTCGAAGCCATGGAGTTGACGGAGTCGGTCAGATCCTTCCAGGTGCCGGCAACCCCGAGC
>Ga0181534_10001702_pt1 | contig 14154 bp, 10 predicted proteins | sample PEATcosm2014_Bin_37_FD_119758 | JGI IMG/M metagenome (GOLD analysis project Ga0181534, IMG submission 119758) | Peatland microbial communities from MTU Mesocosm Facility, Houghton, MI, USA - PEATcosm2014_Bin17_10_metaG | ecosystem: Environmental > Terrestrial > Soil > Wetlands > Peat | place... | reverse complement strand
GTAGTTGATTACGTGGCTGACGTCGGCGATGTCGAGTCCGCGCGCGGCGATGTCCGTGGCGACGAGCACCTCGAATTTGCCGCTGCGAAAACCTTCCAGCGCCTGCTCGCGTTCCTTCTGCGTGCGGTTGGAGTGCAGCACGGCGACGGCGTGGTTGTTGCGCTTGAGCAGGCCGGCGATGCGATCCGCGCCGTGCTTCGTCCGGCAGAAAACCAAAACTGAATTGTAGTTCACGCGCTCGAGCAACTGGATGAGCAGGTCGGATTTTTGCGAATCGGAAACGGGATAGATGACGTGCTTGACGGTCTCGGCGGGCGTGCGGCGCGCGCCGATTTCAATCGTTTCGGGATTATGCATCGCCCATTGGATGAGCGTTTCAATCTGCGGCGGAACGGTGGCGGAAAACAGCGCGGTGTGACGCTGGCGCGGACATTTCTCGACGATGCGGCGCACGTCGGGCAGAAATCCCATGTCGAGCATCCGGTCGGCTTCGTCGAGGACGAGAAATTGAACCTTGTCCAGCCGCACCGTGCCCTGCTCCATGTGATCAAGCAACCGTCCGGGCGTGGCGACAACAATGTCCGTGCCGGCGCGCAATTCGTCCGTCTGCCGTCCGTAACCGACGCCGCCATAGACGACGGTGGTTTTCAAATCGGTGAAACGCGCGTAATCGTGGATGGCGGTTTCCACCTGCGCGGCGAGTTCACGCGTGGGTTCAAGAATCAAAACGCGCGGGCCGGGCGCGTGCGCGCCGAGCTTGGACAAGATGGGAAGCCCGAACGCGGCGGTCTTGCCGGTGCCGGTCTGAGCGCTGCCGATGACGTCACGGCCGGAAAGCACGAGCGGGATTGAGCGCAACTGGATGGGCGTCGGTTCGATGTAACCCATCGCCTTGATGCCTTCGAGGATTTTCTCGGAAAGTCCGAGATCGGTAAAACTCATAATAAGAAGCCTATCAGGAAACCGGCGGCTCGGAAGCAATTTGATTGGGCTGTTCAACGACCGGAACAGGCTCAACGACCGGCGCAGATTCGGGCGCGGGAATTTCTGCTTCAGCCGCAATTGGAATTTCGGCAGCAGGTTCAATCGTCACTTCAGCTTGCGGCGCAGTTTCAGTTGCCACGGTAATTTCGCCTTCGACCGCCGGCTTGTTTTTTTTCTTTTCAGGCTGCACCGGCTTGGGCAGCGGCTTTTTGGCCGTGTCCAGTTTGCCGTCGGCGAATTCCAGAACGTGACCCTGATGCACGAGCCAGTGCAAATCGGCGATAATCGCGGTCTGTTCCGGCGTCGGCTCGGCGGATTTTTGTGCGTCCGGCTTCACTTCAATGGTCGTCGGCGACGGCGCAAGCGCTTCGAGCAATTTCCGGCGCGGGCATTTCGGATTCTTGTTGATGAATTCGACGATGCGTTTGATGCTCTCAGAAACCGGCGTGGCATCAAGGTCGAGGAATTGCGGGCGCGCAATGGCGACGTGCGTGACGGTCTTGTTGACCTTGAAAAATTGCAGTCCGTGCGACGCGAACTGCTGGCTCAATCTCGTCGCAACGGTTAGCGGAAAATATTTCTGCTGCTCCCACTCGGCGCGGATGAGCTGCTGCAATCCACGGCTGAGCAAAGTGCGGCTCGGCACACCGGCAATCACGAGCGATTCGACGGACTTGATGATCGTCTCCTTGTGCGTCGCGCGGAAATGTTTCTCCACTTCCTCGAGCGTCGCGAGCTTCAGCGGTTCGGGCACATTGAGGACGGTATATTCGGTCTTGAAACTTTGCTCCTCGATCCATTTTTTGACGACGGCCTCGTCCTTCACGATCTTCACGCGCGACTTGAAAACGTCGAACGGCATCCGCGAAAATCTTTCCGCGTGCAGCTTGCGCAACTGGTTCTGGTAATCGTGATAATTCGGCGGGCCGAGAATCGCGCCGCTCAAACCGCATTGCGCGACAAAAGTGTAAGTGCCTTTCGGCGGCTCGGTGGCCGTGCGCTCGGCCTGATAAAACGTGGCGAAATGATTTTTAAGGACGTGCGCGACGGCTTCGTCCTCCGAAAGCCACGGCGTGTCGTCGAGCGCGCAGACGAAAAGTTGCTGCGAAATCGCGCCGTCGGATTTTTTCTTCACCGCAAGCAGGACGGAATAACGCTCTGGCTTGTCCAGGACAAGTTGCGCGATCTGAAAGAGCGGATAGCAGCGCCCGGTCATCTTGATCTGGCGCGCGAGCGACTCGACGCCGTTTTCGCCGGGCACGAACGTGACGGAAATTTCCGGCAACGGCGGCGGCGGTTCGGGACGCTCGCGGCGTTCGCTCCGGTCATCGCGACGGGGAAAATCTTTTTTGCCGCCGCCAAATTTCAGGCCGGAACGCGGACGGCTGTCGCGGCGCTCGCCGAACGAATCGCCGCGCGAACCGCTGCGGCGGCCATCGCGGTTGCGGTCGTCACGACCGGCGGGTTCGCCGGCAAATTTTTCGTAGCGGTTGCCCGCCGGCTTTTCCTGCGCCCACGCGGGCTGGAAAAGCTTTTCCAGATCCAAATCCATTTCAGAAATACTGCTCATATTGCAAAAGTGTCCGCTGTGCGGAGTCAAAAATGTATCCTAGCATGGAGTGGCGACAGGCTGAAAGCAAGCGTTGGTATTAGTTAGTGGCCAGGCATATTCAATATCGGGATCAGGGTGATATTGCCCCAATTAAGACACAACCATCCGCCGCGCGTTTGAAACTTTTAGCTTCCGGCGGTTTTAGATGATAACCATTTATGGCGGAATTTTCTTACAAAGCGCGCCGGCGCACGGGTGAATTGGTCGAGGGTGTCCTCGACGTGCCGGATCGTCCGGCGGCGCTGGCGCAAATCCAGAGGCTCGGGCTTTTTCCAATCGCGGTGGACTCTGCGAAGAACGGCACGGCAGCCAACGGCAAACGCGACGGGCAGAAGACAAATCTGCTTTCATTTCTGCCGCCGGCGTTGCGAGCTCAATTGAGCCAGAAGCGCAAACCCAAATTGCAGGAGCTGGCGACGTTCACGCAGCAACTGGCGAACTTGCTGCAATCGGGAATGCCGCTGACGGTCGCGCTCAACAGCATGACGCATCTGGAGTCGAAAGGAATTCCCGCCGAAATCACCCGCGATTTGAAACAGGAAGTGACCGAGGGCAAAGGTTTGTCCGACGCGATGGCGAAGCAGCCGCGCATTTTTTCGGATTTGTATGTCAACATGGTCAAGGCCGGCGAATCGAGCGGCTCGCTTGTGGAGGTGCTGCGGCGCATGGCGCATCATTTCCAGCAGTTCGCCGAGGTGCAGGCGAAGTTCACTTCCGCGCTGGTTTATCCGGCGCTGGTGGTTTGCATGGGCATTGTGTTGATCGGATTTTTCATGTTCTTCATGATGCCGGAGTTCACCACCATCTTCAACGGGTTCGGCGTCCAGTTGCCGCTGCCGACGCGGATGCTGATGGGCTTCAGCACGTTTCTCATCCATTTCTGGTGGCTGCTCGGATTCATCGTCGTCGTCGCGGTCATTTTATTTTTCCGTTTCAAGGCGAGCGAAGCCGGCGGGCGGATGCTGGACGAATGGAAAATGAAAGCCCCGGCCATCGGCAAAGTCGTCAAATTGAATTTGTTCGGGCAATTTTCGCGGACACTCGGAACGCTGCTGCAAAACGGCGTTCCGGTTTTGACTGCGCTGAAAATCACCGAGCAGGTTCTGCCCAACCGCCTCATCAAGGAGGCTGTTTCCAAGACGCGCGACGCGGTCACGGATGGCAAGACGCTCGCGCAGCCGATGGCGCAGAGCAAAATTTTCCCGCAACTGATGATTGACCTCGTGCGCATCGGCGAGGAAACGGGCGACGTGCCGGGCGCGCTGAACAATCTCGCCGACACTTACGAGGGCGAACTGCAAATCGGCCTGCGCCTGATGACGCAGCTCATCGAGCCGGTGCTGATCGTCGTCATGGGCTTCGTCGTGGGTTTTCTGCTGTTGAGCATTTTCCTGCCGCTGTTCCGGCTGATTTCGTCAATTCATTGAGCCTCGTGATGAAAACGGCTGCCGCAAACAATTATTTTTATCGGTGGGGCGAGCGTCCTCGCGAGCCGTCTTTTGAATTCGCAAGCAGCGGCTCGCGAGGACGCTCGCCCCACCGGTTAAAAAAATTCCGCCGCGCGTTCACGCTGATTGAAATCATGATTGTCGTGGGCATCATCGGCCTCATGGCGGCGATAGGCGTGCCTTCAATCCTCCAGTCGTTCCAAAAAGAAGGGATGCGCAAGGCCGTGAGCGACGTGGTGGATGTCTGCAGCGACGCGCGGGCGCACGCCATTCTTTCTGGACAAATCGCCGACGTGACTTTTCATCCGGCGGACAAGACTTTTGCATCGTCCGGCGGAAAATCGGCGACGCTGCCCGACGGCGTGGACTTCGCGATGCTGGACATCAACCTGATGGACTTCAGCCAGTCGGATGTTTCGCGCGTGCGGTTTTTTCCGAACGGCACCTGCGATGAGATGACGATTGTGCTTCATTCCGCCGCCGACTGGCGCAAGATCACGCTGGAATTTTCCACCTCCCTCACCACCGTCAGCGACGTGGACAAATGAAAATGGAAACGAAAATTCACGCGCGCGGACAAAAGGCGTTTTCGCTTTTGGAGTGCATGATCGCCATCGCCGCATTTTTCATCGCCGTGGGCGCGATCCTTGCCCTCGTCTCGCAGTCGCTCCAAAACGCGCGGCTGCTGCAGCGTCCGATGGTGGACGCGGGAATGCTGGCGTCGGAACTTTCGCTGACCAACAAGCTGGTCGAAGGCCCGGAGTCCGGCGACTTTGGCGACGTGTATCCCGGCAGCACCTGGACGGCGAACATCACGGAAGTTTTGTCGAACAAGCTGTTTGAAGTGGACTACACCGTGCAACCCGCCGGCAGAGACCGTCCCGAAAAAATGAGCGTCCTTTTTTTCCGGCCGCAATCTGATGCGGGCATTCTTGACGGGGCGACCAAATGAAATTGAAAAAGACATTGCCGGTTAAAAAATCAGGCCAATGCCCGCGTTTCAGTTCAATCGCAAATGGCCGGGCCTTCACCTTGATTGAACTCATGGTCGCCATCATGATTTTCACGCTTATCGTGGCGGCGGTCTATTCGACGTGGTCTGTCATTTTGAAATCGTCGCAGGTCGGACAGTCCGCAGCCGCGCGCGTCCAGCGCCAGCGCATCGCCATCCGCACCATCGAGGATTCGCTCACCTGCATCCAGTCGGTGCAGTCCTCGATGCAGTATTATTATTTCGGCGTCACCAACGGCGACCAGCCGTCGTTGAGCTTCGTGTCGCGCGTGCCGGACATTTTCCCGCGCAACGGAAAATTCGGCGACTTCAACCTGCGGCGGGTCAGCTTCTCCGTCGAGCCGGACGCGAACCAGGTGAAAAACCTCGTGCTGCGGCAGAACCCGATTTTGATGGACATGGACTCCGACGAGCAAAGCACGCCGCTCATCCTCGCGCGCGACGTGAAGGATTTTGTCACCTCATGCTGGGACACGAATACGCTGTCCTGGGACGACGAATGGGACTCAACCAATTCCATCCCGCCGATGGTGCGCGTCACGCTCACGCTCAACAGCAACGCTGGCGGCGACTCGGCCTCACCCACACTCGCCATCACGCGCGAAATCGCCATGCCGTCCGAAACCATGCCGGCAGTGGCGCAAATGGGCGTGCCCGGCAACAACAACCCAAATGTTCGCGGCATAAACGGTGTGGGCAATCTGCCGCTGCCAACGCTTCCAGTTCAAAAATGAATTTTCCCGCGCGCAAAAAAAATTCCCGCGCTGGCATCGCGCTGATCGTCGTGATGATAGCGATTGTCGTGTTTTCGATTTTGGCGGCGGCGTTTGCGTTTTCGATGAAAATTGAGACCCGCCTCGCGCAGAAGGCCGACAACGAGCAGCAGTTGCTCTGGCTCGGACGCTCCGGCGTGGAATATGCCCGCTGGATTTTGTCGCAGGAAATGTCCATCCCGAGCCAACCTTACGATTCGCTGAACCAGATCTGGGCGGGCGGCCCGGGCGGCCCGGGCGAAACCAACAGCGTTCTCACGGGAATTTCCCTGGACAATTTTCCCGTCGGCGACGGCACCATCTCCATCAAAATCACCGACCTTGAACGCAAGGCCAACATCAACACCGCCAGCGCCCAAATGTTGCAGCAGACGCTCACGCTCATGGGCGTGGACGCCGACAGCCTGTCCGTCGTATCCGATTCCATCCAAGACTGGCGCAGCCCGCCCGCCCCGCCCCGCGTTGCCGGCGCGGAAAATGATTATTACCAGAGCTTGAGTCCGCCTTATTACGCCAAGAACGCGCCGATTGACGATTTGTCCGAACTGCTCCTCGTCAAGGGCGTCACGCGGGAAATGTATTGGGGAACCAGCGCGGCGAATCACTCACCCGCAAACTTTCAGCATCCGAAACTCGGTTTCGGCACGTCGCCCGGCGAGGCACCGGATTATCCTTTCGGGCTGGCGGATGTTTTCACGCCCGTTTCCTCGGGGAAAATCAACATCAACACCGCCGGCGTCAACGTGCTCCAGATGATTCCCGGCGTGGACACCAACGCCGCCGCCGAGATCATCCAGCAACGCGCCGGCCCAGACGGTGTTGACGGCACGGAGGACGACACGCCCTTCCGCAACGTCGGCCAGATCACCGCCGCCGGGGTCAGCCCGCAGGTCATCGCGCAATTGAACAACTTCTGCACCGTGCGCAGCTCCACGTTTGAAGTTGACATCACCGCGCACATTGGCGACTCCAGCCGCCAGTTCATCGCCATCCTCTTTCGCAACACCGGCACGGACATACAGGTCTTGAGATTTTATTGGAATTGATATTTGGGAGGCGACAACGGCGATATATATCCGAAGGAAGTAATGCACAAACTGCGGCTTACGGAAATCTAATGTTTGAATCTTTGAATCCGATGGTTAAACATTTGGATTCGCAGGTTCAACTCACGGGTGCAAATGTTCGTGTCTCTGATTTGCCATTTCAGGTTTTGAATAATAAGCGCAGCGGCTTTCGGCGGAAAGCCGCCGCCATTTTCTTTGCCGACAAAACTTGCACCGCGCGACTTGCGCCCGCTACCCTGCCCGCACAATGCGGTTGCTCGACCGATATTTATTCCGCGAACTGCTCACCCCGCTGGCGTATTGCCTCGGCGGGCTGGTGCTTTTGGGAAACTGCTTCACCCTGTTCGGCGAGCTGGAAAAATTGCAGGAAAGCAGACTGCATTTCCTCGACATGCTCGAATACAGCGTGGCCACCACGCCGGAATTTCTGGTGACGGTGCTGCCCATCACGCTGCTGTTCGCGCTGCTTTACGCGCTTACCCACCACGCGCGCTACAACGAAATCACCGCCATGCGCACGGCGGGAATCAGCCTGTGGCGAATCTGCGCGCCGTATTTCATGGTCGGCGTCGCCGCCAGCGGTGCGTCGTTTGCCTTGAACGAATTACTTGTGCCGGTCAGCACGGATTGGGCGACGCACATAAAAAACCGTTATGTTCAAAACGCGGACAATGCGGAGGTGCAAAAGACATTTCAAGGTTTCACCAGCCCGCACCGCCAGTGGCAGTTTGGTGAATACAAGATCAAGACCGCTGAAATGATCCGCCCGATTGTTTTTTGGAAAACACCAAACGGTTCGATCCAGCAATTGCACGCCGACCTCGCCGTCTGGACAAACCACGTCTGGACTTTTTTCAACGCCGCCGAATACTCGCAGGCCGATGCGCAATCGCCGCTCGTGCCGTCGCTGCAAACAAACGAACTGGCGATGCCCGACTTCGACGAAACGCCATCACAAATCAAGAGCGAAATCAAGGTGAACGGTTATTTACGACTGGGCGGCGTGAGCCAGGCGAACATTCCGCTGAAGGACATTCTTGGTTATTTGCGCCTTCACCCGGATCCGCCGCGCTCCGCTTCAGACAGGCTGCTGACTGAATTAAACGAGCGGCTGGCCGCACCGTGGACGTGCCTGGTAGTCGTGTTCATCGCCATCCCGTGTGGCGCGATGTCGGGACGGCGAAATTTTTTCTTCGGCGTTGCCGGCATCATCGCGATTGGTTTCATTTATTTTGTAATTCAAAAGGTGAGTTACGCGTTCGGTTCCGGCGGAGAATTGCCCGGCTGGCTTGCGGCGTGGCTGCCGAATTTGATTTTTGGCGCGACGGGATTAATCCTGATGGCGCGCGCGCGGTGAGTTTTAAGTTTTTAATTTTTAATTTTGAGTTGCAGATTGGGGCGCAAGCGTATTGCCGTCCTGTCTAAAAATTTAAAGCTCAACATTAGAAATGAAAAAGTGAATGACGAACTCCAAAAACTGAAATCGAGCTACGAGCGGTTGAATTTGCTCTACCAGGTGAGCAATGTCATCCACTCCACGCTCGATTCGCAGGAGGCGCTGCAATTGATCGTGAGCGAAGCCGTGCGCCTGATGAACGCCAGTTCCGGCTCGGTCGTTTTGATCAATCCGACTTCAAATTTTCTGGAAATTTCTGCGTCGCAAAACCTGCCGGGCGCGGCGCGCAAACTCAAATTGCGCGTCGGCGAAGGCGTCACCGGCTGGGTCGCGCGCCACGGCAAACCCGCGCGCGTTGGCGACGTGACACAAGACGCGCGCTACGTCGCCGCGCGTCGTGGCGTGAAATCCGAACTGGCTGTGCCGCTCGAAGTGAACGGCGAAACGCGCGGCGTGATCAACGTGGATTCGGACCGCGCGGACGCCTTCAGCGCGGACGACCAGGATTTGCTCGAACAGCTCGCGGTGCAGGCCGCGAAAGTCATCCAGAACACCTGGCTCTACGAACAACTGCGGCTGAAGGTGCATTTGTTCGAGTCGCTTTCCAGCGTGAGCCGCACGATCAATTCCACGTTGAATCTCGACGAGGCGCTGCGCGTCATCACGCGCGAGGCCTGCGAGCTGATGCGTGCGCGGATGTGCTCGCTGATGATGCTCGACGAAAGCCGCGAATGGCTCGACCTGCGCGCGAGCTTCGGCGCTGGCGCGGCTTACATTAAAAAGCCGCGTTTAAGCGTCGAGGAAAGCCTGCTTGGCGTCGTCGCGCGCCGGAAAAAACCGATGCAAGTTGCGAATGTTCAGACTTCAAGTCACTATCAAAACATCGAAGTCGCGAGACGCGAAGGATTAATTTCGCTGTTGAGCGTGCCTTTGCTTTTCGCCGGTCAATCCATTGGAACGCTGAACGTTTACACAAGCCGGCTCTATAATTTTTCCAACGAGGAGATCAAAATTTTAGGCGCGCTCGCGGAATTGTCCGCGATTGCAATTGAAAAGGCGCGGCTTTACGAACGCATCGTGGACGTGGAGGAGCAATTGCGGCAGAACGAAAAACTTTCCGCGCTCGGGCTGCTCGCCGCCGAGGTCGCGCACGAAATTCGCAATCCGCTCACGGTGATGAAATTGCTTTATCACTCGCTGGATTTGAAATTTCCCGCCAGCGATCCGCGCGCGAAAGACACGCGCATCATTGAGGCAAAAATCGACCACCTGAATAAAATTGTGGAACAGATTTTGGATTTTGCGCGCACGACCGAGCCGAAACTCGCGCCGGTGAATTTGAACGAGCTGGTTGACGAACTGGGATTGCTTGTCCGCCACAAACTGGCAAATCAAAATGTCCGGCTTGTCCGCGATTTGCAATCCGACTTGCCGCCGGTCATGGGCGACGCACCGCAACTCGAGCAGGCTTTCTTGAACTTGATTCTCAATGCCGCCGAAGCGATGCCCGACGGTGGCACGCTCACCATCAAGTCGCGCGAAATTCGTCAGCCACGAGCGGGTGCGCAGCCAACTCACATCTCCGTGGAATTCAAGGACACCGGCAAAGGCATGACCGAGGAATTGCAAAGGCACGCATTTACTGCCGTGCTTGCCACGACGAAAGCCAAAGGAACGGGACTCGGTCTAGCGATTGTTGGGCGCATCATAGAAACTCATCGCGGCGCAATCCGCATCAAATCTAAAATCGGTCGCGGCACTGGCATTACCATCACGCTGCCCGCGAAATAATTTTTTCCGCGCGAAGTTTAGCTTGTTCTTCGAATATTTTCCTTTCAGTTCGCAAATCCGTTTTGCGGACACATTCATTGCGAAATTTTTAGCGCGCGCTATCTTCTTGCACGATTGTCATGCGGAATTATTCCCGGCAGATCGTTTGATTATGAATTATACAAAATTGCAGTGGTGGGAGCGCTTTCAAAAATATTACACCGAGTTTCCAACGCTCGGTCTGGCAGTGGATTTGAGCCGAATGAATATAGACGACACATTCTTCGCCGCAATGGAGCCGAAAATGCAAAAGGCGTTCGCCGACATGGCCGCGCTCGAAGCCGGAGGCATCGCCAATCCCGATGAAAACCGCATGGTCGGGCATTATTGGTTGCGAAATCCAGCGATCGCTCCAACTTTGGAAATCCGCAAGAATATCGAGGATGCCATTGATCAGATAAAAACGTTTGCCGCCAAAGTTCACGCCGGTAAAATTCGAGGTGCGGGCGGCTTATTCAAAAATTATCTGTTAATCGGCATTGGCGGTTCTGCGCTCGGCCCACAATTTGTCGCTAACGCCCTTGGCGATCCACGTATAGACAATCTCAAGCCCTATTTTTTCGACAACACCGATCCCGACGGAATGGATCGCGTTTTGGCAACAATTGGCAACGAGTTGAGCAAGACACTTTGCATCGTCATCTCAAAATCCGGAGGCACAAAGGAAACTCGCAATGGAATGTTGGTCGCAAGGGAGGCTTTTGAACGCGCTGGTTTGAATTTTGGAAGTCAGACCGTGGCTGTGACAGGCGCAGGAAGCGATCTTGACAAATACGCAATACAAAATAATTGGCTTGAGCGATTTCCAATGTGGGACTGGGTTGGCGGACGAACCAGCGAGCTTTCCGCAGTTGGCTTGCTTCCGGCGGCACTTCAAGGATTTAATATAAGTGATTTTATTTTAGGCGCATATGAATGTGATAGAATCACACGTGACCAAAGTGAAAAATTCAATCCAGCCTGCCAGATCGCATTAGCTTGGTATGCTTCAGGTAACGGTAAAGGATCTAAAAATATGGTTATTTTGCCTTACAAAGATCGTTTAGAACTGTTTTCAAAGTATCTTCAGCAACTTGTTATGGAATCGCTTGGTAAAGAGTGCGACTTGGGTGGAAAAATTGTCAATCAGGGCATCACGGTGCTTGGAAACAAAGGCGCAACCGATCAGCACTCTTATATTCAACAATTGCGAGAGGGCTTGAATGACTTCTTCGCTACATTCATAGAAGTTCTAAAAGATGGACACGGTTCAAATTTGGCAGTCGAGCCAAATGTTACATCTGGTGACTTTCTGGGTGGTTTCTATTTAGGCACGAGACAGGCGTTGGCTGATGGAAAGCGAGAATCAATAACGATAACAATAAAAGAAGTGACGCCATTTTCGGTGGGAATGTTGATTGCATTATTTGAGCGAGCAGTCGGCATTTACGCATCACTCATCAACATTAATGCGTATAATCAGCCAGGCGTTGAGTCTGGGAAAAGGGCGGCTGCAAATATTATTCAGCTTCAATTGAAGATTCTGGCGTTTCTGGTCAAACAGCAGCAAGGCTTGACGGTTGTTGAGATTGCCAAAGGAATTGATGCCGACAAGGAGGTTGAAAGCATTTTCAAAATCTGCGAACATTTATCGTCTAATTTGAATCACAGAATTCAAAAGACAATTGGCAATACGCCATTCGACGCACGATATGCTTCCATTTAGGATTTCATGTTTGTTTATCCAAAAAAGTATGACGTCATCGTAATTGGCGCGGGTCATGCCGGAGTTGAGGCGTCACTTGCTGCGGCACGCATGGGTTGCCAGACGCTACTGCTGACGATGAATGTGGATTCGATTGGGCAGATGTCCTGTAATCCGGCGATTGGCGGACTTGGAAAAGGACATCTGGTTCGGGAAATTGATGCGCTTGGCGGCGAGATGGGCAAGGCGACCGATATGACCGGACTTCAGTTTCGGATGTTAAATACGAAGAAAGGTCCAGCAGTCTGGTCTCCAAGAGCACAATGTGATAAAAAATATTATCAATTCAGGCTTAAATGGATATGTGAGTCAGAACCAAATCTCGACGTAAAACAAGGTCAATCTTCCAAGATTTTGCACAAGAATGGAGAGGCTTTTGGTGTCGAGACGAATTTAGAGGTTCAATATCACGGACAGACGGTTGTTGTGACAACCGGAACTTTTTTGCGCGGTTTGATGCACATTGGATCAAGCAAGCAATCAGGCGGACGTGCCGGTGAATCAGCGGCGATGAACCTTTCCGACTCGCTCAAGGAAATTGGGTTGGAACTTGCCAGATTGAAGACCGGAACGCCGCCCCGCTTGTTGCGCGGGTCAATTGATTTTTCAAAAACCGAAGCTCAATCCGGAGATAACCCAGTTCCATATTTTACCTACTGGAAGGATGATTTGTTCCACATGGAACATGATCGGGGAAGGTTTGTTGGAGCAGACAATTCAAAAGGAAAATACCCCCCTGGTTCTGTGCTTGATAAAATAAATGCTCAATTGCCTTGTTTTATTACATTTACAACCAATAAGACGGCAAGTTTGATTCGTGATAATTTACATAAATCACCAATGTATTCAGGTGTTATTGAAGGCATTGGGCCGCGCTATTGCCCATCAATTGAAGATAAAATTGTCAAATTTTCCGATAAAGAGCGACATCAGATTTTTCTTGAACCTGAAGGCATAGAAACTGACGAAATTTATGTCAATGGATTTTCAACCTGTCTTCCGTTCGAGGTGCAAGTGGATTTGGTGCGAACAATTATTGGTTGCGAGAATGCCGAGATCATGCGCCCAGCTTATGCCGTCGAATACGACTTTTCTCATCCGACACAATTGTTGCCGACGCTCGAAACCAAGGTTTGCAGAAATCTTTTTTTGGCAGGACAGATCAACGGTACTTCTGGCTACGAAGAAGCGGCCGCGCAAGGATTGATGGCAGGAATCAATGCCGTGCGTCGAGTAAAAAAACTAAATCCGATTGTTCTCCGGCGCGACCAGGCATATATCGGCGTCCTGATTGACGACTTGATTTCGAAAGGAACAACCGAGCCGTATCGGATGTTCACGTCCCGCGCCGAATATCGGCTCTTGCTGCGACAGGATAATGCCGATATGCGGCTTTCCGAAATTGGCCACGAAATTGGATTGCTGCCAGAACGACACTTCCAAAAATTCAGTGCAAAAAAACAAGCAGTAGAAAATGAATTAACTCGTTTGAATAAAACATGTTATGGAAATGATATCCTAGCAAAAATATTGAGTAGGCCAGAAATTTTCTACAAAGATTTGCCAAGTCGAGACGAGATATTGTCTGATGAAATTATTCAGCAGGTTGAAATAGCGGTCAAATACGCCGGGTATATTGATCGTCAGGAATTGGAAGTTCAAAAATTCAAGAGGCTCGAAGGCAAATCTATTCCAGTCACATTCGATTTTTCATCCGTCCCAAGTCTGCGCCACGAAGCGCGCCAAAAATTTGCCAAGATTCGCCCGAAAACCATTGGCCACGCGGCGCGCATTTCCGGCGTGTCACCAGCTGACATCAGCATTCTTATGGTATGGTTGAAGCGCTGGACTGGCGCAAATGGACAAAGCGATTCTGCCAAAGAAAATGAAAATTGTTCAACAAACCGATGACCGCGCAATAGTGAAGCATAGCGGACATGTTTTTCATGAAAATAGTGTTTAACCAGGAGGCGATGGGACTGGGTGGAGCGCGGATACTGTAAACCAAAGTGAGAAAAGTGTTCTCACAATTGAACGTGTCGCCAAAATAATTTTAGACGCCGCCAATCCACTTACGGTCTTCCCAAACGGCCTTGATGGAAGTCAGATTGCGCGAATCGAAGAGGTTTTTCGCGGCGCCGACGAGATTGCCCGTTTTCAAGTTATTGAACGCGTCGCTCGCGCTGATGGCGACGAATTGCAGCACGCTCGGGTCGCGGTAGCAGTCAATCATGCAGCGCGTGCAGCCGTCGCGGATGAGCTTCGAGTCGTCCCATTCCCAGACCTTG
>Ga0181534_10001701_pt1 | contig 14160 bp, 9 predicted proteins | sample PEATcosm2014_Bin_37_FD_119758 | JGI IMG/M metagenome (GOLD analysis project Ga0181534, IMG submission 119758) | Peatland microbial communities from MTU Mesocosm Facility, Houghton, MI, USA - PEATcosm2014_Bin17_10_metaG | ecosystem: Environmental > Terrestrial > Soil > Wetlands > Peat | place... | reverse complement strand
CGGATAACTTGAACGTCTCAGAGCGATGCGGCGCCAGGGAAAAAGCTTGCCAGATGCGATGAATGGAGTTGCGGCTCAGACCAACGCGCTTGGCCATCGAGCGTGCCGACCAATGGGTAGCATGAGCCGGGGTTGACTCCAGGGTGAGCGCCAGAACACTCTCCACGTCACGGTCGCTGAGCTTGTGCAAGGCGCCTGGGCGCGGCTCGTCCAAAAGTCCATCCAGACCGGACTCCAGATAGCGCCGCCTCCATTTGCCCACAGTGTGCTGCATGGTGTGCAGTTGACCGGCGATGGTTGTGTTGCAAAGTCCATCGGCAGCCAGTAGAACAATACGCGGGCGCATGGCCAACGCCTGAGCCGTCTTGGGCCGCCTCGTCCAGGCAACAAGCTGAGCGCGATCCTCGACAGTGACCGACAACGGAGTGAGTGGGCGACCTTTCCGCATCGGACTTCCTCCCACTCTATCCGATGCCGCAGGCGATCTCATTTATGTCAATTACTTTAGAGACAGGACGCTAGTGTGTCTGCCGCAGGCTGAGCCAGCCTCCGGCAGATAAAATAAGCCGTGAGACACCTGCAATTCGGCGTTTTGTAACCGATGCGGACAAATGCCGGTCGAGACACTGTATAACTCAGCGATTTTCAGAGGCTCCTTAGCAGGTTAGGAGCTATCGGTAAGTTATGCTTGCTGACGGTGGTCGTAACTCGAAACTTGCGCTTGCCACGCGCTTGAATGCCGTGCTCCATCGTGACCCGCGCCAGTTCGGCCCGCAAACGACCGATCTCCATCTACTCGGACGTCACCTGTTGCTTGCCAGAAACACTCTTCAACCTTCCGGAACGGTGCAGCTTGATCCAGTCGCCCAAGGTCTGCTCAACCACTCCCAGACTGCGGGCTGCCGCCGCCATCGTCTGGCCCGACTCCGCCAACCGGACTGCCTCGTGCTTGAATTCCAGGTATAATGACCACGCTTCGCCTTCGTCATCTTCGTGTCACTTTCGCTATTTAACCAGCAAGCTAAGGGATACGTTTTTTTGCGGGGCAAGGTCAATTCCACGAACTCATGCCTCAAGCCAACCCGCTATGATGGTTCAGAGCACAGATGCTGCTGGCAAACCACGAACGAATGTCCAAAAAGATCTTTATATCGGCGGGCGAGGCCAGCGGCGAACACTACGGAGCGCTGCTGATCGCTGCTCTCAAAAAGCGATTGAATGCCGCAGGCGAAGATGCTTACTCCATAGGCATGGGTGGCGAACGGATGGTCGCGGCGGGCCTTGAGCGCATTGTCCGCTCGGAAGATATGGCCGTTATGGGCATCACCGAGGTCGTCCGCCACCTGCCGCGCATCTATCGCGAGTTCCGCAAACTCAAATCGGCAATCCAGCAGCAGCGGCCGGACGTGGCCGTTCTGATCGACTTCCCTGACATCCATTTCAAGCTGGCCAAGGAACTGCACCGGCTCGGCATTCCGGTGATCTTCTTTGTCAGCCCGCAGTTGTGGGCCTGGAAGAAGGGGCGCATCAAGCTCGTCCAAAAATATGTCAGTAAAATGCTGGTCATCTTTCCCTTCGAGGAGCCGTTTTACCGCGAGCGCGGCGTCGCGGCGGAGTTTGTCGGCCATCCCCTCGCCGAGTTGCCGCTGCCGTCGATCAGCCGCGAAGAGTTCGCCTCAGCCAACGCCCTCGACTCAGCCAAAACCTGGATCGGCCTCCTGCCCGGCAGCCGTCCCAAAGAAATTCGCGACAATCTGCCGGAGATGCTACTGGCGGCGCGGGGGCTGACGAACCTGGATGAAGGAAATATAGGTCCTTCGACTCCCCCTTCGCTCCGCTCAGGGTCCGCTCAGGATGACAAATTTAATCCACATGGAGATATTGAGTTTGTGCTTCCGCTGGCCTCCACGCTCAATGCGGAACAGCGCGACCAGGCGCGGCAGCTGGTTGACGCCCTTGGCGGGGGGCTGAATATCCGTCTGGTCGATACCCCTAGAGCCGCACTTTTTCACGCCCGCGCTTCGGTCGTCGCCAGCGGCACGGCCACGCTCGAAGCCGCGCTGATCGGCAATCCCTTCGTCGTCGTCTACCGGGTCTCGCCGCTCACCTACGCCATCGCCAAACAGGTGGTAACGGTGGACCATGTGGCAATGGCTAACCTCATCGCCGGCAAGCGTGTCGTTCCGGAACTGATTCAAAGTGACTTCACAGCAGAAAATATCGTCCAACAGTTGCGGCCCCTGCTATCCGATGGCCCGGCCCGGCAGTCCATGATGGAGGAGCTAGCGCGGATTCGGGGTTTATTGGATACTGGCCGGAACGGTGCCGGCTCCAACGGCGGAGCCATCGACCGCGTGGCAGAGGTTACATTGAAAGTGATCTCAACAAATTAAGTGCACGAACTGATTCCAGGCTGCGAGAATAACTGCGATGCGTAAGAATCTTCTGAATCTGCGGATGTTGCCCTGGGCGGGCGCTCTGGCCTGCGCGCCCTTCTTCCCCTCGCCACTCGTTCAGCATGTTGAAGCCCAACGCGTCGAGCGCCCCACGCTGGCCATCACCGGCTATGTAATCGACGCCGAAATCGATACGACGGCGCATCATCTGGTGGCCACAACGACGGTCAGCTTTACCGCACCCGAATCCACCGAAGTGGTCAGCTTCGGCTTCCATCCGGCGCTCAAGATCAGCAAAATCACCGACCAGGACGGCAAAGTGCTCACCGGCGACCGCTCCGCCGACGGAACTGTCCGCATCACTCCTGCCGCGCCGTTTACAGCAGGTCAGGTCTCCCGCTGGACCTTTGTTTACGAAGGAGTGATTACCGGCAACGACGACGGACCCATCGAGGGCATTAAGCTGGCCGCGATTCAGGAGCCGATCACCTACCTGCTCTACGCCGCCCGTTGGTTTCCTACGACCGGCTACCTGACCAACCGCTTTACCGCCGAGATGCACATCCGCGTGCCGCAGGGAATGCGGGTCTTTGCCAGCGGTAGCTCCGGCAAATCGACGCCTGTGACGTTGGCCAACGGAAAGCCCGGTGACCAGTACGATTTCAACTGGAACAAGCCGGGATTTCCGGGCACCGTGATCGCCGGGCGGTATGTGGACCCAGTCTCCGCAGGTCCTGGAAACGTGAAGGTTTATCTCACCCCCGCCCATCAGCAATCCGGCAATGCGCTGGCGCAGACGGCTACCGGCGAATTCGATTTCTTCACTGACAGCTTCGGCGCGCCGGAGTCCAGCCATCTCAACGTAGTCGAGTTGCCCGATGATACGCTGCCTGCAGTCTGGGCGCCGGAACTCGCGGCGATTCTCGGCTCCCGTGTCGGCGACAAGAGCGGCGTCCGCCTGCTAGCCAACACCATCGCCCGCCAGTGGTGGGGTTCCGAGGTGAGTCCGCGCACGCTGGCAGACGACTGGATCGAAAACGGCATGTCCCGCTACGCCGAGCTGATGTACGTAGAAGACCAGAGCGGTAAGAATGCGATGAAAACGGCCTTGCAAGATGTCTCCGCCGGCGCGCTGGCCTATGACACCGTGCCGCTCTCCAGTATCAGTCGCATGAGTCCCTTCTCGCCGGAGTTCCAGTCGATGACGCTGGAAAAAGGCGCGATGATCTTCCATATGCTGCGCTGGGAGATTGGCGACAAGGCTTTTCTGGCCACGTTGAAAGGCGCGCTCAGCCAGTATACCGACAGCCCGATGCGCGCGTCTGACTTCACCAAAGTAGCTGAGTCGCAGAGCCAGCAGCAGTTAACCGCCTTCTTTGCCCAATGGGTCGATGGCACAGGCGCGCCGCAATTCACCAACAAATATGCCGTTTACCGCCTCGGCAACAACAAGGGATTCCGGACGATCGGCGAGATCGACCAGGATCTCGACCTCTTCCGGATGCCGGTCGAGCTGCGCGTAGAAACCGACGGCAAGACGGAATCGCAGAAGGTGGATGTCGTCGGCACCAACACCCAATTCGTAGTAGATACATTCGGCCGCCCCCGCCGCATCAGCATCGATCCGCAAGGCTGGGTACTCAAGTCCACTCCCGATCTCCAGGTGCGCATCTCGATCCTGAAGGGTCAGCAGTTGGTGGCCCAAGGCGATCTGACCGCAGCCCTGGCCGAGTATCAAAAAGCGCTGGAGGCCAACTCACAGAGTTCCTTAGCCAGCTATCGCATCGGCGAGCTGCTCTTCACCCAGCGCAACTATCAGGCCAGCGTCAACGCCTATCGCGACGCGCTGCGCGGCGACGGTGAGCCGCGCTGGACCGAAGTTTGGAGCCATATTCAACTGGGCAAGATCTTTGATCTGACCGGGCAGCGCGATCGCGCAGTGAATGAGTACCGGCTGGCAATCCAAACCAACGACAACACTCAGGGCGCGCTGAATGAGGCCCGCCAGGATCTACAGAAGCCGTACGTTCGGCAGGAGAACGACTGAAGCGAAACGAGACAGTTCTGAGATCGTTCCCAATCCCCGGCGAGGTCCGGAAGGCAGATTTTTTTCGTCTGCGCCTGCGCGATGCGCAAGCTGGCGGTTGATTTTTTGAATTTTCTAATAAGTTATTTAACTGCAATGTTTTATCAGATATTTCCAATAATCCTCTTCACTCCGAAATCGCCCAAAATTTTCTCCTTACCCTGTTGGCGTTTCTATAAACTGCTAGGAGAACAGGTACCTTTCTAGTAAAATTTCCGAATGCGTGATCGTACGGAAATCGGAAAACGGAACCTCATGCCCCGGCTCGGAATCTCTGCCGGAGTTGTCTCCGTGTGCGTCGCCGGAGGGCTGTATGCCTCCTCGATGCTGAGCGTCCACGCGGACGCCCCACTGACCCGCCCACCGGCAACGCTGCCGCCGGGCGTACCCCTGGCCAGCCTGACTGATGCGGAGTTTGCTCCAGCCAAGGCCCAGCAAGATATGCTGCACGGCGTCGCCTCCTGGTATGGAACGGTCCTGAACGGCCACCTCACCGCCAGCGGCGAGCGCTTTGATATGTACGCGCTAACCGCCTGCCACCCCACGCTACCCTTTGGAACGCTGGTGCGGGTGGTTGACCAGAAAAACAAGCGGTCAGTCGTCGTCCGCATCAACGACCGCGGCATTCTGGACGAAGGCCGCATCATCGACCTCTCCTACGCCGCTGCCGCGGAGCTGAATATCATCAAACCCGGCCTCGCCGAGGTCAAGCTGGAAGTGATCTCACTCGGCAAGCCAAGGCACAAAAAGGGATAGCCGCTCCCTCTTTTCAAAGAGCAGAAGGGCCAGCCTCCCAGCCTCGGGACTGGCCCTTCTGCTCTTTGCAGCCGGAAAACTCATTCTTCGGGGAATCCGACCGGGAGCGGGCGCGGGTGGGGAATCGGAGTCGGAATCGGCGAGGGTAGCGGGTGCAGGATCGGACCGATCGGAGTGCCGCTGCCCGAGGAACTGATGGCATAGGCGGCAATCGCTACCGGACTGGGATTGAAGTCGCCGCCGATTGCAATCGCCTCAATGGTCTCGCTGGCGCTCACAGTGATCGCCCCGGTGTACTTCGTCGAAGCAGCCGTTGGGGTGGTCTTGTTGGTGGTGTAGTAGATCGTCACACCCGGCGTCGAGTCGGTAATCGTCACCTGTTGCGCTGTCGTGAAGGTTCCAGGAGCAGGGCTGAAGATCGGAGTGGTCGCCGTCTGCACCGAGATCAGGATCTGCGCGGTGTGCAGATGGCCGCTGCCGGTGGCGATGACATTCACCGGGTAAACCCCAGGCACAACCGTAGAGGCGACTGCTACAGTGGCCACGTCGGTAAGGGATGCGGTCACAGTTTGCGAGGCCGTCTTCGGTGTAACAGTAATCCCCGCCGGTGCGCTGACGCTTAGAGCGACCGCGGCGCTGAAACCGTTGATGGGGTTCAGCACCAGCGTCGCACTGGACGATTGACCGGGGGCGATCAGCAGCTCCGGATTCAGGTTCGTCAGCGAGAAATCCGGCTGCGCTATGGTGATGATGACCGGAGCCGAAGTGCCAGCGTTATAGTTTGCGTCACCGCTATACAGAGCAGTGATCAGATTGGCGCCGTTGAGTCCGCTGTACCCGGGGAACGTAGCTGTCGCAGTCGTGCCGGAGAGAGGGACAGTGACATAAAAGTTGGGATTGTTGCTGGAGAAGGTTACTGTCCCGGTGGGCGCGGACTTGCCGGTAACTCCGGTAACGGTCACCGTAAGCGTGAAATTTTGGCTGGGGGTGGGAGTAGTCGCGCTCGTCCCCAACGTAACAGTCGGCGTAAGCTGCGTGGAAAGCGCGATCACCGTCCCGGCATTGAAAGAGCTGCCCAGCCAGTGCGCATTGCCAGCGTAGCTGGCGATCACCGGCAGAATCCCCGCCGGGACATTGGTAAACGTCGCAACCGCACCCAGTGTAGCATCGCCTGTCGCTCCATAGGATTGCAGCGGCGCGGAGATCGTCTGTGACCCCAGCGTGACGCTCACATTACCGGTCGGCAGCACTCCAAAGAACGGAAGATAGCCGGTGGTGAGCGTAACTGCCACATCCACGCTGGCTCCCGCGGCCACCTGATTGGTCAATGGCCCGCCAGAGAGCGCTGTCGTGCCGGGAATCACGATGAAGCTCGCCGCTGTCGCCGCCGTCGATGCCTTATAGCTGGCGTCGCCCGAGTACGTTTCGCTTATGGTATGGCTGCCGGGTGCAAAAACTCCCGTCGACCACTCGGCTAACCCGCCGGCGTCCAGCGGCTCCGTCGCGGTTTGGGTGACTGCTCCCAGCTTGTCGGTGTAGGTAACGGTTCCCGTACCCGCCAGCAAGCTGCCGGGAGCATTCTTGCTGATTGGCTGCGCATCCAGGTAGATCTGCGCCCCATACGGAACGGTGATTCCCGCAGTCAGCGGATAGAGGTACAGATCGTAGGGATTCAACGCCCAACCGGTCGTGGTGAGGGTATCCGTCTCGGAACTGACAATGACCGTCACCGGCGCGGAGCTGCTCCCGGCAAAGGCGCCGTCGCCGCCATAAACAGCTTCCAGTTGATAGGTTCCGCCGGGCAGACTGTTGACAGATGTACTGACGGTTCCACTGGCCAGGGGGCCGGAACCAATGCTGGCGTAATGCACAAGTCCGTCGTTTCCTGTGATGCTGATGTTGCCAGTCGGCGCACCGCTCCCACCGGTCGGCGCAACTGTAGCGTTAACGTTAGCGGCTGTTCCATGAACCAGTGTTGTGGGATTCACCGTAAGCGTGGTCGTCGTCGGTTTGAGACTCACCTTCGACCAGTTCGCGATCAACAGCGCCACATCCACCGAACCGAGGCCGCTAGCCAGGTCATAGCCCTTTCCTGACGTAAAACCGTTCTCCACGCTGAAGCCTGCGAAAATGGTTCCGCTCGTACCGGTCACGCAATTTGCGGTCGTCGCCTGGCACGGCACCTTGTTGCTCCCTACAGTCACGTCATGAAAGGCAGTGGGAACCTTCGTAGCCAGCGGATAGTAGACAAAATCTGCCTGTCCCTGCCAGCTCTTCACGCTTTGGTTCACCAGCGCCTGAATCGCCGCCATCGCCGGGGCCGCAGCCGAGGTGCCGCCGACGCCGGTAATTACATCCGCCCCGCCTGCGCCCGGATTGCTGCAATCCCCTGGATTGGCGCAGATGGGATAATAGCTTGAGTTCGCGCCGTTCGCGGCAAAGAGCGAGACGTCCGGCAGGTCGCGCACCGCGTCTACAGGAACTCCAGTTCCGCTCTGCCAACCTGGCTTCGGGTAGCCTGCGGCAGCGGAGTTGGTGGTCGCGTAGTAGCCGAGGCTACTCTTCCCTCCCCCCCCCGCCACAATGTTTTCTTCCGGCAAGTTCGCTGGTTTGCCCGCATCGTCCAGGTTATAGCCGAAAAAGTCATTCCACACCTGCTCCGGCACGTATTTCAACAGCGAAACCGCCGGAGCCGCTGTTGAACTCGCCGACCAATAGGTCGCCAGTTGCGCATTCAGTGTCGCGGAAGCCGCCGCGTAATCACTGTAATAAAAATCCGTGCCGCCTACGGCAACGTTATACGGTGTCGATGCAATGCCGTTGACCTGCAAGCCGTAATAGGCCAGTTGCTGATTGTCGAAGTTATCGCAGCCCGCGGAGCCGCCGTCTCCCGCCGAGACGAACGCGCTTTGCCCCTGCGCCGCCGCCTGTTGCCACACACTGTTCCAGAATGTGTTTCCAGCCTGCCCCAGACTCTCCTCACACTCTCCATAACTGGTGCTGATCACGCCTGCCACATCGTCTTCCACAGCACGCAACGCCGCCAGCGAAAGCCCATCCGTGGTCGCCGTGCCAGCGGAAGTATAAAGAATCTCCGTCGCCCCCGGAGCCACCGAACCGGCCACTTCAAGATCGAGATAGGCCTCGGTCGACGCGCTGTTCTCTCCCGGATCAGCCCCATCCACCACCACCTGCGGCAGGTTGGCGGCGAGGCCGAAGAGTGTTTGGTAAGCCGCTACCAGGCTCAAATCAATGTTCGACGCGCTCAGCAGAGCGATTGTCTGCCCCGCGCCGTTGGTGCCGGCCTTGTACACCGAATTGATGTCATATTCAGTGGCAAAATCTCCTGGCGCAAACACATAGCTCGTGCCTCCGCCGCCCTGCGGATAAGTCCACTCCGGCTGCGCCTCATGCGTTGCCGGGCTATAGCGGGCTTTGCCCAGAATCTTGATATTCGACCGGGCGCGGAAATCATTCGGCGGCGTCAGCCCCGCGATCACCGGCGCAAGCGCGGCGGGAATCTCCGGATCGCGGTCATTGGCAATATGCATCTCGCCGTTGATCTCGTAGCGATGAATCTCCGTATGGAAGGCCTCGCGCAACTGCCCTGCGGTTCCTGAAAACTCAATCGCTACCCTCCCCGCATGAACGCGGTTCACGGCGAATCCCTGCGACTCCAGCCAGCCGGTCACAGCGGCAATATCAGAATCCGCCGGCCCATACAACCGGCCAAACTCCTCCGGCCGCAGCCACTGATGAAAGCGCGGATCGCCGGCGGTGTGCGCGGCGCGAATAAACTCCTCCAGTTGCGATTCCTGTTCTCCGGAGCGCTTGAGCAACAGCATCAACCGCTGCGCGGGAAAGCTGTCCTCCACCGCCCCGCGATCCAGCCCAACCCATACCAGCGGGTGCACGTTCCCTCGCAGAACCACGCGCTTGGAGTCATCAATCCGGCCATTGGCGCGCGGGGCGACATTAGAGATTTCTGGAGCCTGAGCAAAGGTCTGCGGGACTGCGGAGAAAAGCGCCAACACCATGCTCAAAATGCCTAAGTACGAGGAAACTGCCAGTCGGGACATAACTCTCCTTCATTGAGGGGAATGCCGCAAAAAAACAAGACACTCCCCTCCCCCGCCATATCGGCCAGACTCGTCGGCTTGATCTGTAGGAATGTGGCAAAGGCCTATCGCGGCACAGTGGCGCTGGATTTTCTAAGACTTGCGAACAATCCGAAGGACTACCAGATATCTAAGCCTGTGGATTTCAGATTAGGACACTCCCCGGCAGCGCATTAAAAGCTCCAGTATTCAAGTAGATTCCTGCGGCCAACTTCTTTTCTCTCCTCAAGATGCAATGAAGTGCGCTGGCTTGAGGATAAATGCAGGACGGGGTGCGGCTATAGAATTACCGCAGACTCATTCTCTTTCAGGAACCTTCCATGCTGGTCAGCGCAGCGCCATTTTTTGTCTTTCTGGTTGCGGTCTGTCTGCTCTACTGGTCGGCTGGCGGCTCGCGCCGGCTCCAGTTAGCGCTGCTGGCCGCTGCCAACCTGTTTTTCCTGGCCCGCTTCAGCCTGATCTACTTGGCTCTGCCGCTGGCCGCAAGTTTTGATTTTTTGATTGGTCTCGCTCTGGCCAAATCAAAACAGGCGGGCCTGCGCCGCCTGCTCGTTGGCCTTTCACTACTCCTGAACCTCGGCCTGCTGGCTACGCTCAAGCTGGTCCCGCTCCTCACCGCAGGGCGCTTCGGCTGGCTGCTGCCGCTGAGTCTTTCTTTCTACTGCTTTCAGTCGCTCACCTACACCATCGATCTGTATCGCGAAGAGATTCCAGCCACGCGAAATTATCTCGCTTATCTGGCCTCTGCCTTGTTCTTCCCTTCCATGACTGCCGGGCCGATTCCGCGCATGGGCAAGTTGCTTGAGCAGTTCGCCCGTCCCTTCACCTTTACCGCAGAAGACGGAGGCCGTGCGCTGCTGCTGATCGGCGTGGGCCTGGTAAAAAAGCTGCTCATCGCCGACTTCCTCGCCAACAATCTCGTCGGACGCGTCTTTGATACCCCAGCCCTCTACTCCAGCATCGAAACCCTCGCCGGCATCTACGCCTACGCGCTGCAACTTTACTTCGACTTCTCCGGCTACACGGACATCGCTATCGGCGCGGCACTGCTATTGGGCATCACTCTGCCCGAGAACTTCCGCCAGCCCTACCTCTCCGTCAACATAGCTGAGTTCTGGCGGCGCTGGCATATCAGCTTCAGCGAGTGGCTGCGCGACTACCTCTTCGACGTGCTGCCCAAGCGGCGCAAGCTGCCGGTTCTCTCTTACGGCTACGCCTTTCTTATTACCATGATGCTCGGCGGCCTCTGGCACGGCTTGAGTTGGAATTTCCTCATCTGGGGCGCGCTGCACGGACTCGCACTCGGCCTCGTCTTCGCCTGGAAGCGGAAGTTCAAGGCGCCAAACCCAGCCTGGTGGGCAAAACTCCTCGGCGGAGCTGTAACCTTCAACTTTGTCTGCCTCACCTGGATCTTTTTCCGCGCGACAACTCTTCAAAATGCTCTCGAGATCCTGCGCAGCCTGGGCGCGTTGACCTGGTCCACCGGTAACCTGACGCCGCTGTTGCTCTTCGTTCTGCTGGCTGCCGCTATCGCTCATTGCCTGCCGCCGCGCTGGTTTGAGTTTTCTGTCCGCCGCGCCGCTTACATGCCCTTCTGGGTGCAGGGCTTGGCAATGGCTGCTCTGATTCTGCTCATTCAAACGCTGGCGGGCCGCGGTTCCGCTCCCTTTGTCTATGGCAATTTTTGACATCAACACGCCTGTCGAGCCCGATCCCCGCGCTGCCGAGGAGATCGGCGCTCTTGCGCCTGAAGCCGAGAACGAACAGCCGGAAACCACCGGTTCACCGGAGGAACTTGTCAGCCTGCCGGCCGCTGATCCGTTAGGCCGAGGCAGTGGCTTCCCGTTGAAGATCGCGCTGGCAATCGCCGTCATTGCAACTGTTCTCACCGGGGCGCGGCTCACCGGTAGACCCAATCTCGGCCTCGACGTCTCCGCCTTTCAACAGGTCGTCCATCTCCGCTGGCCCACGCCACCCGTTGCTCCGGTGCCTGCAGCTCCCCTAACGCCTGCAATAGCACTAGTCAAACCAGGCGGGAAGCTCCCGCCCGTCTCAGCCGTTTTCAGCGACGACTCGAACTCCCTCGATCCCTTCTTCGCCGCGCTCTGGCAACTGGAGCAGGTAAAATCCGGCCAGACTCCCGCAGCATCCAGTTCGGTCGTTACCGTTCTCCATTACGGCGATTCACCCACCACCGCCGACCTCATCACCGGCGACATCCGCGCCCAGTTGCAGCAACGCTTTGGCGACGCAGGCCGCGGCTACACGCTGGTTGCCAAGCCCTGGGCCTGGTATGGCCATCGCGGCGTCGAGATCACTGGCCACGGCTGGAAGATGCGCACCGGCGTGGGCCTCATGCGCCAGGGAATCTACGGCCTCGGCGGCGCTGCATTCGAGGGCCAGCCCGGCGCTTCCAGCCTCTTTCGGCTCACTGAGGGCGGCCAATCCTCTGTCGAGATCGAATATCTGGCCAAACCTAGCGCTGGCAGCTTTGCCGTCGAGGCCGACGGCCAAAAGCTGCTCGATCAATCTACTGCCGCTGATACGCAGGCCGCAACCTCCGTTCATATTCCCCTCCCTCCAGGGACAACGACTGTCTCGCTCCGGCCCACCTCAGGCTCTGTCACTCTCTTCGGCGCTGATTTCCGCACCGGCTCCGGCGGAGTTCTCTACGACAGCCTCGGCCTCAACGGCGCAACCACCTCTGTGCTGGCCCGCGTGCTCGATCCGAATCTATGGAAAGAGGAGCTGGATCACGCCGCGCCGGCATTGATCGTCGTCAACTATGGCTCCAATGAAAGCAGCTTTGGCAACTTCGTGCACAAGCAATATGCGGCCGAGTTGCGTCTAGCTATACAGCGCATTCGTGTTGCAGCGCCCAGTGTCCCGATTTTGATCATGAGTCCGATGGACCGTGGCGAGCGCAGCGGGTTGGACGATATAGAAACCATGAGCACGATTCCAGAGATTGTCGCGATACAGCGCCAGGTCGCCACGGAGACCCACTGCGCCTTCTTTGATACCTATGACGCGATGGGCGGCAGCGGCACAATGGCCCGCTGGTTCGCGGCCAGCCCGCGTTTGGTCACCGCCGATTTGCTGCACCCTACGCCCCAGGGCGCTCCAATTGTGGCCTCGCTCCTCGTCCAACAGTTGAGCTTGGGCTATGATCGATGGAAGATGCAACATGGAATCGCGCTTCCAGCTCCCGCTCCAACTTCGTCCGCCACGCCTGTCCCTGCGTCAAAAACAGTAGCGCATCGCAAGGCCGTCCGTCAGCGCGGAAAGAAGGCCGATACAAAATGATTTTTTTCACTTGCCCGAGGTCGCGGCGCTTGCTTGTCTTTGCCTTGTTGCTCACTCTCGCTCCTGCGGGCCTCTGTGTTACCCAGGTCAAAAAGAGGCATTTAACAACCGCGCAAAGCCACTTGGCTAGTACGCGCAAGCACGGCCGCGCGCATTCTCGTGTGCATTATTACGTAGGCCGCGTCGACCCTAAGCACAAAGCGGAGCTGCTCGATGAGATATCCACGCGCATCCAGGCAGCACCCGCGCAGCCTATTGCCTACAGATCCTCGCTCGACGGCTTCTATGCGCAGTTGGAGGCGCATGAACGGTCAATGCACGATTCAGGCCCGCAGGCAGGCACGGTTCGCGTCCTGCAATTCGGCGACTCGCACACCGCGGCGGATATGTTTACCGGCGAGGCGAGGCGTCTCTTTCAGCAGCAATTCGGCAACGGAGGCATCGGCTACTCCTACGCTGGCCATCCCTTCCCGGGCTACCGGATTCTCGGCTCCGAGCGCGCGCAATCGAACGGATGGAAGACTGAGGGGAACAAATTCCTGCAACTTGGCGATGGCCAGCTGGGAATGGGCGGCATCCGCATCTCTGCCAGCCGGACCGGCGAGTGGGTCACCCTCGATGCAACCTGCACCAATCTTGAATTGCAATATTTACTCCAGCCGGGCGGCGGCAGCTTGAAATTTACAGACAATGACGGCGATCCGGTTGAGATTGAAACAGACACGCCGCAAACTGGACCTGGCACTTTTGGTTATCCCTGTTCTGAAGGAAACCACCACTTCAAAGTAACTACCGAAGACAATGCTCCGGTAACTCTCTACGGCTTTGTCGCAACCCAGCCGGGAGTTACATGGGAATCCATCGGCATCAACGGCGCCGAAGCGCCATTGATTCTGAAATGGGATCAGCCGATTTTTTCGCAATACCTCAAAGAGAACTCACCCGCATTGATTATCCTGGCCTACGGAACCAATGAAGCGGCCAGCCCCCACTGGGATGAGCAGAGTTATCGCGAGGCATTCGCGTCGATCATTGACACCATCCATCAGTATGTTCCGGAGTCATCGATTCTGGTTGTCGGCCCCGCGGACCGCTCCCTCGCCCAGCATCGCGCCTGGCATCCCTTCGCTGGAACAGATCGCATCATCCAGGCCCAGCGCGCCGTTTGCCGCACCCACGGCTGCGCTTACTGGGACTGGCAAGAACGCATGGGCGGCTTCGGATCGATGCAGGACTGGGCCTATGCAGGCTGGGCGCAGCCCGACCACACGCACTTTACCGGTGAAGGCTATCGTGCATTGGCCGATGCGCTGGTAACAGATCTGATGACCGGTTACACTGCTTACAAGGAACACAACACAACGGCCAGCGAAGCCAAAGCTCTGCAAATAACTCATGGAGACCCCGGAAATGGCGAATCAGAACGTGGCGAATCAGGACAGAATCGTTAAAGTACTTCAGCAAATAAGTGGAAAGCAGATCGCCCCCGGCGTCGATG
>Ga0181534_10001699_pt1 | contig 14161 bp, 9 predicted proteins | sample PEATcosm2014_Bin_37_FD_119758 | JGI IMG/M metagenome (GOLD analysis project Ga0181534, IMG submission 119758) | Peatland microbial communities from MTU Mesocosm Facility, Houghton, MI, USA - PEATcosm2014_Bin17_10_metaG | ecosystem: Environmental > Terrestrial > Soil > Wetlands > Peat | place... | reverse complement strand
TTCAAGAAGAACATGACCGACTCGGCGTTGACGGTCTGGCCGTCGGCGAACTTCCAGCCCTTCATGTCAATGGTGATGGTCTTATTCGAGTTCGAGAAGACCGGGGCCTTCGCGGGCGAGAGGTTGTAGTCCACGGCCGAAGAGCCGGGAGTGCCGAACCAGTAGACGGGACGATACGTCAGTTCCTGGAACTGACTCAGCGTCGCGACTGAGAAGTACTGACAACCGAGATAAGGAAAGATGTAGTTCGGGGCGGCACCAGCACCTTCCGCAAAAGTAATGGTGTTTGAAGCGGTGCTGACCTTGGCTGAGGCGGCACCGCCGACTGTTGGCGCTACCAGCCCGATGGTCATCGCGCCGGCCACTGTGCCGACGGACACCAAGAGCCGAAGCTTGGTTCTTAATTGCATGTTGTTATTGCCTCCCCGTACCACCGAAGTGGTCACGTCCAGTTTTCACTTTCGTCAACGATGACTAGGCAACTGTATCGGGGGGTTGGGGGTGATACAAGTTCACCGACCCCGCACAATACTGGACGTCTCGCTCCCGTGAAAGTCGCCGCCCCGCCCCGTGGAGTTGATCAATTCTCGGCGCTTTACTGGACTTTGCGTCGCTCTGAGGAGTCGCGATCTCTCCGGATCGACCCTTTGGACCAATTTGGACCGAGACGGGCGTCGTTACCGGAGTATTAAATAGTGTCCGGAATCACTGACGCCCCGATACCCCCGGGTGTAACTATGCGCGTTAATAGTGCAAGTACTCGGGCAGGAAGTTGGAGAGCGCGTTGGGCGCCCAGCCAATGGAACTCTTTAAGGACCTCGCCGTCTCGCTCACGGTCTCTTCGGTGGGCAGGTACAGAACCGGAAGCTGGTCGGCGGCGTACTGCTCGTAGGAGCTCAGCGAAGCACTACCCGTGGTGTCGGCGTTAATAAGGGCGTTCATCTTGGCGTCGTCGTACCCTCCCCAGTTCGACTGGGCGCCCGAGAGGAAGGTCTGATCTCCCGAGGGGTAGAAGTTCGGCTGGTAGGTCCAGCTCTGTCCCGACCAGCACATGGACCACGGGGTGCCGCTCCCGGCGGTGCAGGCCGCGGCGAGCAGGTTGAATGTGTTGGCGGTGGCGGTCACCGACACGCCGATGCTCTGCCAGTCCGAGACCATGGAGGTGACCGTCCCATCGATGATCGGGTCGCCGGTGACGTACATCAACGAAAAGCTCAGCGTGGCTCCCTCGGCGATGTTGGCGCCGCACTGACCGGCGGTCGTACCGGGGTTCGTGCAGGTCATGACGGTCCCGACCTCGGTCCACCCGTGACTGGTGAGCAAGGCCCGGGCCGCGGTTGGGTTGTAGGTGTAGTGGCTGGCCGGTGTTTTGCTGAGGGCGGGCGCGGCGGTGCGCGGTAAGGGGCTGTAGGTCGCCGTGGCGTAGTTGGAGTCGATGTTGCGGATGATGCCTGTTTCGTCAAGGGACTCTTGAAGGGCCTGACGTATATATAACTGTTGGAACTCCGCCTGGAGCGGATTGGACGCGGAGAAGTTCATCTGAGCGAAGTTGAAGGCGTAGGGGGTCGTGACCGACATCCGATACTTCGCGTTGAGAGTGGGGAGATTCGGACCGGGCTCACCGGACTTAGGTGCGGCGCCGGTGAGATCCGAGGGATCGAGGTACCCGAGGTCGAGCTTTCCCGACTGCAGGTCGCTCAGCTCCGCGGACTCTGAGGTGTAGGCGACCTCTTTGACGAAGCGGACTTGACCTTTTTGGGGGCCCGAGTAGGAAACGTTGGGCTGAAAGGTGGCGTTGCCGGCAGCGTCGAAGCTGGTGAGCTTCCAGGGACCGTCGTCGCCGCCTTGCCAAAAGGCCGAGGCGAAGGTGCTGGTCTCGGGCGCGAGTTTGTCCAGGTACGCCTCAACGGCCTTGCACGTGGCGTCGGTCGCGGCGGCGCCGTAGGGGTCGAGGGCGCAGCGACCCGCCCCGTGGGCCGAGACCATGTCCCATCGGTTGGGCAGTGGCGTGATTTCTGACAGGTAGTTGTAGAGAATCCAGTTCGGATTGACGGCCGTCTTCATATGGAGAACGACGGTCAAACCCGACCCGCTCGCACTGGCCAGGTCGTCCGGGATGCCCTTGCCCGGGGTGTAGTCGCCGTAGTTCGTGGGGTCGGCGTGGTAGAGGTTCAGAAAGAACAGCACCGAACTCGCGTCCACGATCTGGCCGTCGGCGAATCGCCAACCCTTCAGATTGATGGTGATCGTGTGGTCGGCGTCGCTGAGGACGGGCGTGTTGGCCAACGAGAGTGAAGGAACGTAGGCGGCCGTGGGGCCCTCACCGAAGAAGTAGAGGGGGCGAAACATGAGTTGTTGAAACTGGTTGATGTTGGACGCCGAAAAGTTGAGGTAGCCGGTGTAGGGGAAGATCCAGTTGGGCGCGGCGCCCGGTGCCTCGGCGTAGGTGATGGTGCCGCTCGTCGGGCCGCCACCCGGCGTCGCCCCACCGCCCGGTGTCGCGAGGAGACCGAGCCCGAGGGCTCCGCTGGCAGCGACAACGGCTACGGCAAATCTCAATTTAAGGGAAAACTTCATACTTAATTGCCTGCCAGTGACTGCCAAAATGGATACCGAGGGATGCGCTGAGTCACGTCAAAGCGTCAACGCCACTGTACCGGAGCCCGCTCCAGGAGAGCTGTCACTGGGCGTCGCTTCGCCACCGCACTCGCTCAGCTGCGAGAGGTGAGGACTTCACGAAGTGCGCTTCCCACGTCGGGGCACTGAAAGACGAATCCCGAGGCCAGTAGTCGCTGCGGCGTCACTCGTTGACTGACCAGTAGGAGCTCATTGGCCATCTCTCGTCCCAGGGCGGCGCGTAGGGCGGGGGCGGGCACGCTGAGAAACGCGCGACGATGAAGCGCTGACGCCAGTTCGCTGGTGAAGTCGCGATTGGTCACCGGCGACGGCGCCACCAGGTTGATCGGACCCGTCAACTGGTGGTCAATGATCCACTGAATGGCGCGAACCTCGTCGACGAGGGCGATCGGACTCACCCACTGCGCACCCGAGCCCAGTGTTCCCCCGAGGCCGAAGCGAAAGAGCGGTAGTTGTTTCTTCAGCGCGCCCCCACGAGTGGAGAGCACGATGCCGCTGCGAAAGTGCGCGACGGGTGTGCCCCGAGACTCGAGAGACCCCGTGGCGCCTTCCCACTGGTGGCACACGTCGGCCAGAAATCCGTCCCCGCGCACCGAAGTCTCATCGAGCACCTCGGTGCCGCGATCGCCGTACCAGCCGATGGCCGAGGCACTCGCGAAGAAGCCCACTCCCTCGGGCAACGACTGCGCGACCTGATCGAGTAGTCGCGTGGACTGGACGCGCGAGGAGAGAATGATCGACTTACGACTCTCGGACCAGCGTCGGTCCCCGATTCCCGCCCCCGCCAGGTGCACGAGTGCGTCGAGCCGCCCCACATCGCGTAGGTCAGATTCATCGAGGTAGCCGCTCGAGGGATCCCACCGTACGCAGGACTGCGACGCTTGCGTCGAACCGGGGCGCAGGAACGCGACGACGGTGTCGCCGCGTTCGCTCAGGGCCCTCACGAGGGCGCGCCCGATGAGCCCGGAAGAGCCGGTGACGCCTACGCGCACGACTCGTCCCAACGCTGTTCAATGAGGGTCGCCAACTGTGCGGGAACCGTCAGGTGCGCGTCGTGCGACGTGTTCTCGAGTTCGACCGCACTGATGAGCGGACTCAGTTCAACGAGGGCCGCGCTGAGGGCCCGGAAGTAGTCGGCCCCGTAGCCGTCGCCGTGGACGTAGGTCGAGGGAACCTTCAACGTCGAGAGGTCGAAGGGCGACGTGTCACTTCGCACCGTTCGCAGATCGCTCAACAACGTCGCCCCATCTAAGCGCCGCGACTCGCGTTGCGCTTCACCGAGTCGCTCCCAGGCTCGATCGGAGACGACCCGTCGAAAGAACCCCTCGGCCAGCACCGCCGGATCGTCGCTCAGTGGCAGGTGATGATTGGAGCGGCGTAGTACCCAGGGAAGCGGTGACTCGTAGTTCACCACGATTCGAAGGGACTCGGGTATCTCGATCGCCGTCGCGAAGGTAACGACTCCGCCAAAGCTGTGCCCAAAGAGAATGACCGGCTGGTGTCGAACCTCACGTTGCACCAGGGCCTCTAGATCGGCGACGTGATGTTCGAGATCGACCGGGCCCACGTCACGCGAACCCTGGTACCCGCGACGGTCGTAGGCGATGACGTCGAATCGCGTAATGCGCCGCGACAAGCGGGTGAAGGACTTGGCCCGATCCAGGGCGCCGTGCACGCAGATGAGGGCCGCCTCGGACCTCGCCACCCGATGCTCCGCGACGGCGAGCCCCTTCACGGGCGAGTTGGCCACGAAGTGCAGTTGGCGCGACGCGCTCGCAGTAGTTGGCACAAATGAGACCTTACGGGGGAATGTGGGGCCTCCACCCATCAAATACCGTGTTCCGGGCCCTAGGCTGGTTGGGTGACTACGCACCCTGATTCATCGTCGCCTCGCCGGGCGCAGGGCTCGTTTGGGCCCAACGCCTGGCTGGTCGACGACATGTACGACCGTTTTCTTGCCGATCCGACCTCCGTGGCCGAAAGCTGGCGCGAGTTCTTTGTCGACTACCAGCGCTCGACGCTGCCGAGCGTGGCGAGCGCCACGGTCACGCCCGCCGCGACGACCGCGAACAAGCCCGTGGCCATTGACGCAGAGGCGACGCCCCTGCGCGGGGCGGCCGCGCGCATCGTCACCAACATGGAAGCGTCCTTGGCCGTGCCGACGGCGACCAGTGTTCGCACGGTGGCGGCCCGATTGCTGGAGATAAACCGAGCGGCGCTCAATGAGTCCCTCGCCCGCTCGAGCGGCGCCAAGGTCTCGTTCACCCACCTGATCGCCTTCGCCATGGTGCGGGGTCTGCGGGAGATTCCCGTTATGAACTCGACCTTCGTTGACGCCGTCGACGCGAAGGGGACTCCGGGCGTACGTCACCACGAACACGTGGGACTGGGACTCGCGGTCGACGTGCTGAAGAAGGACGGGGCACACAATCTGCTCGTCCCGGTTATTCAAAACGCTGACGCCATGGACTTTCGTACGTTCTTGCTGGCCTATGAAGATCTCGTGCGCAAGGTCCACGGCGGCGCGTACGGCGCGGACGACCTGACTGGCGCCACCGTCTCCATCACGAATCCGGGGACGCTCGGCACGGTGCAGTCGGTCCCGCGCTTGATGCCGGGCCAGGGCGCCATCTTTGGCGTCGGCGCACTCACCTGGCCCGCGGGGTTCGAAGCGGCCGATCCGCGGGCCCTGGCGGAGCTGGGCGTGGGCAAGGTCATGACCTTGACCTCCACCTACGACCACCGCATCATCCAAGGCGCCGAGTCCGGACTTTTCTTGAAGTACGTGGCGGAGTGTCTCACCGGGGGCCACGACTTCTACGACGAGATCTTTGCCTCGCTGGGGGTGCCCTACGAGCCCGCGCGATGGGCGAAGGACTCGAACCCTTCGGCGAGCGAAGGCGAAGCCGAACGCATCTTGAAACAGATTCGCGTGCAGGCCCTCATCAACATGTACCGCGTGCGCGGGCACTTGAACGCGCACCTTGATCCGCTCAGCAGTGAGCCGCCCCCGCTGCACCCGGAGTTGGATCTCGCGTCCTACGGCCTGACCATCTGGGACCTGCAGCGCTCCTTCGTGGTGGACGGTCTCGCGGGACTTCACGAGGCGACACTCGAGAGGATCCTCGCGATACTTCGCGACGCCTACTGCCGCACGACGGGCATTGAGTACGGCCACATCATGGACCCGGTGCAGAAGCGCTGGATTCAGGAGCGGGTGGAGGGCGTGGACGTAACGACCAGTGCCGAGGAACAGCGTCGAATCCTGAGTGCCTTGAGCGAGGCGGAAGTCTTTGAGACGTTCTTGCACGCACGATACGTCGGGCAGAAGCGCTTCGGCCTCGAAGGGGCGGAGTCCACCATCGTGGCGCTACAGACCGTTCTCGACGAGGCGGCCGAACGCGGGGTGAAAGAAGCGGTCATCGGTATGGCGCACCGCGGACGACTCAACGTCTTGGCCAACATCGTGGGGAAGTCCTATAGCGACATCTTCTCGGAGTTCGAGGGAAATCTCGATCCCGACAGCGTCCAGGGCAGCGGCGACGTCAAGTACCACAAGGGCGCGCGGGGTGTCTTCAAGAGCCAGAGCGGGGTGACCATCGACGTCTCGATGGCGTCAAACCCCTCGCACCTCGAAGCGGTCTCTCCCGTTGTGGAAGGGATCGTCCGCGCGAAACAAGACGTGGTCATTCGCCCGAGCGACGGGACCGACAACGACACGACCGTCGGCGATCACCCCTACCTCGCGGTGCTGATGCACGGGGACGCGGCCTTCTCGGGTCAAGGGGTCGTGGGCGAGACCCTCAACCTGTCGCAGCTGTCGGGGTATCGCGTGGGTGGCACCATCCACATCGTCATCAACAACCAAGTGGGCTTCACCACCGCCCCGGAGTCCGCTCGCACAAGCTTCTACTCGACCGACGTCGCGAAGATGATTCAAGCGCCCATCTTTCACGTGAACGGCGACGACCCCGAGGCCTGCGCGCGCGTCGCCCGTTTGGCGTTCGACTATCGCCAGGCCTTTCAACGCGACGTCGTGGTGGACATTGTCTGCTATCGCCGTCACGGCCACAACGAGGGCGACGATCCCAGTTACACCCAGCCTCAGATGTACAAGATCATCGATCAGCTGAGGTCGGTGCGCAAGATCTACACCGAGACTCTCATTCGTCGCGGCGATATCTCGATCGACGAAGCGGAAGCGGCGTTGAATGAGTTCAACACCCGCCTGCAGAGCGTCCTGGACGAGGTTCGTACCATTCCCAAGCCGAAGCTGAGCGGCGTTCACGTGGCCGAGGTACGCCCCGACCTGCCGGCTCCGGAAACGGGCGTCGACGCGGCGACCTTGATGGAGATCGCGAACGTCACGGTCAGCGCGCCCGAGGGCTTCACCATTCACCCCAAGCTGGAGCGCCAGTTCACTCAGCGCATGGCGTTACTTGAGTCGGGCGAAGTGGACTGGGCCTTTGGCGAGGCGCTGGCCATTGGTTCACTGGTGAAGTCCGGCTCGAACGTTCGCCTCACCGGTCAGGACACCCGTCGCGGCACGTTCTCGCACCGTCACGCGGCTCTCATCGACTACGAAAACGGGAACCAGTACGTCCCCCTGGCCAGCATGGGCGCGCCGGGCTTCTTTACGGTGCGCGACTCGTTCTTGAGTGAGTACGCCGCCCTCGGATTTGAGTACGGCTACTCGGTGGAGGCGAAGGACACGCTGGTCGCCTGGGAGGCCCAGTTCGGCGACTTCGCCAACGGCGCGGAGATCATCGTGGACAACTTCCTCGTCGCCGCCGAAGACAAATGGGGTCAGCGCGCCACCTTGGTCATGCTCTTGCCCCACGGCTACGAGGGCCAGGGACCGGAGCACTCCAGCGGTAGAATCGAGCGCTACCTGTCGCTGAGCGCGCGCAACAACATTCGCGTCGCCCAGCCCACCACGGCGGCGCAGTACTTTCACCTCCTGCGAAGCCAGGTGCTGCGCGAGCATCCCGTTCCGCTCATCGTGTTCACGCCGAAGTCAATGCTGCGCGCCGCCCAGACCCGTTCGCCCCTCGCGGAGTTCGAGCACGGCTCGTTCCACACCGTCTTGAACGACCGGGTGGAGGACCCGAGTCTCGTCACTCGGGTGGTGATGGCCTCGGGCAAGGTGGCCCACGAGGCCCTGGCGCGACGCGACACGATCTCGGCCTCGCACGTGGCGGTCGTTCGCGTCGAACAGCTCTACCCGTGGCCGGCCCTCGATATCGACAAGGCCCTGGAGGCGTACGAGAACGTGAGCGAGGTCGTCTGGCTGCAAGAAGAACCAGAGAACATGGGCGCGTGGCCCTTCGTGCACTTACAGATGCACCACCAGCTGCGCGGACTGAAGGTGTCGCACGTAGCGCGGGCCGAGTCGGCCAGTCCGGCGACCGGGAGCAGTCTCGTTCACGCCGCCGAGCAAGCCGACCTCCTCGAGCGGTCGGTCGGGTGAGTCCCACCAAGGCCCCACGACTACGAGTCGTGGTCGACGGGTCCAACTTGGCGACCGAGGGCCGCACCCTGCCGAGCCTGACCCAACTCGACGAGGCGGTCACCGCGTTCGCCGAGGAGAACCCCGGGGCCGAGATCATCGTGGTGGCGGACGCCACCTTTGAACACCGGGTCACCACGGGTGAGCGCAGCCGCTTTACCGACGCCTCCCTGGCGGGAGAGATTGTGACCCCGCCCGCGGGCGCCGTGGGCCGCGGTGACGCGTTTATTTTGAAGATCGCCGACCGGATCGACGGCGTGGTCTTGAGCAACGACTCTTTTCAAGAGTTTCAAGACGAGTATCCGTGGCTGTTTGACGTGGGCCGCCTCATTGGGGGCAAGCCCGTGCGCGGGGTCGGGTGGGTCTTTACGGCCAGGGTGCCCGTTCGCAACGCGAAGGTCACCCGGAGCGTGAAGAAGTTGGCGCTCACCCTGCCCAGCGGGGCGAAGCCCACGATCGGGACGACCCTCACGCCGGTGAAGGCGAAGAAGGCCACCGTCGCAAAGAAGCCCGCGTCCAAACCCGAGAAGGTGGTCGAGAGGGCGGAGAAGCCGGTCAAGGCGCCGGCCAAGTCGACGAAGAAGGCTCTCAAGGCACCGGAGACGTCCAAGAAAAGCTCCGCCAAAAAGTTAGCGAAGGCCGCGGCGAAGCCCGTCAAGAAAGTCACCAAGCGCGAGGACCCGCTGATCGCGGCGCCGGCGGTTGCCCTTAAGCGTGGCCGTCAACCGGTGAACCCGGAGGCAGACTTTGCCCTGTTTCGCAGTACCTATCGCATCGGAGCACGCGTGCCGGGCGAAGTCACGGCGTTCACGTCGCACGGCGCGGTCATCAAGGTCGAGCTCAAGGGCGGAAAGCACGTGGAGTGCTACGCCCCGACGACCTCACTCGGCACCCCGGCGCCCGCGCGGGCGCGCGACGTGTTGAAACGCGGTGACCAGCGGACCTTTCGCCTGGTGACGGTCGACGCCGATCGACGGATCGCCGAGTTGGCGCTCCCGTGAGTGACCTCTCGCTCGTTCCCAGCGACTGGCTACCGCACCGGCCCCCGTTTTTGTTTCTCGACACGCTGCTCACCCTGGAGCCCGGAGTTCGCGCCCGCGCTGAGTGGACGCTGCGCGGCGACGAGTGGTTTTTCCCCGGTCACTTTCCGGGACGGCCCACGACGCCGGGCGTCTTGTTGTTGGAGTCGATCGCGCAGTGCGGCGCGGTGGTCGTCCTCTCCGACGAGCGCTACGCGGGGCGCCTTCCGCTCTTTGGCGGGGTCGAGCGCGCGCGGTTTCGACGCCAGGTGGTCCCGGGCGACACCGTCACCGTTGAGTGCGAGATGACCAAGCTCTCCTCGCGAGGTGGAAAAGGCGCGGGGCGCGCCCTGGTCGGTGGCGAACTCGCGGCGTCGGCGGAGATCTTCTTCGTTTTGGCTTAGGGGACTAGCCGAAGCGTTTGGGCAGTACGGCTTCGATGAACATCGGTCCCGGCGTCGCGTACGAGCGCTCGAGCGCGGCGGTCAGTTCCTCGGCGCTGGTCACGCGCACGCTGGGCACGCCCTGGGACGACGCCAGGCCCGCGAGGTCGAGGGTGGGATTGTCGATGTCGAGCAGGCGAGCACTCGCCTCACCCGCGGTGCCCGCGCCGACGCGCGACAACTCAAAATTGAGAATGGCGTAGCTGCGATTCGACAGACCCACCACGGTCACGTCCAAGCCCTCGCGCGCCATGGTCCACAGCGCCTGCACGGTGTACATCATCGAACCGTCGGACTCCAGTGCGAGCACGCGACCCCGCGACGCGACGGCGGCCCCCGCCGCCACGGGCAGTCCGTAGCCAATGGCGCCGCCGGTCAGCGTCATCCAGCGGTGCGCCGGGGCGAAGCGCAGCGCGTCCGAGAGGTGCACCCCACTGGTGTTGGACTCGTCGGCGATGATGATCCCTTCGGGCAGCGTGGCGGCGACCGCGGCGGCGAACGTCTGGGAGGTGAGGTCTCCCCGGGGCGAGAGTGGCGGGTCACCGCGTTCGAGTGTCACCGTGGGGGCGGCGAGTGCGTCCACTAAGGCCCGCAGGGCGGGACCCACGTCACCACCGGGGGCTACCAGGTCGATCATCTCCGCGGCGTCCGGGACCAGCCGGCTCGCCAGGTGGGGGTAGGCGAAGAAGCTCGCGGGCTCGCGCGCGCCGATCAAAATGACGGTCTCGGCGTCTTTCAGTTGGTCCAGGGCGAACTCGCTCAGGTAGTTCAGGCGCTCGGGCTCCGGGATGCCGGCGCCGCGCTCGACGATGGTCGGAAACGTCTCCATGACCACTCGCGACGAGGTGGCTCGGGCCACGCGGTGAGCCAGGGTGAGGTGCTCGTGGGTGAGCGATCCGCCGAGCAGGAGAACGGTGCGCCGCGAGCGCAACACGCGCACCGAGAGGGCGAGCTCTTCTTCGTCCACGCGCGGTGGCGCCAACGCGGTGGCGCGCGGCCAGGAGGAGGGCGCCTCCACGGCGTTCCAACTCACGTCGGCCGGGACCACGAGCGTGGCCACTTGGCCCGGCGGGCCGTAACTGGCCGCGACCGCGTTCGCCGCGTCCTGGGCTAACTGCCCAGCGTGCGTGCTGCGGTGGTACCAGCCCTCCAGCGGTGCGGCCAGTGACTCGATGTTGCTCTGCAAGGGGGCGTCGTAGATGGCGTGGTAGGTCGCGTGATCGCCGACGATGTTGACGAGCGGCACGTGGCCGCGTCGGGCGTTGTGGAGATTGGCCCAACCGTTCGCGAGGCCGGGCCCCAGATGCAAGAGGGTTGCGGCTGGTCGACCACTCACGCGCGCGAATCCGTCGGCGGCGCCGGTCGCGACCCCTTCAAAGAGACACAGGACGCCGCGCATCTCCGGTGCGTCATCGAGCGCCGCGACGAAGTGCATCTCGGACGTGCCGGGATTGGCGAAGCAGACGTTGACCTCGTTGGCCGCCAGGGTCGCCAGCAGCGCGCGGGCGCCGTTCATGGTCGTACTCGCGGGGGGCTGGTGTTCGTCACTCGTGCGAACTATACCTTCGCTCAACTCCTTACTAACTTGAGCGAGCCCCGTCGTCGATCTTCGCCAGGCTTTCGGCGAGCGAGGCCTTGATGGCGTCCAGACGAGCTTTTCTGGCGTCTCCGGTGAGGGGCGCGTTGCGCCGCTCGATCTCGGCGACCACCCGCTCAACGGGTGCGAGAAAACGTGACGGCGAGCGGTCGGGATAGCGCGGGTCGTTCCGCCCCCGACTCCACGTGATGAGCAGCGACTGTTCCGCGCGACTCAGCGCGACGTAGGCGAGGCGCTGTTCTTCGGCCAACTGCTCGGGCGAGGTGGCGTTGTAGTTCGGTAGCTGACCTTCGGCCCAGCCGATCGCGGCGACGTGTTGAAACTCGAGACCCTTCGCCCGGTGAATCGTCGACAGCGCTACCGCGTCGCGGTCCGGCTCTTCCAGGCGGCGGCCGGTGGGCTCGGGGGCGAGGAGATCGGAGGCTGGGGAGTGCTCGGGGCCGCGTCGTTCGTTGGGAATATCTGCCGCGTCAAGATAACTGGCGACAAGTTCCAGCTGCGCGTTGGTGCGGGCCAGTACCGCCATGGCGTACCAGGGGCTGCCCGGTTGGTGCTTGGCCCCGAGCCAGGTGGCCACGTGCTCGGCCTCTTGCTCGTCGGTGTCGTAGCTGCGGATGAGGGGCACCTCACCTTCGTCCTTCGCCGGTTCTATGCCGCGAGCGCCGGGTTCGAGCAGGGTGTTGGCGACGGCGATGATATTGGCGGTCGAGCGGTGGTTTCGCGTGAGGTCGAGCACGACGGTGTCGGGCCAGGTCGTGAGAATCTCGTTGATGAGGGTCGGGGTCGCCCCGTTGAAGCCGTAGATCGACTGGTTGGGGTCGCCGACGCAAAACAGGTCGGGGTCGTCGCCGGCCATCTGGCGAAGCAGCATGAACTGCAGGGGGTTCATGTCTTGGGTCTCGTCCACGTACAGCGAGCGGTTGCGGTAGCGAAAGGAAGCGAGCACGTCAGGCTCATCGCGTAAGAGCGAGATCGCCTCGCTCAGGAGGAGGTCGAAGTCCAAAAGTCCGCGACTTCGACAGAGCCCCACGTAGCGATCGAGTACCTCGGCCAGTTGCGCCGGGGGAAGCGGTGCGTCACGACGCAGCCGTCGCGCGTGCTTGGCGTAGGTCGTGCCGTTGTAGCCCTGGCTTAACGCCCAGCCGATCTCTAGCTCGAGTCGCGGGAGTTGCCAGTCTTCGAGCTTGAGTTCACCACTGTCGCGTAACTGCGACGCTAAGGCGCTCACCAGTTTGCGGCGGTTCGGTTCGAGCGTGAGCGGCCGCAGGTGATGATCCTCGCGGTACTGCGTGACGATGTTGAGAGCCGCCCGGTGAAACGTGCCCGCACGAACGTCGCGTACCCCGGCCCGGAAGAGTCGCTTACGAAGTTCGTCGCCCGCCTTGCGGGTGAAGGTCATGGCCAGTACCTGGTCGGGCGCGATCTCTTGATCCGCGACGCGACGTTGGATGCGAAGAGTTAGGACGTGGGTCTTGCCCGAACCGGCGGTCGCTCGCACGAGGTGACGGCGCGCCGGTGACATGACGGCCTCGCGCTGCTCGGGGGTCAACCCGATCAAGAGGTCGTGTGAGAAGTTCGCCTCATCCATAGTCTCTACGACGCTATCGGGAGCCCGTGACTTGGTTCAGGCCCGGGGTTGGCCCTCACTAACCTCTATACGTGCTTCGTAGTTACGGTGATTCGCGCGTCTTTGGGGAGTCCTACGGCACCGGGCCGGCCCGGGTGGTCTGGCTTCACGGCTGGGCGCGCCAGTCGCGGGACTTTGCGGCGGCGGCCCAGTTGCTCGCGGATCGAGGCGTCGCCTCGGTCGCCCTCGATCTGCCCGGATTCGGCTCGTCGCCGGCCCCCCACACGGCGGGAGGGGCCCGGCACTACGCCGAACTGATCGTGCCCACCCTGCGCGAAATCGGCGACGGCCCGCTCGTCCTCGTCGGTCACTCCTTCGGCGGGCGCGTCGCGGTGGTGGTAGCGAGCCAACACCCCGAGATGGTCGGCGCCCTGGTCCTCACCGGCGTGCCCCAACTGGTGCGCCTCGGGGCCTCGGTGCGAGCTCCGGTGACCTATCGGGTGATTCGTTGGCTCGCTCGGCGCGGTCTGCTCAGCGACACTCGGCTCGAAGCCGCGCGTCAGAAATATGGCTCGGCGGACTATCGAAACGCCCAGGGGGTCATTCGTGACGTCCTGGTCGCGACGGTCCAGGAGACCTACGAATCAGAACTCGGCACCCTGAACGTGCCGATTGCCTTTGTGTGGGGTGAGCAGGATCGAGACGTCCCCGTGGAGATCGCGACGCGGGCGGCGGCGCTCGTGGCGGGTCCGACGTCTTTGGAAATAGTGCCCGGGGTCGGTCACTTGTTACCCCTCGAGGCTCCCGAGTCCCTGGTTGGTGCCACCGAGAAAGCTCTTCGTCGGTGAAGATTGCTCTCGCGATCACGCTGAGCGCGCTGCTCGTCGTGGCCTACGGCGCGCAGATGGCGCGATGGTTACGGGTCTTGCAACGCGAGCACTACGACCCGACGTCGCTTCTTCGATTCCTCGCGCGTTGGTCGTCGCCGCAGCGTCCGAGCGCCAAAGCGAACCAGGGCGCGAAGGCGCGGCGCCCCTTCACCCTCAGTCATCTCCTGATTCTCGCCATGATCGCGACGGTGGCTTTTCGACAGTGGGACCTGCTCGTGGTCGCCGTCGCCATCTACGGCGTCTTCTGCCCGGTCGGGCTTTCCCTGCGTGGGCGCACCAGCAAACTCGAGTGGACCCGTCGTCTGCGCACCACGGCCCTCGTGGCCACCTCGGTCTCGGTGATCGTCGCCGGCGTGGCCGCCCTCGCGCCCCAGCCGTACCTGGGTGCCGTGGTGATGGTGCTCGCGGTGAATCCGGTGCTGGATCTCGTGACCCGCGCCCTCGGCCCGGGGGAAGATCGTCGCGCGCAGCGTTTCGTAGATCAGGCAGTTCGTCGTCT
>Ga0181534_10001698_pt1 | contig 14162 bp, 13 predicted proteins | sample PEATcosm2014_Bin_37_FD_119758 | JGI IMG/M metagenome (GOLD analysis project Ga0181534, IMG submission 119758) | Peatland microbial communities from MTU Mesocosm Facility, Houghton, MI, USA - PEATcosm2014_Bin17_10_metaG | ecosystem: Environmental > Terrestrial > Soil > Wetlands > Peat | place... | reverse complement strand
TGGATCAGATCGTTGCGCGAGCACGCCAAAAGGGTGTCTGCGTATTCAATCACAGCGCATCACCGATCACCGGCTGCACCCAGAATATTGTGCTTGATCAACATCTCGCGGGATATCAGGTGGGGAGTTGTGCGGCCGAATGGATCAACCGGAAGGTGGGTGGAAGCGCAGAGATTGGACTGCTTACGAACCTGACCGATCCCGAGCTGATTGTGAGGAGCCAGGGTATGAAAGATGGTGTGCTGGCGAACTGCCGTGGCGGGCGGATTGTAGGTGAGGTGGAAGCCAACACCGTCGACCGCGGAGCTTCCGCCGCGGCTAATTTGTTACAGGCGCATCCAGGAATATCCGTGCTCCTGGCTTTCGGGGATGACCCCGGTGTCGGCGCCTATACCGCTGCCACCGAAGCCGGACATCGAGACCGGGAGCGCTTTTTTGTGGGCAGCGCGGATGGAACCAGGCTGGGGATGGAAAAAGTAGCCGAAGGCGGCATCTATCAATGCTGCGCGTTCTTTTTCTTTTCGTTCAGTTCGACGCAGGCGGTGCGTGACTTATCTCGATGTGTGCAAGGTGAACGGGTGCCACCAACCCGAATTATGCGGAGCAAGCTGGTCACTCCGGAAAATGTGGCTGGGTTCCAGCGCATCTCACGGAATCCGCAAGCTCCCGAATATGCGCATTTCTATAACGATCCCGACGTGATGCGATACAGCGAAATTCCACTGACCACTCCAGAGTAGTCGAGCTAAGGTGTCCCATGATTAACAAGAACTCTCCGCGCCGGGTTCCGGTTTTCCGCGGCATTGGCATCACCAAATACTTTGGCGGAGTGCGGGCGCTTGACCAGGTTTCGTTGGATCTATTGCCGGGCGAAATCGTGGCCCTGGTGGGGGATAACGGTGCCGGGAAGAGCACGCTGGTCAAGATCTTTAGCGGAATCTATCGAACCGACGAGGGTGACCTCTGGTTGGGCGACCTAAGAGTGCCGCACTTGACCGCCAGACAAGCCCGCGCGCTGGGTATCGAAACGGTTTACCAGAACTTGCTGCTTTGCGACAATCTGGGAGCGGCGGCGAACGTAATGCTCGGACAGGAACCGGTTCGCTCGCGCTTTGGACCCTTTGAAATCATTGACCGACAGCGCTCTTTGCAAGAAGCGCGGAAACACATCGCTGAACTGGGGATTGATCTGCCGGACTTGGAGATCCCGGTTCGCAGGCTTTCTGGAGGACAACGCCAGGCGATTGCGATCGCACGAGCTACCGTGAAGGCGCATCGGCTCATACAATTTGATGAACCAACCGCTGCTCTTGGAGTTCGCCAAACACAAGCAACCCTCGATCTGATCCGACAGGTTGCGGCCAAAGGGGTCGCCGCAATCGTGATTACTCACAATCTCGATGACGTGTTTGCGGTCGCGCACCGGGTGGTGGCTTTGCGCCTGGGCCGCATTAGCCTGGATGCGCCGGTTGAACAAACCTCCAGGGAGCAGGTGGTCGCGTGTATGACGGGAATGTCCTTTCAACGAGAATCCTTATGAGAACCTCGGGCTTTTTGCCTTCAATTCTCCTGGATCGAGCACGTAATGTCGGACTACTCGTAACACTGATTCTCTGCTTGCTTTTCATTTCGTTCTTTAGCCCCAAATATCTCAGCATTGACAATCTTCTGGTGGTCGCCTTGCAAGTCTCCTTCGTTGGCATCGCTGCCCTGGGAACTGCTTACCTAATCATCGGAGGTAGCGTCGATCTTTCCATCGGATCGCAGTATGCACTCTGCGCAGTGGCTTCCGCTATGTTGGCGAGGTCCATGCCCTCCGGGCTCGCCTGGTTCATGGGAATCGTGCTGGGAGCGTTCTTGGGACTGATCAACGGTCTGCTAGTGTGGCGCATCAGTATTTCTCCAATCATCATCACCTTGGGGACTTTAACCATCTTCCGTGGAATCGCTCTGCGAATCACCAATGGATTTGGCGTGCGAGGAGTGCCCAAGTCATTTGCGGCTTTTGGCCAGGCCCGCTGGCTGAATATTCCTACGCCGGTGTTGGTTTTTGCCCTGCTTGCATTGTTTGCGCGGTCGATTTTGCAATACACGAGGCAGGGGCGTCATCTTTTTGCCTTCGGAGGCAACCGGGAAGCTGCCGAAGCGGCCGGGATTGATGGCAAACGGATGTTGCTGCTCTGCTTTGCGGCGAATGGCGCATTGGTCGGCACCACAGCCGTTTTGGCCGCCAGTCGCTTCGGAACTGCCGCGCCCACCTTCGGCGCGGGATTTGAATTAGACGTAATTGCTGCGGTAATTCTGGGAGGAGTTGTCTTCACCGGCGGCGAGGGATCGATTGCAGGGGTGATCCTGGCAGTGATTTTGCTGGGAGTCATTAATAGCGGTCTGATCTCGATCGGAATCGATCCCCACTATGCCCAGATGGTGAAGGGTCTCGCCCTCGTCATTGCGGTTACGTTAGATCAGATCACGCAGGAACAGCAGGAACGTCATCGCAGGAGGATGGCTTCTCTGGAGCGAGCGACCTCTGCTTGATCCGCAAATTGATCTACTAGATTTTCTGGCGGCACAGATTTTGTGACATCTCGCGAGAGAAAAACACCATCTCCCTTCCGAGGATTGTCAGACGGGGACTGGGAATCTGGCCGGTTGAACCCCGCACGGATACGGAAGCGACCACGGACCCGATCGCATCCATGATGGGCACAGCGACGGCGCGCACGCCCGGTACCTGCTCTTCGTCGTTTACCGCGAAACCATTGGCGCGAACCAGGGCGAGGTGGGCTTTCAAAGCGGTGAGTGAGGAGATGGTCTTCGAAGTAAAGCGTGCCATGTCCCGGCCCCCGAAAAGTTTATCCAGTTTATCGTCCGACAAAGTCGAGATCAGTGCCTTGCCTTGAGCTGTGCAATGCAAGTCCAGATGACGCCCGATCCAGGCTCCGCCCCCCGAATCTTGATACGATTCCACCTTGGCAATGATGACGGCTTCCGCTCCCCGCTGCACGGTTGCCGTGGCCGTGAGATTGAGGCGAGAAGCGATCTGCCGGAGGTAAGGCATGGTCAGCGTTCTCAAATGCAACTCCGCCGGACTGGCGCTGGCCACGTCGGCGAACCGCAAACCGAGCAGGTAATGGCGGCCATCAACCCCGCGTTGCACGTATCCGCGAGTTACCAGAGTGTGAATCAGGTAGTGGGTGGTGCTCTTGGGGATGCTGAGCTTCCTGCTTAATTCCGAAAGGGTAAGTCCTTGCTGCGAATTGGCAAGGAGTTCGAAGAGGCTCATCGCTCGATCAACAGCAGGCAAGCGGAAGTCCTGCCCTTCGAACAACGCTGCAGGCGCAAGTCCCTGGGTCATCGGCTCGCTCATAGTGTTAACCGCTCTCGATTCCTTCAGCAATCGCACATGCGCTTTTCCGGCTCTGGTCCGGGAACTCAGGAAGGCTTGGGCCCGCGCGAAAAGCGATACTACAAATCGCTTTTTCCTATTCGTGCGATCTTGTTCTAACATATTTCAATTAGTTGGTCAATCCTTCGGAGGAAGCTAAGTACTGTATGTTCAATAGGCTGAAATAGATTGACACTAACGCGATCCAGCCTCTACAAGGGGGTGGACGACGATTCGGAGCGATTGTCCGTCTCTTTTTGCTTGATCAAGATTTTGCCCGCCTTGTGGAGAGGATTGTGAAGCCTTCGACGGAGATGATTTTCTCGTTCTACCGGGGAATGGTAGAAATTCGGGAATTTGAGTTAAAGGCGCGAGAAATTTTCCGCTCGGGCAAAATGCCAGGCTTCATTCACGTCTATATTGGCGAAGAAGCCATTGCCACTGGAATCTGCGCGCAATTGAAGAAGGACGATTACGTCGCCAGCACCCATCGGGGCCACGGGCACGCGTTGGCCAAGGGGGTTTCAGCAAGAGCGGTGATGGCGGAATTGATGGGCGCGGTGGGCGGCTGTTCCGGGGGGCGTGGCGGAACCATGCATCTTTACGATCCGTCGGTCGGTTTCCTTGGTTCCAATGGCGTGGTTCCACCGGGAATTCTGATCGCGGCTGGCGCGGCGCTCAGCGCTCAAGTCCGGCGCAGCGGCCAGGTAGCGGTCGCGTTCTTTGGGGATGGGGCGGTCAACAACGGTGCTTTCCACGAGGGATTAAACCTGGCTGCGACTTGGAACTTGCCCGTAGTGTTCGTCTGCGAGAACAATTTGTATGCCACAGAAATGCCTTTCGAACAGGCTACCAAGAACACGAATGTGGCCAGTCGCGCCGCCGCTTACAAAATCCCCGGCGTGCAGGTTGACGGCAACGATGTTCTGGACGTCTACGAAAAGGCTGGAGAAGCCATCGCCCGCGCTCGCAAGGGCGAGGGGCCAACCTTGCTGGAATGCCTTACCTATCGTTGGTATGGTCACCATGAGGGCGATCCGGGCACGTCCTATCGCACGAAGGAGGAAATCGCACGCTGGAAGGCCAATGATCCCGTGCAGAGGCTTCGCGACTATGCCATTCGAGAATCCCTGGTGAGCCCCGAGGACTTCAAGAAGATTGACCGGGACGTGGAGCGAGTCATTCAAGACTGTGCCGAGTTCGCGATTGCCAGCCCTCAGCCCGATATCAGTACGGCTCTCGATCACGTTTTTTCCAACTAGGAATTGGGTGACCACTGATGGGTGTGACGAAGACCACAACTGAGGCTGAGGTCAAGCAGACTACTGGCGATCAACGAATCATAAGCTACGCGGAAGCCGGCGTAGAAGCCCTTCGCGAAGAAATGCGGAGAAATCCCAAGATTTTTTACATGGGGCAGGGCATTGGGCCACGCGGAGGGAATTTTCAGCAGAGCCGCGGCTTGTGGAAGGAGTTCGGTGAATCTCGGGTCCGCGATACGCCAATCGCGGAACGAGGTCAGACTGGTCTGGGCATTGGCGCTGCGTTAGCGGGGAGCCATCCGGTCGTTGACATCGTATTCCTCGATTTTGTGCTGGAGGCGATTTGCGAAATTATCCAGCAGGCCTCGACCATTCATTACATTTCTGATGGCACCATCAAAGTTCCGGTAGTGGTGCGCGCAGCCGGCGGAGGCGTACGAAGCACCGGACCTCACCACTCGCATACTTTCTACTCTTTTTTCATGCACATTCCGGGTTTGAAGGTTGCGCTTCCATCTGCACCGTTCGACGTGAAGGGGCTGCTCAAGACGGCCCTCCGCGAAGAAAATCCGGTGGTCTTTATCGAGCACAAAGGGCTCTACAATACGACCGGCCATGTTCCGGAAGAAGAATATCTCATTCCATTCGGAAAAGCCGTAATTCGTCGCCCCGGAGAACATGTCACTCTAGTGGCGTTGAGCCTGATGGTAAACAAAGCGATGCAGGCGGCGGCTCGTCTCGAAAAAGAAGGGATCTCTGTCGAGGTAATTGATCCTCGCACTCTGGCCCCATTCGATAAAGATACGATTCTGGCTTCGGTGGCGAAAACAGGACGATTGGTGATCCTCGATGAAGCGTATGCGGCCTGCGGGGTGTCTGCTGAAATTGCTGCGATCGTGGCCAGCGAGGGCCTATTCGAGCTGGACGCACCGATTCATCGAATCTGTTGCTTGCCGGCACCTCATGCCTTCAGCCCATCGCTCGATAATTATTTGATTCCCTCCGTGGACCGGGTGGTGAGCGAGATAGGTGCGATGTTCGAGAAGAAACTTTAAGAGAAGTTCCACGTGCCGAAGAGTTTATCAGGAGAACAGTTTTCGTATGAGCGGTTCCATTGTGATGCCCCAACTCGGATTAACGATGACGGAGGGCACGGTAAGCGAGTGGCTAAAAAAACCGGGAGATTTCATCAAGAAGAACGAGCCTGTGCTTATGATCTCGACCGACAAGGTCGAAATGGAAGTGGAATCGATGGTCGAGGGAACGCTCGGGCAAATCATCGTGCAGGTGGGAACGACAGTACCGGTGGGAACGACTCTGGCCTATATAGCAGGCAGTGGACAAGGTGTGGCAACCGTCATTGGTGAGCAGCCTTCAGGCCAGACACTTCCGGAGCCGGGGGTGGTGGAGGGCAAAACATTCTCCCCAGTTGCCCAGCAGACCCTGGGGAAAGCCTCCGGCTCGAAGGCTCTCTCTCCTCGCGCTAAGCGCCTCGCGCGGCAATTGGGGGTGGACGCCTCGGGTCTGCGCGGAAGCGGCATCCGCGGAGAAATCATTGAGGAAGATATCCGGCGCGCAGCATCTTCTGCCAGCAGGCAATCGCAGCTTCCGGCAACCGTTCCGGCAAACCTGAAGAAGCGGCAATTGATTGCCGAGCGGCTCACTCGCAGCATCCAAACCATCCCCACCTTCTCGGTGACGGCCGAAGCCAATGCGGAGAAGTTGCTTGCTCTTCATGAGAGTTTGCGGCCAAACTCTGGCGAAAGCGGGAGCCCAAGGCTGACGATTACCGACCTTCTGCTGACTGTCTTTGCCGATGTCTTGAAGAACAGTCCAGAGCTTCGTTCGACTTGGGAAAATAACAGTCCTCAAGAAAACTCTGCGGTCGATATTGGACTGGCGGTGGCCACTCGAGATGGTGTGATCGCTCCGATTCTGCATGGCGCCGATTCTCTCGATCTGACCGAGTTGATGCACCGACGGCACCAATTGACCGAGAAAGCGCGTCAGGGCGCACTTTCTCTTGCGGAGCTGGAGGGTGGAGTCTCCACCCTCAGCAATTTGGGCATGTACCGGGTTGATCATTTCGAGGCCTTGATTAGCCCCGGTCAGAGTTCGATCCTCGCAGTAGGCAGCATTCGGAAGCGGCCATGGGCTTTGGAGAGCCTCGTCATTCGGCCCACGATCATCCTGAGCTTGACCGTGGATCACCGAATTGCCGACGGGGCCGTCGCCGCGAAAGCGCTAGGAATGCTGGTGGATCTTATCGAAGAGCCTTCACGCCATGATTGGCCAACCACACCGCCCAATGCTGAGGGCAGGATGCGAGGCCAACTTGGGTAGTTGCGTGGAAAGCGTCGCGAACATGATTCGGCTTCGGTCCGTGAATCCTGGCCAACTCGCAATCTACTGGCTATGCCAGGCTGGATTTGTATTTAAAAACAGTTCCGGGGTGGTTGTTTACATCGATCCCTATTTTTCCGATGTCGTCGAGAGAGTTGTCGGTTTCAAGCGAATGATGACGTGCCCCCTTCCCGTGGAGGATGCGGACGCGGATTTGATCGTTTTCACTCATGAGCATCTGGATCACATGGACACGGACGCTCTGCCGATCCTGGCAAAAAATCCGAGAACCCAGTTTGCAGGACCCGTCGAATGCATGAAGGAATTCCAGAAGCTCAGCATCCCTCCGGGGCGATGCCATTTGCTCGAGGAAGGAAGCAGACTTACCGTTAAAGGGGTGGAGGTTGCTGCAGTGTATGCGGATCACGGAGAGTTGGCGCCGGACGCGCTGGGCATCGTTCTGGGTTTCGATGGCATCAAGGTGTATCACACGGGCGACACGGCATATCGCCCAGACCAGTTTCGTTCCGCCATCGAAATGAGGCCGGATATTTTAATTCCTTGCATCAACGGTCGCTTCGGCAATATGGATGCTCACGAAGCCGCAATGTTGACCCAGTTAGTCGAGCCCGCAGTCGTCATCCCCAGCCACTTCTGGATGTTCGTCGAACAGAATGGAGAACCAGCCCCGTTTCTCGAGGAATGTGAAATCCGCGTGCCCAGCACGCGCCGCGTCTTGACCAAACCGGGCGAAGAATTTCTCTTCGAGAAGGCCCAATGAGCCCCCCCGCGGCGCTTTCCGCCAGCCTGTTGGAGAATCTGCGGGCGGTGGGCAAATCCATTGCGGTGTGGTCCAGTCCGGATGGAACGAAGGTCTGGGTCATGCCTTACGGGGGCCGCGTTCTCGGGTTGTTCGCCCCTGGCGATGATGAAAACTTCTTTTGGACCCATCCTGCCCTCAACGCAGTGGCCTCTGCCGAAAGCTTCTACGGCGGGGAACAATGGCACAATTCAGGGGGCGACCGCACTTGGCTTGCGCCGGAAGTAGACTTTTTCTTTCCTGATTATCCGAAGTTGGACCGCTACTGGCAGCAGCGGGAGCTTGATCCTGGTGCGTACGAAATCTCCGAAAGCGAGGGCGCAGTCAACTGGACGAATTGTGCGGCTCTGCGCGTTTCGCGGACGAAGAAGACCGTAAAGCTCCGCATTACCAAGTCGCTCGCACCAGCGTTAAACCCGCTTCGATACGACTCCCCCGAAGGGTTGGCGGGCGTGAAGTACGCGGGCTTTACGTTGCGATCGTCGCTGGCAATCGAAAGTTCAGCACCCTCGACCTACGTCGGACTCTGGCACCTTACCCAAATGCCGCACGGTGGAGATATGCTGGTCCCCACATTTTTCCGCAGCCAGCCTAAGGTGTATATGGGCGCGATTACCGCTGAAGATTTGATTGTGGGCGAACACCTGGTTCGCTACAAGATGCGGGCCCCGGGGGAGCATAAGCTCGGGATTCGTGCCGCCGCACTCGCCGGTAGAGCCGGGTACCTCTATCGCAATGGCCCCGAAACATCCCTAGTCGTTCGAAACTTCTTTGTCGATCCCTCAGCCGAGTATGTAGACACTCCCTGGCTGGAGCCGCAGAACTACGGCTATGCTTTCCAGGCGTGCAACGTGAACAGCAATCTGGGTGCGTTTAGTGAGCTGGAGTACCACGTCCCCGCCATTGGAGGGGAAACAGGGAAAATTTATTCCGAAGACCACTCCCAGCTATGGGCATTTCGGGGCTCTGAATCCAGCATAAAATCCATAGCCAGACGATTGCTTTCGGCTGAGAGTTAACGAGAGCAGAGGTGATGCATGCGGTTGCAAGCCAAGACGGCGATTATTACCGGCGCCGGATCGGGAATTGGAGAGGCGAGCGCCAAGTTGTTTGCCGCGGAAGGGGCCCGGGTCGCTGTTGTTGACTTTGACGAGGCCGGCGGACAGAGGGTCGCCCAGGAAATCGGCGCTCCTGCATTTTTTCTCCGCGCCGATGTCAGCCAAGCCTCCGACATGGAACGCATGACCCAGACCACGTTGGACCGGTTCGGCCGGATCGACATTCTTTTCAATAACGCCGGCGTGTCTTGCGTAGGTGCGGTCCACGAAACCACCGACGCGGATTGGGACCGGGTGATGAGCATCAATGCCAAGGGCGTCTACCTGGCATGCAAATACGTAGTTCCGGTGATGCTGCAGCAGAACTCAGGGTGCATCATCAACATGGCATCCGCCGCGGCCGTCACCGGGCTGGCACAAAGAGTTGCGTACTCCGCGTCCAAGGGAGCCGTCTACGCGCTAACGCGTGCCATGCAGGCGGACTACTGCCGCAAGGGGATCCGAGTGAATTCCCTAGTGCCGGGCACAATCTACACCCCTTTCGTCGAAGGGTATTTGCGCAAGCATTACGCCACGGACATGGAGAAAGCCAAGGAGAGCATCGGCAAGCGTCAGCTCTCGGGAACCCTGGGCAGCCCACAAGATGTGGCTTACGCGGCGCTCTATCTCGCCTCAGACGAAGCCAAATTTGTTCTAGGCAGCGGATTGGTGGTGGATGGCGGACTGCTGGCCGGCAAGATTTTCGATTGATCTGAGAAGTGTAGAGAGGAAGAAGAGGAAAAGGAAGTCATGATTCTCTTGAATGCGATTACTGCCGCAGGTTTGCGGCTGGCGGCGAAGACCAAAGCCGGGGTTACTGTCCTCGAGGAAGCTGAGGGCGGAAAACATGTTCTGCCGCAGACTTTAGGAGATGCTCTGTTGAAATCCGGGGGGTTGGATTCCGTTAGAGCCTTCGTTCGGGACAACAGTCCCTCCATCTCCAGGTCTGCCCGGCCGGAGGAAAAGATTCAATTGGGTCCTTTGTTTACCCCCCGCAATGTAATTTGCATCGGGCTGAACTATAAGGATCACGCCGCGGAAGGGGGAGTGCCGCTTCCGGAAAAGCCGGTGGTATTCGCCAAACTGAATGGTTGCGTGATCGGACCGAACGCGCCGATCATATTGCCACCCGACACGCAGCAAGTGGACTACGAGGCCGAGCTAGCAGTGGTAATTGGACGCCGCTGCAAAGCCGCTTCCGAGGCTGACGCCCTGGACTATGTGGCCGGCTACACCTGCATGAACGATGTGAGTGCACGCGACTTTCAATTCGGAGATAACCAGTGGGTGAGGTCCAAGAGTCAGGACACTTTCGGGCCAATGGGACCATATCTGGTGACGAGCGACGAAGTTCCCGAGCCCCAGGCGTTGTCGATTCGATGTGTCATTAACGGTAAAGTTCTGCAAGACTCCAACACCGACAAGATGATTTTTGGAGTGCGCTATTTGATTTCATTTCTCTCCCGGGGAATTACGCTGGAGCCCGGCGATGTTATCAGTACCGGAACTCCTCATGGGGTCGGCTTTGCCCGCAAGCCGCCCATCTTTTTGAAAGCGGGTGATGTAGTAGTCGTGGAAATCGATGGGTTGGGAAGACTCTCAAATCCCGTGACTGCCGGGTAATTCGGCATTGGCCGGAGCATTGCGACTGGTGATGCTCGCGAAAAAGCTTGTAAAAAATGAAGATCACGAGCATAGAGACGATCTGGTTCGACGCCTTGCCGGCGGACGTCTGGAATCGGCTATCGCCCAACTCCCGGCAGGCATTGCCGAATAATCTCTGGGTTCGGATTCACACAGACGAAGGGTTGATTGGCCTGGGCGAGACCTACTATCTGCCCCGGGCGGTCAGCGCCGTTATCCATGACCTTTTCTCCGGCCTTCTGATAGGCCGGGATGCCTGTGAAATCGAGAATCACTGGAATAATCTTTTTTCCCTGGTAAATTTCTGTGGCTTTGCAGGCGCGGAAATGCGTGCCATCTCCGCAATGGATATTGCCCTCTGGGACCTGCTCGGTCAGTATCTTTCGCAGCCCATCTATAACCTCTTGGGCGGCCGGAATCGCGAGCGCATCCCGGTCTACAACACCTGCGTCAGTTCCGGGAGATACGACGATTACACGGCCTGGATGAACGGACATGCGGGCGAGTTGGCTCAGGATTTGCTGAAGCAGGGAATCAAAGCCATGAAAATATGGCCCTTTGATCAGTTCGGAACGACCCTCGCTGGTCCAGCAAGTCCGCGCGGCAAAGTGAACATCTGGGGGCAGGAAACCGCTGCTGGTACGTTGGGGCATTCGCTCGGCCTACAAGAACTCCGCGCCGCAGTCACTATCCTCGAAGACATTCATCGTGCCACCAATGGTGAAATGAGCGTGGCCATCGAAGGCCATGCTCGTTGGGATTTGTTTCAGGCCACGCGCATCGCGCGTTGCCTTGAAGCTTATGAGGTGTTGTGGCTTGAGGAAATCATGCCACCGGATAATGTGGAGGCTTTTATTCGGCTGAAATCCAGCACAAGAGTCCCCATTTGTCAGAGCGAACGCGCATTTACTCGTTTTCATTTTCGGGAGTTCATCGAGAATCCGGCGGCCGATGTGATCATGCCCGACCTTTCCTGGGGAGGAGGCTTTACCGAAACGCGTAAGATTTGCAGTCTCGCCGACACTTATTATTTGCCGATCACGCTGCATGACACCATTGGCCCGGTTGCGCTCTGGGCTGCAACCCACATGATGTTGCATATCCCCAATGCCATGATTCAGGAAGTGGTGCGCGGCTATGTCGACGGCTGGTACAACGAGGTGCTCACCGAACCCCTCAGCATCGAGGACGGCCACCTTCATCTGAATGGCAAATCGGGTCTCGGAGCGTCACTACGACCCGAACTGCTGTCGCGCCCTGGGCTGCAATCGCAAATTACCACGGCAAAACAGGTGAGGACTTGGTAGCCATGCCCGCTTTTAAGTTGTTCTTTACCGGTGACTATCTGGATGAACTGGGCAGGGTAAAGGGAGGCGACATCGGCCTGGAAGCCCTGGCAGCATCTGGATACGTTCAGACCGGCTTCTTTACCGACCAGCAACCGAAGCCCGGCGACGACACCTATTGGGACAAGCTTTATTCGCTGGAGATCACGCCCCAGCATGTCTCGCAAGCCAATGGCATTGTAATCTTTCGCCCCTGGGTCAAGGCTCACGCCTTTCGCGGAGGGGCAGAGCATCTGGTTGCATTCGCGCGCGCCGGTGCCGGTTATGACAAGATCGACCTCGAGGCTTGCACCGCCAACGACGTGGTTGTCTTTAATGCTCCGGATAGTCTCACGCACTCGACGGCGTCGGCGGCCCTCACTTTGCTGCTTGCCCTTGCCAAGAAGCTTCCGCAGCAGCAGTCTCTGGTGCGTTCCGGGCGTTGGGATCGTCAGGCTGAGTTTCTCGGAGATGATCTCGTGGGCAAGACTCTGGGCATAATCGGCCTGGGAAAAACCGGCAGCGAGTTGGCTCGGCTGGTCGCGCCCTTCCAAATGAACCTGCTTTCCTACTCGCCCAGCGCCGATGCTTTGCACGCAGAATCGCTGGGCGTGCAACTGGTGGATCTGGATACCCTCCTACGAGGCAGCGACTTTATCAGCCTTCATTGCCGCTTGGAAACTCGTACCCGAAGCATGTTGGGGATCCGAGAATTGGAGTTGCTGAAACCGACCGCCTATCTGATTAACGTGGGCCGGGGAGAGCTGATTCAGGAGGCGGCTCTGGTGCGAGCGCTCCGGGAGCGATGGTTTGCGGGCGCGGGGCTGGACGTCTTTGAAACGGAACCTCTCCCCATTGACCATCCGCTGCTTCAGTTGGAGAACGTAATCCTGACTCCGCACTGGCTTCCAAGTACGAAAAGAGCGGCACACGCCACAAAGGATGTAGTGGTCCGGAATATTCTTCGGGTTGCTCGAGGCAGCGTTCCACAAAACGTTATCAATCCCGGGGTGCTTTCGCGCCCGGGATTTCAATCCAAGCTTGCCAGGTTCAGTTCGAATCAACCAGGCCCGGCAGCTGAAACAAGAGGGAATTCGTGAAAGTGAACCTCGGAGGACGGGTCGCGCTGGTCACCGGGTCTGCCGGTGGGATCGGGCGAGCGATTGCGTTGGCGCTGGCTGAGAATGGCGCCACCATTGCGGTCAACGATCTCAATCCGAGGGGCGAAGAAACCTGTCGTGAGATCCAGCACCAGGGCGGACGGGCCGGTTTTTTTGCCGCGGATGTCGGGGATTCGAACGCCGTCAACGCACTGGTAGCGGCCGTCGAGCAGGATTTGGGCCCGATCGACATTCTGGTTAACAACGCCGGAGTCAACGTGGGTCCGGGAAAAGCACGCCGCCCGGTTCACGAGTTCATGGATGACGAATGGCATCGCATCATCAGGATCGATTTGGACGGCGTTTTCTACTGTTCGCGCGCGGTTTCCGCGGGCATGGTTAGCCGCCGCCGCGGAGCCATCGTCAATATCGGCTCCGTTTTGGGTATTATCCCGATTCGTTTGCAATGCGCTTTCTCCGCGGCTAAAGCGGGCATGCTGAACTTCACGCGCTCGCACGCCCTCGAGGTGGGCCAGTTCGGCGTGCGGGTCAACGGGATCGCTCCGGGTTCTATTCTTACCGAAGGCACAAAGTCTCTCTTTTATAACGAGGAGGCGAAACGGCTTTCGGAGAGCCTTATCAGCCATATTCCTTTGGGCAAGCCGGGTGAGACCAAAGACATAGCCAACGCTGCACTTTATCTGGCCTCCGATGATGCCAGTTACGTCACCGGCCACGTCTTGGTGGTGGATGGGGGATGGACCGCCGGATTCGGGCGGGAGTGGTAGTTCACATTAAAGGCGCCCGGACCATTAATCCGGCGGAGGAAAGGCATGGAGATTGTCCGCGGGTTTGCGCTCACGCTTTTAGCCGGAATCATGATGGGGGCAAATCTTGTTCCGCTGAAATGGATGAAGGTATGGAAGTGGGAGAATTTCTGGTTCGTCTATTCGATCGTTTCCTTGCTGATCGTTCCGTTTTCACTGGCTTTTCTGTTCATTCCCCATCTCGCTACTGTCTATGCTTCGGTACCTTTTAGTACGCTCTCCCGGCCTTTTCTTTACGGAGCGCTCTGGGGGGTCGCGCAATTGGGCGCCGGCATTTGTGTCCAGAAGATTGGCCTGGCGTTGACGGGTTCGATTCTCAACGGACTCTGCGCCACCTTCGGCACGCTTACTCCTCT
>Ga0181534_10001697_pt1 | contig 14164 bp, 12 predicted proteins | sample PEATcosm2014_Bin_37_FD_119758 | JGI IMG/M metagenome (GOLD analysis project Ga0181534, IMG submission 119758) | Peatland microbial communities from MTU Mesocosm Facility, Houghton, MI, USA - PEATcosm2014_Bin17_10_metaG | ecosystem: Environmental > Terrestrial > Soil > Wetlands > Peat | place... | reverse complement strand
GTCTGGGCCCTCTTCCAGGACTACGACCGCTGGACCGACTACGCCCCCATGGTCCTCCGGGTCGAGGTTCTCTTCCCCGGGGACGAGGAGCACAACGGCCGGCTGCGGCGGGTCATCTACAAGATGCCCTTCGGACGGGAGGGAACGGCCCTGGAACTGGTCACCGACGTCGAGCCCGAGCGGGGCTACACCTACACCATGATCTCGACGAAGCCGGGCAACGACCAGGTCGGCCATGTCCGCCTGGAGCCCCTCGGCCCCAACCGCACCCGCTTCCACTTCGACGAGCGGTACGACCTGACCACGTGGCCGTTCCGCTGGTTCGAGGGCCCCATCTACAAGTTCATCAACAAGAACAACGAGGACAGCATGCGGAGGGCCTCGGCGTGGCTGACCGACCATCCCGAGTACCGGGTCGACCTCGTGGCCTCCTGAGCCAGACCCCGGTCGGTTCCCGGTCAGGCGCTCTCCGGCGCCCCGCTCAGGATGTCCCGTTCAGCTCGTTCCGTTCAGCTCGTCGGTGATGTCATGGATGAGCGGCTCCCCGGCCAGGTAGCGGGCCAGATTGTCGGTGAACAGGTCGGCCTGGCGCTGCAGTCGGCCCAGGCCCCCGGCCGAGTTGTGGGGGGTGATCCGCACTGAGGGGTGGGCCCAGAAGGGATGGTCGTCGGGCAGGGGCTCGGTGCGGAAGACGTCGAGCACCGCCGCCGCCGGTACGCCGCGGTCCAGGGCCACCAGCAGGGCATCCTCGTCCACCAACGAGCCCCGGGCCACGTTGACCAGCATCGATCCGTCCTTCATCCGGCCCAGCAGGTCGGCGTCCACCAGGTCGTTGGTCTCCGGGGTGGCCGGAGCGGCCAGGACCACCACGTCGGCCTGGCCGATGACCTCGGGAACCCGGTCGGGTGTCACTGTCAGGTCGGTCGGGTCGTCGGGCGACGGGCGCCGGCGGCTCCCGATCACCCGGGCCCCGAGGGCCCGGGCCCGCACGGCCACCTCCGTGCCGATCCCGCCCAGGCCCACCACCAGCCACGTGGTTCCGGACACCTCCCGCCAGTCGTGGATCCGCCAGGACCGGTCCTGGGCCAGGGCCCGCCACTCCCCGGCCCTCTGGAACTCGTCCAGCACGGCCCGTATGACGAACTCGGCGATGGGGACGCTGTTCACGTGGGCGTTGGTCACCCGGACGCCCCGGGCCGCCAGCTGGGAGAAGACCGGGGCGTCGTACCCCGCCGCCGGGGAGGCGAACCAGCGCAGGCTGTCCAGGCGGCCCAGCGCGGAGAAGAAGGCGCCGATAGGGGCACCCTCACGGAACAGGTCCGACGTCCCCCAGGCCACCTCGGGCCGGGCCTCGTCCCAGTCGACGGGCTCGCCGTCCCCATCCCTGAGGGTGCCGTCGAGTTCCAGGGTGAGCCACTCCACTCCGGGCCGGTCCAGCTGGGCCGCGAAGCTGTCGTGGGCCACCGAGGTGAGGAGGATCAGCACGGTGTCACGGGTCGGCCGGGTCGGTCGTGTCGGCCGGTTCGAGACCGTCCACCATCGACCGGCCGGTCAGCTCGAACATGGTCTCGTCGTCGGACTGCCGCCACACGTCGAGCAGCCCGATGGACAGGGGGTCGCAGCCGTAGCGCATGGGCCCGTCGTCCTCCAGGATGGCGTCCACGATCAGTGCGGCCGCGCTCGCCGTCGTGGCCACCATCGGGTCGGCGTTCTCCACCCGGAGCCGCTCGGCCCGCTCGGCCATGGGCCGGTAGCGGTCGAAGGCCGCTGCGGCCGACTCACCCTTGCTCAGCTGGAACATGTCCGTGTCGATGGGGCCGGGAAGGATCTCCACGACCCTGATGCCCGAGGGCGCCACCTCGACCCGGAGGGAGTCACCGAAGGCCGAGACGGCGGCCTTGGAGGCGCGGTAGGTGGAGTAGAAGGGGACGCTGGCCAGGATCGACGATGAGGAGATGTTGCACACCACCGCCGGTCGGTTGGCCCGCAGGACGGGGATGGCGGCGATGGTGGTGGCCACCAGGCCGAGCACGTTGGTCTCGAACACGTCCCGCCAGTCGTCCAGGTTGCTGTGCTCGACGGGCAGGTAGTCGGAGTCCACCCCGGCGTTGTTGACCAGCACCCGCAGATCGCCGGGCAGGACGTCGGGGTCGACATCGGTGACGTCCATGTGGGCCACGGTGAGGGTCCCGGAGGTGGCGGCGGGAAGGTCGGCCCCGTCCTCGGGGCGGCGCATGGTGGCCACGGTCGTGAAGCCCCGATCGGCCAACTCGAGGGCCACGGCCCGGCCGATCCCTCGGCTGGCCCCGGTGACCAGGGCGCTTCCCGTGATGTCCACTGACGTGCCTCCTTTGGCTGTCGGTCCGGTGAGGTGGTGGCACCGGTGCCTTCGGGGCGCCGGTCGCCGGCACCAGTCTGCCAACGTACCGGAGGGCCCATCGTGGCGGGCCCGTGGCGGCGCCTGCGCGAACTCAGCCGGCCGGCTCAGCAAAGAGAGGTCGACCCCGCCCCGTTCGTTGACGACTCCACCCGTGCACCCTACGATGCTGCCGGTCCACCGCCCGCCTGTGGGTCGGGATCGACGCCAGGGGAGGTCTGGAGTGCGGAGGAGTTCCAGGCTGCCCTTCCACGGTCGGCGGCACAGGTCCGGCCCCGACCGAGGGTGCACGGCATGATCGAGCGCTTCGACGCCGCCGTCGAGCACTACCCGATGTCCGGTCTGGACGAGTTCCTCATCCACAACCATCCGCACCCGGTGCGGGTGATGTGGACCTCGGACCCGCAGGCCTACGAGCGGATGTGGTTCACCTGCGAGGACACCACCGGCGACCTGTTGGTGGTGGCGGGCATGGGCATCTATCCCAACCTGGGTACGGCGGAGGCCTTCGCCATCGTCAATGTGCGGGGACAGCACACCACGGTGCGGGCCCACCGCAAACTGGGCCTCGACCGCATGGACATGTCCGTCGGCCCCCTCCACTTCGAGCTGGTCGAGCCGTTCCGCCGGTGGCACCTCACCCTGGACGAGAACGAGTACGGCACCGCCTTCGACATCTCGTGGTTCGACACCAAGCGGCCGGTGTACCGGCTGATCGGGGGCGGCCTGTTCATCGGGACCAAGCCCTTCGCCGGCGTAGCCGGCTACGACGGCTTCGGCCGTCAGAGCGGGTGGGTCACCGCCCACGGCGAGCGCTTCGAGCTGGACCGCACCGTCCATCGCGGCACCCGCGACCACCATTGGGGCACCCGGGACGGCGTCGGCGGCCCCGCCCTGTGGAGCGGGAACCAGCACCCCCACTCGGGGGAGTGGGTGGAGTTCGAGGACTACGGGGTGTGGGGCGATCACATCCTCTACAACCTGGGCGACCCCCGCCGGGGCAGCGACACCCTCCGGGGCCGGCGCCACCGGCTCCGCTTCGAGCCCGACACCCACCTGCTCCTGTCCGGCGAGGTCGACCTGGTGTTCGCCGACGGCAGCGAGAAGACCATGGCCTTCGAACGGCTGGGGAATCAGATCGCCTTCCTGCGCTGCGGCATGTACGGGGGACCCAACGGGGGCACCCCCGACGGCGACATCTGGCACGGCATGGACGTGGGCGACGGTGTGGTCAGCGGCGAGACCTACGACGTGAACGACCCGGCCGTGCGCTCCCGCATCTGCGGCCTCGACCAGCACCACGCCCGGTTCGAGTGCGAGGGCGAGGTCACCTACGGGATCATCGAGCCCTACGACACCCTCTGCTACGAGATGGCGGCGAGCGGGCTGGGCGGATTCTCCCTCCTCCCATGACCGACTCCGACGTCACCGACCTGGGCTTCTCCCTCACCACACCGGGATTCTTCCTCCGACCCGACTACCACGAGGTCCTGGCCGGGCTGCGTCGGCGGTCGCCCGTCCACCGGACCGACGACGGACTGCTGGCCGTGAGCCGCTACGAGGACGTCCGCACCATCAGCCGCGACCCCACCCGCTTCGTCTCCGGCCGAGGCGTGCTGGTGAACGACCCCCTGCGGGATGCCGGGGGGACCGGACCGAACACCTTCTCCATCCTCCACCTCGACCCGCCCCTGCATGCCGCCTACCGGACCCTGGTCAACCGCCAGTTCACCCCCCGGGCCGTGGCCCGGCTGGCCGACGGCATCCGCCGGGTGGTGACCGAGGTGCTCGACACCGTGGCCGCCGATGGGACCGTGGAGCTGGTGGAAGAGGTGGCCGCCCCCGTCCCCATCGCCGTGATCGCCGAGATGTTCGGGGTGCCCGTCGAGGACCGGGACCAATTCCGCCGATGGTCCGATGCCGTCATCGAGAGCACCGACCGCACCGAAGCCGAGCAGGCCGACGAGCTGGGCCAGATGGCCGCCTTCCTCATGGAGCACATCGATTCACCGGGCACGGACGGCAACGACCTGCTCAACCTCCTGAAGACGTCGGAGTTGGGGGACCGGCCCCTCAGCCGAGCCGAGATCATGGGCTTCTGCATGACCCTGCTGGTGGCCGGGAACGAGACCACCCGCACTCTGATCACCGGCGGGGTCGAGGCCCTGGCCCGCCACCCCGACCAGCGGGCCCTCCTGGTTGCCGACCCCACCCTGCTGCCCGGGGCCGTCGAGGAGATGCTCCGGTGGGTCACTCCCATCCAGGCCTTCGGACGCACCGCCGCCGTAGATGTGGCGATCGCCGGCACCCCGGTGTCGGCCGGGGAGTTCGTGGTCCTCCTCTACGCCTCGGCCAACCGTGACGAGGATGTCTTCGGGCCGACCGCCGACCGCTTCGAGGTGGACCGCCCCCACCTGCCCACCCATCTGGCCTTCGGGTTCGGCGAGCACGTCTGCATCGGGGCCAGCCTGGCCCGGCTGGAGGCCCGCATCTTCTTCGAGGAACTGCTGGCCCGCCATCCCACCTTCGCCCTGGACGGCGAGCCCGACTACACCCCGTCCACGCTGGTCAGCGGGGCCCGGACCATGCCGGTCCGCCTGGCCGGCTGAGCGGGAAGAGCAGGAAGCAGAGGGCAGAGCGCAGGGGCTGGGGGCTGGGAGCTGAGGGCAGCCCGGCCCTCCGTCTCAGCGCCCGATCAGGTCGCTCCGGCCGTTGGCGGCGAACTCCGCTTCCAGCCGGTCGACGTCGTCCCGGGTGAGGGGCACGTACTCGTCACTCCGGCCCACCCGGTGCCACACCGGGTCGCCGGTGTTCCAGCGCTCCGCCCGCAGTGGCCTCTTGTCCGTCTTGTCGGTGGCGGTGACCGGCAGCGCCGTGACCAGACGCACATAGCGGGGTGCCCACTTGGTGCCCAGGTCCTCCTGGGCCTCCAGGAAGGAGGTGAACGCGCCCGGGTCGAAGCTGGCCCCGGGCTCGAGCTCGAGGGCCACCATGACCTGGTCCCCGGTGGAGGAGTCGGGGACCGGGTACACCGCCACGCCGCTGACCCCGGAGAACCGGCCCAGGATCCGCTCCACCGGCGCGGCGGCAAAGTTCTCGCTGTCCACCCGAAGCCAGTCGCCGGTGCGCCCGGCGAAGTAGAAGATCCCCTCCTCGTCGCGGTAGGCCAGGTCACCTGACCAGTACCACCCGTTGCGGGTCCGCTCGGCATCGGCCTCGGGGTTGTTGTAGTAGCCCTCGAAATTGGAACGGGCATTCCTGCCGACCAGCTCGCCGATGCACTCCTCGGCATTGGTCAGCCGCCCGTGCTCGTCGAGGACGGCGAGGGGCAGCTCCTCCCCGGTGGCCGGGTCGACCACGGCCACGTCGTCATCGGCACGGGGCCGGCCCAGTGCACCCGGCCGGGCCCCGGCCACGGGCTTCAGCACGATGGCGTTCTCGCTCGATCCGTACCCCTCGACGATGGGGACCCCGAACCGCTCGGTGAAGGCCGCCTTGTCCTGGGCCGAGGTCTCCGGGCCGAGCACGTAGCGGAGCCGGTGGTCCCGGTCGTGCCCGGTGGGCGGGGTGGCCACGATGTGGGCGATGGCCCGTCCCACGCTGTTGAAGAAGGTGGCCCCGCACTCCTGCACGTCGGGGAGGAAGGCCGAGGCGGAGAACTTCCGGCGCAGGGCCAGCGTGGCCCCGCTGGCCAAGGCGGGGAACACCGCGGCCGACAGGGCGTTCCCGTGGAAGAGGGGCATGGCCGAGTAGAGGACGTCGTCGGGTCCGAAGCCGATGCGCGCCGCCGCCTGGGCAGCCCGGCCCTGGGTCATGCGGACGGCCTTGGGCCCACCGGTCGATCCGGACGTGAAGATGAGGAGGTACAGCTGGTCCGGCGTGGGCTCGGGGAGCGCCGGTCGGGCCTCGTCCCCGGTTCCCCGGAGACCGGCCAGGCGGTGAGCGTAGGTGGCGTCGTCGGCCACCAGCAGGCGGGAGGGATCGAGGCCCAGGTCGAGCCCGTCCACCAGGCCCGCCTGGGTGGAGTCGGTGATCAGCAGTTGGCAGTCGGTCCGGCGGATGTCGGTAGCCAGCTCTGCCCCCCGGCGGGTGGGGTTGACCCCGACGATGACGGCCCCGGCCAGGGCCGCTCCGGCCAGCAGGAACAGGTATTCCGGGATGTTCTCCAAAAGGACACCCACGTGGAACGGGCCTTCGCGGCGCAGGGAGAGGAGCAGTTCGGCCCGTACCTCCGCCTCGGCCACCACCTCCCGCCACGTCCAGCGCCGGCCCTCGAAGAGGATGCCGGTCCCGTCGTCCTCGGCCCGGAGCCGGACCAGCTGCGCCGCGGTGGTCACCGCTCCTGACCGGTGCGGGTGCGGATCCGGGTGCCGGGAGTCGGTCGCCGGGCCGCTCACGACAGCCGCGCCGTCAACAGGTCGAGGATGGGATTGTCCTCGATGGGCAGCATCACGGGTTCGCCCGCCGCTTGGCGGAGGAAGCTGATCCGGGTCATGACGGCCGTGCTCCGCACCATGGCCAGCGTCTCGTACCACTCGAGATCCCGGACGGCGCGGTCGCTCAACTCCTCGAACCGGGCCACCGTGGCCTCCCGGTCGGGGAACCCGTCGACCCGCCGGCCGAACAGGTGGTGCGACGTGATGTCGAGGCTGGTGAACCAGGCCAGGTCGTGCTCGGCGGTGCCGATCGAGGTCATGTCCCAGTCCAGCACGGCCCGGGGACCGAGGTCGTCACCGAGCACCATGTTCTCGAAGCGGGCATCTCCCCACAGCAGGACGGGAGGGCGTTGGTGGTCCGGACGGTGCCGCCGACACCACCCGAGCGCATCCGTCAGGGCCGGGACGGGATGGCCGTCGCTCGACCACGAGAGGTACTCCTCCCAGAAGTCCAGTTCTGCGCCGTCGTCCCTGCGGGGCACGTCGGGGGCGGTGCCGGGGTCAGCCCGGTGGATGGCGGACAGGGCGACCAGAAATCCGTCGTACACCTGACCCCGGTCGGACGGGCTCAGAGTGCCCAGCCACGGGTCGCGGTAGGCCAGGGCGCCGACGATGTGGCCCTCGACCCGGGGCATGACCATGAACGGCGCGCCGAGCCATCGGGTGTCGGTCTCCACCACCGGGTCGGCCACCGGGACCCCCGCCGCCGCCGCGGCGGACTGGGCCTGCCCCTGGGCCACCAGGTCGTAGTGGCGGAACGTGCCCACGACCGGAGGGGCCATGCGGACCACCAGGCTGTCGTGGTGGCCACCACCGCCACCACCGTCGGTCCAGGTGACGTCGGCGAAGATCGTCTCGCTCGAGTAGCCCGACGACGGCCGGGACAGGGTGGTGACCGTGGCCCCGGCCCAACCGTGGTGGTCGATCAGCCACCGGGCCAGCCCTTCGGCCAGGGCGGCGTCGTCGGCTACGGCGTGCTCCCCTGGCGGTGCCATCGTCCCCTCGTCCCCCGATCCGCTCAGCGTCCGACGACGTGACGGACCGCGTCGGCGATGGAGGCGGCCGACGGTAGCACGGCGGCCTCGAGCACCGGCGCCGACCCGATGGGGGCGAACCGGGCCCCGACCCGCGCCACCGGGGCGTCGAGCTCGCCGAAGAGCTCCTCGTCGATCATGGCGGCCACCTCGGCGCCGAAGCCGCAGAACCGGGTGGCGTGGTGGGCCACGACGACCCGACGGGTTCGTGCCGCCGAGGCCAGCACGGTGGACGCGTCGAAGGGGACCAGGCTGCGGAGGTCCACCACCTCGGCGTCGATCCCCTCCCCGGACAGCGTCTCGGCCGCGGCGAGGCTGTCCCGCACGGTCCGTCCGTAGGTCACGATGGTGACGTCCCGGCCGGGACGCTTGATGTCGGCAACGCCGAGGGGGACCCGGTGGTCACCGTCGGGAACGGGTCCTTTGGTCCCGTACAGCGCCACGTTCTCGATGAAGACGCACGGGTCGTCGTCGAAGATGCAGGTGGTGAGCAGGCCCTTGGCATCGGCCGGCGTGCTGGGCACCACCACCTTCAGGCCGGGCACGTGGGTCAGCCAGGCCTCGAGGCTCTGGGAGTGGGTGGCGCCGGAGCCGATGCCGCCGAAGACCGCGGTGCGCACGGTGAGGGGCACGCCCACCTTCCCGCCCGACATGAAGCGGGCCTTGGCCGCGTGGTTGACCAGCTGGTCGAAGGCGATGCTGATGAAGTCCATGATCATGACCTCGGCCACCGGGCGCAGGCCACCCAGCGCGGCCCCGATGGCAGCTCCGACGATGGCCACCTCCGAGATCGGCGTGTCACGGACCCGGTTGGTGCCGAACGCCGTCGAGAGCCCCTTCGTCACCTGGGAGATGCCGCCGCCCGGGTCGGCCAGGTCCTCGCCGATGAGGAAGACGGCCGGGTCCAGGGCCAGCGCCCCGGCCAGGGCCGAGTTGAGGGCCTCGCGCATCGACGTGGTGGTGGGGGTCCCCCCGGCGACGGCGGCCACAGGGGCGACGGGGGTGCTCATGCCGGCATGCCTGTGGCGTCGGCGTAGACATCGGTGGTCGCCGATTCCGCTCCGGGCGGGCCGGCCGACAGGGCGGCCACGAAGGCCTGCTCCACCTCGTCGGCCGCCCGCCTCTCGATGGCGGCGGCGGCCGCCTCGTCCAGGACGCCGTCGTCGATCAGGCGGCTCCGGTAGCGCCCGATGGGCTCAGCCGTCCGGGCCGCCTCGAGCTCCCCTGTCGGGATGTAGTGCATGGGGTCGCCGAAGTAGTGGCCGTGGAGACGGAAGGTCGTGCACTCCACCAGGGTGGGCCCGGCGCCGGACCGGGCACGCTGAACGGCGTCGGCGAGAGCAGCGTGGGTGCGGTCGGGATCGTTGCCGTCGACGGTCACACCGGGGATGCCGTAGCCCCGGGCCCGGTCGGCCACGTCGATCACCGGCTGGGCATGGGCTGTCGGGGTCATCTCGGCGTAGCGGTTGTTCTGGCACACGAGGACCACGGGCAACTCCCACAGGGCGGCGAGGTTGACCGCCTCGTGGAAGGCACCGGTCCCGCTGGCGCCGTCGCCGAAGCTGGCCACGGCCACGCGGTCGGACCTGGTCATCCTGGCGGCCAGGCCCACCCCGACGGCGATGGGCAGCCCCGATCCGACGATCCCGGTGGAGAGCACCAGGCCCGAAGGGGGATCGGCGATGTGCATGGCGCCGCCCTTGCCCCCGTTCTGCCCGGTCTCCCGGGTCAGGATCTCGGCCACCAACGGGCCGACGGGCACGCCTTTGGCCAACTGGTCGTGGAGCCCCCGGTACGTGGTGACCAGCTGGTCGTCGGTGCGCAGCACCGCGCCCAGTGCGGCGGCGATGGCCTCCTGGCCGGTGGCCGGCCAGTAGGTGCAGGCGAACTCTCCTGCGCTGAGTCCCCGGCGCAACCGGTCGTCGCAGGCCCGGATCGAGACCATCACCTCGAACATGCGGCGGCGGACGTCGCCCGGGGGCACGTCGGGGGCCGGCCCGGTGACGGGCACCGTCACGCTCCGGTCCCCGCTGTCCCCGCGGTCCCCGCGGTCTCGGAGGTCCCCGGGTGACCGCCCGTGGTGGCGTACGCCGCGGCGTGCACTCCCGACCCGTACCCCCACACCAGTCCCATACCGATCGATGTGCCCCCGCCGTAGTAGGCCGGGCCGGCGGGGCTGGCGATCACGTTGCCGGCACCGTACAGGCCGGGGATGGGTCGGTCGCCCACGTGGAGCACCCGCCCGTTCGTATCCACCCGGGGGCCACCCTTGGTCCCGACCGACCCCACATACACCGGGAGCGCGTAGAACGGTCCCTCCTCCACGGTGCCCAGGTTCGGGTGCGGGGCCGTCGGGTCGCCGTGGAACCGGTCGTAGGCACTCGACCCCCGGCCGAAGTCGCGGTCCCGTCCCTGGGCCACGAAGCGGTTCCAGCGCTCCACGGTCTCGGCCAGGCCCACCGGGTCGATGCCGGCCCGCAGGGCCAGTCCCTCGAGGGTGTCGTGGGCCAGCAGCCACCCGGGGTCGGGATCGCCGGGCCGGCAGGTGGACACCGGGTACCGCGAACGGTACTGGTGGTCGAACACCACCCAACACGGCAGGTTGCGGGGGGCGTAGTCGTTGACATCGAAGGAGAAAAAGGACTTTCCGAGGTCGTTGTAGTTGCCTGCCTCGTTGACGAAGCGCTGGCCGAACCGGTTCACCATGATGGAGTGGGGCGCGGTGCGTTCCACTCCGACGAACCGGGCCAGGGGCCGGCCGTCGTACTCCTCGCCGGGCAGGGAGCACGCCGGGTACCACCACGTCTCGTTCATGTTGGCCAGGTCGGCGCCCACGGCCATGGCCATGGCCAGGCCGTCCCCCTGATTGGACGGGGGGCTGTGCGGATGGGTGAGCGGCCCGGGCAGGAAGCGCTCGCGCAGGTGCGCGTTCCACTCGTAACCGCCCGAGGCCAGCACCACGGCCGCGGCGGGCAGCTCCCTGTGGTGACCGTCGTGCTCGACCACGAGGCCGGCCACCCGTTCGTCGGCGCCACGCCCGGAGGTGGAGATCTCGACGGCCCGGGTCTCGAGCAGGGGCTCGATGCCGGCGGCCAGACAGGCTTCCAGCAGGCCGCCCACGAGGGCCTGTCCGCAGGCCACCCGGCCCGCGGCCACACGGGCCTGGACCACCCCGGGTTCGAACTTCTCGGGCGTGTAGGCGGGACGCCACTCCACCGTGGCCTCCTGCAGCGGGATGGGCAGGCCCAGCACCGGCGGTCGGCGTAGGCTCCCGGCCCACGGGCCGAGTCGGTTGGTGTCGTAGAGGGCGGGCTCGAGCATCCGTCCGGAGGCCTTGGCCCCTTCCATCTCCGGGTGGTAGTCGGGCCAGGTCATGGGGCGCAGCTCGAGCGGCGTGGTGCCCTCGAGGTGGGCCAGGATCCCCGGCCCGCGGTCCACGTAGTGCTCGAGCAGCTCCATCGGCGTCCGGCCGGCGGTCAGGCGGCCCATGTAGGCCAGGGCCTCCGGTCGGGAGTCCTCAGACCCCAGCTCGGCCATGTGGTCGTTCTGGGGCATCCACACCCCCCCGCCGGAGACAGCCGTGGTGCCGCCGACAGACCCGGTCGACTCCACGATGGTGACCCGGGCCCCGCCGGCCCCGGCGGCCAGGGCGGCGGCCAACCCGGCTGCCCCCGTGCCCACCACGATCACGTCAGGAGCGGACCCCGGGGCGGACCCGGGGGCGGGGCTGGGCCCGGCACGGTGCGAGGGGGCGGTCACGGGGAGCACGTCACGTCAGGGGCGGGCCAGATAGCGGTCGAGCTCCCGGTGCATGGCGGCGATCCCACCCTCGTAGACCCGGGACAGCCGGAGCGAGTCGATGCTCGCGCTGTGGATGCCCCGTTGCTGGCGACCGATGTTGGAGAAGTCCTGGAGGGGGATGCGCGGCCAGTGGTCCGCGTCGTCGGGGGCGTACGGGCCCTCGAGGACCGGGCGCTCCACGTGGTCGTCAGCCGCCGGCAGGGAGATCGACCACACCTCGAACAGGCACGATTCGGGGTCGTCACCGTGGGGCCGCGACCGGTAGACCAGGGCGTTGCCGTACTGGGGGAGGACGAAGTAGTTGGGGAACAGGTAGAACATGCCGCCCCACCGGGCCAGGGTGGCCGGCTCGGGGTCGGGCAGGCCGATGCCGGCCTCGTCGGCGTACCGGTAGAGGGCCGAGATCACCTCGGCCCCGAAGGTGCTGCCCTCGGGCACCGGGCGGTCCCGGAGAGCCTCGAAGATGCGGACCTCCCGTTCGGTGGTCATGGCCTCGAGCCCGCTGCTCAACAGGTGCACCGACTCCAGAATGGCGTCGATCTCGTTCACGCCCACCTGGCTGCCCTTGTTGGCCTGGGCGTTGGGCCGCAGCTGGAAGCTCGAGTGCCCGTTCGGATGGACGGCGTACACCAGGCTGTCGGGGTCGTACCGCTCGGGATGGCCCAGTGTGAGCTGGGGATGGGTACCGGGCACGTGGTAGCCCTCCATGAAGGCCTCCTGGGCCATCTTCCAGTTGGCCGGCAGGATGACCGACTTCCACCACACCACCCGCATGTCGGCCACACGCAGCGGGTCGAGCAGCGCGGGCATGGGGTCGAGCGCCTCCAGCAGCGGCGGCGCGTCGGGGTCGAGGTTGAGCCAGACGCACCCGCCCCAGGTGTCCACCCGGACCTGGCGGAGGCAGAGCTCGTCGGGGGTCATGAGCTGCGGGTCGAAGGCATGCTCCCCGTAGACGGAGGCACTGGTGCCGTCGAGGTTCCACCGCCAGCCGTGGAACGGGCAGATGATCTGGCCGCGGGGAAGGGACCCTGACCCTTTGGCCAGCTCGGTGGCCCGGTGCCGGCAGGCGTTGTGGTAGCCGCGTACGCCGGAACCACCGCCACCGCCACCGCCATCGCCATTAGCGCCGCCACCGCCATCGCCGCTGTCGTCGTCGGAGGTGCGGACCAGCAGGACCGACTGGTCGCCGATCACGTACTCGACGTAGTCGCCGGGGTCGGGCAGCTGCTCGAGCCGGCAGGCCATCTGCCAGGCCCGGCTCCACAGCGAGCGCTGTTCGAGCTCGGAGAAGCCCCGGTCGAAGTAGCGCTCGACCGGCACCCGGTCGGGCTCGGTCATGGCGAAGGGGACGCGCCCGCTCGCCGGAGCGGTCGCCGCTGGCCCTGGCGGCCGGAGGACCCCGACGTCAGTCACCGGCATCCCCGGCGGGAGGACCGAGCAGGGTGATCTCCCGCTGGCGGAACCGCCAACGGTCGCCGTCGGGGACCAGCTCGTCGTGGTACCGGCCGGTGGCGATCGGGACCAGGCCCCTCGCGGTGGGTCGCACGAACAGGTAGTCGGTATGGGCGGTGGCGGAGCCGACACCCACGTCAACCAGGATGTTCGACGTGATGTGCTTGCCGCGGCCCTCGGGCGGCTGGACCTGCTCCATGTAGGACCGGATGGCCGGGCGGCCCACGGTCGTCCGGCCGGCGAAGAGCAGCCGGGCGTCCTCGGTGAACAGGTCGACCCACCGGTCGAAGTCGCCGTCGTCGAGGTACTGGCAGTAGCCGGCCAGCGTCCTTCTCACCTGATCCTCGTCGTCCCCCACGAACCTCCCCCACACTCCGCCGCCGCTACCGGTCTGACGGTCTGACGGTCTGACGGTCTGACGGTCTGACGTTGGCCATGATAGGTCCGCGGCCACCGGCGAAGCTGCCCCGATCCCGGGCTTCGTCCCGTCCGCATCAGTCGAGCCGACCGATGACCTCGCCGACCGGATAGGTCATGCCCTCGTCGCCCATGCGGTGGAGGAAGCCGGCTCTCGGGGCGCCGATCTCGCTCTCCACCTTGTCCGTCTCCAGCAGGTAGATCGGCTCGTCCTGGGCCACCTCGGCGCCGTCGTCGACCAGCCACCGGGCCAAGGTGGCCTCGGTCATCTCCATGCCCAGCTTGGGGATGCGGATCTCGATCGTGGTCCCCCTTCGTGCCCGCCGGTGTGCTCGGTAGGCACTCTACCCAGGCAGCGAAACCATCTGTCGCCCGGGTGCGCCGGCCGTACCACCCGCTGATCCGGTGGGCCGCGTTTGCTAGCTTCCCAGTCGGCGCGGCGACCCACGAGCCGCACGGACTGGAGTAGGCCATGGAGACCCGAGCGTTGGACACGGTGATCTACCAGAAGGACGGGCCCGTCGCCTGGATCACCCTCGACTTCGCCGAGAAGGCCAACATCCAGACCTCCGACCTCGTGTTCGACGTGGACGCCTGCCTCGATGACGCCGACCGCGACTACGACATCAAGGTGCTGATCATGAAGG
>Ga0181534_10001695_pt1 | contig 14171 bp, 15 predicted proteins | sample PEATcosm2014_Bin_37_FD_119758 | JGI IMG/M metagenome (GOLD analysis project Ga0181534, IMG submission 119758) | Peatland microbial communities from MTU Mesocosm Facility, Houghton, MI, USA - PEATcosm2014_Bin17_10_metaG | ecosystem: Environmental > Terrestrial > Soil > Wetlands > Peat | place... | reverse complement strand
TTCCGGGGTGAGGATCACGTCCTTCGGCATGGTTCTGTTATTCGATGCGGTCGCCCGCCCACAGCGGGTGTTGGCGCCCTGCGCTCCCCACAGCCGGGCGGCCGCGCAGTATAGCGGGCGCGTGTCGCGGCCCCTGGGCCAGCACGCGAGGCGCACTCGCTCCGCCCTCTACCGCTTCTGCCAGCAGCTCACGAACCCGGCTAAACGACTCGGCCTGCTGTACGGCGGCGGAGAGGCGCCGGGCCGGCGCCCGCTCCAGCGCAAGTCGCTCCAGGTACCAGGGATAGAAGCGGCGCAGGTAGCGCGTCGCGCGGGGCGTTCCAAGATGTTCGCTCGCACGCGCGATCACCCAGTCGAGCTCGCGCAGGACCTCGTTGTCGCCAGGCGGGCCTGAGCGCCTTTCGAGTAACTCCTCGAACAGCCAAGGGTTGCCGAGCGCTCCGCGCGCCAGCATGACCGCGCTCGCGCCGGTCGCCTCGAATGCTTCACGGGTGGCCTGCGCAGTGTGCAGGCCACCGCTCAGGATCACAGGCGCGTCGAGCGTGCGGACGAGCTCGGCGGCCAGCGCGTAGTCCGGCGTGCCGCGGTGTCCGGCTACCGCGGCACGCGGGTGGAAGCCGATGGCGCTGACACCCGCCTCCGCGACGAGGCGGTGGGCGAGGAGAACGCCAGAGCGCTCGCCCGGGCGCCGGCCGGAGCGCAGCTTGACCGTGACCGGCAGCCCGCCGCCCTCGCGCGCCGCTCGCGCAAGCGCGACCGCTCGATCGCCGTCATCAAGCAGCGCGGCCCCAGCTCCGGTCTTGCAGACCTTCGGCACCGGACAGCCCATATTGAGATCGATCAGATCGGCGCCGAGGGCGGCGACGTGCGCCGCTGCCGAGCGCGTCATGTCAGGGTCCGAACCGAACAGCTGGATCGCCACCGGGCCGCCCACGCGCTCGCGCTCGTCGATCCGCAGCAGCTCGCGCCAGGTGCGCTCGTTGCGGTAATGCACGGCGCAGCTCGACACCATCTCCGAGACGACGAGCCCCGCGCCGTAGCGGCGCGCTTGGAGGCGAACGAACCAGTTGCCGATCCCGGCGAGCGGCGCGAGAGCAACCCGATTTGGCAACTCGAGGCCGTCGAGCGTCCAGCGGTCGGTCAGCGCGGGCATGACACCAGGTTAGTGCCGAGGCGTTCGTCGCCCTAGATTTCCCTGCATGGAGAGCACTTGGCGACTCGTGCTCGCGAGCGTCCTCGGATTCCTCGCGATCGCCCTGGCGGCCGGTTCGGACTTCGTCTTCGGCTCGTTCTGGAGCTCGCACGCGATGCTCACCTCGCTCGTCGCGAGCCTGATCGTGCTCGCCGTCACCGTCGCGGTGGTCAGCGAGGTGGTCGACAGGCGGGCACGCCGGCGGTGGAGCGTGCTCGGCCAGTACGTGCTGTTCGAGCTCGTCCAGAGCGCCCGCGCGACCTGGATCGGCCTGGTCGAGCTCGGTGGCCTCGGCGAGGTCGATGCGCACTCGAGCGCTGGCATTGAGTCCGGTGCACAGCTTGCCCGCGACAGCGCGTCCCTGTCGGCGGCGATGGCGAGCGCACTCGCCGAGCCACAGCGGCGAGCCGCGCTGGGCGACCTGGTCGTCGCGGTCGGGACCCATAGTCGGGCGCTCGTCGCGACATGGGCACCGCTGATGGTCGACGCCGGACCCTACGGGCCGCTGTTCGACCGCCACGTCGAGCTTCAAAGCCTGATTTCGTGGATCGCCGAAGGGATCAGGCCCGGCGGTCTCAGCGACTGGCTTGCCAGCGACCATGAAGTGCTCGTCCGCTCATCGGTCGCGAGCGAGCACGTCACCGGGTTCACCGACGACTGGCTCGCAAACCAGCTCGCCGCAGCGGCTCAACTCGCCGTCGTACTCGACTTCGAGTCGACCGCGCTCGGCTTCAAACTCGTCTCGCTCGACGCCTGGCGCGAGCGCCTGGTCGGTTTAGGTTCCAGCCTCCCCGCCACCGAGGAGCAGCCTTCAACGATTGCGATCCCAGACGAGCTGTAGTCCCCGGAGGGTCAACAGCTCGTCGACGTCACCGATCGACTCGGTGAAGCTTGGGACGATGTGGTGCGCAAGACCGCCCGTCGCGATCGCCGGAGCCTCGCCACCGAGCTCGCCGCGGAGGCGATCGACGATCCCGTCCACTTGCGCAGCAAAGCCATAGACGATCCCGGACCGCACGGCATCGGCGGTGGTTTTGCCGATCAAAGATCGTGGCTCCCCGAGCTCGATCGCGGGCAGCTTGGCGGCGCGCGCCGTGAGCGCTTCAAGCGAGATCTCGATCCCCGGCGAGATGATCCCGCCGAGATACTCGCCCTCGGCCGAGACGACGTCGTAGGTGATGGCGGTGCCGAAGTCGACGACGATGCAGGCGCCGCCGTAGCGGGCGTGGGCGGCGACCGCGTTGACAAGCCGGTCGGCACCGACCTCGCGCGGGTTGTCGGTACGGATCGGGATTCCGGTCTTGACCCCCGGCCCGACGACGACCATCTCGTGACCGAGATAGCGACGCGCCATCTCCGACCACTCGGGTGCGAGCTCCGGCACGGTCGAAGAGACGATCGACGCCTCGATCTGAGCCAGGTCGACTCCGCGCAACGCGAGCAGGTTGCGTAGTGCCGCACCGAGCTCGTCGGATGTGGAGCCGCGCACGGTCGCGAAGCGCCAGCGCTCGAGCAGTTCGCCGTCGACAACGGTCCCGAAATGGGTCTGCGTATTTCCAACGTCAACGACGAGCAGCACAGGCGGATTATCGGGGTCGCGCGAGCGGGGGGCCGGCGAGCCGAACACCCTCTTCGAATCCGAGGCCCAAAAGGGCGACGGAGAGACGCTCGCCCGCGGGCGTGGCGAGCTCGAAGTCGAGCTCGAGCAGCGGGATCAGCACGAAGCGCCGTGCGAGAACCTGCTCGTGCGGGATGCGCAGGCGGGCGGACGCGTACTCGAGGTCGCCGATCAGAAGGACGTCGATGTCGATCGAACGCGGCCCGTGGCGTCGTTGTGGCTCGCTGCGTCCCAGCTCCTGCTCGAGGAGCTTGCAGGCATCGAGCAGCGCCTCTGGGTCAAGCCGGGTGCGCACACGCAGGCAGGCGTTGAGGAACGTGGGCTGGTCGAGGACGTCGCCGACCGGATCCGTGTCGTAGGTCGAGGAGGAGTCGAGCACCTCGACAGCGTGGGACGCGAGTCCGTCGACCGCGCGTTGGAGGTTCGCGCGACGGTTGCCGACGTTGCTGCCGAGGCCGAGGTAGGCGACCCGCGGCGGATTCACGTCGCTGTCTGGCGCGTCGCCGCGCTCACCAGCGTTCCGGGTCACTGAGGTCGGGAAAGTCCATCGATGCCGCGACGTTGATCAGCATGCCCCGCGCGAAGAAGTCATAGAGCTCGGGGCCGGTGGAACCAGAAAGGCGCTCGACCTCCGTGCGGAGCATTTTGAAGCCGCGGCGCGCAACGTCGCGGATGTCAGGGTCGGCGCACGCCGCGTAGAGCTGCATCTGAGCGAGCAGCAACTCGCGATCGGCGAGCATCTCGATGTAGGCCTCGCCCATCGACGCGAGCCGCTCCGTCGGAGTTGCGCCCTGTGCGGCAGCGCTGAACGTTTCGCGCGTGCGGTCGAAACAACTCTCGCAGCACGCGATGAACAGCTGCTTCTTGGTCCCGAAGAGTCGGAACAGGTAGGCGTGCGAGATCCCCGCGCGATGTGCAATCGCCTCCGTGGAGGTGCCGTGTAGCCCAGCGACAGCGAATTCTGTGATCGCGGCCGCGAGGAGTTCGGTGCGGCGCTTTGCGGCGGTACTGCGAGTGGCTCGTTCGGTCATCAACCAATTGTAAGTGGTGACTCACAATGGCTAGAAACGCGGACTCTCATTCAGGCAGCTCGCGCCAGACCTCGACCGAGACCTCCTCCACGGGCAGCGGGATCGGTGGCTCCGGCTTGGCCGCCTTGACCCAGACCGCCTCGGCGCCGAAGTCCTCGATGATCCTGTCGGCGACGACGGTGCAGAGACGCTCGAGCGTCTTGTAGTTGCGCTGCTGCGCCACCAGCGCCACCAGCTGGCAGACCTCGCCGTAGTCGATCGTGTCCTCGATGCGGTCGGTCTCCGTGGCGTCCGACTCCCCGACGTCGATGCGAATGTCGAACAGCAGGCGTTGGCCCACCTCGCGCTCCGCGGCGCTGACACCGATGTGGGTGAACAGCGAGAGGCCGGAGATCTCAATCGTCACCACGGTCTGCATGCCGGCGTGGGACTCGAGCTCGTCGTCTCTGTCGAGGTCGGTGTCTAGCTCTTCGGCCTCGTCGAGTTCGTCGGCGTCTTCATCCATCTCCCGTTGACCGTAGCAGCCGCGACAGCGAGCGCGTCCGCGACCGGCCCGACGTCGTGGACTCGGAACATGCTTGCGCCGCGCTCGAATGCCATCACGCAGGTCGCGATCGTTCCAGCCAGCCGGTCGTCGCTCGGCTTCCCCGTCACCGCGCCGAGGAATGACTTGCGCGAGGTTCCGACCAGTACGGGCAGTCCGAGCGACGTGATCTCCTCGAGCCGGGCGAGCAACTCAAGGTTGTGCTCGGCGCGCTTGCCGAAGCCGATTCCCGGATCGATCGTGATTCGCTCGCGCGCGATCCCGGCAGCGATCGCGAAGGCGACCCGCTGCTCCAGGAACTCGCGCACCTCAGCGACGACATCGTCGTAGTGCACTTCATTTTGCATCGTCGCGGGCTCGCCGCGCATGTGCATCAAACAGCAGTCGACCTCCAGCTCGGCGACGAGCGCGGCCAGCGCGGGCTCGGCGCGAAACGCGGTCACGTCGTTGACGAGGCTGGCACCGGCCTCGACCGCAGCGCGAGCCACCGCGACCTTCGATGTGTCGATCGAGATCGCAGCCTCGAGACCGGCGGCGCGCAGGCCCTCCAATACCGGGATCACCCGGCGCAACTCTTCGGTTGCGCCCACCGCTTCGGCACCCGGGCGCGTCGACTCGCCGCCGACGTCGATGTATGCGGCACCCTCACGCTCGAGTTCGAGCCCGCGCGCGACAGCCGCGCTGGGCTCCATGTAGAGGCCACCATCCGAGAACGAGTCGGGAGTTACGTTCAGGATCCCGACGACGCGGTAGGGCGCGCTCACCCGAGCGATCCTGCCAGGAAGCCGTGATTTTGGCTTTCGCGCAGCGAAAGCCCGACGGCCTTAGAGGTTCGGCTTGTCGGGGGGAGCGGCGCGGAGCTCGGCGGTTCCGCCCGCAAGGCCGGGTCGGCGAATCGGACGCTTGGCCTCGGGTCGCGGGCGCTGCGGCTCGGTGGCGGCGTCCGCGGGCGCCCGGGGGGCGCGCTCCTCCTCGGTGCCGAAGGCCTCCTCCTCGCTGGCACCGGCGACCAGCGCCTCGAACTGCTCCTTCTCGATCGTCTCGCGGCGCAGCAGGATGTCCGAGATCGTGTCGAGGCGCTCACGGTGGTCGGTGAGAAGCTTTGTCGCACGCGTGTGCGCGCCCTCGATGATGCGTCGGACCTCGTCGTCGATCTGCAGCGCGATCTCGTCGGAGTAGTCGGGCTCGGTAGAAAACTCGCGACCGAGGAACGGCTGGCCGTGGTCGTGACCGAAGACGCGCGGTCCGAGCTTCTCACTCATGCCGAAGCGCATCACCATCTGCTTTGCCGTGGCGGTGACCTTCTCGAGGTCGTTCGACGCCCCGGTCGTGATCTCGCCGAAGACGATCTCCTCCGCGGCGCGGCCGCCAAGCGTCATCGCCATCGTGTCCAGCAGCTCCGCGCGCGTCGTCAGGAAGCGGTCCTCGCTCGGCATCGAGATCGTGTAACCGAGCGCGCGGCCACGCGAGATCACCGAGATCTTGTGGACAGGGTCGGCGAACTCGAGGTAGTGACCGACGATCGCGTGGCCCATTTCGTGATAGGCCGTGATCAGCCGCTCCTTCTCGCTCATCACGCGGGTCTTCTTCTCGGGACCGGCGACAACCCGCAGGATGCCCTCCTCGAGTTCGGCCTGGGTGATCTCACGCTTACCGCCGCGCGCGGCGAACAGCGCGGCCTCGTTGATCAGGTTCGACAGATCGGCGCCGGTGAAGCCGGGCGTCTGGCCGGCGAGGGCGTCGATGTCGATCGACTTGGCGAGCGGCTTGCCGCGCGTATGTACCTCGAGGATCTTTGCGCGACCCTTGCGGTCCGGTCGATCGACGGCGATCTGGCGGTCGAAGCGGCCGGGCCGCAGCAGGGCCGGATCCAGGATGTCGGGCCGGTTGGTGGCCGCGATCATGATGATGTTGTCCTTCGCCTCGAAGCCGTCCATCTCGACCAGCAGCTGATTGAGCGTCTGCTCGCGCTCGTCGTGCCCACCGCCGAGGCCGGCGCCGCGGTGGCGACCGACGGCGTCGATCTCGTCCATGAAGATGATGCAGGGGCTGTTCTGCTTGGCCTGCTCGAACAGGTCGCGCACGCGCGACGCACCGACGCCGACGAACATCTCGACGAAGTCCGAGCCGGAGATCGAGAAGAACGGCACGCCCGCCTCCCCGGCGACGGCGCGCGCGAGCAGCGTCTTGCCCGTTCCCGGCGGACCGTAGAGCAGCACGCCGGTAGGTATTCGGGCACCGAGCGCCTGGAACTTCTTCGGGTTCTCAAGGAAGTCCTTGATCTCGTAGAGCTCCTCGACGGCCTCGTCGACCCCGGCGACGTCGCGGAAGGTGATCTTCGGCGAGTCAGCCGACAGCCGCTTGGCGCGCGACTTGCCGAACGACATGACCTTCGTGCCGCCGCCCTGGAGGTTGTTCATCACCAGGAACCAGAGCCCGAAGAAGATGATGAACGGCAAAATCGAGATCAGCAGCGACGGCCACTCGCTGGTGCTCGTCGCGTCGATGTTGTATTTCGTGCTGAGCCCGTCGTTGTTGATCTTCGTGATGATCGCGTTGACCTGGTCCGCGCCGACAAACCCGACGGAATAGCTCTTGCCGTTGGTGAGCGTGAAGTCGATGTCGTTGGACGAGGGCTTGACCGTGATCGTCTTGACCTGACCATTCGGGAGGTACTGCGTCGTCAAGGTCTGGTAGGTCGGCGCAGGAGTACTGGAACCGGACCCGGGGATCAGTCGTGAAACGAAGAACGCCAGCACGATGACGATCACGATCGGGAAGAAGGCGCCTTTGAAAACGCGGTTCATCGTGACTCAGATGCCGTTGACATAAGGATGAGAGGGCCGGTCGGCAAGGCCCTTAAAGGTACCAGGCACTCTTCGCGCTCTGGACGCCTGGCGCGCCCAGCCGCGTCAGTTATCGGCCAGGGCGGCCACGAAAGCGAGGTTTCTGTAGCGCTCGTCGTGATCGAGGCCGTAGCCGACGGCAAAGCGATTCGCGATCTCGAAGCCGACGTAGCGCGTCGGCAGGTCGACCTTGCGCCGACCGGGCTTGGTCAAAAGCGCGCAGACCTCGAGGCTCGCCGGATCGCGCGCGCCGAGGCTGCGCAGGAGGTAGTGGAGGGTCAGTCCGGAGTCGACGATGTCCTCGACTATGAGCACCTCACGGCCGGCGATCGGTGCGTCGAGGTCTTTGAGAATCCGCACAACCCCGGAGGAGTCGGTCGCCGAGCCGTAGGAGGCGACGGCCATGAAATCGACCTGGCAGGGGACGTCGATCGCGCGCATGAGATCGCTGAGGAAGAGCACGGCGCCCTTGAGGACGCAGACCAGCAGCAGGTCGCGCCCGGCATAGTCGCGCGAAATCTCGGCGCCGAGCTCGTGGACGCGACGCTGGAGGTCCTCGGCGCTCACGAGAATTTCGCCGAGCTGGCTGCCGTCAGCGTGCGGATCATCCATCGGGGCACCCTGATGGCACAGGCTCGCAGTGTATTGAGGGTCAGGCGCGGCGGGCCGTCAGCAGCGCTACGCGCCTGGTCTCCGAGCGCACTCGGGCACGCGACGCGGTCGCCACGCCCGGAACCCACACGACCTCACCGCCGCACTCGATCACCGGCATGCGGGAGCGCTCAGCGCGCGGCAGTCGCCGATCGGTGAACAGGTCGGCCAGCGTCTTCGAGCCGTCAAGGCCGACCGGGCGCATGCGATCACCGGGCCGCCAGGCGCGAACGCGAAGGGCGGCCAGGTCGAGCCGGTCGGCGTCGAGCACGCCGACGCTCCCGTCGTGGCGGCGGCAGCCGAGTGCCTGCTCCCCAGTGAGCACTCGCAGCTCCGACTCGAGCGTCCAGCCACCGAAGCGTGCCTTGCCCGGCACGACCAACATGACGCTGCGCTGGCCTGCTGACGCGCCTTCGCCGGCTCGAGCCGTAGGCTCGAAGCGCAGGGCGCCGTACTCGACGATCGCGCGCACCCCGCCGCCGACATCGAGCTGGCCGCTACCGCCGTGCGCTGCAAGCGCGAGCAGCTCGCCCACGCGGGCGCCGACCGCGGGCACCAGCGCGTCGCCGGCATCCTCGGCGAGGCGGACGACGACGAGGCGTGCCAGCGCCGGCTCGAGCTCAGCCAGCTCAGCCACCGTGATCTGCGACCGGCCGGCGAGCACTGCGGCGACGACGCGATCGAGAACCGCAGCCTCCTCGCGCAGCAACTCGACGGTCCGGATCAGGTTCGCCTCTGCTGCAGGATGCACTCGGCGCAGCTCCTCGAGCAGGCCGTGGCGCACGCGGCCCCGCGCGAAGCGGTCATCGGCGTTGCTGGCGTCGTCCCGCCAGCCGAGTCCGCGGGCGCGGCAGTAGGCCGCCGTCTCCTCGCGCGTCAGCCCGAGCAGCGGGCGCAGCAGCAGGCCGTCGCGCGGTGCCATCGCGAGCAGGGCGCGACGCCCGGGCGAGGAGGCAAGCCGGTAAAGCACCGTCTCGGCCTGGTCGGATGCGGTGTGTCCGGTTGTGACGTGCGCGCCGCGCGCAAGCGCGAGCGCGTTCGCCTCTCCGTAGCGGACGTCACGCGCCCAGGCCTGCAGGTTTCCGCTCCGCGGCGGTGGTGAGGCCCGGTGAACCAGCAGCTCGATCTCGGCCCGCGCACAGAGCATCGCCACGTGACGCTCGTCCGCGTCGGAGTCGTCACCGCGCAGGCGATAGTTGACATGCAGCGCCGTGACGGCGTCACGGCCGCAGATCTGCGCGAGGACGTCGAGCAGGCAGACGGAGTCGCGCCCGCCCGACACGAGGGCCAGGTAAGGCGCACCTTGGCGCAGGAGCCCGGTGGCGCGGACCCGCCCGAGGATGCTCGCGACAAGCTCGCTCACTGCTCCTCTTTACTGCGGGTACGGGGCGCTGTCAAACCGCCCGGACGCACGCTGATGGCGAAAACGGCTCTAATGCCGTCGTGAGCGACGGGCCGCGCGCAATTCACATCCAACCGACCGCACCGCTGGCGGAGCGGGTGCTGCTGCCGGGAGACCCAGGGCGGGCGCTGGCGCTCGCGCAGGAACTGCTCGAGCGGCCGTTGATGTTCAATCACAACCGCGGCCTGTGGGGCTACACCGGCACCGCGGCGGACGGCGCGCCGCTGACGATTCAGTCGACCGGCATGGGCGGCCCTTCCGCGGCGATCGTGCTCGAGGAGCTGATCTCACTGGGCGCGACGCGCGCGGTGCGTGTCGGAACCGCCGGCGCCCTCGATCCGGAGCTGAGGCTCGGTGAGCTCGTCCTCGCCAGCGAGGCGATCACAGCCGACGGAACGAGCCGAGCACTGGGAGCCGGCGAGCGGGTCCCCGCCGACGCAACGCTGCTGGCGGCACTCCAAGCCGCGACACCGGACGCCCGCTGCGGCCCGGTCGTCAGCAGCGATCTCTTCTACGAAGTGGGTAACGCCCGCTTCGAAATGTGGCGGGAGGCCGGCGCCCTGGCCGTGGAAATGGAGGCTGCCACCCTATTCGCGGTTGGCAGGCTCCGCGGTGTACAGGTCGCCTGTGCCCTGGCGATAACCGACGTCCTGACCGCCGAGCGCGAGCGAATCGGCGACGATGCTCTGACTCAGGCGGGCCTGGCGGTCGGGCGGCTCGGCCTGAGCGCCCTGCTCTAGCTGGCTCGCGGCGGCGTCAGCCGACGTGGGTCGCGCGGAGCAATACTTCCTGGTCGCGCGAGACCGCAATCGGCTGCTCGATCCGCGAGGACTCGAGGTCGGCAAGCTCACGGCGGGCCGCGGCGAGTTCCCTTTCGACCGCGTCGAGGCGTCCCGCGAGCTGATCGGAGTGCCGGCGCAGGGTGGCCTCGACCCGAGCGAGGGTGTCCTCGATGCCGCCGAGGCGATCGCCGATCGCTCGCACGCGGCGCCCAAGCCGCTCGATGTCGCCGGCCGTCGGGAGGTTCAGCAAGCCCATCGCCGCCTCCTGGGCCTGTGCGGCCTTCGAGCGGGCCTCCAGGGCACGACCGACCGCAGACCCGAGGCTGGGACTGTCGAGGAGATCACGAGCAAGGCCTCCGAGCAGCTGCTCGGCACGCGCACTCGCGGCGTCCCGGAAACCGCCCGCGCGCGCGTCGTCACCCATCGTCAGAGGGTACGCCATAGTGGTCGTGCGCGCGAATCGACGTTGAGCGCGGATTAAGCGCGAGCGGCTTGCGCGATTGTCGGCAACTTCGTCGGGGTAGGGCGTGTTCGAGCTGTGGAGACAGCCGCCATGCGATGGCGGGGGAAATGGTGGCGACAGGAGGAAGCATGAGGAGAATCATCAAGCTGACGGCAGCGGCACTCTCGCTGCTCGCGGTGAGTGGCGCGAGCGCAATGGCGGCCAGCCCGCCGCCCGCGCCAACTGCGACGACCGGCGCGGCTACCCAGATCACCTATCAGTCGGCGGTGCTCGAGGGCAGCTCCAATCCGGAGGGCGCGGCGACCGAGGTTTACTTCGAGTACGGAACAACGACCGCCTACGGCGCAACATCGTCTCCGGTCGAGCTCGGCGCGGGTAACCACACGACCGCCGTGAGCGCGACGGTGACCGGGCTTGCTTCCTACAAGACGTATGACTATCGCCTCGTCGCGGTGAGTGCCAACGGCACGACGAAGGGTTTGAACGAAACCTTCAAGACGTCGAAGATCCCGCTCTCGCTGCAGATCGATGCGAGCCCGAACCCGGTCGTCTACGGGGGCCTCGTAACGATTGCGGGCACGCTGGCCGGAACCGGTAATGCAAACCAGGCGGTCGCGCTGCAGCAGAACCCGTTCCCTTACACCGCCGGGTTCACGCAGGTCGGTAACAGCGAACTGACGTCTGCGACCGGCGCCTACTCGTTCACGATCGCCTCGCTCGACATCAGCACCGAGTACCGCGTGATCAACGTCAGCACACCGACGGTCGTCTCGCCGATCGTCGCCGAGACCGACGCCCTCGCGGTGAGCATCCACACTCACGGCGTCGGTACGCGAGCGCATCCGGCAACCCGCTTCAGCGGAACCGTCGCGCCGGGCAGCGAGACCGACGCCAAGTACGCGATCCAGGAGCTGGTCGGAAAGACCTGGAAGCTCGTCGCCGGCGGTATCACGGCGAACGCGCCGCGCAACGGCGTCGTGCCGTTCAAGATCGTCGTGCATTTCCGCCACGGCGGGTTCTTCCGCGTGTTCGTTGGCACCGTCGAGGGCGCGAACGCGGAGAGCTTCAGCGCCCCCGTGTCGGTCCGCGGCTATCCTTGACGCGTAACCGCAGTCACACGCACAGAGCTTTGTGAGCGTCGATCCGATCATCGTTGTTCCCGACATTGAGTTGGCGGGCGGCGTCGCGATGCCGCAGCTCGGTCTCGGGGTGTTTCAGGTACCGCCAGAGCAGACGAGCGCGCTCGTCTTCGACGGCCTCGGCGCGGGCTACCGCAGCATCGACACGGCGGCGGCATACCGCAACGAATCCGGCGTCGGCGACGCGATCGCTCGCAGCAATGTCGACCGCGCCGAGCTGTTCATCACGACGAAGCTGCCGAATACCGAGCACGGGCACGCCAAGGCGCTGGCACAGTTCGAAAGGAGCCTCGGCCAGCTCGGGCTCGATTACCTCGACCTCTATCTGATTCACTGGCCGGTGCCAGCGTTCGACCTCTATGTCGAGACCTGGCAAGCGCTGATCGAGATCGCCGAGAGCGGACGCGCGCGAGCCATCGGCGTCTCCAATTTCAACGTCGACCATCTGGAGCGGATCGTCGCCGAGACGGGAGTCGTCCCAGCCGTCAACCAGGTCGAGCTGCATCCGGGCTTCGCGCAGGCCGAGCTCCGCGAGGCGCACGAGCGGCTCGGGATCGTCACCGAGTCGTGGAGCCCGCTTGCGCAGGCGGATCGGCGCATCTTCGAGCACCCGGCGATCACCGGAGCAGCCGCGGCCCACGACAAGACAGCGGCACAGGTGATCCTGCGCTGGCACATCCAGCTCGGCTGCGTCGTGATCCCCAAGGCATCCTCGCCGCAGCGGCAGGCCGAGAACATCGATGTGTTCGACTTCGAGCTGACCGGCGAGGAGATGGCGGCGATCGAAGCGATCGATGTCGTCGGCCGGATCGGCGGCGACCCGGCAACCTTCGTGACGCAGCCCGAGGACACCGACGACTAGCTGAGCTAGTCGCGCGGCGCGAAGATCTCCCGCGCGATGACGATTCGCTGGATCTGCGCCGTGCCCTCGTAGAGCTGCATTATCTTCGCGTCGCGCATCAGCTTCTCGACCGGGTAGTCCTTGATGAAGCCGTAGCCGCCGTAGACCTGCACGGCGTCGGTCGCTACACGCATCGCGACATCGGCAGCGAGGCGCTTGGCGTGCGAGGACAGCAGCGTGTTGCGCTGGCCCTGATCCAGCAGCACCGCCGACTTCCATGCGAGCAGCCGTGCTGCCTCGATGTCCGTTGCCATGTCGGCGATCATGAACTGGATCGCCTGGTGCATCGCTATCGGCGCCCCGAACTGGACTCGCTCCTTGGCGTAGTCGACGGCGAACTCGAACGCCGCTCGGGCTATCCCGACGGCCATTGCGGCAACGCCGGGACGCGTACGGTCGAGCGTCATCATCGCGATCTTGAAGCCGGCGTTCTCCTCGCCGATCAGGTGGTCAACCGGGACCTCGACGTCCGGGAATGTGACGGTCGCCGTGTTCGAGGCCCGCTGCCCCATCTTGTCCTCGTGCTTGTCGACGAGCACGCCTGCGTCGCGCGGCACGATGAAACAGGAGATCCCCCGATGGCCGGCTTGCGGATCGGTCTTCGCATAGACCGTGTAGAAGTCGGCGTAGCCGCCGTTGGTGATGAAGCATTTCGAGCCGCTGATGACGTACTTGTCGTGCTTGCGAACCGCCCGCGTCTTGATCGCGGCGACGTCGGAGCCGGCATCCGGCTCGGTCAGGCAGAACGATGCGAGCCGCGGCTCGGCGATCAGCCGCTCGAGGTAGCGTCGCTTGAGCTCCTCGGAGCCCGCCAGCAGAAGCGGCGTCGTGGCCAGGCCGTTGCAGCCGACGGAGGTCTGGATTCCGGAGCAGCCCCAGGCGAGCTCCTCCTCAATCAGCACCCCGTCGAAGTAGCTGAGGCCCGCACCGCCATAGCGCTCGGGGATGTAGACGTTCATCAGCCCGAGCTTCCAGGCCTGCTCAATGATCTTCTGCGGGAAGGTGCTGTCGCGGTCGAAGTCCCAGGCGACCGGCCGGATCTCCTTCGCGGCGAAGTCATGCGCCAGCTCGCGCAGCGACAACTGCTCGTCGCTCAGAGTGAAATCGACCATGGCTGCGCGCGGCCGTCGCCGCTACAGCGACGGCAGGCCGCCCCCGCCCAGCAGGTCACGGAATGGCTGCGAGCTCGAGGGCGGCGTGATCGTCTCCGGTGCGTTCAGGTTGGCGATCGTCGCATCGAGGTCGATCGACCCGCCGGTGAGACCGCCCATGGCGGGCTGGGCCGCGGCTGGGATCGCGAACGTGAGTGCGGCGGAGAACTCACGCAAGATGTGGTCGCCGACACCGCTGTAGACGGCGACGCGGGTCGAGGTGACCGCCGTCGCCACCTCGGCGAGACTCGTCGGGGTAAGCGCTTTCGCGAGCGACCGCGAGCCCGCGACGGCGCCGCTCCGTGACATCAGCTTCGACAAATCACCCAGCAGCGATGCAACGTCGAGTTGCGCCGTGAGGTGATCTGTCTCGACTCCGGCCACCGGCGTCCTACCGACGAGCTTGGGACTGGTCAGCCAGGAGAGCGGATTGATCCCGAGCTTCGTCAGC
>Ga0181534_10001693_pt1 | contig 14184 bp, 8 predicted proteins | sample PEATcosm2014_Bin_37_FD_119758 | JGI IMG/M metagenome (GOLD analysis project Ga0181534, IMG submission 119758) | Peatland microbial communities from MTU Mesocosm Facility, Houghton, MI, USA - PEATcosm2014_Bin17_10_metaG | ecosystem: Environmental > Terrestrial > Soil > Wetlands > Peat | place... | reverse complement strand
CTTACCCTTGAGGACGCGGGGGTTGCGCCGGGTTCGACAACCTGCCGGAAATTAAATCGCGAGTATCTGCTTGACCGCCCGCTGGGCTTCCTTGGCCGCCCGGCCCCAGCTTTGCCGGCCCGACAGCTCGCTGTGACCGAAGGCGATCCGGCCGTAGGGCTTGCGGATCACTTCCAGCGGCGCCGGATTGTCCGGCGTTCCGAAGTAGAAACCGGGCTGAGGCGCGATGTACGCATGGCCCCAGCGGTTGAGGATGATCCCGGCGATATCCCGCCGCGAATCGAACCCGGCGCCCCCGAACAGTACCTGGAGCTGCTTGCGGATCTGCAGCTCGAATTCAGCATAAGAAGTCCCGAACAGCTTGCCGCGCGCACCGGCGGTCTGCGGACCGATCGGCACTCCCGACTGGGGAAATCCAACATACAGGGTCAGCATGGCCGGCTTCGCAGGGTCGAGAGGCGCGGGCGCGCCGTCGATCATGGGCTGGCGCACGTTCACAAAGAATCCGAATCCGTCAAACCAGTGGGCGCAGGTGATTCCCAACTTGGCGAAGGGCTTCCAGTTACGGACGGCCACATTGACCACGAGAATCGGGCCATGGTGAAACTGAGAGTAGGCCTTCACGTAGGCAGGTGGCATGTCATGCACTATGTGGCGTGTAATCCAACCACCTGAGGATACGATCGCTGCGTTGGCGGTTACCCGCTTCAGCTCGCCGTTGACCGCGTATGTCACTTGGACGGATTTCGACGACTCCGGCGGTCCGTCATGTTTGACCGAGACGACCATCGAGTTGAGCCGGATCCGCGTTGCCTGGCGCGGCCGGTCGAGGGCGTCGAAGTTGATCGGTGCATACAACACGTCGTGGAAGGCGCGCGTACCGGTGATCGCATCCGGAATCAGCTTCTTGACGATGTGCCGCATGATCGCAGCATTGCCGCCGGGAAAGGAAAACGCACCGGTCGGGACCCCGCCGGTGTCGGTGCCCGGCAGGCCGAGAAGCTTGGCGGCGTAACCGGAAATGGCATCGGAGCTGACCGCATAATCCGCAGTCGCGACCAGCGGATCTGAGAGACGGAACACTTCCGGCGAAAGTCCCATTACCTTGGTGATGAGGTCGCCGTATGACATGGAGTCGAGCCACCGATCGGTAGCGGCTTCATCGCCTCGTTTCAACACTTCAGCGTGCTTCCAATACAGCCAGCTGTCGCGCACCTGTGAGCTGATGGGTGCGCGTTGCAAGTTGTCGGACCACGGATTGACCACCCAGGCGCGCTTCTGAGCGAACGGCTCGTCGAAGAAGTAACCGAGTGAGTTCTCCGACTCTCCCCAATACATGGGCTCGTAATGGTCGCGGGAGAATTTCAGCGCCGCGGCGTCTTTGCTGGGGGCCACGAAGTCGAACGAGCGCGGCAGGCCGACATCGTCCCAAAGCTCGGCCACGTGCGCGTAAGCGGTACCCGGGGCGGCAACGATGGTGCCGTTCGAACCCTGCGGGCCTGTCAGGACGACCCCGTCAACACTCATCTGGTTTTGTTTGGCTTCCCCACCGAACACCGGGTGGTTGTCGAGAACCAAACACCGCTTGTCCGGGTGAGCCTTGTGGAATTCGTAGGCGGCAATGATTCCAGAGAAACCGCCACCGACGATCACCAGATCGTAGGGCTCGTCTACAGGTGTGGCAGAGGCGATTTTCTGCTCGTAGATGCCGTCGCGCACGCCATGCGCTGCATTTACTACCGAGGCGACATTGCCGTTGGAGCGCGCGTAATCGCCGATTCCGGCATAGCCATTCCAATCCGAGGTCAGTCCTTGTGCGCTCGCGGGAGCGGGGGCCCCCAGCAGCATGGCACCTGAGCCGATGAGTGTTGCGCCCAGAAAATCGCGGCGGGTGATCGGAGCGTCCAGGCCGAGCGTACGGGATTTTTTTGACATGGGCTGGTATCTTACTGAAATGAAACTACTGCGTGTGGGCCCCAAAGGGCACGAAAAGCCGGCGCTGTTGGACGAGACGGGCCAGGTCCGCGACCTTTCGCCGTTCATCAGCGACCTGACGGCCAACTCGCTCAGTCCCGAACGGCTGCGCGAAATCGCGGCCCTGCCGCGGGATCGCATGCCGGTCATCCGGGATGTGGGCCGCATCGGCACCCCTTATTCTGGAGTGCGAAAGTTTCTGGCCATCGGTCTGAACTATCGTGATCACGCGGTGGAGTCGAATCTGCCCATTCCCACCGAGCCCGTGGTGTTCATGAAGGCCACGAGCTGCATCAACGGTCCGAATGACGATGTCATGTTGCCGCAGGGCTCCGTCAAGACCGACTGGGAAGTGGAGCTGGGGATCGTCATCGGCACGACCGCCCGGTATGTTCCTGAAGAGAAGGCCTTGGAGTACGTAGCCGGTTACTGCGTCGTTCACGATGTGTCCGAGCGGGAGTTCCAGATCGAGCGCGGCGGCACCTGGGACAAGGGTAAGGGATGCGACACCTTCGGGCCATTCGGTCCGTATCTCGTTACCCGGGACGAAATCCCCGATCCACAGAATCTCGATATGTCGCTGTCTGTGAATGGCCAACGCAAGCAGTCCGGCAACACGCGTACGATGATTTTCGGGGTGGCTCATCTCGTGAGCTATCTTAGTCGCTTCCTGACACTGGAGCCGGGCGATCTCATCACGACAGGGACCCCTCCTGGCGTCGGCATGGGCCAGAAACCAACTCCACAGTATCTCAAAGCCGGTGATGTCGTGGAGCTGAGCATTGCCGGGCTCGGCGTGCAAAAACAACGGATTGTCGGGTTTCAGCCCATCAGCGACTGAGCGTGACCATCCGCCCGAGCACAATCGCCAGCAGGCCGACTGCGACCCAGGCAAACCAGTCGTGCCAGCTTTGAAATAGGGTGGTGTGATGTTCGGCAGGTACGTCGGCGATCAGCGTTGCGAACGGAGCTGAGTCAGACCGAGCCCGCGCGATAACGCGGCCGCGGCTGTCGCTTACCAACAGATAGCCGTCTTTCGCCGCGCGGGCAACACTGAACCCACCTTCGACACCGCGCATGATCGCCATGTCGCCATGCCAGGTACGGTCCAGTTTGAAATCCCACGCGGGTATCAGCATCAGGCCTGCATCGAGCGCTGCATACCCGACGCTCATCGATGTAAAATCCATGTCCTTGCAGATGGCAACGCCCCACTGTGTTCCGTTACGGGGAATGGTCAGTTTTTGCGTGCCGGGTGTCTGGTTTGATTCGAAGGGCGGCAGCAGGTGTTGCTTGTCGTAGCTCGTTGAGGGCGAGTGGGGCGCGTATACGTCGGCGCGGTTGTACTTTGCGCTTGCTGACACGCGCAGCTCGCCATTGACGATGGTTGCGCCGGTCTCGTCCGCCAGCGGCTGCAAGATTGCGGCTGTCATCGCTACGTCTGCATCGCGGGTGATGGCAATCTTTTCCGGCATCACAATGAGCGTGGCGCCCTGGGAAGTCAGGGTTCTGGCGTGCGCCGCATAGTTTTCCCACAGCTGTTGCGACTTCTCGCCGGGCTCGGGCATTTCTTCGCCCGCGGGCCGGTCGGAGGCAATCAGTCCGACGCGGACCGTGTGTTGCTCGGCCTGGTTCATGCGCACGAAGCCGAAGGCAAGCACAACCAACATCACGGCGCCGGTCGCGCCGGCCACCCGGACGGCTAATCGGGGCTCACGCTGGTGCCAATAGTGAGCGGCCGCTACCGCTCCAGGCACGAGCAGCAGCAAAAAGCTCATGCCCCACGGCCCCGTCACCGACGCTAATTGCAGGAATGGCAGAAAATTCAGCTGTGTGTACGCCAGATCGGCTGCCGTGCCATGCGGGGTGACCCAATAACGCAGCCAATCTACGGATACCCACAATGCCGGCAGGGCGACTATTCCGGTCCAGACCGCGCGGCGCAGTACATGGAAGCGAAACAGCAGAACACCCGTGGCGAACAGGCAGCCCATACCGCCGAAATTCGCCAGCCACACCGGCGGTGGCATCCCTACCAGGCTGAAGTATTTCAACAGACTGGCGCTGCCGGCCAACCAACCGCAGACGGCGACGACTGCAGTGGCCCACCAGGAGGAGCGCAGCGAATACCAGAATAAGGGCAGGGGAGCGAACCACATGAGTGGCCACCATGGCGTCAGTCCGTTGCCGAACCAGACCAACACGGCCGTGGCGCTGAAGACGGCCGCGGCCGTCAACAGCTCGCGAGATTTACTTGCGAATTCCATTTACATACCTCTCCATTGCGCGATGCACGATTTTGCGGAATTCCGGCTTGGTCGCGGCGACGCGGCCACCCAGATATAACATCACCAGTCCCTGCAGGAGCGCGCCTGATTCGAAGGCGACTTCCCAGATATCAACCTCCTGGAAGAGGCCGGCACGAATGCCCTCTGCCACGAGCTCCGCGAACGGGTTGGCCGTGGGTGATTTGCCGGCGGCAAAGTCACGAGGAAACTGGCGAGCTCCCTGGCGGGGGCGCAGGAACATCAGCTCGAAAAGCTTTGGGCGCGCCAGGGCGAAGTCCAGATGAGTGTCCAGCACCTTGCGCATGCGGCTCTCGACTCCGCCCTCCAGGCGTATGTCGCGCAATTTCCCGGCCAGCTCCGCGAATCCCTCTTCGGCGAGGGCGGTGAGCAGGCTGTCGTGGTCTTCGTAGTGCCGATAGACAGCCATTGCGGTGATGCCCACCGCCGCGGCCACGCGCCGCATTGTCACTGCATCGACGCCTTCGGTGTCCAGCAGCTCGCGCGCGGCGGTGGCAATGCGTTTTGCGGTCGACTCACGCTCCATGTATACAGTGTATACCTGGAGTCCGCGGAATGCAAAAGCGCCTCTGCGGCGTGGGTATTCGCCCGTCCGTCGATGCGCTGCCGGTGGCGTCGGCCTGATACAGTGGAGCCTATGCTGCGTCAAATCGCTTTTTCCTTTGTTGGCCTCCTGGTGTGTTGCGGGCCCGCGTCCGCATCCAACTTTGACTTGCACCCGGCAGAGGGCGTGTTGCACCGCCTGCTGCCGCGGCAAGCACAGCAGTTCGCTCTGGGCGCATTGCCTCGCTCAGGCGACGGTGACCGCTTCAAGATCTCGGCCGACAAGGGCCACATCCTTGTCGAAGGTACCTCGACCAGCGCGCTGCTCTTCGGCGTCAACTGGTACCTGAAGTACGTCGCCCACGCGCAGATCTCCCCGAACGGCGACCAGTTGCCAGACGGTAAGCTGCCGATGCCCCAGCGGCCTATCGAGCAACAAACACCCTACCCATTCCGCTACGCCCTGAATGAAAATGTCGACGGCTACACCACCGCCTACTGGGACTGGTCCCGCTGGGAGCGGGAGATCGATGTTCTGGCCCTGTCAGGGATCAACGCCATCCTGATCGAGCGCGGTATGGACAGCGTGTTGTATCGAACCTTCCGCGACTTTGGTTATAGCGACGAAGAGCTCCGCAACTGGATCACGCTCCCGGCGCACCAGAACTGGCAGCTCATGGGGAACCTCTGTTGCTACAACGGCCCCATCAGCCCGGAGCTGCTGCAGCGGCGCTCGACATCAGCGCAACAGATCATCGCCCGCCTGCGCGAGCTGGGCATCACGCCGGTGCTGCCCGGCTTCTATGGCATCGTCCCGAAATCCTTCCAAGCCAAGTTTCCCAAGGCACATGTCATCCCGCAGGGCGAGTGGGCCGGCTTTGAACGTCCGGACTGGCTCGATCCGCGCGATCCGATGTATGCCCGGATCGCCGCCGCGTTCTACGGCCATCAGCGCGAGCTTTATGGTCGCTCGAACATCTACGACATGGAGGTGTTCCAGGAAGGCGGCGACGATGGTGGAGTGCCCGTGGCGACTGCCGCGAAGGCCGTGCAGACCGCCCTGGAAACCGCAAATCCTGGCGCCCTCTGGATGATGATGGCGTGGCAAGGCAACCCGCGCCAGGACCTGCTTGCAGGCGTCGATCGGAGCCGTCTGCTCATCATCGATATCGATCACGACCGCGAGCCGCGCGACCACCGGCAAGCCGACTTTCAAGGGGCGCCATTTCTGTTCGGTGGGATTTGGGAGTTCGGCGGCCGGACTACCTTCGGAGCCAACGTCACCAACATAACGGAACGCCTGCAGCGCCTCGCCAAAACAAACTCCAATATGGTTGGCACGGGGCTGTTCACCGAAGGCATGGACACCAATCCCTTTGCCTATGACTTGTTCACCGAGATGGCCTGGCGTCATGAGCCGGTTGACGTACCAGCCTGGACAGCGGACTACGTCCACAGGCGGTACGGCGCGGTTGATACACATGCGCTGGCTGCCTGGCAGATCCTCATCCGGACTGCCTACAACATCCGCATTGATCAGGTGGTATTCAACAGTGAGCGGGATGCCGGGCAGGAGTCCTTGTTCAATGCTCAGCCGAGTCTCACCGCGAATCGGGCCTCAAACTGGTCGCCGGAAGCGATGCGCTACGACGCGCTGCTTTTCAAGAAGGCGCTTCCGGAGCTGGTGGCTGCTGCGCCGACCCTGAAGAATGTGTCCTATGATCTGGTCGATGTTGGCCGGCAGACTCTTGCGAACGAGAGCCGGCTCCTGCTGCCAACCATCAAGGCGGCGTTTGACGCTCGCGACGCGAAGCGATTTGAGCAGCTGACGAACCATTGGCTGCGCCTCATGGACCTGCAGGAGCAACTGCTGAACACACATCCGGCTTTCATGGTCGGAACCTGGCTCAGCTATGTGCGGCCCTGGGCGGCAAACTCCGACGAGCTGCGACGCCTCGACTTCGACGCGCGCTCGTTGCTTACGACGTGGGGCGATCGCCATGCGAGCGAAGAGGCGAGCTTGCACGACTACGGCAACAAAGACTGGGCCGGCCTCACCGGCGACTACTATAAAGCCCGCTGGCAGGCATACTTCAACTCCTTGAAGGATGAGCTTCGCAGCGGCACGCCGGCGAAACCCATCGATTGGTTCGCCTTCGGCGAAAAGTGGAACCGCGATACGCGCGCCTATCCAACCGCCCCCACCGGTGACCCCCGGCAAATCGCCCGACAAATCATTCTGGCGACCGGCTCCGATGCACAAACCCCGGCTGATGTGACCGCGAATCAAGCGATCCGGGTTGGGAAAGGCAAACTGACCTATCGGATCGGGTGGTCGTCGCTCGTTCTCACGAACGTCTCAGGCGCACCGGCGGCGACGATTTCGGCCACCAGTTATGTCCGCACTGGCCTCCAGCACGCGCAGGCGCGGCCGGTGCTGTTTGCATTCAACGGTGGTCCGGGCGCTTCATCCACGCCCTTGCACTTCAGCCTCCTGGGCCCGAAGCGCCGGATCGATAAAAAGTGGGTCGACAACACGGAGACCCTGCTCGATGCGGTAGATCTGGTTCTCATCGACCCGGTGGGCACTGGCTACAGCCGCGAGCTAGTGGAAGGAGCAGGTAAGGCCTACTGGAATGTTGCAGGAGACGGTGAGGCCACTGTGCAGTTCATCCGCGACTGGCTGCAGCGTAATGGCCGAGCCGGGTCGCCCGTTTTCATTGCCGGTGAGAGCTATGGTGGAACGCGAGTAGCGCAGATTTCCAAGGATGTAACTGACCTCAACATCGCCGGCCTCATTCTGGTCTCCCCAGCGCTGGATTACGGAGCTACAACCGGCGCCGGCAACGATCAGCCCTTCATCTTCGACCTACCGACCATGGCGGTGACCGCGGTAGCTCACGGCAAGGTAGATCCGCACGGGCGCAGTGTCGAACAGGTTTGGAACGATGCGCGGCAGTTCGCACAAACCGAGTATGCGGCGGCACTCCAGCAGGGCTCCTTGCTTCCGTCCGACCAGCGCGCCGCGCTGGCGAAGAAAATTGCGGCGCTGATTGGACTCCCGGCGGAAATGGTCGAGCAGTCAAACCTCCGGGTGGACAGTCAGGTGTTCCTGGAGTCGCTGGTCCCTGGCCAGGTCGTGGGGCGGATCAACACCCGGATTGCCGCACCCAAACCCGACAAGCGCGCAGATTCCTCCCGGCCTGCCGCGGCCGACGATCCGGCATTGGGCATGATCGGCCGGTTGATCAACAAGTCGGAGTTCGCCAAGGCGTATCTGGAGGATCAGGCCGGGTTGCATACGAGCCTGGACTACTACGCACTGCGTCTGGATCTGGCGATGGGTTGGGACTGGTTCGGAACTGCTCCGGCGCAGGCACCGGACGATGACATTCTCTCGTTTCGGGCGTACTACAACCTGACCCCCAACATCGCGACGTTGCTGAGCAAGCGGCCTGCCGCTCGAGTGTTCTTGCTGGGTGGTTACTACGACCTGGCCACCCCATTGTTGGGGCCTCGATTCGCGCTGACGCACTCGGGGATTCCGCTGGAACGGGTTACGATGTTGGCTATGGAGAGCGGGCATACGCCGTTCGAAGAGGATGACAATCGCAAGATCGTGTCCCAGGCGTTGCATCAATTTATTGTGCCCCAACCCTGACTGCGAAAGGTCGGATTCCCAACTCGCCATAGATCTCGCTGGGGTAATAAACGACGCCGTCCTTCATCACCAATTCAATCTGCCGGATCGCGCTGATGTCTCGCGTGGGATCGCCTGGGATCAGAAAGAAATCGGCGCGCTTCGCCCGCTCCAGGGACCCATAGCGCTGGTCCCGTCCCAGGTACTGGTCACAGTCAAAAGTCCCGCGGCGCAGGCTCTGCGCGGCCGACATGCCCGCCTGCACATAAAGTTCCAACTCCCGATGCACCGTGAAGCCCGTCGTATCATCCGTGCCGGGCCACAGCCGAATGCCTTCGTTGTTGAGCATCTTCAAGGTATCTAAAATCTTGCTGAAAGCCTGGTCGTAGCGCGTCCGCTCCGCCTCGTCCTTGAAGTTGACGAAGGAGCGCTTGCGGTAGCGCTGATAGCCGATCGGCATGTGATCCAGGTAGGGCGCATCCTGCGCCGCGACCTGCCCGGCCCGACTCAACATCAGCCGCTCGAGGATCACGGCGGTGGTATCCAATCCGGTGTGATGGGATCTCATCAACTCAACAGTGTGCCGCACCCGGGGGCTGTTCAGATCCAGATCCGCGGCCCGGGCCATGGCCGTGAGCCGCAGGGGCGTGCGTGTGTCTTCCTTCGGGTCCAGCAGCCAACCCAGCATCAGTTGATTGATATGGGTCACCTCGTCGTAGCCGTCCTCGATCATCCGATCCGGTGTGGCAAATGCCGGGACGTGTCCGACCACGCGCAAGCCCAGGGAATGGGCCTCGGTCGCCAGGGGCTTCACCCAGTCCGGAGTCATCGAGTTGTAGATTTTGATCTGGATATAACCGCGATCCGCATACCAGTGCACGTCCCGCAAACCTTCCTGCAGATTGGCGGGTATGAATCCAATGCGGGCCGAGTAGGGGCTGCGTCCCTCGAGGAAGCCGGACGGGATGATATGGGGCCCTGGCAGCTCACCGGCATCGAGCCGCTGGATCAGGTCCTGCAACTGCGTGTTGTTGTTTCCCATGTCGCGTACGGAGGTGACTCCGGCCGCAAGATAGAATAACCCGCTCCACAGGTTGTTGTGCGAGTGCATATCGTGCAGCCCGGCGACCAGCGTGCCGCCACGGCCGTCAATCGAGACCTCATCGTCGGTAGAGTTGACTTTGGATTCAGCCCCTACAGTGGTGATCTCGCCCCGGTAGACCACCAGGGACACCAAGGGGCCCAGGTCCTGGCTCTGCGGATTGAACACATGGACGTTCCGAAATCGAACCGGGGTCGCGAAGGTGTGGGCCACCCGCTTCTGCACGGCCTGCAGGCGCTCCAGCGTGAGTGTCTGGCCGAGCTTTTGCAGCGCCTCGTACTGATCTTCGTAACCTTCCCGGACGAGCAGCTCGCCTGAGAGTTGCCCAAAGAGCCGATTCTGCCCATCGAGCAGAATCAGCTCAGGCGTGAGACTGACACCGCTGAGGAGCCAGGCGTTCAACACTACATTGTGCACGGTGACAGCACGGAGCTTTTCGAGCTTCAGCTCGCCGGAGGGCAGGACAGCCAGGCTGTGTCCTGGGGCTTTCAGGAGGGCGCGCGCGTACATGCCCAGGGCCCACGGACTTGCGTCATTGCCGATGTACAACCTGGGAGATGCGGCCTGGGTCTCGCCGTGATCGGCCTGGCTGCTCCAGGTCTGCGTGCCGTCTTTCCAGCTCACGTGCTCGGCGACGTTGCCACCCATGAGCGAGGTCCCTTCGATGGACCATTCAGTTGGAATGCCGCCCGCCGAGAGGATGAGGTGCTCCTTGTGCTTCGGGCCGCGGCCGTTGTCATTGACTGCATAGTCGATATCGATCGTGGAGGCATGCTGCTCCACGAGAATCCGCCCCACCTTTTCGTTGTTGGCGACTATCGAGAAGCGCTCGGTTCCCGCACTGCCGAGCGTCGCAGCCAGCATCAAAAGGCTCGTCAACATAGCCGATCTCCAGGCAATCCATGAGCTGGAAAAAGTATACGAGGCGCCTGTCGGGATTTTCTGCCGCAAAAGGCGGCTTCGGCGGGAAATACCTTCCCCGTTGCAGCGTCTGGGGAAGAAAATTTCTGCGGCGCTCGGCTAGGATGAGGCGGCTTCATTTCCCACAGGACGCAATTGCATGTCGAGATTCGCGCTGGCTGCCTCGTTCATCTGCCTGGCACTCAACGTCGATGCGGCGGAGGTGACGCACCACAAGGGGAAGTTTGCCGGACAGTCGATCAAATACGACGCCGTCGTTGAGCCCATCATCGTCAACGACAGCAGTGGCAAGCCGGGCGCGCGGTTGGTCACTATCAGCTACGTGGCGAAAACGGCCACCCCTGACAGGCCGGTCATATTTGTGTTCAACGGGGGACCCATTACGTCCTCTTCGACGCTTCACATGGGCGCGCTCGGCCCCAAGCGTGTGGCCATACCTGATGACCTCAGCGCGGACGCCAGCACTTTCCGTACTGTTGATAACACCTACACGGTGCTTGATGTCGCCGATCTCGTGTTCTTCGATCCTGCCGGCACGGGACTCAGTCGGGTGGTAGAGGGCGTGGACCCGGCCAGCTACTTCTCGGTCACCGCGGATGGACAACAACTCGCCCAGTTGATAATCGAGTGGAGCCGACTGCACCATCGGGAAGCCTCAGCCAAGTATCTGTTCGGTGAGAGCTACGGGACAATGCGCGCCGCGGCCACAGCGAACCAGCTGCAAAAGATGACACCCGCCTATCCGCTGGCCGGAGTCATCCTGATGGGGCAGGCGCTCAACATCATCGAGTTCTCGCAACGCCCCGCCAATGTGACGAGTTACGTTGTCTCGCTGCCGACGTTGGCCGCAATTGCCTGGTCGCATGGCAAAGCCAAAGCGGACGGCAAAACCTTCGACCAGTTCATCGAAGAAGTGCAGGCATACGCACGCACTGAGTATCTTACCGCGCTCTTTCAGGGCAGCTCCCTGGACGCGGCGACTCGCGAGCGGGTCGCCGCCCGGCTGGAAGGCTACACGGGGATTCCGAGCAGCTTTTATCTGTCCAATGCATTGAAGATTTCCAAGGAGCGCTATCGGCGTGAGTTGCTGAAAGATCAGCATCAGCTGCTCGGAATGGTAGACGCCCGCTATGCCCGTCCCGATGATGCTCAAACCAAGGACGACCCCGCCATGGCGATTTACAAATCATACGGGACGGCATTTGAGAAATACCTGCACGAGGATCTCGGCGTCGCGGACGCGAAAGATTACACGGCCGCAGTGTCGCCCAAGGATGAGCTGGAAGGGTGGCGTTGGGATGGCACGGGTACCAGCCCCTTCGCGGATTGGCCCTACATGAATCTGTTGACCGAGGTTTTCAACAGCAACCCGCAGTTCCGGTTGATGATCTGCAATGGCTGGCAGGATACGCAGACGACGGTCGGCGCGGCCTTGTTGGCCCGCGACCAGTCCGGGTGGCCGGTGAGCCGGGTTAGCATGCATTTCTATCAGGGCGGCCACATGGCTTACTCGGTGGAAAACAGCCTCAAACAACTGACCACGGATTTGCGTGGCTTTGTTGTATCAGGCGCCGCCCGTTGACCGGTTACGCTCGACTGCAAGGACGCATCGGACTCGTTGGCGTCGTCACACTCGGCGCTGGTACGGCCATCGGCGTATCGATCTTCTCCGTGCTCCAGCCCGCAGCTCAGCTGGCGGGCTCGGGACTGCTCATCGGGATACTCATTGCCGGACTCCCGATGCTGCTGTTTGCCACGATGTACTCATATCTTGGTTCCGCATTGCCGATCTCGGGTGCGTCCTACGACTGGCCGCGCTTGTTTATTCACCCTGTGGTGGGATTCGCGATCACCTGGCTGCGTATCGTTGCGAATGTTGGCGCGTTGGTGGTGCTATCCCTGGTACTCGTCCGCTACCTCAGCGCGGCTTTTGCATTGCCCCTCAAAACGACCATGGGCGTGGCGATTACGGCAGTATTTGCGCTGAACTATTTTGGTGTGCGAATTGCTGCCGGCGCACAAACCGTCCTGATGGGATTGTTATTAGTGCTGCTGGCGGCCTTTGTGGTCCGCGGTGCGCCCCGTGTTGAATCGACTCACATAGGCCCTTTGTTTGCGATGGGCGCCTGGGCGATAGCCACCTCGGTCCCGTTCCTCGCCAGCCTGTTCCTGGGGATCGAATCTGCCGCGGACGTGGGGGAGGAGATCCGTAACGCGCATCGCAACCTGCCGCTCGGCATCGGCCTGGCAATTGCCCTGACAGCAGTTGTTTATGGCGCTGTTGCATTCGTAGCCCTGGGACTGGTTGGTCCGGGGCGACTTGCCGGTAGCGATGCGCCTCTGCTCGATGCCGCACGCGTGCCCTTCGGCACTTGGGCAGTGCCGCTGATTGTGGGAGCCGCTGTGGTCGCGATTCTCAAGACCATGAATGCCGCCGCGCTGACATTTTCGCGCAGCCTGTTTGCAATGGGACGCTCGGGTGTGCTGCCGAGTGCGCTCGCTCGAATCCATCCGAAGTTCGAGACTCCCCATGTAGCTGTACTGACAGGTTACTGTGCCGCAATGTCCGGCCTGCTCCTGCCGTCCACGGTCATGTTCCTGCTGCTCGCGGTCAACATCCCGACCATGCTGAAATATATGGCGTGCTCCCTGAGCGCCGTGCGCGTGGCCATGCGGTATCCTCAGATTCATGCCCGCTCGCGATTGCGGCTCAGCCCCCGATGGGTTCAGATACTGGGATACAGTGCCGCCACCTGTGCTCTCGCAATCGGGCTCGTCGGAACTGGAGCGGACTGGCGCCCATACGCGCTCGTAGGCACGTGGCTCGTGATAGGCCTGCTGTACTGGATGTGGCGTCGGCCAGCGGACACGGGGCCCTCGATTGAAGCTATCCTGAGGATTCAGGAGAGCCCATGAAGATTCGCGCCCTCAGCGCTCAGGCAATTCACGATCTCGCTCCCTACGGTGAGCTGATTCCTCTCATGGCCAACACTCTGGCCGCCGTCAGTCGGGGAGAGGCAGAGCTGCCGTTGCGGTGGGGTTTGATGCTGCCGAAGGGCCGCGGCGCACTCGTCATGATGCCAGGATATCTCGGGCCTCCCGATCGCGCCGGCATCAAGCTCGTCAGCCTGGATCCAAACGCAGCGGCTCAGGGTCGCCCAACCCATCTGGGGCTCGTCATTCTGTACGACGGCGCCGGGCTCGTTCCCCTGGCCATACTATGCGGTGCTACTGTGACAGCGCTCCGTACTGCGGCAGCCACAGCGTGCGCGACCAATCTGTTGGCGCGGCAGGACGCTCGTGTATTAGCGGTACTAGGTAGCGGTGAGCAGGCCGAGGCCCATCTGGAGGCACTTCGCAGTGTGCGGAACTTCACCCAAATCCGACTCTGGAGCCGCAACGCTGCGAACGCAAAGCGACTGGCTCAAAAATATGACCAGGTCGAGGTTCATGCAACTGTCGAGTCCGCGGTCGCAGACGCTGACGTTATATGCACTCTGACGAGCTCGCGAACACCGATCCTGCCCGGAGGGCTCATTTCTGCGGGCGCGCACGTCAATCTCGTGGGCTCGAGTAGTCGTGCCGCCGCGGAAACCGACGACGAGCTGGTGGTGCGCTCGCGCTTCTTCGTGGATTTTCGCGCCTCTGCCATGGCACAAGCCGGCGAGTTGCTCAATGCCATTGAGCGCAAGCGTGTG
>Ga0181534_10001690_pt1 | contig 14200 bp, 2 predicted proteins | sample PEATcosm2014_Bin_37_FD_119758 | JGI IMG/M metagenome (GOLD analysis project Ga0181534, IMG submission 119758) | Peatland microbial communities from MTU Mesocosm Facility, Houghton, MI, USA - PEATcosm2014_Bin17_10_metaG | ecosystem: Environmental > Terrestrial > Soil > Wetlands > Peat | place... | reverse complement strand
CCTGGTGGTTACAAGCCAGGTCCCCGTCGAGCAGTGGGGGGCCGTCATCGGCGAGGATGGCGCCGCCGAGGCCATCTACGACAGACTCATCCACAATGGACACACCATCGCCCTCAAAGGGCCGTCCAGAAGGGGAGGAATTCGGACCAAAGCGGCCACCTGATTACCTTGTCCCCTGGAGACGCTCAGACGGCCAGGGGACCCGGCCGCTTTGCTCCGAATCCACTGGCCGCTTTCGTCGAATTGGGCAGACTCCCTTCAGCAACCTGTTTGGGGACTCTTCAAACGTCTTCCCGACGAGATGGCCACTGGGATGTCGGGCGACACTTCCCGCAAGGACACCCTCTATTCCTATGTGAAGGCGAAGAGCCTAGGGTGGGCGATCGCTCCGTTCGACACCATGGGTGTGCTGATCGCCGATCAAAGCCGGATCCAGTGGTCTCTGGACACAACCAGCGACACGACGCTTTCCTGGAACGACCGCTGGAAGGGCACGAATCTCTCCCAGAGCGTCCGCAATCCGCGCCTGAACATCGCCTATGTCCGTGTGCCGGACACCCTTCAAACCTGGAGTTCCCAACAGGATCCGATCCTAGCGGCGCAGCAGGGTTGGTTGTACCTGCTGGACTCGATGAGCACCAATCCCGCGGCAGAGTTCAATCCGGCGCGATCGGGCCTATCTCTGGTACCCGTAGGCGCGAGTCCGCAAACAATCGCATCTGTCCCGTGTTACCGTCCTTGGATCGCCAGCGCGTTCGTCCGCCTTCACGGCACGGGAAGCGCCTCTTGCAGCGATACCCTATCGTTGAACCCGAACCTTCTCCTGTCGGTGAACACTGGCAATCCGATGCGGTGGAACCTGGAGATCTACTACCCCGATGGTCAGACGCCGAACCTCGACTTGGCGCAGGGGACTGGGCAGGGCTTGCAATCCATCGCCTTGCGGCTCTCCGACGACCGCTCCAGCCAGCGATGGGTGCGACTCCAGGGCGTCCTTCCCGACACGATTTGGCAAAGCGGCCAAACCTATTTCCTGAAGCACTGGAGCGTGTTCGGCACGAACGGTGGCAAGATCGCGGAGCTCGACCTGCCCCGCGCCCAAACCGACAGCAGCAATTCAAAAGTGGGTATCCACAAGGCGAAAGTTGGTGACAATTTCTGGACTCCACTCGATACGGAGGACCTTGCCTGGTGGAATGTGACCGGCCTGCAAGGAACGGCTCTTCTGCAGATCCAAGGGGTGTACTCGACGGGCACCGATTCCATGGCGACGTGGTCCCAGGTTCCCTTCGTGATCGGCCTGCCTCGGACGAGCGATTCCGCCACAGTGACCGATGCCTATGGTCGAGCCACCCTGACCATGCCGGGGGACTCCACCAATTCGCAAACACCCATCGTGCTCAACACGTTGGCCGGAAAGGATCTGGCTGCGCTACCCCTGAACGGTGTCACACCGTTGGGACCGGTGATCCAAATGTCACCTTCCGGAACCCAGTTCCAACCTCCGGCATCGCTGGTGTACAGGCTCACCTTGAGGGAGATTTTGGCGTTGATGGGAGGAACATCCCTTTCCCAAGACAGCTTGACCGTGGGAATCAGTACCGTCAGGGCGGCATTTGCCTGGGCGAGCGCACAACTCGCCATCTGGGAGATTTCCGACAACGGGACATTCCAGGTGACTCCCACCGTGTTTTCAATGTCTGGAGACACAAACACCTCGAAGACGCAGATTAACGTGGATGCAACCCAAGCGGTTCTAACCGGTTTGATTTACCACTTCTCGGTGGCCGCTGTACTGTACAAGGATCCATCGAAGAATTTTGCTCCACGGTGGGCATTTGCGAGTCGCTCCGGCTCCGGTCTCAGCCTGTCCCTGGATGCTCTCCAGGCGATGGCGCTGGGGGCCAATCCCCAGACGATCCACGTTCGGTTGTCCGCAGTCCCCACAGTGGACTCGACGCGGTTCGCTCCAGGGGACATCGTTCTCCCGTTGACCCACGGGCAAGTGGATACGACGTTGGGATCGATTCCTTCCGCATGGTCCCAGATTCTCGGGCGTGGCCAATCGTACGCCTTCGCGCGATTCGATGGATCCATCTCCTGGAGCGCCGTGGCGATTTCCGACACTTCGCTCAACCCCACCTTCGGTGCCGTGACCGCTGTTCCGGAACTTGTCCATTCTGTCTGCACAGATACGGTTCGACTGGTCTTTGGATCCAATCGAGCCGGTGTGGCCAGGGCCAGAGTCGTCAATGGTGCCGGAGCGCAGGTGGCTCTTCTTCTCTCCCAGGTCAACGCCGGGCAGGATACGTTGAGCTGGCCGGTCTGCAACCAGGGAACACCCGCATTGAAGGGCTTGTATCAGGCCTTGGTGGAGGTGGTGAGAACTGACGGGTCCACCAGCGGGGACTCGAGCTTGAACCTGGCGGTCTGGGGAGTGGACACCGCAGTTCCATATCTCGGACCGGTTCAGGTACCCAATCCTGTTGAAGTGCCCCAGGAAGCAGCGGCGGTCGAAGTATCGGCGGCCGAGACCGGCTGGCCTTCAACTTCCAGTTGGACAGTCCGGGTACGACGCGTCCTGGATCGCCAGGCGGGGGCGGCCGATTCCATTTGGCAAAGCATTTCCAGCCCTTCCGTCGGGACGGATTCTCTTCGAGCGATGTGGAACGCCAAGGTGGGTACAAACTGGGCCGCAGTCGGAACCTGGCAGGCTCAGATCGCCGCGCAGGCTGGATCCTTCCACTTGACCCGTTCGTCCTTGTTCACCGTCGATTCGGAGAATTCGAGCATCGCCTTGTCGCTGGTGGAACCAGGCCCCATCTACGTGGGAGATCGCGTTTCCGCCGAAGTCACTGGGCATGGACTGTCCGCCTGGAGCTTGGTGATCCAACAGGACTCCATCGGGAAGGGCACGACCTCCGGTACTGCCAACGGTGATGTTTCTTTCGAAAAGTCGTTGCGCACGGATACCCTCTCGGGTGGGCATTACCAGGTTTGCGTTCAGGGGACAGGGCTTTTGGGATCCACGCATTCGAACTGCCAGGACCTCTGGATCCAGCAGCGGATTCCACATTTGTCCTCCTTGGTTTCCAGGCCTCAAGACACCCTTTGGGTGGGATGGCCTGCGACCGTGTTGGAGCCGCACCCCAGTCGGATGGCTCAATGGGTTGTGACCGGACAAACAGACCGGAGTGGAAGCCTGATCCGTCAGATTTCACAAGGAGGGCTGTTGCTGCACCAGGACACCTTGCCTCTATCCATGGGCAACTTCTCCTGGACGTGGGATGGAACCTTGAATGGAAAAGCCTTGCCCGAGGCCACGACCCAGATCAAGATCTGGGCTGACGCTGGAGCCTCTCCACCGGACACGACCTATTCCACGTCCTTCCTGCTCCACAGGGTACCTCGCGTCTTCGTCTGGTCCGGTCTAACAGCGGACTCCTTGGGTTCGGCCTTGGCGCAGACCATCGCCTCGCGCGGAGTGACCGTTGCTCGCGGAGATGCCTCGGCAGCCGTGGATTTCCTGAATGCAAATGGCAAGGGGACGCTGGTTCTCCTGGACACCGCTGTTTCCTACAAATTGTGGGCCGGCCGTTCCTCGGGTGGATTGATCCCCTGGACCGTATCCGGTGGGAATGCGGTCTTCGTCGGTGCGCCGGTTCTATCTGCGTGGCGCGATTCCTTGAACCGGATCCACCCGGCATCCGATACGGATGCCGCCCGCATGGCCATCTACGGTGTCCAGGCGACAGGGAGTCAGCTGAACCAGCTGCAAACCGGTTTCAGGGGTGGCATCAGGTACGCAGGGCTGCGAGTGGATTCCGTGGACAATTTTTCCAACGGCATCTGGCATCACGACTCAAATTCTGTCATGCCTTGGTCGGTGCATTTGCGTTGGTTCGATTCCGCTGGAGTTGAGGTCGAATCCGGGTTGCTGCACCACCGTCATGACACCATCCATTATCAGAACCTCAAGGGACACGATACCTTGGCTCTGGATACGAACCTTGCGGCATGCCTGAACTTCTATCCGCTCCAGGACTCGGGTTCCAGAAAGGGCAACCTCCTGGAACTTCCGACCATCACCAATTTGGTGGACGCCGACAGTGTCGGTGGACTGATATGGGCTCAACTATTGATTCCGGACCTGGGAATCAGTCCCTCGGATGTGCGGGTAACGGCCAGCCCCAACGGGGCCCGCGATTCCACGAAGTGGCGTCCGATTCCGGGAGACCTGATCCAGCTCGGCCTGACGCTGCGGGTACGGGATGGAGGCATGGATACCCTTCCCGACTCCGCTGTGATCGATCTGAAGCACATCCCCGGAGTGTGGAACGACACCACCTTGATCGTGCATCATCTGAAAGTGGGTAGGGTGATCATTCCCCCGGTGAGTGGAGTCCTCCCGCAGAATTTCCCCTATGGTCCGGATACGATCAATATCTCCGTCCGTCCCCTGCGGCTGGGCAACCTGGTGGAAGCCTACCTCAGGAACAACACGGCCCAAGGAACGTTCCTCGTGGGAGACACGTCGAAGCCTCATCTTGTCTGGGAAGATCAGTTGGACTCCACAGCCTCCGTTCCCACCCGTCTTGTGCCCGTAGCTGCGGGGATGCCGTTTGTCGCCACTGTGCGTGGATGGACCAGGCATCATCAGCCGCAATGGAACTACACCTGGGAGCTACGTAACAGCGCGAACCTGCAGATCGAGCAGGATTCGGGACGCACCGTGCAACCAGACACCTCAAGCTGGGCCTTAACGCCTTCCATCGCGGCAGACGCAGGTGACGGCTCGTACCAGATGATCGGATTCCGCGGACGCGACGAGTTCGGGAACCACGATTCGATCAGCCTCCGCGTTCGAGTCGACTCGATCCCGCCGAAGCTGCTGTCCTTCACAGTCCATGGCAAATCTGGCCAGCTGGATACCGCCAACGACAGTACGTTGACGTTCTTCCTTTCGGCCAATGCGGGCTCCACGGATACGGCCACCATCCAGATTTCCGACAACCAGCTGTTGGGGAAAGTCTATTTGGTCGCCAACGGAACCGATTCCAGCAACGTGTTCAACACCATTTCCAAAGGACCGCTGACCGTCAAATTCCCGGTTCCCGTCTCGTTGAACGACACCACCGACTCCACAGCATCCAATTCCATCCAGCTGGTTGTACGAGATCTCGCGGGGAACGACACCACGGTGCGGTTCCATGTTCTCGCCGAACCGCCACCCACTCCTGTTCTGTACCATGTGCGGATCCCGACTTTGGGAGGAGGGCTCGAGTATCCGACTTTGCTGGACAGCCTCAACGCATTGCGTCTTCTCTCTGCTCCCCGGGTGGACAGCATCATGACAGCAGGTCGGAACCTGTTGATCTCGCCTCCGACCGACTCGGAGAACTTTTTCGGAGGCCGAACCAATGGGGATAGTGGGATCATTGTTCGCCAGTCCAGGCGTGGGGTTCCCATGGACTTCGTGCTGGCACCTCAATCGGATGTCTTGATCGATTCCATGGTGATCACCTTGGACGGGACACGCATCGACACGCCTGCTACGGTGTTCAAGAAATTTGCACCGGCGATCCTGACGCACCCGACACAGAGGTTGTTCGAGGTCACCCCCACGAAATCCCACCACCGACTGGTGGTTCGAGCCTACGACATGCTGAACGATATGGACTCGCTAGTGGTGATGCTTGACGACTCGTTGGCAGATCTTCAGGTGATTGACAGCGCTGGCGACAACAATGGACAAGGTGCGGATTGGGGTGAAGTCTACATGCGTCGGAACGTGTCCACCCCACCGGGATTCACGATCCCCCAGACTTGGGACTACTGGCTCATTCAACGACGCAATCCTTTGGTGGTAGGCGAGCGAGACAACCACCTCTACCGGTTGCTTGTGGACGAAGACGGAGACAGTACAACGGGAGACACGACAAGTGGAACACCGCGTGGGTTCCGGGGTGCGGATGTCGCCTTGGAGTGGACCAACCTGACCACCGCCGACGATGGTTCCGCCGCACAGGTCAGTCTCTATCGCTGGAGCGACTCGCTCAAAACGTGGATTCTCAGTGCCACAAATGGCGAGGGACTCGACTTGCTGGATGGATTCGGTTTCCACATGAACGAAGTCGACAACCCTGCTACCGATTCTGTCGGTCGTGGTGACCAACGCCTGCCGTCAGGTACGATCGCTCCGGCCTCCGGAGGCGTGACCGAGGTCGGGATTCGCTCGGGATCGGCCAAGAGCCTGAATCCGATTCGCTGGGCCATCATTCCCGACGGTTTTGCCGGAGACACCGTGCGGTCGGCCAACGGCGGGATGTTGACCTTCACGCCGGAGGAATTCAAACCGGTGACTGTGGACGGGGATGATACGGATTGGTGGCCAAACAACACACCGGTAGGCATCGAAGTCCTCAGCCGAACTGATTCGGTGGGCGATACTTTACGCGTTTGGATTGGGCTTAAAAATCTAGGGACGAAGACGATCCACGGGCTCCAGCTCGCTTACTGGCTCACATCCGACTCAGCTCCGTTTGCCGTTTTGTCCGGAGTTCCATCGGAGTGGCGAAGCCTGAATATTTCTGGAATTGATTCCGTTCCCACCAAGGCTCCAAATACGTGGAAGATTTCCATGCTGTGCGGGGATTGTTCACTTCCGGGCGGAACCAATCTGGCTCCGGTCGCGATCCTGAAAATCTTCGGCCATGGGGTTTCGCTGAACCGCTCGGACGACTGGAGCAACGCATCGGACACATCCGTGCCGAACCCTCACTTCCCGGCCTACGACATGGACGGGAACGTTCTCTTTGGATCCGAGCCGCCTCCACGAGCACTGCGGTTGCCCGTGGCCAGGATCACTCCATCGGGAGTACTGTGGACTACCGTTGGCCAGCCCTTGGTGCTCCGTGCCGATTCATCCTACGATCCAGAGTTGCACAAACTGGTATACCAGTGGTGGCAATCCGGCACCGGAACCAATCACAACACCGTTGCCGACACGTTTGTCGCCTCCACACCTGGAGTCTACACGATTTCGCTCGAAGTCTACGATTCGGCCGATGCATCGCGAGCCGCCTGGGCGACGGATAGCGTCTTTGTGCAGGATTCTCTGGGGTCCATGGGATCCCGCCCAGTTCTGACAGGCACTCAGTACATCTTCGACGACCAGTGGGATGCAAAGTGGAATCAGAGTTGGGTCATGCCTGATTCAATCGTTGCCTCCGATTCCTTGTTGGGACCGGATGGATCGAAACATCTGATGACGCCGTACCGCGGAACCAAGATGACATCTCTGCGGTTCGATACGTCTGGTTACTTGATGCTTCGGGCCACTTGCGACTCCAGTTACTGGGATGCGCAGGGTGCTTCGTGGTGCCACGACGAGGTCGATCTCACGAAGTACAGCAACCTGGAATTCAAGGTCGCCATGGATGCAGGAGTCAAACAACCTGTGCGAATTTGGCTGGATCGAGGGGATGCCGGCCAAGGAAATGGCGCTCGCGAAGAGGATTTCGCCTATGTCAATGGATACCTGTCAGACATGTCCGATCCGTCGCATTGGCAGACGGTCAGCATACCTCTCCGCGAGGTCTACACTGAACCGCAGATTCGGGGAGGCTGGTTGCAACTGAAGATCATGACCGATGACGCAGGGCAAAGTCCCTTGGCTACCCACCCCCGCGTGCTGCTGGATGACATCCGGTTGGTGAAGTACAGCACCCAAGGTGGTCAGATTGTCACCACGCGAAAGACCGGTCTGCAAGTGCTGGTGAATACACGGCAGAACAATCAACCGGACGACTACCTGAACCAGTTTGCACTGACGGTGCGACTCCTCAACCAGGGAAGTGTGCCGTTACAACTGGACAGCATGCGACTGAGGGCCTATTATCAGACGCGGGAAGGACAGTTGAGCGGGGACACCACGTGGGGCTCCGACACCGTGGACATGCAGACCATTCTGGGCCTTCCCATCGACTCCACGATAGATGCGAAGCAACTGGTCGAGGCGACCCATTCGCTGGGTGTAGTCACGCCACCGAATCCATTGGCTAATGAATTCGGACAGATCCAGTGGGTGGGAAATACTCCCGGACCGGATGCTGGACTTCGCCTCCAGACGACAGCCTCGGCTTCGTTCTGGATGGTCGTGGAAAATTTCGGGGGCTCCATTGGAGACAATACGAATCCGTGGGAAATTCCGATGATTCGATTCAATGGTGGGCATTCGCTCGCTTGGAGCTGGCCGGACTCCGCCAACTTCTTCCAATTCGCACCACGCGTGGTTGTCGACCATCTGGAGCCGAACGGCACCTGGGCACGAGCTTGGGGACTGGCACCGAATGAAAGCCCAGCCACGGTCTCCTATTGGTCTCCTGAAAATCTGGTGGATCCATCTCGCTCGATCGATTCGTTGGACCAGATCCGTGCTCATATCACTGTTGCCGGCACCACCTCGCCAGGCGCGCACCTGGTGGCCTCCGCAGCTGCTTCCGTGGATCCAATTGGCCATCCGCTGCAATACGATTGGCTGGACTCGCTGGGAAGGGTGATCCGGGTAGGAGCCATTGACTCGTTCGTGGTGCCCGACACCGGGGAGATCGTGTTGCGCCTTCGCGTCTTCGATTACACGGACCCGACCCGGATTGCGGCCGATTCCCTCGTGGTCTATTCCCTGGCACCAGGGAAGGCTGCGGACTCCACCAAGATCCTGACCGGGCATGGCGGCACCTGGGTTCCGGGCAGCTCCTGGGGGACCGGGTCTACCTCCTCCACACCCTCCTGGAAGGCATCGGTGGATCTCGTTGCTCGGGATGGCGATTGCCCGGTGCGCCTGCACCCCATCGGGAGCGATTCGATCCTGGTGGTTCCCTTCTCCGACACCACGGTGGACGGCGTGCAGTTTGTGGCACCGAACAGTGCGCTGGATCGCAGCCGCTTCACACATTTGGAATTCTGGGTCGCCACCGGTCGGGATTGGCCGAGTCGAGATCACCGGGACCTGCCGGTTCGTGTCTGGCTAACTCATCAGATCCAGCCGGGCCCAGGAGACGACAACCACGCTTCGGAGGAGGATTTCAACCTTGTTCAAGCCTATTTGGCCGATGAACAGATCATGCGTGGCTGGCAGAAGGTCAGCATCCCGTTGGACGAACTGTTCCAGAGTTCACTTCCCGCGAACTCGGACTCCACCAAGTTGTTCCTTAAGTTCATGCTGGATCGTTCCCACACCTCCCGCGTCGACACGGCTCGTCGAGCAGACCTCTATCTGACCGGGATGCGCTTCGCAAAATACGGCGGACCGGTTCGAGTCACCACTCGTCGGGTCGGAGCGATCTTGTTTGGACAAGCCTACGCGGTGGGAAATTCCGCCACCACCCGCCTGGACCTCAGGCTGTTGAATCCTACCCATTTGCCACTGTTATCGGACAGTTTGCGTCTGCGGCTTCCGTACTGGAGTCCAGCTTCGGTCGGCATGGGATTCTCCAACAACAGCGGGGGCATGGGGACCGATGAATCCGTTGCCGATTCGTGGTTCTCTCCCATCGATTCCGCTTGGGATTTCCCGTTGGCCGTTGATCCGCAGGGGCGAAAGGCAAACCATGCCCACCAACTGACATGGAGCACATCCTCGCCGCTGATTCCCGGCAAAGGTTGGGAGGGGATCTGGACTATCGGATACAACGACAGTCTCTTCTTGAACGGTGTGTCGCGACAGCACTTCGCACCCGACTTGTCGAATTCATTCTCCTTGCTGACCGGTTTGGTGGCCGAGTACAAGAACAACGGGCTCTGGTCCCGGATCTGGGGATACGATGCAGGGGAAAACCCGGACACGGTGAATGTATGGGGTCGTGAACCCGTCAGCGTCCCCTCGGACACCGCAGTCCCTTCGGGGAGCGTGGAGTCGCTGACCGGATCCTGCACCGACACGACAGGAACCGGCGGAACCACGAGTGGGACCTCCAACACCAGCATCGCCGCGGGAGATGTGTCTGGCCTCCCCTCCAACGGGCGGGACCCGCTCCTCTCCACCCAGGAGGTCTCCGTAGGCGGGAAAGCTGCCGTCCAAGTGATCCAATCCAAGCCCGATTGGAACATCAAGCACACCTTCGTGTTTGACACCGCCTGGGCCGACCACTCGGTAGTGGATGTCGATGTCTATGTCGATCCATCGGAGATGACTGGTACGGCTTGGCCGGGTACGCTTTCTGCTGCCACGTTCGACGGGTTGAAGTGGATAACTCTGAACCTCGTCCCCTTGAACGACAACGGACTGCAGCAAGCGGAAGGGCAGTGGGTGACCCTTCGGTTCCAGTACGCCCCAAGCCAGTATACCCTCGGGGAGTCCTTTGACATCATGTTCCTGGCCAACGGGCATGGCAACGGGACGCAAAGCTTCCAGTTCGACATCGGCGCAGTACGACTGGAAGGCGCGAATGGATCGGACACCAGCGGATCTGGCAGTTCGACAGGATCTGGCAATTCGGGTTCGACGAATGCGTCGAACGGGCTTGCGCTGGACTCGCTTGGAGGGTTGACAAGCTGCAATCAGTGCACAATCGTCCACGATGGAACGCGAACAGCGATCTCGCTGGTTCCCAATGGTGGTGGAACCATCCTTTCCTTCTCCACCGTGGTGGACTCGGCGTTCAATGGTGCCCATACCCTCTCCTTCGATCTCAAATCCGAGTTCGCCTTGCAGGGTTGGGAGCAGGCGTGGTTCATGGTGAATGATGCGCCCTATCGGTACCAGTGGGATCAATACACCGCGAACATCCCGGTTGCAGCATCATCCGGGTGGGTCACCTTGAGCATTCCATTCAACGGCTCTCTTTACGGATTGGGGACGACGGCACAGCTCATGCTGTCGCTCAACGCCAACGCCCCTTCAGGCATGCACATGATCGTTGACAACGTGAGGTGGACCCCGTGATGCGCCGGATCTTGACACCAGGTCTTTTGGCCTGCCTGCTCGCAGTGCCGCAGGCCTCCTTCGCTCTTTTATCCCGCCACAACGAAGAGGGACTGTCTCCCACCCACAGCTACAAGCGAAGCGGCGAAGAGGGGGTTGTTTCGAACCTCAATGGCAATCTGGTGATCACCTCGACACCGGTTGACCTTCCCGGTGCACCGATGGGGGTGTCGCTGGTCCGCACCTGGAACAGTCATTGGCGCGATCCTCTGTTTTCCTTCGAATACGACTTGGACCACAACCAGATCAACATGTCGGATTCCACTAGACGAAATGCGGTTTACAGCGACCAAACTGTCAGTGGGGGGGATCTGGACATCGGGGGTTTTGCGACGAGACGGGTCGAGAAGTACGGATCGCCCACGGAGATTCCGCGGATGTGGTCGTTTGCCCAGTCGGTTTCCGTGAACTTGTTGCAGGCAGCTGCTTCCGAAGCTATCACCCAGGCCATCAACCAGAAATATTCCGCATGGCTCAGCGACCTTGAGGTGCGGCAGGAGGCAGATGCAGCTACCGGAGTCAAGTACGTTCCTTCCGCCTACGACAAGTCGCAGGAGGCCAAACTACAGAGTGATAATCTAGCGGCCATGCAAGCCCTGGGCAGTGCGATCTACCTGTTCACGCGGGCGAAAGACGACATCAACACCTTGTCCAACTGCGGCGACACATCCACTGCCGCGTGCGTCAACGCCATGTACTCAGTGACAGATGGATTCGCAGGAGTCTACCTCGATGCATCGTTGAATCAGGTTGCCGGAACCGTTGGAGTCCCCTTCTTGTCCATTGCCGACATGACCTACAACGTGGCGTCGGGGAACGAGACTCCAGACGATGCCGCTTGGCAAGTGGGCACCATGGTGGGACAGACTTTGGTCGCCAACATCGTTGGTGGTGGCGTTGCGGGAGGGGTTGCTGGCGTGGCCGTAGCGGCGGCCATCCAGATGACCCAGCTTTACATCAGTTTGCAGGCCGATTGGGCCAAGACTTTCGACGTGGGTTTCGTGAACGTGAATCCCTGGGCATTGGGGGTGAACGGTTATGTGGGGATGATCGGGACCAACCACGATGCCCAGTTGCAGAAGGCACAGCCGAAATTCTTTCGCCAGTGGAAGGCTTGGCACGTTGTCTCAACGCCCTGTCGGTCTGGATCTTGCACGGACAGCGTCCTTCAGACGGTGGCAGAATCCCGTCATCCGATGCCTGACCTACAACTGGTCGGATCCGATGGGGGAGCATCCCGGTTCATACTCTCCGATGATTCCGCCCGCACGACCAACGGTCGCCGTTGGGTGACCTATGTGGCCCTTTCCAACGCCGACCATCGGCAGATCTACTACTGTCTTCCTCTCGCCGTTCCAGATTCGGAAAATCTGGGAACCCTTCCGACGCAGCATGCGTTCGACTCGAGCCGGGCGTTGGACACCACAGGCTTCTACCTCCTCAAGGAGCCCGATGGGACCCAGGCTGTGTTCGGGTCAGGCTCCCAGGACAAGGGATTGGTCCAGGACCAGATCGGCTACCACGCCTATTGGGCAGTCCCCTCGAAGATCCGCTATCCGACTGGAGATTCCGTCCTGGTGAATCGGGATGCCCAACATCATCTGACAGCGGCTTGGGATGCCAGGACCGGCCGGGGTGCCCAAGTCGCAGGGGACAACATCATCTCCGGAATCCTGAATTCCAGCGGAGTCCTCTCTAGGGGCGTGGACACGGTCTGGTCGAACACCGGATTCCACACTTACATCCAGTACAGCGGCAAGGTGGGCGACGTGAACGACTCCACTCGCGTGCTGAACTGGGAAGCCCATCGGATCTCCCCGAACCAGATCGACACCACTCGGTTCAGCTTTTCCAACGGGGACCTGGTCTCTGTGGATTATGCCAATGGCAGCCGTTCCGTCTTCTCCTATCCTGGCCAAAGGAACACGACCCTGGACGGGTTCGTGGGAACCTCCATCGACTATCCGGATCGGGATTCGACCAACTACTTCCTGGAACGGGACTACACCTACGACGGCTGGGGCGTCAACCGACCGCAGGGCCTGCGGACCTCCGTCCACACGCTTCTCCAGCAGCCAGATTATGTCGTGAATCCGGACCGTCCGTGGAGACAGAGCGAAACCACGGACTGGTACAACTTCGCTCCCATGTTGGAGTCCAAGAACATCAACCTCAAACTCCAGGGTTTTCAGGGGATGACCACGGTCCAGCGCATCAACGGCACAGTACACGACACCGACAAGTTCATCGACAGCCTGGAGTTCCAGACCAGCAGGTTCCAACTGATTGCCGAGTACCATGGCGCCGGGTCGCCGGGGATGCTGCGGACCCAGTACGTATACAACGGCGACCAGAAGATCGCGAAGATCGAAAGTCGAGGAATTTCAGCTTCCTTCGATCCGAAGATCACCGCTTGGGACTATGACGGGAATGGAAGTGTCGTGCGCGAACGGGTGTGTCCCAAAGATCTGTCTGATACCTTGAACAATCGATTGACGCAGTTACCCAATTTGCCGCCGTACTCGTTCACTTGTCCGGAGGTTGCCACCCAGTATGGAATCCAACATCGCAACTTGGGCGAATTCTGGAACATCACACGGGACACGTCCGTCGTCAAGGACACGGGCCTTCCCGGCGGAAGTCTGCGGGTCATCGTGGAGAATACCCATCCGAATCCGCAGTTTTTGACCGACAGTCTCTACAGGTTGGGCGTTCAGACGAGCAAACGCCTGATGCGCAAGGGGGACGTTCCCAGCGGTTCCACCAGTTTCAACGCCACGGATTCGACCTTGGTGGGGGATTCCACGGAATACCAGGACTGGCATTTGTCCGCCACCGCAACACCTTTCATGCGGCCCGCACGGCAGCGCATCTGGCTAGGAGGTGCCTGGCAGGCCAGCCAGGACATCTCCTACGATGACGCGCAAAGCCGTCCCGCCCTGCCCTTTCGGACCAGCCGATATCTGTCTTCCAGCTCCGTTTCCGTGGAGGAGACCAGTTACGACAGCGTCTTCCAACTCTTGCCATCGCGATCCCGGTTCTACACCACTCCACAGGCCGCGGGTGCCACTCCCTCCGGAAGCGTGCTGGACACCCCCCCGTCTCAGGCAATATGACGCTTCGTTTGATCCAAACCGAGGGGGCGAGATGGACAGGAAGCGATGCGCACACCACATCCACGACGTGACGAGATCCTTGATCGACTGAGCCAGCCTG